>ENA-OUQC01000264-OUQC01000264.1-human-gut-metagenome-genome-assembly--contig:-NODE-264-length-45257-cov-6.501018_pt1 | contig 45257 bp, 34 predicted proteins | sample MGYA00237942_ERZ548815 | MGnify/ENA primary metagenome ERZ548815 (study PRJEB26490, sample SAMN05194722) | human gut metagenome | biome: terrestrial biome; feature: human-associated habitat; material...
TTTCAAAAAACCGTGTAATTGACTATATTTCAATAATTTCAAAGAACTATTTATCAACTTTTACGGGACAGTAGTGAGTCTCGATAAAAATTAAATTGAAAGTTATATTATGATTAAGCTTATTGGTGTGTCTAACCTATGTGTTTTTGTTGACATTTATTTTTTTGGGGGGGAGGGGTAAATCTGTAGCAGATTTATATATCCCAGATTTTTCTGCAGCCAAAAGAGAAGATGGCAGAGATCATTTTCAAGGCGCAGTCATCTCTTTTCTTCCCTTATTTTGACTTTACTTTAATGAACGTATATAGGAATACGGGGATAAAGTAAAGTTGCGGAACCCGTTGGACCGTACCAATCAGAAGAAAACCATATTTGGTCGGATCTCCTCAATCATCTTTTGCGGCACTTCGCACTCCCGGGCGATCTCCGGCCACATGGATGCCGCCTGGCAAACCTCATCGATAATCCGTGCGGCATTCTTGATATTGTTCTTGGCCGCACATTCAAGCAAGTCGTCTTTGGTAATACCGCTGAATTTGCCGTTTATCGACATCTGGTGCGCCGAGGTCCACTGGCCGTCGGGATTGTAGGCGTAGCCCATGTCGTAGGCCGGAGAAAGGCGCCATTTTCCGCCTCTGTCCATCAGGAACGAGATGTTCTTCGTGTGATCGTCCTGGTTGCGCACCACGACATTGAACACCATTCTGCGGAACATCTCCTGCGCCTCCTTGTATGTAAGTCGCAGACCGCGCATTGCGGCAAACGCCTGTTCGTAGGAGTAGGCCCTGAGGAGCCGGTAATCGAAGTGTGCGATACCGCAGAGCGTCTGCATGTGCACCTTTGTCCCGTTTATTCGGTCGAACCTCTTTGTCAGGAAATGAGCCCTTCCGTTCTCTTCGATCAGCGAGCATTCCGTCATGTCGATGCCGCATTCCTTCACAAGCCGTGAGAAGGAGTATTCCAGACGCCCGAAGTTCTCCGTCTCCCTGAATCCGGCCGTGGCGGATACGCCGTCCAGCTTGATGATGTAGTAGTCGAACCCCTTGGGAGCCTCGACCTGTCCCGAACGGATCTCTCCGGTGGCTTTGTTGTAGGCAATGATTGCCTTGGCCCGTTGCCCGCCGGCGGAGGTGCCGAGACGTAGAATCTCCGCGATGGCCGCCTTCTTGTCGGAACTGATGTTCACGTTGAAGTTTGATTTGTCGGCAAGGGCTTCTCTGGCTACATCCACCAGCGAATCGACCTCTATCCGGATACCCGTATCGACTGCGTCGATGGCCGGCTCGAATTCAAGGGCTCCCATGCAGCGTTTGCCCAGAAAACAAAGCGTCTCGATCGCATTGCCGCTGGTCCGGCTCGTCAGGGCCAACCACCTCTCAAAGAGGGCCCGGCCGTATGTATCCGGCAGGGAGTCCGCCAGCATTCCGGGCAGGCCTTTGAAGGTCGTTTTGTCGAGCTCCCCGAAACTGTACACACGTCCTTCCCTTACGGGCATCATCAGCGGCGAAGGCTCTATTCCCTGTCGCGCAAAGTCCGGATCATACTCGAACTGTGCGATTTCATATCTCTGGTCCCAACGTACCGAGCCTATGGGCTGGCCGTATAGATTGACACGAGCTACGTCTACCATTCCGATTCCTCCTTATTCTCTTTTGTGTAACCTTTGGATGCCCGCTTGCGCTTGGGCTTGCTTGCTTTGTTGGCCAACTCGTAGTATTCATTCGGACTCAACTGCTCCTCCTCGACGAGCGGGATGAAGACATCGAGATTGCCCAGGGTGCGCAGGATACGGATCAGCGACTCGAAGTTCTTTACCTCCCCGTCCTCCATGCGTTTTATGGTGGAGATGGAAACACCGCTCTTGTCTGCCAGTTCGGCCTGCGACATGTTCTGCTTCAGGCGCACTGTTTTTATTTTGGCCGCAATCCTGTTGCAAAGCTCGGTGTCTGTCAGTATGTATATATTATCCAACATCTCAAATTTGATACTTGTTGCAACAAATATAAGAATAAAAGTTCATAAATGAAACTTTATTAGGAATAATTTAGTCGGAGGTCAATTTATATGCCGTGAAACTTGTTGTTTTGTACATTGGGCTCGGAAAAATATTTTGCAGCCAAAAGAAAAATGGCTGGAGCTATTTTACTATAACACATTCATTTTCTTCCTCCTTTTAGTTGTGTTACAATGAAATATTTTCTTTAAAGTCATTTTATATGTTCTGAGAAATTATTTCTTGGATTTTCATAACTTTGTACGTATTATGACAGAAAAAAGAATATTAAGTATAAGGCATATATGGGACTTAAGGTTGTAGATGCCACCGAAAATTTTAGGACGTGGCTTGAAAAGAGTTATATTGATATTGAATTAAAAAATGAATTGTCCAATGCATCAATATTGATAGTGCCGTTTGAGGATTTAAGAGATTCTATAGGCCCAGTTTTTCCTGTTGGTACAGATTCTTTATTGCAGTATTTCAAAAAGCAATTACCTCAGGGAATAAGTATTGATATATGTATTTCTGATAGTGATTATCAAACCTTTGAATTTAATAATCATTATAGAAAAATTGGGAAGTTTGTAATCAAGACTGTTGCTATACCTGTTTTTGTATGTGTTATATCAGAATACATCTGTGATAAATATATAAAATCAGATGAATCAAAACCTCAGATACAAGTTATAGATAACTCTTCTACCCCAACTACTATAAACCATATAAGTACATTAACGGACAAACAGTATTTAGAGCCAACGCATATTGATTTTTCGGTGACTGTAGAATTTTTGGATGGAACTTCAAAAACGATAGAATATGAGGGACCAGCAACAGAAATTAAAACTGTTTTGAATGCATTGAAGGAGTATGAGGAATGAAGAAATTATTAATAAACTTAATACACTTCCAGAACAATGTTTTTCGCTATGCAATTTTATCAACGAATTGCAGCAGATAAAGGCTGAATATGCCAGGCAAGAATTACAAGATGCGGCAAAACAAATATGGATTTATCAAACCATAGTTAAAATTCATTATTTGTATATAGAAGCATTTAATCTTTTGAAAAAGAAAGAGCATTATAAAGGTTGGTGTAAGCTGGAAGAGGTTGAAATACAGCTGGGCTTTTTAAAAAATCATTATCAATATGATCGGAAAAGTTTCTGCTTACATCAAATTGAAAAAACAGTAAAGAATTTGCAAGTAATTTTTCCGTATAGATTGTTTGCCAGTTCAGAAATGCTTATCCAAGAAGAGAAGTGTAGTATTTGTGATCAAGTTGTATCAATAAGAAAACCTTGTGGACATATTATCGGAGAGATATATAATGGGGAAATGTGCGGTAGAATAGTTACCAAGTGTAAACTTCTTGGAATTTCTATAGTCCCTAATCCAGAGCATAAATATGCGGTATTGTTTTTATCCGATAAAAATGGTAAAGCCCAAAATGACCATTATGATTATGGAGTGATAGACTCCTTATTTGAAAAATTGGATAATCCTTATGATGATTGGGACTTAAAAGTGTATCAGTACACAATTACAAATAATCACTATGGTAATATACGGAGAAACGACTTATGTATTTGTGGTTCAGGTAAGAAATTTAAAAAATGTTGTGCTTTAAATATCGGTAAGAAATATCCTCATTATGAATTCATATTTCATCGTTAAAATTTACAGCGCAGGATGGTTTTAGCGTTCCTGTGCTTCTATACATCAACCTCTTTCAGCAGTGCTACATAGTTGCAATGAAGTCTCATAAAGCCGCGTATTATGCATGGGAAGTTGAGAGTTTGGTAATATTTGTAGTCATCATATATCCCGTTACGGGTATATACACCTTGACAGTACTCTCAGAAGTGGATATAAATGTCTTTAATAGATAACAATTGACAATAATTCAGCTATTATTGACAGAAAAAATCGTAATATATGGGACGTCCTCCTATTATAAATATATTGACTAGTAGATTACCAGGCAATGTTACTCGCCCTATCTACCTCGAGTATAATAGTAGGAGAAGGGAGGTTGACCGGATATGGGCTGATCCTGAGAATCATTTTCAGATGCTTCAAGGCTATGTATCCACAGTCGAGGCTTTGTTGGTAATTAGTATATTCTACAGGCATGTAATGGGACATATGCAGGGGGCTGTGTCTTTCTATAAGTCTGTTAACCGTAATTCCGGTATGAGTAACGAGTGTGCGATCAAAGTAGGGGAAATGGTGCTTGCCAACAAGCAACAAAAACGTCTTATTTCTGCCGTAATCAAATTTAACCAGATTCAGGAAAAGTATCAACTGGATTCCGGATTCTTTGAGTACTCGGAGACCATCCAGTTTATGAGAAATTGTAAGAATTTGTTTTATAAAAAGGAAGATGAAGAAGATGACTCCATTTAAAACACCGTCAGACTTTGAAGAGGAGTTGACGGACTTTTCAAACAGGTATAGGGCGTTACTTGCTGAGCATTCAAAAAGAGTAAGCGACTATTTTGAGATGACTTGCTATAATCTTGTCATTCGATACTATGAAAAGAAGGGGTATACGTTAGAAGTACAGAACCTGCAGGGAGGAAAATTCAAATTCAAGTGCAGCCCAACAGGACTACTAAAGAACTTTTCTTATTTTAAGGCGACAAAAAAGGGTAATCAAGGTGTTGATGATGTTGTTTATATATATCACAACGCTACAGCGCAGTCTGCGTTCGATGAAAAGGTATTACGTAAACTTCTTCGATAATCTGTTTGAGAACATTTCTGTTAGATGGTTCTTGTCTTAATATGGTATTGAGCAGATTGCTACTTTGGGTAAAAAGTGCGAAAAGGCTCCGCTATTGGAAGACTCGAAATAAAACCTAGGGTGATGAGGATTTATTTGGATTCTGTGTGAAGTGAGACGTGAATAATATGTGTATATATTAAACATCAAATTTTATCATTTGGCAAATGATCTGATGTGGTAAATATGACACTGTCCATAATTTTGAAATAGAAACTGAATTCAACTGTTGATAATGAATTGATATTCAGTTTATATATAAAACATGTCGAGATTTTAGGAAATGAAAGAAAGAGTATAATAGAAAACTCCTTGCCGATTCGGCGAAGGAGTTTGGCCTGAATGCTTCGCATTTGGAGGTGTTGGGCGAAAGCCGTCAATGGGAGAATGTCGTTGGTGGCGATATGCTGGGACGGCTGGTTAAGATTTAACATCAGTTCGAACGGCTGGCTGCAATGGGTGACGGTAGTGCCGAGGATTCTATATCGAGGTGCCGCGGCCTACGCCGGAAGAGTGGGGCGATGTCGAGAAGTTGGTTGCTTCAATGGAGGATGACAGCCGGGAGTCATTCCTTGCGGATTGGCTTGCGTTCAACCCGATGGAGACCACGTGGTTTCATGTCGACTCGCCCCGATACGGGGATTCCCGGCGCTTCGTGTTATGGATCGGAAACGTACCAGGTTCATCATCACGAACTGCTCTACTTGTGCTGATGGTGCCCCCGATGATGCGTGGCGCAGGGATATTCTCACCCGCCTCTTTGACTATCTGCAACGGTTGATTGATGTCGTTGTTGCGGATCCAGACGGATTCAATGACTACGTGGCGCACAACCTGCCGTACCAGCAACGCACGGGGCGTATTGCGCAAAAGGAACTTAATCGCATGTTTAGTACCGAATTGCAAAATTGAGGTGGAAGATCGGGAAACGGCCATCAAGGCATTGGAGGACTCGGTACACGGGCATTCTGCCTCTCTTTTGGAAACCATGACCATACGAAGGTATTGTACCTATTTCCGCATTGCCAACGAGGTATATGAAACTTATCACCGGAAGCAGGGATTCAGGGGGCACATCCATACAGATCCGCAAGGTGTTCCTGAAGAACTGCGTGATGTGGTCTATTACAAGCAGAAAAAGTTCGTCGATGTGACGGAAATGTATGACATTGACAGCCCGGAGGATTTCATGCGGGTCGCAACTGACCACTATGGTGAACTGGGGCTTTCACGCCTGAATATCTTTGCCTCACACGATCGGCAACAGGGATGGAAAATTGTTGTTTCCAACAGTTATTCTGCCAATGCCGGATTGGCAATTGAAGTGGCTACAGCCTTGTATAAAGCTGGAGCACCGCTGTTGATATACGACGCCGAGAAGCTCCTGAGAATCCTGCTCGAAGAGGATTATGTGCGTTTGGTTCCCGACTCATATCACAACTATATGGGCTATCAAGAAGAGGGTGCTGTCTACGAACTGCCGTGGGAATACGAATGCTCTGACGATGGCGATTCGTTTTTGACTTGGGAGCAATATCAAGAGATTGTCTCGCTTACAGAATGGCTGCCCGAGGAGCAGGTGAACTCCATCGTTTGACGGAACAGTAGTAATTTGAGACTTGGCTTATCTCTATGCAGGGGGGGCGTATAGGGGTAAGCCATGTTTTTTATTGGCACCTTATTTTGTTTAGGTAATATGGTTGAGTTGTGTGTTGGGATTATGTTCTGTTTTTAGCTGAAAATATGCTATATATAGCGGATGATTTGCTATATTTGTAAAACGAAGTAGTCGAGTATATGAATAAAAAACTTAATCGTATTAAAGTGGTACTCATCGAGAAAGATATTTCTCAAACGGAGCTGGCGGAAAAAATAGGCAAAAGTTTTAGCACAGTGAATGCTTATTGTTGTAATCGTCAACAACCGACATTGGCGGTATTGGATGATATCGCAAAAGTTTTAGGGGTAACCATGAGAGAGTTGATAAAGGAAGAAGAATATGGCAAGAATATTTGATAATATAGATCTTAAGTTTGAGGAAGGCCTCAAAAGGGTGATTGGCTCACAGGGCGTCAAACGTGTGGACTTTTGTGTCGGTTATTTTAATCTTCGAGGATGGAATCTTGTAATAAACGAAATTGATCAGCTATCGGGAGATTACGTAGACGAAGATGGGAAAAATGTATTACGCACCTGCCGATTATTAATAGGAATGCATAGACCTCCTGAGGACTATATTCGTAAATTGTATTCAAAAAACGATGAGCTTCCCGATTCAGAGATGGTTCAGCGTTGTAAATTACAAATAGCACTTGAGTTTAAGCGTCAACTCTTATTAGGGTTGCCAACCAAACAGGATGAATGGACTTTACGACGTTTGTCTACTCAGATGAAAGAGGGAAAGGTTTGCGTGAAGCTCTATTTGCGAGAGCCTTTACATGCAAAACTTTATTTAGCGCACAGGCCTGATGACTATAGTAATCCTATTCAATCCTTAATGGGGAGCAGTAACTTGACATATAGTGGTCTGACCAGGCAAGGAGAACTTAATGCGGAATTTGGAGACAGTGACCAAGCTCAGAAGTTTGCAAATTGGTTTGATGATCGCTGGAATGACCGTTTTTGTGAAGATATTACGGCCGAGTTGATTAATGTAATTGATAATAGCTGGGCTTCAGAAAAAGTTATTCCTCCCTATTATGTATATCTGAAAGTGGCGTACCATTTGAGTGAAGAAGCAAGAAATGGTATAAAGGAATTTACGCTTACACCTGAGTTTCGTAGAGAGCTTTTTGATTTTCAGCAGAACGCAGTCAAGATTGCTGCCCGCCATCTTAATAATGATAAGCGAGGGGGAGCAATGATTGGAGATGTCGTCGGCTTAGGTAAGACTATTACAGCTTGCGCCATTGCTAAGATTTACGAAATGACGTATGCGAGCAGTACTTTAATTATATGTCCTGCGAATCTACAGGATATGTGGAAAAAGTATGTTGCTAAATATGATCTGAAAGCCGAGATTATGTCTATGGCTAAGCCTATTGATGTCGATTCTGCTCGTTACTATCGCCTTATTATTGTGGATGAAAGTCACAACCTGAGGAACGGAGGAAAGAGATATCAGAATATCAAGCAACTTATTAATCATCAAGACAGTAAGGTGTTGTTGCTTACTGCGACTCCATATAATAAGGATTTTAGCGATCTAAGCAATCAATTACGCCTGTTCTTAAGTGATGATCAGGATCTTGGCATTCGTCCTGAAGAATATATTCGTTCGTTGGGCGGTGAGCGGCAATTTGTTCAAAAACATAGCGATGTCTTTATTCGAAGTATCAAAGCGTTTGAAAAGAGCCCGTATGTAGAAGACTGGAATGAGTTGATGAAACTTTTTCTTGTTAGACGAACGCGTTCTTTTATCAAGCAGTATTTTACAAAGACAGATCCCTCAAATAATCGTAAATATTTGGAATTTCCAGATGGACGGCGTTCCTATTTCCCAGACCGCTTACCTAAGGCTGTTAAATTTAAGACAGAGCCAGGAGATCAGTATAGTCGACTTTATTCGGCGCATATGATAAGTTTGATGGAAGACTTACAATTGCCTCGTTATGGTTTGAATAAATATATCAGCGCAACGCAAGCGGACAATGCTTCGCAGTATGAGAAACAGCTGATGGAAAACCTGTCTCGTGCCGGTCAGCGTATGATGGGCTTTTGTAAGAGCACTTTCTTCAAACGTATTGATTCCAGCGGCTTCGCTTTCCTGTTAACTGTTTATCGTCATATATTGCGGAATTGCGTATATATTTATGCGATTGAAAACAAACTGCCTGTTCCTATTGGCGATGAAAATAACTTGCCGGATGATTATATGGAAGATGAAGATGTTAGTACCTCTTTGTTTGGCAATGAAGTGAATCCTGCTATTGATGCTACATTACATATTCCTACGGAGTTGGATCATTATATCAAGAAGGCCGAAGAGTATTATAATATAATTTGTAATAAGAATAATGTGGCCTGGCTCCCATCCACTTACTTCAAAAGGACCTTGAAGCAACAACTGAAAAAGGATTGTGAAACGTTGCTTCAAATGATTTCTTTCTGCGGAGATTGGGATCAAATGGCAGATCAAAAGCTAAATGAATTGCAGAAGCTTTTGGAGTCGACTCATAAAGATGAGAAAGTAATAGTTTTCACTCAATATAGCGATACGGCTCGTTATATCTATAATCAATTACGAAAACGAGGCATTGGAGCTATTGGGATAGCTACTGGTAGTACGGAAAATCCTACGACTGTGGTCGAGAAGTTTTCTCCTGTTAGTAACGAAAAAGGAAATATGCCTCAAGAAGAGCAATATCGTATTTTGATTGCTACAGATGTGTTGTCAGAAGGACAGAACCTTCAAGATTCCCATGTCATAGTTAATTTTGATTTGCCTTGGGCTATTATAAGGTTAATTCAGCGTGCAGGTCGTGTGGATCGTATTGGGCAGTCGGCAGATAAGATTTACTGTTATTCGTTCTTCCCGGCTGATGGAGTTGAGGCGATTATAAATTTAAGAGGTCGCTTGAATGCCCGCATTAATGAGAATGCAAATATTGTTGGTTCAGATGAAATATTCTTCGAAGGCAATGAACAAAATCTTCGAGATATGTTCAATGAGCGCAGCGGTGTCCTTGATGATGACGATGATGCAGAGGTCGATCTTTCTTCGCAGGCATATCAAATATGGAAATCTGCGACTGATGCTAAGCCTGAATTAAAGCAGATTATACCGAACCTGCAAAACATGATTTATTCAACCAAGACGACTCATAATCGTTTGGATGAAGGAGTTATTACGTATGCACGTACTGCTAATGATTTTGATATTCTGACATGGCTTACTGCAGATGGTGAATTTGTAACTCAGAATCAGAAGAAAATCCTGAATGCATTGGCATGTAGCTCTCAGGAACTTCCTGTAAGTCCATTGGACCAGCATCATGCATTGGTAGAAAAAGCTGTAGAACAGATAAAAACGCAGAGTAAGACGGTAACCGGAGGAATTCTGGGGAATCGTTTCAGTACTCGATATCGAATAATCTCTCTGCTGGAACATTATTATGATCAGCCTACGACCTTGTTCTTCAGTGCTGAGAACCGGGAGCAATTGAAACTGGCTATTGATGAAATATACAATTATCCTTTACTCGAAGGTACAAAATTCATGTTGGGGCGTATGATGCGTAGTTCCAGTAAGACCGCAAGCGACGATATTGTTGAATATGTTCTGGAGATGAGAAAAAACGGCTCTTTGTGTCGGGTCGAGGAAGATCTATCCACCAACAAAGAGAATACGATTATCTGCTCTATGGGCTTAAAATATGCTGAATAGTTATGAGAAAGAATACATTCATCGAATTGGTAAAAGAAGCCCGGTTCCGTGATTTGTTTATTACGGAGATGGGGTGGAATAACTATCGCGGTCAAGCAGAATTACCGTTGATTGATATTGATGGAATAAGTTACCAGCTATTCAGTATCGCAGAACGTAATGGGTTTCAGATTCTGACTTGCGAGGTAGATGAAATTCCGACTACTTCGACCTGTAAGCGCATAGATACAAAGTTGCGACGGTCAGCCAATGACTATATCGCCATTTATATCAAGCGGGGAACCGAACATCATCAGTGGGTAGCTCCGGTTCGTAATGTCGAGAAGCGAGATCTGGTGACGATTGAGTATGAATCGGCGGATAAGGCAGATTTTGTCTACTCAAAGATTGATGGATTGTCATTTGGGAACAGTGAACATACCACTATCGTCGATGTAAAGGAACGAGTACAAGGAACTTTTGCTATCAACTCCGAGAAGATTACGAAAGATTTTTATGCCGGTTTTAGAAAAGAGCACAACGCTTTTGCCCTGTTTATTACCGGTATTGATGATGCCGTCGAGTTGAAAAACAACCGAAATAAGCAGTGGTACACTTCGGTGATGCTGAACCGCTTGATGTTCTGTTATTTTATTCAGAAAAAAGGCTTCCTCGATGGCAATGTGAATTATTTACAAGATAAGTTGAAGTGGTGCCAGGACGAGAGAGGAGAAAATCGGTTTTTCAAATCTTTCTATCAGGGTTTCCTGATGCAACTTTTCCAGGATGGATTGAACTCACCTACGCATAACCGTGATTTTGAGACGATATATGGCCGTATCCCATATCTGAATGGCGGTATGTTTGATCGCCATCAGATAGAGTTAGACTATCACGATATTGATATTGCGGACGAAGCATTCGAGCACCTATTTGAGTTCTTCGATAAGTGGCGGTGGCATCTTGACACCCGTATATCTGCTACCGGAAAGGATATCAATCCTGATGTGCTGGGCTATATTTTTGAGCAGTATATCAATGATAGAGCCCAAATGGGTGCTTACTATACCAAGGAGGATATTACCGAATATATTGGCCGTAATTGCATCCTTCCATTTTTGCTGGACAAGGTTAAGAACGCATCGCAGGAAATGGGTAATATGTTTTCTCCACAGGGCTTCGTCTGGCAAACATTTAAGGCGAGCGGGGATAAATATATCTTCGATGCCGTAAAACAGGGATACACCTCCGATTGGAAATCGCGCATTCCAGCCGGCATTGCGGATGGTCTCGATACGACCTCGCCGAATCTACTGGAACGGCGCAAGGATTGGAATAACAAAACTCCCGAACCGTGGGCCTTGCCTACAGAAATATGGCGTGAAACTATTGATCGGCTTCAGCGGTGCGATACGGTTCTGCATAAGATATCGGAAGGTGAGATTACTCAGATTAATGATTTTATCACCTATAATCTGGATATTCGTTCGTTTGTAGCCGATTTGCTTGCAACGACCGACAACCATAGATTTGTCGGATGTTTCTATCATGCGCTGCAGAAGATTACTATCCTCGATCCTACCTGTGGTTCGGGTGCATTCCTTTTTGCGGCGATGAATATTCTGGAGCCTTTGTATGAGGTTTGTATCGATCGCATGATGGAGTGGAGCCAGCAGAATCCGCATTTGTTCAAGGAGGAGATGGGTGAAATACAAAACCGCTATCGTTCCAATATCCAGTACTTCATCTACAAAAGTATCATCCTGCGCAACCTTTACGGTGTGGATATTATGCATGAAGCAACCGAGATAGCCAAACTGCGTCTTTTCCTGAAGATGGTTGCCGTGGTTGAGGTTGATCGACGGGCACCGAATCTTGGACTTGATCCGCTGCCCGATATCGATTTTAATATTCGCTGCGGAAACACGCTTGTCGGATATGCTACGGAAGATGCGTTGAATCAATCATTGAGCTTTGCAACGGATATATGGCAGGAGCTTTCCAACCAAGAGTTCCGGGCAACGGTTGAATCGGAGATGGATAAAGTCGCCATGACTTATGAACGCTTCAAACAGTTGCAATTGACCCAATCCGAGGATATGGCTGTTTTTAAGCAAGCCAAGGATGAATTGCGCACACGCTTGTCCATGCTTAATGAACTTTTAAACAAAAGATTGCATGCTGCAACCAGCCAAGCCTCTTATGAAGAGTGGCTTGTGTCGCATCAACCTTTTCATTGGCTCGCCGAGTTCTACCAGATTATGCACGACCAGGGAGGCTTTGATGTGATTATTGGCAATCCCCCGTATGTAGGTTATACAAGGAAAAACAAGCAGACAAAGAAAGCGGTGGTGGATATCTATCAGGTGCATAATTATCGAACATTACCCACTTCTAATTTATATGCGTTTGTTATAGAACGGAGTTGCGAACTAATGCGTAATGATAGTAAAATAGGTATGATTATTCCTATTTCGGCATTTGCCAATAATAGCATGAGTGAACTCCAAAAATTATTTAAGACTCAATTCGGAGTTAAATACATATCGACTTTTCATCAACGTCCAGCACAATTATTTGATGGCGTTTTACAACGATTAAGTATCTTTATTACAGATAAAAAAGATGACTTCAATGTGACATATACAACAGGTATTAATCGATGGTATACTGAAACACGAGATAAGTTGTTTCAATTACTTGCTTATGTCCAATCTCCACAGGAAAATCAGACTCATTTTATCAAATTAGGATCTCAATTGGAGGTAAATATTTTTCATAAATACAATTCAAACAAAATTATTAGTTCGTATTTGTCTCCTGTTGACAATCCACAAAATTGCATTTATTATAGAACCGCAGGTGGTGGATATTGGGTTACCTTCTTAAATGCAGAGTTTGATTGTATTTCAATTAGTAATAAACATGTTTCTATACAGGAAACTATAAACGCGAGAGTATTAACTGCTGCACTTAATAGCAATCTGTTTTGGTGGTATTATTCAATTAATTACGACCTATTTAATTTCAAGGATTATATGATATTTGGTTTCCAATTATCATATCCTAATCATGAACGAGCAAGGATTATAATTGAGTTAAGCCAAAAGATGGAATCCTCATTACGGCGGAATGCTGTATATTATACTATTAATAGCGTAACACAGGGATCAAATGAGACTGTTACATATCAGAAATATAAATCTAAGCCTATAATGGATTTGATAGATGCTGAGTTGTCTAAGCACTATGGTTTTACAGACGAAGAGCTTGACTTCATCATCAGTTATGATATTAAATATCGTATGGGCGATGAATTAAATGACTAAAATTAATAACTATGATACGAGCTACATTTATTTCCGTACAAAATTTCAAGATATTCGGACAGAATGTCAAAATAGATTTGACCAGTCCTACAGTACTTATCGGTCCTAACAACTCGGGGAAAACCTCTGTGCTGCAGGCTTTCGCTCTATGGTCGTTGGGTATTAAGACATGGAATCTTCACAAAGGCAAATCAAAAGCCCGCATAAGATACGGAGTTCCTATAAATAGATTAAATTTATCACAACTTCCTGTTCAGAATGCTCGTTTCTTATGGAATAATTGCGAGGTGAGAAAAGGCAGTACAGAACCGATTATCGTAACTATTACTATCGGTTTGGAAGTTGATGGAGTGTTGTATGAATGTCCAATAGAGTTTACCCAAAGCAATTCCGAATTGATATATTGTAAGCCTAAGGGGTGCCTTGTCGAAGATGGTCATATTCTTGAGATTGCTACAAACATACAAGTAAATTTGTTGTATTCTATGTCTGGTATTGCCATTGAAGAGGTTCGGTTGCCGATGGAACGAGTCAACTATCTAATGGGGCAGGGTATGACTTCGGAGGTCTTAAGGAATCTATGTTTCAATTTATATGAAGAGTCTCCGAATGATTGGGATACAATAATAAAATGGATGAACAAGTTGTTCGGAATGCAGATTCAGCCTCCAAGATATATTGAGGCAAAAGGATCGCTTGAACTGGCATACAAGCACCACGGAACCAAGCGCCCCCTCGATATTGCTTCCGCCGGCCGTGGAGCATTGCAGATCCTTTTGTTGCTATCATATATGTACTCCCATAAATCGTCTATAATCTTGGTGGACGAACCGGATGCTCATCTTGAGATAATCAAACAGAGAACCGTATATGCTTTGTTGAATGAAATTGCCAATGTTAACGGTATCCAACTAATCATTGCTACCCACAGCGAAGTTGTACTGAATGAAGCAGTAGACAATAATATCGCCATGCTTTTAGATGGCGATATCAAATCGATATCAGATAAAGACAAGGATATAAAACCTATATTGAAAGAATTTGGTGTAGAACATTTCTATAAAGCATCAATAACCAAAAATATTTTATACATAGAAGGCTCTACGGATATCTCCATGCTAAAAGAATTTGCAAAATTGCTTGGACGGGAAAAGGTTGTTGACATCCTTGATGGAGAATTGAATAGTTATTACATTCAGAATCCTTGCTATGATAATAATATTGAAAACATCGTTGATAGAAAAGAAGGATTCTATAATTCTAAATATATTCGTCATTTCACGGCTATTAAGAAAATGATACCCGATTTTGTTGGACTTGGTATATTCGATTCAGATGGTAACAATAATAAAGATGAAAAATATCCGGAAGGGTTGAGTGTTATAAAATGGAAGAAATATGAATTAGAGAATTATTTTATTTCTCTCAATGTTTTGGATCAATATTTCGAAGACATTGTAGGTGGAGTTGATAATATATATTATCAATTCTATTTAAAAGCTAAAGAGAATACAATTATACAGTGGCTCTTCAACGGTAAAATTGATGACTATAAAACGTATCAAGCATCTTCTCCGGACGCGCAACAGCTGTTGTGGGTTACGTCAACTCGGAATAAGAAAATGAGTGAGTTCATGGGAATCTTAATGGATGAATTTGTTAAATTGTCAGGACTTTCTTATCCAATGAGGAAGGGTGAATATTATAAACTGATTTCATATATGGATCCAGAGAATGTGGATGCTGAAATTACATCTGCATTAGATGCAATAGAGAAGATTTTATCATAAATTATGCACCGAATAGCACTTTTGGCATCGAGTAAAATATCTTCACAGTCGATTATGCGTTGTTATGATTGGGCAACCGAAATTAGTCGACAGGAGGTTATTGTGTCCAGTGGTTTCAGTTCTCAGCTCGAACGCGATGTGCTGCATTTTCTGCTCAAAGGCACGTGTCGCATCCAAATGGTTTTGGCGCGGGCCCCATATAAAAAGCTCCCTAAAGAATATGAGGTGTATATAGAATCGGGAAGGATGGAAGTTATCTCGGTCTGTAACACGCCACGCCAAACCAGGAACTCTGCATTGGCCCGTAATCGGTATATTGCAAACAAGGCAGATGTAGTCGTTTTTGTTTCGTTGCACAAAGAAAGTTCGTTATATGCCATATATGAAGAACTCCTTTCCAAGAATAAGAAAATAGAGATACTCTGAGGAGTCGTCTCAAATAGATATTCAAATATTATGTCTCGATTAAGCGATTTATACAAAGCCATGGAGACCCTGCGTAAAGAGGGGCTTCCGGTCAATGAAGATCTTGAAAAGAAGGCCAGTGAACTGGAGGAGGAGATTATCAAGAAAGAGATTCTTCCGGTACTGAGCAAGACTATAGAACCCGCATTGCAACCGGTGAAGCGGGAGCTTGTGCTGGTAGTGGATTATGTACCTGGCCAGCCGCTAAGCGTGCATCTCAGTCGCAAGCGTAATTTCGCCGCAGAACTGACAGATGCCAAGGAGATGGTGCTCGATCCGGAAGTGACGCATCAGAATCGTAATTCAAGTTCGGAGGATAGAATTGAGAGAGGTCCGGCAAGAGACATGTCGGTGATCTTTCCAGATGGGACGATAATCGAGGAGAAGACTGCTGCCGAAACGTTGGTTACGGTCGTGCAGAAGATTGGTGTGACTAAGGTTCGCAAGGTGGTTGAGGAGCAAAATCTGAAGTTTTGTAAGGTCCCGGTGATTTCGAATCGTCGGGATACGAAATACGGCAGAAGTCAAAAGGAATTAGGCGGTGGATGGCTGCTGATTACCCACAGCAATAATCCAATGAAAAAGGCTTTTATCGAGAAAGTTTCGGAGGCATTGGGGCTTGGTCTCAAAGTAACGTTGAAGGAGTAGCAAACAGTAATAGGCCAAAATTAGATATCATTAAAAACTGTTAACGAATTTTCTCCGATATGGATATCTCTCTCGGAACGATAGATTGGACGGCAATAAGCGCTATAACATCTTTTTTGATGACTGTTGCCGCATTTGCCACTATATATTCTTCAGTTAGGCAGAACAAAAAAAGTAGGGAGCTCCAAATAAAACTACTTCGGCGGCAACAAGCCCAGCAAAAATTGGATGACATGATAGCCAATATTATGACTATATGCCAAAATATGAATCCTTTTCATATTTTTGAGTATTCGTCTAAGTTGGTAAATAACAAGTTTACTGAAGAGGATCGACAGATCTTGGAAACGTTGACGATAGATAATTATTACAACAAAACGAATCTGACGATACAAACGAATCGGCTGGGTAATTATGAATCTGCGAAACCTTTATTGAATAGACTCCAACAGATTGACCAGGATTATGGATTGTGGTCGAGCACCGTTAGTGCTTTATCCCAAATGATTCACAGTTCAGAACTGTCGAATCCATTTATTGGAATGGCTATCAACCAAATGATATCTGATATGGCAAATAGATGTCTGAAAATTGCTCCTCAATATCAATCTGCTATATCTGAGATCACTAATCAAAACTCTACTATTGTGGAGAAAGCAAAACAAATGTTGAACATTTTCCAGCCGGAAATAGCCCGTTATATTCAACAGCAACAAATGGAACTGAACAAAGAGTTAACCGAGTTTGTCAAATTCGAACAGGAGAGAATAGATAAATTAATAGAATGATAAGGGTGGTTATAAATTTCCCAGATTTATAAAGTAATTTCCCCATATCCGGCAAGACCGGCGGACTATTAGCGGTCGCCTTGTGCGACCGCTTTTTGTATGACTGTTACATGACTTTATCGTCTTAATCCTGTTCTCGGTTTCTTGCCCAATAGGAGGGTAGCAGCACGTGCACAGCGGCGGGCCCATTGCAGGTCGTCATCATCCTTGTCCCGCCAGGGGAGATCGCTTTGCGAACCTCCGCCACCACCTCCGGTAGATACGGCTGGCGTATCAAGCATACCAACAAAGATAGCTACGGCTATGTCGGTCAGCTCGCTGCTGTTGGCAACCTCCCGATAGTCGAACTCTTCGTTGAAATAGTCAAGTACCCGCTCCGGAATATAGAAACGCTGTTCCCTTCCGCTATAGGAAGAAAGCGTGTAGGACACCGAGCCGGAACGATAGTGAGTATAGTCCATATCGGCTGTCGGTCTTTTAACAAGTTCCGGCCGATGGATTTGAGAAGTATTGACCTGAGTGGCAAGCCTCTCCCGGTAGTGGAGCTTTTGCCACGTACGGGGGAGTTTCGAAATCATCAGGTTACGGGCCACTCCCAATTCGGAAGCCTTGTATTTGGCATTTCCTTTGAGGATTGCATATCCACGGAGAACATCTTTCTTGTCTTTCCGTTCATATACGGAATAGCCTCTCCGGGCAAGTGCCTTCTTGTATTCTTCCCATGACCACGATGGCATGGTTCTCAATACCTCCATGCACTCTCTGCTTACTTCCGGAATGTTGCGACTTCGGATTTCTTCCGCAGTCTTCCAGCCACGTTTCACTGCAACTCGCTCTGCTGCACGTTGTGCCCGAAGATGGATGTTATGGTCATTGTTGATGTTCCCGTTTTCATCAAAGCGGCAAATTGCGGCATGGAGATGGGGAACTTTCCCTTTGGATTCCATGTGCAGGTAAACCGTGTATTTGCTGTTGGCCAGATTGGTTGGGCTGGAACGGACTTTCCCGTCCTTGCCGGTAATCGTTTGTTTGTCGAACTCTTCGACGAATTCGTGCCAGAGTTTTTGCCAGTCCTCAATGTCATAGAAACTGGTATGCTCTGGCGATGGACTCAACTCTATTCTGATAATGGAATTCTTTATCGGCCGATGCTGGGAAAGGGTCAATTGCATGGAGTTCCATATCCCCATAGCGTCCAGTTCCGGGGGCAACAGATTGTCCAATACCCGATATATTTTTTCCGGATGCTTCTTGTGCTTTGATTCGCCAGTAATATAACGAAGGTCATTGATTCCGTAAGATATGGCTTTGGCTTTTGCAATCATTTTTCTTCGGATTGAGGGTTGGACGGAATTCTGTTTTTCTCCTTTACGGCTTCCAGAAATTGGCAGACGCCTTCGGCAACATTGGAAAGTTCTCCGAGCCAGCCGACCATGAACGGAATCTGATTGAACATTACCATCCGCTGCTTTGTGGACATTCCATGAAGTGCGGAGGTATATTTTACGAGATCAGACCGACAATTGTCCAGATTCTGCAGCAGTGCCGCCTCTTCTTTCGTGAGCCTCGCTTTGGGCTTGAAGTTATACGCACATGACAATATGTAGTCGCTTACGGTCATGCCGCATTGTTCGGCCAGTGATTTTATATGGTCTCTCTGGCTGGGAGTGACTTTTGCCCCGACAAAGACGCTTCTTGTTTCTTTCGGGGAAGTTGATGTATTGACAATATCTTCTTTCATTTGAATCGTTGTTATAATGGTTGAAAAGGTGCGAGCTTGCGAGTACCGTACTGGCGAAGGAACTGAGCAGTCAAGAGCGCCAATGTACAACCGTAACGCAGTGAGGTTATACCTTGGCATATCTTGCAACACTTCGTGTCGGGCTTTGGACAGCGCCCCGCACCGGATATACAAGGGTGATTGGCAACTGTATCGGCAGCGGAGGAGGGCGCCTTTCCGATCCCTTGAAACAGAGGGATGAGGTAAACAGCCCCTGTGCTCTGGCAGTTCTGCTTTATTCATTATATATACCCCGGCAATAAAGTAAAGTCGGAATCAAATCCGGAGGTCGGGGTTGAGCCGGTAGACGTTGTCTTCCCGTATGACCATCTGTTGCTCCCGTAGGAAAGCCGCAACCTGGGTCGCACGGTTGCCCCCGAACTTTACGCCCTGCAGCTCGTAGCCCTCTTTGAGCCGTTCCTGATACGCGCGGTAGCTGCCGATGCTGCCCTCCGCAAAAACGGCATCCAACGCTGCGCGGTGTACATCCTCGGGAATGTCGCGTGCCGGGTCGAACGGGCCTTTGGCCGGACGCCCCGCGCCCCGCTTTCGCGGCTGGTAGGGCTCCACCAGTTCGGGCAGCGTCTCGCTGTTGATGCGGAAAGCGAAAGGTTCAAAGTCCCGGTCCCGGATGTGCACTGCTTCGACCACACTTATGGCTTTGTCATCTTTGTCCACTTCTACCTGCAATATGGTTTCCGCCTTGTTGTTGAGTTCCGTGCCGATGTGACCACGCGCATGTTCATCATTCTTGTTCTGATGCAGGACAGTATGGATATGGATTTGTTTGTCGTCCGTCCACTGCATGAATTTCGAGATAACTTCGGTAGATTCACTGGATGAATTGATGTCGTAAAGGAAATCACGGATGCCATCTATAATGACCAGACCCAAATCAGGTGTGGTGCCGATAGCTTCTTCGACTATCAACAGACGCACTCTTGGTGCAAACTTGCGCAGAGACAACATGATCAGATTTTCCGGCACCATGTCATCCGGCATTTCCGCCAGACGCAGGATGCGCTTCAGTACCTGTTGACAATGATGGCGTCCCTGTTCCGTGTCGATATACAGAATCTTCCTCTTGTTCTCGGGGAACATGGAGCGGTAACGAAGAACAGTGCGGCCACTCAATGCTGATGCGGCAATGGCCGAAACGTTGAAAGTCTTCTTGCTTTTGGCTTTCCCGATGGAAGCGCTGAAATTCCCCAATGTGCCTATAACAGCATTATCCACCATCAACACCGCCGGCGCCTCTTCATAGTTATTCGTGACGCTCACGGCTGCTTCCTCTATAAAAACTGCCAGTTCCTCACGTGAAGGTATCGTTTCGTCCGTCTTCTCCATCATTACCAGTTTTTAAGGTTAGGTTTACGGCGATGGGAAGCAAGCATGGCTTCGTTCTCTTCCTCGAAAGTTTGCGGAGCCGGATTCTTTCGGGAGGATTCCAGCCATTTGTCCAGTTCATCACGGTATATGTATAGATGTTTCCCTTGCTTGATGACTGGAATATCATCTTTTTTGACCTTGTAATAAAAGGTCGATAACGGCATTTTGAGATAGGCGCAAGCTTCCTGCACGGTCATGGGGACGTGCGTGTTTTCTTACGGTGTACTCTGCCGCAAAGGAGTACTGTAAAAAATTGCGATATGTGGAAAATATTGTAATTTTGTACAACCAAATTCTAAAACGAACAGAAAATGATACCTCAATTTGAACAAATTAGGATACAGACGCTGAAAATACTAAAATCGGGAGCAGTCATGAGAGCCAAGGATCTTCGAGATCCTTTGGCAGAACATTTTCATTTGACAGAAGACGAGAAGAATGCATGGTATCCATCTGGTAATGGTGAAATTTTTTTAGATCGTATTTCTTGGGCTTTGTCTTATCTATTCATTGCTGGCTTAGTCGAAAAGCCTAAAAGAGGGGACTATAAAATCAGTAATAAAGGCTTGTCTATGCTTGAATCATGTTCTGATGAACAGATAAGTGAGTATATTAAGACAACTGTCAACTCACGAACTCCGAAGAAAGAATCTAAAATTAAAGACCCATTAGAAGAAGCATCAGAAGCAGTTGGAGAGAATGAACCGACTCCTCAAGAACGTTTATATAGTTCGTATGATGATATAAAACGATCTATTCAAACAGAGATCCTTACAACCATACTTGGCAAAAAGCCACAAGAACTAGAACGGTTAGTTGTTAAATTACTTCAAGCAATGGGATATGGTGGAGAAGTAAAAAACTCAGGATTTGTTACCAAACTTTCTAATGACGGAGGTATTGATGGTATTATAAAAGAGGATATTCTTGGTTTTAATTATATTTATATTCAAGCTAAGCGATATGCTTTAGGCAATAATGTTGGACGTAATGAGGTACAAAGTTTTGTAGGGGCTGTTGCTGGAACTTCATCTAAAAAAGGTGTTTTTATTACCACTTCTGATTTTACAAAAGGAGCAACAGATTATGTTGATAGCTTAAATGGGTCACCAACTATTATTTTGATTAATGGGCACCAGCTAACAGAATATATATATGATTTTGGATTGGGACTCCAAACAGAAATGACATTTAAGGTAATGAGAATGGATAGTGATTATTGGGACTCAATGGAAGACGACAAAAGCGGCAAATAATTTTGCATCATTTCCTGCGGATTGGAATCGGGGCTACTTTTCGCCCTCCTCCATCACGCTGTCGAACGCCACCTTTTCCAGCGACGAGCGCAATTCCTGCATCTCCTGCATATGGCGCAGCTCCATCTTCCGTTCCATCATGCGGTGTTTGTAGCCCCGTTTTGAGCATTGCGGGCTGCAATAACAGGTCGTCGTTTTCTTGGCGATGAAGGGTTTCCCGCACCATTGACAAATCATTTTTACCTCCATATTTTCCCTCTATTTTCCGTCGTTTTTCATAAATTCTAATTTCCCCAACTGTCCACACATGTAAACCACTGTCAACACACGTCAACTACTGCGTCAGTGTGATATTTCGGCTTGCGTGGAATTTGCTCCGCGGTAGAAATATGGTAGGAAAATATGGAGAAAATCCGTGATCTCCAAACGGCAACGGGAAAGCGCATAAAAACAAAAGTCGCTGCATATCAGCGACTTTGTTCTAAATAGTTATGATTGGTTACGATTGTTTACAAGCCGTCATTTGCCGACGCAGAACTTCGAGAATATATTTTGGAGGATGTCGTCGGAGGTGATTTCGCCGGTGATCTCACCAAGGTGGTTGATCGCGGCGCGGATATCCTCACTCAGCAGTTCCGACGTGAGTCCATGCTGCAATCCGTCCAGAGCCGCATCCAGCGCCGTGAGCGCCTCGCACAGGGCGTGGTAGTGGCGCTGGTTGGTGACGATGGCCTCGCCGCGGTATGCTGCCGTCGCGTCCACGCTGCGCGCGAGCGCCGCGACAAGTGTTCTTATCCCCTCGCCCGTCTTGGCCGAGAGCCGTATGGTATATTTATCCTCCGTCCCTTCGGCTGTTACGGCTGAGGCACTCTCCGTATGTGGTTGCAGGTCGATCTTGTTGATTATACGGTAGAGAATCTGTTCGGGTGCGAGCTCTATGCCCGTTGTCGCCGCGAACTCCGCCTTCAAGGCTGCCTCCGTGTCAGGGGCGTTATGTGCGTTATGACCTGACTGGTTGCCGACATTGCTGCCAACATTGCTGCGGATTTTGCTGCCGACATTGCTGCCGGGCTCGTCGGCCGTGGTTATCCACAACACTATGCGGGCCTTTTCGAGGGCCTGCCGCGTGCGGTCTATACCCATGAGTTCGAGCTTGTCGTCGGTCTGGTGTACGCCTGCCGTATCGATGAAGCGGTAGTCCACGCCGTCGATATTGATGCGGGCCTCGACCGTATCGCGTGTGGTGCCGGCTATGTCAGATACCATGGCGCGCTCCTCGCCGACGAGGCGGTTCAGGAGGGTGCTTTTGCCGACGTTGGGGCTGCCGACGATAGCTACGGCGACACCCTCCTTGAGGGCGTTTCCGAGGGCGAACGAGCGGGCGAGGGCGGCGACCTTGTCGCGGGTGCGGCGCAGCAGGGTGTCGAGCTGCGTGCGGTCGGCAAACTCTACATCCTCCTCCGAGAAGTCGAGTTCGAGTTCGAGCAGGGATGTGATGTCGAGGAGCTGACGGCGCAGCTCCTGCAGTTCGTGGGAATATGCCCCGCGCATCTGTGTTGCGGCCACGGCGTGGGCGGCGCGCGACGAGGAGGCTATCATGTCGGCTACGGCCTCGGCTTGGGCCAGATCCATACGTCCGGCGAGGAAGGCGCGGCGCGTAAACTCTCCGGCGCGTGCGGGACGAGCTCCGGCGCGTGCGAGGGCCTGCATGAGGGCCCGCACCACGTACGATGACCCGTGTACGGATATCTCGACCGAATCTTCCCCCGTATATGAGTGCGGTGCGCGGAATATGGTGACTATGGCCTCGTCGATGACCCCTGCTGTCGTATCCGCGATCGATCCGTAGTGTGCTGATGCCGTTTTTGCGGCGGCGAGGGGCGTGCGGCCCCTGAATATCGTGTCGCAGATGTCTATGGCGCGCGGGCCGCTGACGCGTACGACGCAGAGGGCGCCGCCCGCGGCCGTGGCCGGAGCTGCTATGGTATCGTTGTCGAGGAGGGTCATGCCTGCCGTGCGGTTAATGTTTCTCGATCCTGAGACGCTGGCCTATGCTTAGGCGGTTGGGATTCTTGAGGCCGTTCCAACGCATGAGCTGCGACGTGGTGACATGGTTGCGGCGGGCTATGGCGCCGAGGGTGTCGCCGCTCTTGACGCGGTAGTATATTACGGTCTGCTCGGTCTTCTTCTTCTCGACGACGGCCGGATCGAGATACTCCTTGAGGTAGACCGAGTCCTTGGCGTAGATCGAATCCTGATTCGAGATGAACTCCGTGACGCGGTTTGCGGGCAGCACGAGCGTATAACTCTTCGTCGTGGCTGGTATGACGTCGAGCTTGTACTGAGGGTTGAGCATCTTGAGGGCGTCGGTCGAGACATCTATGGTCGATGATACCTGCCCGAGGTGGAGCAGGCGCGATACCTGTATGGTATCGACGGCGATGGGCATCGGGGGCTCGGCGTATGTTATGTTGTGTGCCTGATGGTATGCGTATGCGTACGATGCGGCGATGAACGAGGGGACATATCCTCTGGTTTCGCGCGGCAGGAACTCATATACGTCCCAGAACGACTGGGGGTTTCCGCCGGCGCGGGCCATGGCCTTGTTGACATTTCCGGGGCCGCAGTTGTATGCGGCGATTGCGAGGCTCCAGTCGTTGTACATTTCGTACAGGTCCTTCATGTATCGGCATGCGGCGCGGGTCGACTTGAGGGGGTCGTAGCGCTCGTCGACCATCGAGTTGACCTCGAGTCCGTATGCCTTGGCGGTCGTGGGCATGAACTGCCAGAGACCTGCGGCACCGGCGCGCGAGTATGCCGTTGCGGAGAGTGCCGACTCGATTATGGCCATTGCGTGCAGCTCGACGGGAAGCCCCGCCTTGAGCAGCTCCTCGTCGATCATCGGGAAGTAGTATTGCGAGAGCGAGAGCACGCGGCTCATGAGGCCCGAGCCGTCGGTATAGCGTTTGATGTATGTGCGTACGATCTGGTTGTAAGGCAGGTGTATGGGCGAGACGAGAGTCTTCAGACGCGCGGCGTAGAGCGAGTCGAGCTGCGTGTCGGTGCTCATGTCCGCAGGCTCGCATACGTAGTCGTTGAAGAAGTTCTGCAGGGCGTCGTCCACCTGCTGCAGTCGCAGCTGCTCGGCCAGAGAGTCGGCGCGGGCGGGGGTGTAGTCTACGGCGAACTGCTCGACATGGTGATGCCTTTCGTCCTGCTCCTGCGCGTCGTGCCACGCCTTCTGCCAGTCGCTTTCGCGGCGGCGGTACTCCTCGACGAGGGCGGCGAGCGAGTCGGCCCGCTGACGCTCGATGACGAGCTGTTTCTTGGTGCTGAGTTTGCGCGGTCTCTTCTCTGTGCGGTTTTGTGCCGTTGCCATGCCCGACGCCGCGGTCAGAAGCGTGAGCAGGATCAGGGTTAAGGTTTTCGTATGGTTCATCTCTTGTCTGTTGTCAGAATCTTATGTTGAGGTTAAATCCGAATGCGGGCTGTGTGCCGCTTATCTGCGTATATGTGGTATCGAACATCGGTTCGAGCGATACGGTGAGGTCGTCCGAGACGTCGAAATCCTTCAGGTGGGCATCGACATGTGCGTCGATGGCCTGAAAGGCATATACGGCTATTGTGAGCAGGATGCTCAGGTCGCGGTTTCGGCGGTATGCGTCGCGCAGGTTCTTGAGGTACGATGCCGAGTATCGGCCTCCGAACTCGTCGTGCGAGACGCCGTCGGGATACTTTCCGGGGTTCTGCTCGAAGTCGGAACGCAGGTTGTATGCCGTCTTGAAACGCTGGAATCCGCGGTTGTTCCAGTCGATGACGTAAGCCATCGATGCGAGTCCGCCGATGACGATGGGCACCTTCCAGTAACTCTTGTTGTAGACCTGCCCTGCACCCGGACATATAAGCGATAGTGTGGTTGCCTTCTTTACGTCCGAGACCTCGTTCGTGGCGTAGTTGACGGCGGCGTCACCCAGAAAATATATGTACGACGCGGCGGCCGTGCCCCACAATATCTGCCGTGCGGTGTTTGCGCGTATCATGCGTCTCTGGAGCGAGTTGAGCTCCTCGGTGCGGGACATGCTCTCGGCCGTGAGGCGGTCATACTCGCGGCGCAGGGGCTTGTAGAGCGATCCTTGGTGTACGGCCAGCCCTATCGATGTGCCGAGGGTGGTGTAGAGTACGGGCAGCTTCCAGTACTGCTTGTTGTATATCTGTCCGTATCCGGGCATCACGGCGGCCATCCAGCACACCTTCGAGAGCGAAGCCGAGTCGCTGAAGAGCGGCTGGCGGATCTTCTTCGCCCCCGTGGAATCGGCCTCGATCTGGCGGCGGCGCAGACGTTCGCTGCGCTCCTCGATCTGCCGCTGCTGCAGCAGTGCCTTGCGTCGGGCCTTGGCGTGCTTGCCGCCGCCGGCGGCCATGCCGGCACTCATGCCCGGCGAGAGGGGATCGTCATACAGATCGGTGTCGGATAGCGTCTCTCCGCTTACGATCATGCCCGTGCGGAGCGAATCGGGGAGCAGCGTGGCCAGCGAATCTGCCGCCATATCCTGTTCCGCCGTATGTCCGGCCATAAGCGCGGGCAGCAGCGCCTGCAGCGTATCGGGCAGCATCTTGAGAAGCGAGTCTGCGGGTATGGCGTGCAGGGCGGCCGCGTCGGCAGGGATCGTCCCTTCGGGGAGCATGCGTACGAGTGAGTCCATGGCCGCGCGCAGAGCCTCGTCTGAGGGCTTGGCGGCAGTCTTGGCGCGGCGTTGCAGCATGCCGCCGCTGACCGAGCGCATATTCCCGCGCTGGATGCTCTGGGCGAAGGTGTCGACGGGTGCGAGGATGGCGGCCGCCACGGCTATGACGGCCGTAAGGGCAATGAGGATGCGGCGCATCGGCCTCTTGCGCCGTATGCGTTGTGCCGCAACCCTGTTGCGTCGGATCAATCCCCTTCGGTTCTTGCAAATGGACATTCGCGTGCGCTTGTATTGGTGCGTCTGTTGTGTTCGTGTCGGCCTGCCGTCTCTGCCGTTACGGCATTTCGGCGCGACCTCGGACGGCTCGGCCGTCGCTGTCGGGTGTGGCCGCACACGGAGTATAAACGTCGCTAAAGGTCGTTTTGTTGTTGTGGGCCGCGTGCGCGCAGACGCTCGATGAAGGAGTCGATCTCGTCGTCACCCGAGAACTCGATGACGATGCGTCCGCCGCCGCCGCGGCTGCGCTTGATGCTTATGTTCTGCGAGAAGTATGGCTCGAGCTGCTCGACAAGGCGCGAGTATGATTCGGGATACTCCTCCTCTTCGGGAGCGGGGGCGGGTGCCGGAGCCTGTGCGGCCTTTCGTGCCAGCTCCTCGGTCTGGCGTACCGACAGCCCGCCGCGCAGACACTTCTTGAGGGCCTTGACCTGCATCTGCCGCGGCAGTGCGGCCAGAGCCTTGGCGTGGCCCATCGATATGAGCCCCTCCTTGAGTGCGAGCTGCACCTCGTCGGGGAGTGTGAGCAGACGCATGTAGTTCGATACCGTGGAGCGTTTCTTTCCCACCTTGTCGGCCATCTGCTCCTGCGTCAGGCCGCACTCGTCGATCAGGCGCTGCATGCCGAGCGCTATCTCTATGGCGTTGAGGTCCTGCCGCTGGATGTTCTCCACGAGGGCCATGGCATGGAGGTTCTCGTCGTCGGCCTCGCGCACGTATGCGGGGAGGGTTTCGAGACCGGCCATGCGCGAGGCGCGCCAGCGGCGCTCGCCGCTGATGATTATGTAGCGGTCGGTGCCGTCACGGCGTACCGTTATGGGCTGTATGATACCGAGCTGGCGGATCGAGTCGGACAACTCGCGCAGCGCCTCCTCGTCGAACGAGGTGCGGGGCTGCGAGGGGTTGGGTACGATCTGCCCGATGGGTATCTGGGCCATGTGGCTCATGGGCGTAACCTTGGCGGCGATGTTCTCGGTGCCGAAGATTGCATCCAGTCCACGTCCTAAACCTTTCTGTTTCATATCTCGATGTCGTTGTTTTCGTTACTCATGAGACTGGGCCTGCTGCGCGTCGGAAGATTCTGCGGCGGCCTCTTTGCGGGCGCGAGCGGCCTTGCGGCGGTTGCGCATGAGCAGCTCCTTGGCCAGAGCCAGATAGTTGGCGGAGCCTGTAGCGGCGGCGTCGTAGAGCATGACGGGCTTGCCGTGCGAGGGGGCCTCGCCGAGACGTATGTTTCGCTGGATGACGGTGTCGAAGGCCAGCGGGCCGAAGTGTTCGCGCACCTCGGCGGCGACTTGGTTGTTCAGGCGGTTGCGCATGTACATCGTCAGCACGAAACCCTCGATCTCGAGGTCGGGGTTGAGGCCGCTCTTGACGATCTTGATGGTGTTGAGCAGCTTGCTCAGACCCTCGAGGGCCAGATACTCGCACTGTACGGGTATGAGGATCGTATCGGCGGCGGTGAGGATGTTGACGGTGGTATATCCGAGCGAGGGCGAGCAGTCGATGAAGATGAAGTCGAATCTCTCGCGCACGCTGTCGACGATGCTCTTAATGACGAAGTGTCCGTTCTCCATCTTTGGCAGTTCGGTGTCTGCGGCCACGAGGTCTATGCTCGAAGGCAGCAGCCAGAGGTTCTTGATATCGGGGCTCTGGCGTATGACCTCCTCGGCGCGTTTTTCGCCCACGATGCACTCATATATGCCTTCGAGGTCGATGTCGAATCCGAGTCCGGACGTTGCGTTTGCCTGCGGGTCGGCGTCGAGCAGCAGGACTTTGCGTCCGAGCAGGGCGAGCGAGGCGGCGAGGTTTATGGCGGTGGTGGTTTTGCCGACACCGCCCTTCTGGTTTGCTAAGGCTATAACTTTAGACATAGTTTTCGTGTTGCGGATATACGTATGTAAAACGTTGTCACAGGCTCCGTCCGCACACTCTGCCGGCACGTTTTATGCCGCAGCTGACGGGCAGGATATAATCGGACAAAATTAATGAAATTAAATCGAATAAAACAACGGTTGCCGAAAAATGATTAACTTTGTAAACTCATAACACGTATGCTGAATTGATTGTCTTATGGCGGAAGGGAGTGACATGGGCGCTTCGGCGCAGGGGTCGCCGCGGCGTGCTGCGGCCGGATACGGATGGAGCGATCTGATCATTGCGGGGCTGATCTTTGTCTTCTCGCAGTGGGCTGCGGCGCTCATCTACGGTATGTTCGGGGGCACGCCCCCCGCGGCCGATGCCGAGGGTGCGGGTTTCCTGCGCGGACGCTATCTGGCGGCCGTCTATACCATCGCCATGGTTCTGTGCGTAACGCTGCTGGCGCTCTACGGCCGCATCATGGGGCGCAGCGCGCGCCTTACGTTCCGCGCGCCCGGCTGGGCCTCGCCCATACGCCTCCTGAGCGGATACCTTCTTCTGTGGTGTTTCTCGATAGCGGTCGAGCCGCTGGCCTCGATGCTGCCCGGACGTGACGGCGACATGGGCACGGGCGGATGGTTCCTGCTCTGTTCGATCGTGGTGGCGCCGCTGTTCGAGGAGATCATCTTCCGCGGCTTCCTCACGGGGGGCATGCGCCGCGCCTACGGCGGCGTGGCGGCATGGATATGCCCCGCCGTAGTCTTCGCCGCCGTGCATGTGGCCCCTGCGGCCATGGTGACGGCGCTGGCCGGAGGCCTCGTGTTGGGATTCTACTATCTGCGCTACCGGTCGCTGGTGATAGTCATCATGCTGCACGCTCTGAACAATACGACGGCCTGCTTTCTGGAGGTCGTGGGCGCGGGTGACGTGACGGTGCGCGACCTTGCGGGCGGTACGTGGGTCGCAACGGCCATATACGGCGTGTGCGGCGTGCTGTCGGTGGCGGCGCTGGTGCGCATGTTCATACTTGTCCGGCGCATCAAAAAGGATGATTGTACGGCCGAAGAGTAATAATAGCGGCAAGGTTTACGTTATTTGGGAGTAAAAATGTATCTTTGTCGATTGTTATGCGCCTTGTAGTGAAAATATTGCTCGCTGCGACGGCCGTCGCGATGACGGCGTGCCGCGATTTGCCGGACTATCTGGTGAGCGACAACACCGTCGCCAAGGTTGGCCGCAAGGAGCTCAAGATAAACGAGATCATGGAGGCCATGCCGGCCAATGTCAAGGGTGACGACAGCGTGTCGTTCGTAAAGTTGTATGTTGACAAGTGGCTGGTGCGCCAGCTCAAGGTCGAGGAGGCCGACGATCTCTTCTCGGGGTCGGAGGAGGATATCGACCGTATGGTTGAGGAGTACCGCCATTCGCTTCTGATGCGCAAGGTGGACCAGTACTATGTCGAGCAGCAGATGAGCCCCGACTTCACGGATAAGGATATCGCCGACTACTACAATACGCATAAGGCCGATTTCATACTCGACCGCACGCTGGTCAAGGGACGGGTCTTGCGTTTCGACGCCTCGTACCGCCAGAGCAAGGCTCTGATGAAGCAGATGCGGGATGCGGCCACGTCGCAGAGTGCGGCCAAGACGCTCTCGGAGATATGCGAGAAGAACGGATTCGAGCTTGTGGACAAGCGTTCGGAGTGGGTCGGCTTCAACGACTTCCTGACCTACCTGCCGACGGCGCAGTCGCAGGATAACGAGCATCTGCTCGACAAGACGGGCATCCAGCAGATGGACGTCGGCGGCAAACGCTACTATTTCGACTTCACGTCGGTATGCCGCAAGGGGAACGTAGCTCCGCTGGAGGTTGTGGCGGACAACATACGCCGCATACTGATCACGCAGCGGCGCAGTGAGATCATCAAGTCGCACGAGGAGCAGATCGTATCCGAGGCGATGGCGTCGGGCCATGCCCGCATCTATGCCGACACGGCGGATGGCAAGGCTCCCGTAGCCGGTGCGCCCGCAAGGCGCTGACCCGGGGGCCCGTCTAGGGGCCGCGGGGGGGGGAGCGAGAGAGGAGAGAGCGAGAGGAAGAAGAGAGAGAAGAGTCGAGGAGAGGCAAGACGAGGAGAGAAGAGAGGAGAGGAGAGACGATGTGAAGAGAGAAGAGAAAAGGAGAGAAGAGGAAGACGTGAGGAGAGGACGAGAGAAAGAGCGGGAGTAAAGGTAAGTGAGAGAGTATGAGAGATGGCGTTACGATAGATATATAGATATAAAAGATAATTCGTAAGCGGAGAAAGCGAAAGGAAAATATATAAGGAACAGTAAGGTAATATGTTTAAGAAGATTGTTTTGACTTTGGCCGTGGCTGTGGTATCGGCATCGGGATTTCTCATGGCACAGAAACGGCAGGTTATGCTCGATAAGGTCGTTGCGGTTGTAGGCGGTTCGGCGATCCTCTATTCGGATGTTGACACCTATGCCAACCTGTTGGTGGAACAGCGCCGTGCTCAGGGCTACACTTCGGACCGCGACCCCATGAACGAGGCTTTGGAGGCTCTGATGAAGCAGAAGCTCTTATACAGTCAGGCTCTGATCGACTCGATCGAGCTGATGGGTGACGTTCCGTCGTATGTCGAGCAGCAGATCCAGTCGATGATCGCCGAGGAGGGTTCGATAGCGGCGCTGGAGGCGCGGCAGCACATGCCCATATATACGTTCCGCGAGATCCTGACGCAGCGCATTACCGAGCAGGAGTACGCCTCGTCGATGCAGAATACGGTTATCAAGGATGTTACGGTTACGCCGGGCGAGGTGGAGCGGTACTTCAAGTCGTTGAAGGAGGACGAGCTCCCGCTCATACCCAAACAATACATGTACGCACAGATCGTGCGTTACCCTGCGTCGCAGGATGTGGCCAAGCAGCGAGCGCGTGAGCGCCTGCTGGAGATGCGTGAGCGTATCATCACGGGCAAGTCGTCGCTGCCGGTTCTGGCGCGCCTCTATTCTGCCGACCCGGGGTCGGCGATGCGAGGGGGCGAGCTGACCTACGGTCCCCTGTCGCAGTGGCAGCCGTCGTTTGCGGAGGCTGCGGGCGAGCTCAAGCCGGGCCAGCTGTCGGAGATCGTCGAGACGGAGTTCGGCTTCCATATCATCGAGTTGATGGAGGAGCCGAAGAACGGCAACTACCGCCTGCGCCACATATTGATCAAACCGACCTATACGTCGGACGAGTTGTTGGAGCCGACGCGTTTTCTGGACAGCATTGCCAATCTGATCCGTTGCGACTCGATCACCTTCGAGGATGCGGCGCGCGAGTTCTCGGAGGACCCGCTGACGAAGATGAACGGCGGTCTGGTTTCGAACCACGATATCCTGTCGAGCAACCCCAACTATTCGAACGTTAAATATACGGCCACGAAGTTCCGTGAGGAGGACTTCGGCGAGGGGCGCAGCCTGAAGGACTACGTGGCCATCTCGCACATGAACGTGGGGGATGTATCGAACGCCTATCAGGCGGAGGATCTGAGCGGCAACGAGCTGAGCAAGATTGTCAAGCTGCTGGACGTTATCCCGTCGCACCCGGCCTCGCTGAACGAGGACTACCTTACGATCGAGGAGATGGCCTTGAACGACAAGCAGATGCACGTATTCAAGGATTGGCTCACGGATAAGATCGACGGCATATATGTCTATATCGATCCGGAGTTCCGCAACGGGGATTTCGAATATAAGAATTGGGTAAAGTAGCCCCGGTCGGGTGAAGGCCTCTGAGCCGGCGCCCGATGCGCGGCCGGGAGGATCATGTGACAGGGATAAAAAGAGTTTTGAGGCGTGCGCCGTATCGTGTCGATCATATCTGTTGTCGGGCTCTTTGCGGCTCTGTTTCTGGCGCAGGCGTCGGCGCATCGCGGTGCCGGAGCCGCGGCGGCGGAGGCTTCGCGTGCGGCGGCGGAGCGGGCGCGGCAGGAGGCTCTGGCGGCATCGCGGCAGGACAGCCTGCGGCGTGACAGCGCGCGGCGTTCGCAGCCCCGCAAGGTCGACTTCATGGCCGACGAGGTGCGCCCCTACAACAACGGCCGTGACAGTGTAATCTGCTTCACGGGCAACTTTGCCGCACACCATAACGGTGCGGTTATCGTCTGCGACAGCGCCGTGCGTTACGGCGATGCGCAGATGCGCTTTTTCGGGCGTGTCATCATAAATCAGGATTCGGTCTATATCTACGGCGACAGTGCCGTCTACGACGGCGTTAACTCCTTGGCGGAGGTCTACGCCCCGATCGTGAAGGTCGTTGACGGCGACGCGCTGCTCTATACCTACAATTTCAGTTTCAACACACGTGACAAGGTCGGCCGTTATACGGGCGGCGGCGTGATGGTTCACGACGACAACATCATCGAGTCGCAGCGCGGGTATTACTATGCCGACACGCACGATGTGGTGTGCGTGGAGGATGTGGAGATGCACGGCGCGGACTACGACATGAAGAGCGATTCGGTCATATACAACATCTCGAGCGAGTCGGCGCGTTTCTTCACGGGCAGCGAGATATGGAACGCCGACGGCGACTACCTCTCGGCCGAGGAGGGCGCCTACGACAAGGCCGGGCAGTGCTATAAGGTTACGCGCGAGGGGTATGTGCTGACGGAGGATCAGGAGATGTGGGGCGACACGATCTACTACTACCGCGAGGATGAGCATGTGGTTTCGCGCCGCAACATCCAGATGCACGACTTCGATAACAAGATACTTGCCTTCGGCGACTATGCTGAGTACTGGAAGCATCCGGGCAACGCGTTGCTGACGCTCGATGCGGCGGTTGTGAGCTACGATACGGTGCAGAGCGATTCGGTCTTCATGCGTGCCGACTCGATGCTCCTTTTCACTGTTACGCCGGCCGAGGAGCGTGCCGACTCGATCGCTGCGGCCGTTGCGGACTCTATCGCTGCGGTTGAGGGCAATGCGGACAATATAAATGCAGATAATCCGGACGGCGCTGCACCCGGGAGGGGAGAGAGAGTCCAGCGCCCGACGGAGCGCCCGACAGGGGCGTTCGAGAGCCGCCGTATGAGCAAGGCGGATGCCGCGGCCGAACAGAAGTCTGTGGACGACGCGGAGGATGCGGCGCTTGCGCCCGAGGCCTATACCGACACTCTGTCTGCGGCGGACACTGTGGCGGCGGATACGCTCGACGCGGCGGCGCGCAAGGCTCTGGAGCGTGAGCGTGTGAAGGCCTTGAAGGCGGAGGCGAAACGGGTTAAGGCTGCGGCGCGCAAGCAGAAACTCGACTCGATAGCGATGAAGCGTCAGGCGAAGGCTACGGCGCAGCTCGAGAAGATGAAGGCCGCGGAGTTGGAGCGCGCGGCGAAGGCGTCGGCGCGCGACTCGGTGCGGCGTGCGAAGGTTCGCGCGAAGGCGTTGCGTCGCGGGCGCGACGTGTCGCATCTGGACTCTCTGGATGCGGCGGCGCGCGAGCGCGATGCCCGTATCCGCGACAGCATAATGAATCTTGGGGCCAAGCGCGGCGGCGACAGTGTGGCTGGCGATGAGCGCGTCATAGCGGATGCGTCGGCCGTTACGGACAGCACGGGTATGGTGCAGGCCGATACCGTGCACGGTGACAGCCTCTACCGCCTTGTTAAGGCCTATCGGAATGTACGTGTCTACCGCAGCGATGCGCAGATGGTGTGCGACTCGATGGTGAGCTTCTCGACCGACTCGATCATACATCTCTATATCAACCCGCTGCTGTGGAACAACTCGAACCAGATAGCCTCGGATGTGGTCGATATATATACGGCCAACCGCCAGATCACGCGGGCGGAGTTTCTGGGGCAACCGATCATGGTTGCCGAGATCGACACCACGTACTACAATCAGGTTGCGGGCAAGCAGATGACGGCCTTCTTCCGCGACAACGAGATCTACCGCAACGACGTTGACGGCAACGTGCAGACGATCTATTTCCAGCGTGAGGATGAGACGTCGCCCGTAGTTACGGAGATGATCTATCTGGAGAGTGCGTCGGCCTCGTTCTATATCGAGGACAAGGAGCTTGTGGGGATGACCTACCGCAACGACGTACCCTTCACGCTCTACCCCATAGCACAGGTGCCGCCGTCGCAGCCCCTGCGGCTCAAGAACTTCAAGTGGGAGCCGTGGCGGCGTCCGACGCGGGCGGCGATCTTCGACGAGACGATACGTCCGTCGCGGCGCGAGGAGGCGCAGTCGCGCGAGCGCCCGCGCTTCAGTATCGTGGAGCGTATGGACCGCTATAAGGAGCGCCTGCTTCGCAGCGGCGAGTGGGTTGACCGCGAGGATGAACTCAAACCCGAGGTTGTGGAGTGGCGCGATACGCGCGAGCGCTGACGCTGACCGTGGGGCGGAGACCGTGCGTAGGGGAGTGGGCCCCGTGACGGCGTGACGGCTGAGGGTGCGTGTTCGTGTGTTCGTGTGTTCGTGTGTTCGTGTTCGTGTTCGTGTGACGGCGCAGTACGCGGACCGGATATGTGCGGAAAAGAGATCCCGTGATGGGCCTTTTCCGCACATGTTGTTTCGGGTGCGGCCGCAAGATGCCGTTTTTGATGCGGGCGGGGCCGAAAACTTCCCGAAAATGTTGGTCGGAAAGGAGTTTTTTCCTAATTTTACGGTTGACTAAACTGTTAACCTTAAAAATCCCGAATCATGAGTTCGAAATTATCTCGTTTGGATTTCCTGCGCTTTTCGGCGCTGGGAGCCTCTGCGCTCATCCTTCCGCGGTCGGTATCGGCAGCCATGGCGCCGAAGAAGGCCAAGAAGGGCGATGTGAATGATCAGATCAACATCGGCTTCATCGGATTGGGCCAGCAGGCCATATATCTGATGAGCGGATTCATCACCATCCCCAATGTACGCATCGTAGCCGGCTGCGACGTCTACGATATCAAGCGTGACCGTTTCCAGAGCCGCGTGAACAAGTATTATGCGGACAACGGCATTAAGAACAAACTCGACATGTATATCCGCTACGAGGAGGTTCTTGCACGTGAGGATATCGACGCCGTGGTTATCGCCACGCCCGACCACCAGCATGCCATCATCGCCATCGCCGCGTGCCGTGCGGGCAAGGACGTATATCTTGAGAAGCCCCTGACGTTCACCATCTATGAGGGTCAGCAGCTGGTCAAGGCCGTGCGTGAGAACAACCGTATACTTCAGGTGGGCAGCATGCAGCGTTCGATGGCCGAGTTCATCCACGCGGCGAATGTTGTTCGCGAGGGACGTCTGGGCAAGGTATCGCTGATGAAGGCCCACGTGGGCGACGGCCCCAAGCCGTACGATCTGCCCGAGCAGGCCGTGCCTGCAGGTCTGGACTGGGATCTGTGGCTGGGCCCGTTGGCCGATACGTGGCACTACAACCATGAGCTCAACCCGCTGATTCTGGAGAACGGCGCGGATGAGTGCTGGGGTGCATGGCGCTGGTATAAGGGCCTTGGCGGCGGTTATACCACCGACTGGGGCGCGCACATGTTCGATATCGGCCAGTGGGCCATCGGCAAGGACGGGTCGGGCCCCGTTGAGATCCTGCCCCCGTCGTGCAGTCCGTACGAGTGCCTTACCTACCGCTACGACAACGGCATCGAGATGACGCAGCAGCAGTTCGACGGCGGCAAGCAGGGTATCAAGATCTACGGCGAGAACGGCTGGATTCAGGTATGCCGCGGCGAGTTCCTCGCCTCGTCACCGGAGTTCATGCCCTCGGATGTCGACAAGAAGGCCATGTATGAGACCAACGTGCCTCACTACCAGAGCTTCATCGACGGCGTCCGCACGCGTCGTGATCCCAATGTGCCGGTAGAGATCGGACACAGCTCTTGCACGGTATGTAATCTGGGTAACATAGCCTACGACTTGGATCGTCCTCTGCACTGGAACCCCATCGTGCAGAAGTTCATGAACGACCCCGAGGCCGAAAAACACATGCACTACGAGTATCGCAAGCCTTATACGCTCGGATAGTCGGCTCGCACGACTGCGCTTTTCACATGCGCCCCGACCCCTTCAAAAGGGTCGGGGCGCATTGTTTTTGTCGGGGCGTATCTTCTCGGCCGTGATGTCATTATTATCGGCTGTGAGGGTATTTTATCGTCCGTATCGTATTGTTCCCGCCGATATAGGTATTCTCTCTCGTGTATGTTGTTTCCGGCGGGATTTGTGTCGCGGAGATATTATTTAGATCGGGGCGCCATTGCTTTGGCCGTGCGCAGCGAAGGTTGCAAGAGATGGCGGGCGGCATACATCCCGAATATAAGGAACGAAAAAAGGGCCGCCTTTGCAGGCTGGCCCTTTACTATTTGGAATATTGTTATATTGCGTGCGAATGCTTACTTTGCCTCGGGGCAGCCCTCGCAGCTCTTGCTCTCGGGGCATGCGGCGCAATCCTCGGTCGAGCAGTCGCCCGCGCAGTTGATATAGTTGTCCTTGAGGTAGTTGATGCTCATGGTTACGCACTCCATGGGGGTCTTGCCCATGCTGGGATCGTCCTGCTCGACGATAAGCCACTTGCTGCCCGACTCCTCGGCGGCCTTGATGATGGCGGGGATGTCCTGCAGACCCTCGCCCAGAGGACGGAACTCGAAGGTTCCGGCCTTCTTCTGCTCGCCCTCGTTGAGGCCGATCAGAGCGTAGGGGTCACCCTCCTGCTTGCCCTCGGCGTAGAAGTCCTTGATGTGCACCAGAGGCGAGCGGCCGGCATACTTCTTCAGGTATGCGACGGGATCCTCACCGCTGTACTTCACCCAGCACTCGTCGAGCTCGGTCTGGAGCAGGTCGGCGGGGACGTTGGCGTAGAGGTAGTCGAGGCCGTACTGACCATCCTCGAGCTTCGTAAACTCGAAGTCGTGGTTGTGGTAGAGCAGCGTCATGCCTGCATCCTTTACCTTCTGGCCGATGGTGCGGATCTCGTCGATCATCTGCATGAAGAGCTCACCGCCGGGACGGCGCTCCTCGGTAACGTAGGGAACGACGATGTACTGGCAGCCGATTGCCTTGTAGTCGGCGATAACCTTGTCGATGTCGGCGAGCATGTCGGCCAGAGGCACGTGAGCCGATACGGGTACCAGACCGATCTCGTCACACATGGCCTTCACCTGCTCGGGGGTGTTGTCGTAGAGGCCTGCGAACTCGACGCCGTCATAACCCATATCCTTGACCTTCTGGAGCGTACCCTTGAAGTCCTTGGCCATATCGTCACGGATGCTGTAGAGCTGCAATCCGATGGGGAGTTTGTTGTCGGCCGCAGCGTCGCCCTCGGCGCTCTTTGCTGCGCCGTTGCCACCGCACGATGTCATCGAGAGACATACGGCGGCAGCCATTACGATCGTGTAGATTCTTTTCATGGTTTTTTTTATTTAAATGTTTGGTTTTGATGTATTTCGTATTTCGCCTCGTAGGGTTGTGCAAATATACGTTTTTTTTGACGTTTGTTGTGCCGTAGATATGCTATTTCTATGCTTTTTCTTGAGGCGGGGTTTCTGCTGCGGGGCTTAGTCTCGGTATCGGGGGCGTTGCAGGATTATGGCCAGCACGGCGCAGCAGCCCATGATGAAGGGGTAGTAGAGGTAGGGTATTATCTGCACGGGGGATACCGAAGCGAGTCCTGCGGCCATGAGCAGCTGTGCGCCGTAGGGGATTATGCCCTGCACGAAACACGAGAATGTATCGAGCAGGCTTGCGGCGCGGCGGGGCGGGATGCCGAAGCGGTGTGCTATGTTACGCGAGATGGTGCCTACGGAGATTATGGCGACGGTGTTGTTTGCGGTGCAGATGTCGGCGAAGACGGCGAGGGAGGCGATGGCGGCCTCGGCGCCGCGGCGGGAACGTATGCGTGCGGTGAGGCGCGAGATGATGTAGTCGATGCCGCCGCCGAGGCGTATCATCTCGAGCATGCCGCCGGCCATCATGGTTACGATTATGAGTTCGCCCATCGAGGCCATTCCCGAGCCCATGGCGACGCTCCAGTCGACGGGGCTCATTGTTCCGGCGGCGATGCCTATGATGCCTGCCGAGACTATGCCGAGCGTGAGTACGACCAGCACGTTGACGCCCATGACGGCGGTGACTATCACCAGAAGATATGGTATGACGGTTATGAACGAGACCTCCGTGGCGCCGTCATATACGAATCTGTGGCTCTGCGAGAAGATATATATTGCGAGCGTTATAAGTGCGGCGGGGGCTACGATCCGGATATTCGTACGGAACTTGTCCCGCATGGAGCATCCTTGCGTGCGTGTAGCGGCTATGGTGGTGTCGGAGATGAACGAGAGGTTGTCGCCGAAGAATGCCCCGCCGACGACTATGGCTACGATCCACTCGGTGTCGCACCCGGTCTGGGCGGCTATAGCGGAGGCTATGGGGACGAGGGCGACGATGGTGCCGACGGATGTGCCGACGGATATGGATGTGAAGCAGGCGGCGATGAAGAGACCCGCCGGAAGGAACCTTGCGGGTACGACCTTGAGCGTGAGGGCCACGGTTGCGTCCACGGCTCCCATCTGCTTGGTGGATGCGGCGAAAGCGCCCGCGAGTACGAATATCCATATCATGAGCATGATATTGGGTTCGGTGGCGCCGCGCGAGTAGTCGTCGAGGCGTTCGACGAGGGGTTTGCGGGACATTGCCACGGCGCATATCGAGGCGGCGAGGGCGGCCACGGTGATAGGTATCTTGTAGAAGTCGCCCACGATGACCGACCCGATGAAATATATGCCGAGAAAGAGGGCGAGGGGCGTGAGGGCGAGAATGTTACCTCTGGAATTCATCTGAAGCGGGTTTTGCGGGGTAAAAATAGTTTTTTTTGCTATATTTACCTGCAAAAACCTGTACTAAATGAAGATAAATCGACTTTTTTCGCTTGCAGCGGCCGCGGCGGCGACTCTTTTTGGGGTCTCGTGCGCGGAGCATCTGATTACGGATCCGGCCGTCCGCGGCGAGGTCCACGACAAGTTCGAGGCGCGGCGTGCGCTGTTCACCGAGGGGGATCTCTTCGCGGTCTTCGATACCGAGATGAGCGCGGCCGAACGTGAGGCCATGGAGTTCCTCTACGCCTCGATGAGCACGGCCGACATGGGCGACTACGACGGGGAGTTCTTCCTCGACAATGTGCGCTATGCGTTGCGTGCGCGCGAGGAGATGGCGTGGGGTCGTGACGTTCCGGAGGATCTGTTCCGCCACTTCGTGCTGCCCGTGCGCGTGAACAACGAGCGTTTGGACGAGTTCCGCATGATATATTACGACACGCTGCGTCGCCGTGTGGAGGGCCTGTCGCTTCACGATGCGGCTCTGGAGATCAACCACTGGTGCCACGAGAAGGCTACCTATACGCCTTCCGATGCACGTACTTCGTCACCGCTGGCGATGATCCGCACGGCGGAGGGACGCTGCGGCGAGGAGTCAACCTTCACGGTTGCGGCGATGCGTGCCGTGGGCATACCGGCGCGTCAGGTCTATACGCCGCGCTGGGCCCATACCGACGACAACCACGCATGGGTTGAGGTGTGGGTCGACGGACGGTGGTCGTTTCTGGGTGCATGCGAGCCGGAGCCCGAACTCAACGTCGCATGGTTCAACGAGCCTGCGGCGCGCGCCATGCTGATGCACACGCGCGTCTATGGCGACTATCACGGGCCGGAGGATGTGATCCAGCGCACGGAGTGCTATACGGAGATCAACGTCGTCGGCAACTATGCTCCCGTGCGGCAGTCGGTGGTGACGGTCGTCGATACGGAAGGCAAGCCTGTTGCGGGCGCGACGGTCGAGTTCAAGATATTCAACTACGGGGAGTATTGCACCGTCGTGACGCTCACGAGCGACGAGCGGGGCGAGGTATCGCTGCACACGGGTCTGGGCGATATGGTCGTGTGGGCCTCGCACGAGGGTCGCTTCGGTGTTGCGGAGCTTGGGGGCGAGACTATGACCGTAACGCTCGACCACGAGGCGGGCGACATGTTCGCCGTGGAGTTTGACCTGACACCTCCGCCGACGGGACGTATTCCGGCCGATGTTACGGAGGAGGCTGCTGCGGCGAACAAGGTGCGCCTTGCACATGAGGATTCGATACGTATGGCCTACACGGCGACCTTCATGACCGGGGAGCGGTGCGGGGATTGCGACGCCGCCACACGAGACCTGTTGATTGCCGCGCGCGGCAACTGGCAGGAGGTGAAGGCCTTCCTTGATGGCGCGGGTGATGACCGCGCCCGTGCGGTGGCTATGTTGTCGGCAGTCTCGCGCAAGGACCTGCGCGATACGCCCGCGTCGGTTCTGCGTGATGCTCTGGAGTCGACGCCTGCGGCCGAACTGACGGATGAATATGTACGTTACATCCTCTCGCCGCGCATCGCGGACGAGTTCCTGCAGCCCTACCGCCGCGAGATACGCGCTGTGTTGGAACCTGCGCTTGGGACGGAGCCGACGGCCGCTCAGATCATCGCATGGACGCGTGAGAATATCGTGCCGGCCGATGCCTATAACCCGCTCCACCTGCAGGCTACGCCCGCGGGAACGCTGCGCGCGCGCCATGCCGATGCGCTCTCGCGCGACATATTCTTCGTGGCGGCGTGCCGTTCGTTCGGCATAGCCGCACGCCGTGACGTGCTGACGGGCAAGGCTCAGTATATGGGGACGGACGGTTGGGTTGATGTCCTTCTGGAGGGCCCCGTCGCCGAGCGCGAGAGCCGCACGGGATTCCTCCGCATGACGTACGATGCGACGAATGCGCACCTTGCCAACCCCGACTACTACCGCCACTTCACGCTGGCGAAGATCGACGGCGGGCGCTGCCACCTGCTTGAGTTCTCGGGCGGTGACGCCACGGAACTCGGGGCCGACGCCTCGGCCTCGCACTTCAGCCGCTCGTTCGAGCTGGAGGAGGGATACTATATGCTGACTTCGGGTAACCGCATGGCCAGCGGCAAGGTTCTCTCACGTGCCGTGACCTTCCGTATCGAGGAGGGACGGACGACCGACGTGGAGCTGGTTATACGTGCAGCGAATGACGATATAGGTGTTGTGGGCTTCATCGACGCCGAGCGCCGCTACCTTCCCGAGGGGGCGGATGAGGAGACCTCGCTGCTCTCGACGACGGGCCGCGGCTACTTCCTTCTGGCCGTTGTGGGCGCGGGCGACGAGCCTACGAACCACGCCTTGCGGGATCTGGCCTCGCTCTCGGAGGAGCTGGAGAAGTGGGGCCGCCCCGTGGTTATACTCATGCGCAGCGCGGAGGATGCGGCCAAGTTCGACCGCAAGCTTCTGGGCGGAGTGAAGGCGTCGCTGGGTGTGGATACCGGCGGCAAGGTGGCATCGATGTTGTGCGAGGGGTGCAAGTCCTCGTCGCGGACGATGCCCGTGGTGGCCGTGTGCGACAGCTTCGGCCGCGTGGTCTACTTCACGCAGGGATATAACACCTCGCTTGCGGACCAGCTACGCAACGTCATTCACAAGCTGTGACACGACACGTCGGTCGGTGCGCCTTACGAGGTGCTCCTCCGACGGATCGGGGGCGAATGTGACGCGTGAATTGCGATATATCATACCGTCTTCGGTGACGGGGCCGCGTGCCGTCGAGTGGAACTCGGCGGCACGTGTCGTCTTCTCTATGGCGGCTATGTTGTCGGGGCGTATGCCCGCGCCGGGCATGATTATGATGCGCGCTGCGGCCTGCTCTACGAGTTTGGCTATGAGGGGTGCGCCCTCTACGGCCGAGGGCTGCTGGCCCGAGGTGAGCAGACGGTTGCATCCGAGCCCTATGATCTGTTCGAGGGCGCGGTGCGGGTCGCGGCATACGTCGAAGGCGCGGTGGAAGGTGACGGAGAGTCCTCGGGCGGCCTCCACCATGCGGCGGCACGCCTCGATGTCGATGTCGCCCTCGGCCGTAAGGGCCCCTATCACCACACCGTGTACGCCCTCGCGGCGGCAAAGCTCGATGTCGCGCACCATGATATCTACCTCCTCGCCGGTGTAGAGGAACGAACCCTCGCGCGCACGTATCAATACGTTCACATCTATCGCGAGGCTCTTGTCGCGGGCTACGGCGGCTATCGTTCCCGCCGAGGGTGTTATGCCTCCTGCGGCGAGTGCCGAGCAGAGCTCTATTCGCACGGCGCCTCCGGCCTGCGCCTCGTGCGCCTCGGCAAGGGAGGTGCAGCATACTTCAATCTTTCTCATCTTTGGTCGGTGTGGTTTGTTCGGACAAAGGTAGGAAATTTTTCACCATGACCAACTCCTGCCTCGAGGCCTCGGCCACGACGAATCCGGCCCTTTCGTAGAGCCTTACGGCGGGGTTGTCGCGCTGTACGGATAGCGACACGGCGGCGTAGCTCTTGTTCCGGAGCAGATGCTCCATCCCGGCCACGAGGCGTGTGCCGATTCCGCGGCCGCGCCATTGTGGATAGACGGCTATGGCCATCTCGGGCGTGCGGCTGTCGCGGAAGCCGTATCCGTGCATGAGGCGTACCCATACGGCCCCGACGATATACCCGTCCTGCTCGGCCACAAGGCAGTGGTCATGGCGGCGGCTGCCGAAACGGTCGATGTATCGCCACAGCATGGGGTGCTGTATGACGGTTCGGGGCGGTGGGGCGGCTCCGGCGGTGAAGATCGCCTCGTAGAGAAACTCTGTGAGCAGAGGCGTCTCGTTGCGGCGTATGGGGCGTATGGTCATGGGCGCAGAGTGTCAGGTTTGTTGCAAGGTAGCGATTTTTTGCCGAACTGCGGCAATCCGGCCTCCGGAATATCTCTTTGGATGTGGGTGCGTTGTCGCCATTTCATTTCAAATGATCCCGAAAAGTGGTTAATCCGCGCGGCAGCATACCACGTAATGGGGATTGTACGTTTTTGTATTTAGAACGAAATTTGCATACTGCAGACAAGGACTAACGGAGGGCGTGCCCCGCGCCGCCCGCATAAAATATTGACGGATATGAAAATCGAAAAGATTACGGCCCGCGAGATACTCGACTCGCGCGGCAACCCCACGGTAGAGGTAGACGTAGAACTCGAATCGGGCGCATGCGGCCGTGCGTCGGTGCCCTCGGGCGCCTCGACGGGCGAGCATGAGGCTCTCGAACTGCGTGACGGCGACTCTTCGCGCTACGGCGGCAAGGGTACGCTGAAGGCCGTGGCCAACGTGAATGAAGTTATAGCGCCCGCACTGTTGGGCGTTTCGGCACTGGAGCAGCGCCGTATCGACCGCATGATGATCGATCTGGACGGTACGCCGACCAAGTCGCGCCTCGGCGCCAATGCCATTCTGGGCGTGTCGCTCGCCGTTGCGAAGGCTGCGGCCAACTACCTCGGACTGCCCCTCTATCGTTATCTGGGCGGTACGAACACCTATGTGATGCCTGTGCCGATGATGAACATCATCAACGGCGGCTCGCACAGCGACGCCCCCATAGCCTTTCAGGAGTTCATGATACGTCCCGTCGGTGCTCCGTCGTTCCGTGAGGGGCTGCGTATGGGCGCCGAGGTGTTCCATGCACTGAAGAAGGTACTCCACAGCCGCGGCCTGAGTACCGCCGTCGGTGACGAGGGCGGCTTCGCACCCGCACTTGCAGGTACGGAGGATGCGCTCGACTCGATCATGGCGGCCATCGCGGCGGCAGGATACAAGGCGGGCAGGGATGTGACGATAGGCATGGACTGCGCCTCGTCGGAGTTCTACCGCGACGGGGTATATGACTATACGGTCTTCGAGGGCGAGAAGGGGTGCCGCCGCACCGCCGACGAGCAGATCGACTACCTCGAGCAGCTCATCACCAAATACCCGATCGACTCGATCGAGGACGGCATGAGCGAGAACGACTGGGAGGGGTGGCGACGCCTTACGGAACGTATCGGCGGCCGCTGCCAACTTGTGGGCGACGACCTGTTCGTCACCAACGTCGAGTTCCTCTCGCGCGGAATAGCGGAGCATTGCGCCAATGCCATACTTGTCAAGGTCAACCAGATAGGCTCTCTGAGCGAGACTATGGACGCCATCGAGATGGCGCACCGCCACGGTTACGCTACGGTTACGTCGCACCGCTCGGGCGAGACCGAGGACGCCACGATCGCCGACATCGCCGTTGCGACGAACAGCGGCCAGATCAAGACGGGTTCTCTGAGCCGTTCGGACCGTATGGCCAAGTATAACCAGCTGCTGCGCATCGAGGAGGAGCTGGGCGACCTTGCGGTCTACGGATACAAACGCATACGATAACCTATTTACGGTCACTAAATGTAATTTCAGGTTATTTGGCGGCGTCCCCACCTCGGCGGGGACGCCTTTTTTCGCGTCTTTTCATACTGTTCGCCGCCATGCCTCTTTCGTCGGTTGCTGTCCCTCTCGGCGTATGGACTGATATGCTTCTTTATGTACCGCCTGTTGTTATATCTCTTCCCCGACGTGGCGGCTGTGATACTTCCCCGGCGAGGCAACTGTGATGCTTTCCCGGCGAGGCGACTGTTATACTTTCCCGATGTGGCGACTATGATGTTTCCCCGGCGAGGCGACTGTGATGCTTTCCCGGCGGGCGGCGGCGGGGTGTATTATTTGCGAATGGAAAAACATCTTGAATATGTCTGTCGTGGCCGTTATCGGTCTTAAAATCACCCCGTCGGGAGAAAAAAAATGCACTGCGGGAACAAAAAAACGTTCATTTATTTTGCCGATTCATTTTTGTTTCCTACTTTTGCGCTGCCCTGTCGGGGAAATATGCTGTTGTAGCTCAGTGGTAGAGCACTTCCTTGGTAAGGAAGAGGTCACGAGTTCAAGCCTCGTCAACAGCTCTCGAAATGAAGAGGTCGC
>ENA-OUQC01000268-OUQC01000268.1-human-gut-metagenome-genome-assembly--contig:-NODE-268-length-44432-cov-7.554882_pt1 | contig 44432 bp, 26 predicted proteins | sample MGYA00237942_ERZ548815 | MGnify/ENA primary metagenome ERZ548815 (study PRJEB26490, sample SAMN05194722) | human gut metagenome | biome: terrestrial biome; feature: human-associated habitat; material...
GGGCTCGAACCTATGACCCTCTGCTTGTAAGGCAGATGCTCTCCCAGCTGAGCTATACCCCCAATGGTGACTCCTACGAGAATCGAACTCGTGTTACCGCCGTGAAAGGGCGATGTCTTAACCGCTTGACCAAGGAGCCTTATTAAGTTTTATGGTAGCGGCGGTCGGACTCGAACCAACGACCTGCCGGGTATGAACCGGCCGCTATAACCAACTAAGCTACGCCGCCACATGGTTGCGGGGAGGGGATTTGAACCACCTGACCTCCGGGTTATGAGCCCGACGAGCTACCGGACTGCTCTACCCCGCGTCGCTGCCTGCGTTCTTGCGAATGCTTGTGTATTATAGCACAAGGGAACCCTTATGTCAAGATTTTTTCCCGACAATCCGACGGGTTTGTTTTCATTTTTACACGCCGCCGCATAAGGTTTTTACCGCTCTTTACGGCGTTTTTTGCGAGTCTGTACCCTCCTTGCCTTCATTTTTACCTTTCTGCTTTTATTCTCGCTTTCGTTTTAATTTCCTTGCATTCGTTCTGACTTCCTTACTTTTATTTTAACTCCATACCTTTATTTTTACATTCCTTACTTTTATTTTTACCTCTTACCTTCATTCTTAATTCCTTCGCTTTCGTTTTAATTTCTTTACTTTTATTTTTACCTTCTTTACTTTTATCTTTACTTACTTTTATTTCAACTTATTTATTTTCATTTTCGCGAGGAACGCGACCGTTCCGTCGGCTTCGCCTTTAAAACGGAATTCGTCTTCCCCTTCCCTTGCGGAAAATACGGAAAGCGTCTGCCCTTCTCTGACCTGAGAACGGAAATCCATCTGAAATTCCGAGATTCCGAACTTTCCCGCTTCCTCGAGAGTAAAGCAGTCGGTTACGAATTCGAAATAGCGGGTGTTGTTGAGATGTCCGTTGACGTCGATTTTGCTGAGGCGGATAACCTCGTCGAAAACGCGGGTCCATTCTCCGTCGAAAACGAGCTTCTTGAAATCCGAGCCGAAAGCATTGTCCGTCCGGAAGGGCTGACTGCGGTCGTAGGGAACTTCTCCGACGGGAACGAGCCTCGCCGTGTTTATGTCGAGGACGCACCACTTGGAAACGCCCTGAACCGTAAGATTCCCGCGTTCGTCCGTAATATCGAGGAGCCTTACGAATTCGCAGCCCCGCGGAGGATTGGTCCAGGTTTCGAAAACCGCACAGTCGTCGAGAACGGGCATTCCGAAGAATCTGTACTTCATTCTCGAAAGAACCCAGCCCATTCCGCGTCCGGAAAGAGCCTTCGTTCCCACACCGAGTCTTTTGCAATCGGCGGCAGCAACGGACTGAAATACTCTCTGTAAAGAAACGAGCGTTGCTCTACTCATAAAATCCACGTCGCTCGCGTCGAAAAGATGCGTTTGTTTTAACGAATTCATCGCCTTCCTCCTTCCGAATCCCCGAAAAATCCGCGGGAAATCCGTCCTCGGCGTTGTACGGAACTTCTTCCGTCCGCGCCGACAGGGGGATTTTAGCACACCCGAAAAATTCTGTCAAGATAAATAATTATACAGAATTTCCGATATGATTCATAACTGACGAAAACGGAAAAGTGTAGCGTCCGGAAAAAAATCCGGAGATTTTTTCCAAAAATGAAAAAATATATGGTAAAAATCCACCCATAAATCGGATTCGTATGTTATAATATAAGGTGGTAATTATTTTATCCAACGGAATTGACAGAGGAGCAGATTATGGCTAACGTAAATATCGACGAATTGTGGGACAACATACAGAGCGACCTCGTGCCGGTGGTGCCGGCCGTCGCTTACGACCTCTGGATACAGACATTACGCCCTCTCTGTAAAGTCGGAAACAAACTCATTCTTATGGCGGAGGACGCGGCTACTCAGGCGCTGGTGGAAAAGAGATTCCGCCGGAACATAAAAGACGTAATCGACAGGAATTACTCGGACAAGCTCTCGGACGTACAGGTCATTACGCCGGCGGAAGAAGAGCTTTTCAAGGATTACATAGAAGATCAGGCGGATTTCTCGGACGAGGACGAAAAGACCTCCGCGTTTATATCGAAATATACCTTCGATAACTTCGTCGTGGGAAAATCCAACGAATTCGTAGCCGCCGCGAGCAAAGCCGTTTCCGAAAACCCCGGGAAGCGTTATAATCCGCTTTTTATCTACGGCCCGGCGGGACTCGGAAAAACGCACCTTATGCACGCAATCGGAAACCGCCTCCATTTTCTCCGTCCCGACCTCAGATGTCTTTACGTTTCGAGCGAGCATTTTACGAACAACCTCATAGAAGCTCTCCGCGACAGCAACAAAAACGACGAAATGAAACGCTTCCGCAACAAGTACAGAAACGTGGACGTTCTTATGATAGACGATATTCAGTTCATCGCGAAAACCGTTTCCACGCAGGAGGAATTCTTTCATACCTTCAACGACCTGTATAATATGCAGAAACAAATCGTTATCTCCTCCGACCGTCCGCCCAGAGAAATCAAACCTCTCGAAGAAAGGCTGAGAACGAGATTCGAAGGAGGCCTTATCGCCGACGTACAGCCGCCCGACCTCGAAACGAGAATCGCAATTCTTCAGAAAAAAGCCATTCAGGATAACCTCGACGTCCCGAATAAAGTTCTGGAGCTTATCGCGGACAAGGTTCAGAGCAACGTCCGTGAAATGGAAGGACTTCTTACGAAGGTCGTGAGCTACGCGGCTCTCACGGGAAAACCCGTGGACAGCGAGGACGTTCTCGGAGAAGCCCTGAAAGACTTCCGCGACGACAAGCGGGAGGTTATCACGATAGACAGAATCGTGGACAGCGTTTGCGCTTATTACAGAGTGGACAAGAACGCCCTCATCGGCAAAAAGAAAAATAAGGAAATCGTGGAACCGCGCCAGATCTGTATTTACCTTATAACGGAAATGCTTACAGTCCCGCTCATCAATATCGGACAGTATTTCGGCGGCAGGGATCATACGACCATAATGCACGCGAGAGATAAAGTATCGGGACTCATTCAGGACGGAGATACCAAAGCCGCAGCCGCGGTCAAGGACATAAAGGACAGCATTTTAAGCAGATAAAACCTCGGCTTTCAATCGTCTTTTCCGCCGCGGGAACCGACTTGTACGTTACGGACGATTTTAAGATCGCGATTTCCTCTGACGAAGGAATTTTCGGGAACGGAACGGTCTACGGTCGTACCGGCGGCTACGAAACTCCCCGAACCGACCGACAGAGGCGCGATCAGATTCACGTTGCTTCCGATAAAACACCTCTCACCTATAACCGAGCGGTGTTTTTTCTTCCCGTCGTAGTTACAGAATATCACCCCGCAGCCTACGTTCGAGCCGCTTCCTATTTCCGCGTCGCCTATATAGGTCAGATGAGCCGCTTTTACTCCCCTGCCGAGAAGACTGTTTTTTACCTCGACGAAATTCCCCACGCGGCAGTCGTCGCTTATTACGCAGTTTTCCCGCAGACGGGCGTACGGACCTATCGAGCAGTTCCTTCCTATCTCGGAGGAATCTATGCGCGAAAAGCTGCAAACGACGGTGTTTTCGCCTATCTTCGTATTCCCCGTTATCACGCAGTATGGCATAATCGTTGCGGACGGACTTATTTCGGCTTCGGGACTTATATATACGGTTTCGGGCTTGATTATCATAAAATCCTCCTTATAAAACGGAAAAACTCCGCGATTATTTATACTTCGCGACGAGCGGAAATATAACGGAAATATTCGCCGACGCTTTTTGCGTTGACAAAAGCTTAATATGAGTGTATAATAATAAATCGTAACGTGCAAAAAAAGACTCTCCCTTCGGACGCGGCAAAAAAAACGATGAAAATCAAAGGTACCGTCAATTCAATAATATTCTGCAATAAAGACAACGGCTATACCGTCCTCGATCTTATCGTCAAAAAGAATAAGGAGCCGATAACCTGCGTCGGAAATCTCCCCTCGGTCAGCGAAGGAGAATGCCTCGAGCTTACGGGAGAATTTACGCGGCACAGTAAGTTCGGAGAACAGTTCGTCGTTTCGGAATGCGCCGTCGCCGAACCCGAAAGCGCGGCGGGAATCGAAAGATACCTCGCGAGCGGAGTCATCAAGGGTATAGGCCCCGCAACCGCAAAGGAAATCGTAAAGGTCTTCGGCGAGGACTCCCTCGACGTCATCGAAAATCAGCCCGAACTTCTCGTCGCGGTCAGAGGAGTTTCCAAAAGAAAAGCTCTCGAAATAGGCGAAAGTTATTCCTCGATAAAAGAAATGAAGGAACAGATTATGTTTCTTCAGAGCTTCAATATGACGCTCAATCTCGCCGTCAGAATATACAATATATATAAGGAGAAAACCTCCGAAAGACTCAAAGAGAATCCTTACGTTCTTATAGACGACGTGGACGGCGTAGGTTTTATTACAGCGGACAAAATCGCGCGGAATATGGGGTATTCGCCGACGGGAGAATTCAGAATCCGCGCGGGGATAATTTACGTCCTTCGCGAAAACTCCGAAAAAAACGGGAATACTTATATGTCCGAATCCGAGCTTTCGGAAAAAACCTTTTCCCTCCTCGAAATAGATCCCGAGGAAAACAAAGCCGCTTACGACAGAGTTATGCAGATCCTCGAACTCGAACTTACGATAAGAAGATTCTCCTTAAGCGAAGAAAACTGCGTGGCTCTTTACAGCTGCTATAACACCGAAAAAAGCATTGCTGCCAAGCTTATAAGACTTAAACGCTCGGCTCCTTCCCCGCAAAACGACGACGACCTTATCAGGAATTACGAAAGAATCAACGGGATAACCCTTCATCCGCTCCAGAGGCAAGCCGTCCTCGACGCGGTAAACAGCGGCGTCAGCGTTATTACGGGCGGACCGGGAACGGGCAAAACCACGATTATAAAGTGTATCTGTCATATCTTCCACGCGAGAGGCATAGACCCCGTTTGTCTTACGCCCACGGGAAGAGCCGCCAAACGTATGCAGCAGGCTACGGGCGAAGACGCGAAAACCATTCACCGCGCCCTTGAATTCCAATACCGCAGCGGACCTTATTTCGGAAGAAACGAGGATTCTCCGCTCGACGGAAAGGTATTCATCGTGGACGAGGTTTCGATGACCGATATATTCGTGTTCAACGCCCTCCTCAAGGCCGTAAAGGACGGCTCCGTCCTTATTCTCGTCGGAGATAAGGATCAGCTCCCTTCGGTCGGCGCGGGAAGCGTTCTCGCGGATATAATTTCCTCGGGACTTATAAAGGTCTCCTTCCTCAAACATATCTACCGTCAGGAGGACGGAAGCCTCATTATCTCGAACGCCCACCTCATAAACGCCTGCGAAATGCCCGTCATAAACAACAAAAGTACGGATTTCTTCTTTTTAAACAGAGAAACCCCCGAAGAAATCGCCTCGACCGTCGTCGAACTTACGGCGGAAAGGCTCCCGAAATTCCACGGGAAAAATCCCACGGAGATTCAGGTGCTTGCGCCGATGAAGGCAGGCCCCGCGGGAGTTGCCAACATAAACGCGCGGCTTCAGGCGACGCTCAACCCGCCTTCGCGCGAAAAGGGCGAAATAAGATACGGCGGAACGGTCTTTCGTCTGGGCGACAAGGTTATGCAGACGGCGAACGACTATCAGGCGGAATGGGTGAAAATCGCAGAAAACGGAAGTATAGAATCGGGCGAAGGCGTCTATAACGGCGATATAGGTTTCGTTTCGGAGGTCGAAGGCGCGGGACTTTCCGTTACCTTCGAGGGCGGACGGATAGTCGAATATCAGAGAAACTCCCTTCAGGACCTTACACTCGCGTACTGCGTTACCGTCCATAAAAGTCAGGGAAGCGAATTCGACGTAGCCGTTATCGTGATAACCAGCGGCCCGCCTTCCATCATCAACAAGAACCTTCTTTATACCGCCGTAACCAGAGCGAAAAAATCCGTCGTCCTCGTCGGAAACCGCCGCCATCTTTACGGAATGGTCAAAAACAACTTCATCGTATTGAGAAACACTCTGCTCAAACTCTTCCTTCCCGAAGAGGAAAAGCGTTACGAAACATACTTCAGCGACGGAAAAACAACCGAAACCAAATCCGACGCGCAGCCTACGGAGGTCAACAATGGGGATATTCAGTAAAATCTTCCCTTCCGAAAACGAACGCGAGCTTAAAAAGCTCCGCAAAACAGCCGATAAAGTCGTAGCTCTCGAATCGAAATACGCTTCTCTTTCCGATAAAGAGCTTCAGGCGGTTACTCCCGCCCTCAAAGAACGGCTTTCAAAGGGCGAAACCCTCGACGATATTCTTCCCGACGCCTTCGCCGCGATAAGAGAAGCAGCCTTCCGCGTCATCAAGCAGAAACCCTATTACGTTCAGGTTATGGGCGGAATAGCTCTCCATCAGGGAAGAATCTGTCAGATGGCTACCGGCGAGGGAAAAACCCTCGTTTCCACCCTTCCCGCCTATCTCAACGCGCTCGCGGGAAAGGGCGTTCACGTCGTTACGGTCAACGACTACCTCGCGAATTTCCACTGCGAATGGATGGGCAAAATCCACCGCTTTATGGGACTTACGGTCGGAGTCGTACTCCCGAAAATGACCATCCGTCAGAAACAAGCCTCCTACGCCTGCGATATAACCTACGGCACGAATACCGAATTCGGATTCGATTATCTCCGCGACAATATGGCTATGTCAAAGTCGCGTATTATGCAGAGAGAACTCGATTTCGCGATTATCGACGAGGTGGACAGCATTCTTATCGACGAAGCGAGAACACCTCTCATTATCTCCGGACAGGGCGACGCCTCTACCGACGACTTCAAACGCTCGGACAGATTCGTCCGCTCCCTCAAGCCCGAGGATTACGAGGTCGACGAAAAGCTCAGGACCGTCCGTCTTTCCGATTCGGGCGTTCAGAAAGCCGAAAAATTCTACGACATAGAAAACCTCGGCGATATCGAAAACACGGCCATAAACCACTATATCAATCAGTCGCTCTACGCCCATACCCTCAAACAGCGCGATACCGATTATATCGTCGAAAACGGAGAAATCGTCATCGTAGACGAATTTACCGGCCGTAAAATGGAAGGAAGACGCTACTCGAACGGACTTCATCAGGCTCTCGAAGCCAAGGAGAACGTCCGTATTCAGGAGGAAAATCAAACCCTCGCGACTATATCGTATCAGAACCTTTTCCGACTTTACAGAAAGCTTTCGGGAATGACCGGTACCGCAAAAACCGAAGAGGGCGAATTCAATTCGATTTATAATCTCGACGTAGTGGTCATTCCGCCCAATAAGCCCTGCGTAAGAAAAGACGAACAGGATGTCGTTTACGGCACGCACGAGGGAAAAATACGCGCGATTATCAGGGATATCAAGGACTGCCACGAAAAAGGAAGGCCCGTACTCGTCGGCACGGTTTCGGTCGCAAGAAGCGAAGAGCTTTCGGCAGACCTTAAAAAAGAAGGCGTCCCGCATACCGTCCTCAACGCGAAATATCACGAAAAAGAAGCCGAAATCGTCGCTCAGGCAGGAAGAGTCGGAAGCGTTACCATTGCTACCAATATGGCGGGCAGAGGAACCGATATCCTCCTCGGCGGAAACCCCGAATTCCTCGCGAAAGAAGAAATGCAAAGGCTGGATTATACCGTCGAGCAGGTCGAAATCGCGTCGAGTTACGTCGAAGGAGACGAGGAAACCCGTAAGCTTCAGTCGCTTTACAGAGACCTCCTCGCAAAATACGAAACCCTCATAAAGGGCGAAAAACAAAAGGTCGTGGAACTGGGCGGACTCAGAATCATCGGTACCGAAAGACACGAGAGCCGAAGAATCGACGATCAGCTCCGCGGAAGATCCGGCCGTCAGGGAGACCCCGGAAGCAGTATATTCTATATCTCCCTCGACGACGACCTCGTAAGACTCTTCGGCGAAGAAAAAATCGCTATGGCAAAAAGACTCTACGGCTCGCTCAGTCAGAACGACGATACCCCCATCTCCCTCGGAATCATCAGCAAAGCCATCGAAAACGCCCAGAAAGCCGTCGAAGCCAATAACTTCGCGGTAAGAAAAAGAGTCCTTCAGTACGACGACGTTTTCAACCTCCAGAGAAACGTTATCTACGCCGAAAGAAGAAAGGTCATAAACGGCGAGAATATCCATTCCGATATAACGGATATGCTCGATTTCTACTGCGACTTCACCTTCGATAAGGTTATGTCCGAAACGGAAAAAATGAGCGACGCGAATATAGCCGAGCTTAATAAATCGGCGGTTTATTACTTCCCGGGAGCAAGCAAGTTCTTCACGGAGGAGGATAAAAACCGCTCCAAGGACGACCTCCGCAAGGAATGGACGCAGACTATCAGGGAGTTTTATAACGAGCGTCGCGAAGATACCCGAAGCATAGGCGTAGACCCCGACGAAATCGAAAGACATTTCCTCCTCCGCAATATAACCACTCTCTGGATGTACCATATCGACAGAATGGACGAACTCAAAGACGTCGTAAGACTTCAGTCATACGCGCAGAGAGACCCCGTTATCGAGTACAAGATACGAGGCTACGACCTCTTCGAAGAAATGCAGCAGGATATTAAGTTCAATACTATAAGATTCCTCCTCTTCACGCCTATTCAGCGCAACCTCAACGCCGATACCGAAAAGAACGATATCCGCGAACAGCCCGAAAACGGCGAAAAGGATTTCAACGCGCGCTGTACCTGCGGAAGCGGAAAACGCTATAAGGACTGCTGCGGAAAAGCCGAGTACGAGGAATATATGGAGAAACAAAGAAAACTCCGCCGCGAAGAACGCAAACAGAAACAGTTGAACGCCCGTAAAGGATGAGATTTACCGGACGCAAGCCGAATACGGGATAAGATTCCTTCGGACGCGGACGGAAATCGATTCCGAAAAAGAAAACGAGCGGCCGATTAAAACGAAAATAAAGAAAATCTACTGAAAAGGATGGTGATAAATTTGGTACAGATAGAAGATCTCAACAGAGATTTAAGAGAAACTTTGGCTAAATTGAAAGGGATAGGTGAGTCCCTTTGACTTGCCTGAACTGCAAGCCGAACTCGACGAACTGACAAAACAACAACATGCGGAAGATTTCTGGATGGATCAGGGCAACGCGCAGAAAGTCTCTCAAAGAGCAAAAGCCGTCGAAAATAAGATAAATTCCTATCTTTCGCTGGAAAAGAAACTCACGGACGTCGCGGAACTGGTCGAAATGACGGACGGCGACGAGGAACTTATAGAAGAAGCAGCCGCGGATTTCGAAAAACTTAAAAAAGAAGTCGCGGATCTCTATATTTCCACGCTTTTAAAGGGAAAATACGACGGCTATAACGCAATCCTTTCCCTTCACGCGGGCGCGGGCGGAACCGAAGCGCAGGATTGGGTGAGTATGCTTTACAGAATGTATACGCGCTACGCCGAAAGAAGAGGCTACAAGGTCCGTCTTATGGATCTGCTCGACGGAGAAGAAGCCGGCATAAAATCCGTTACTTTTACAGTTGAGGGAGAAAACGCTTACGGCTACCTCAAAGCCGAAATGGGCGTCCACAGACTGGTCAGAATATCGCCCTTCGATGCGAATAAACGCCGCCATACGAGCTTTGCTTCCCTTGAAGTTATGCCGGAAATCGACAACGATATCGATATCGTAATCGACGAAAAAGACCTGAAAGTCGATACCTACCGCTCTTCGGGCGCGGGCGGTCAGCACGTCAATAAAACCGAGAGCGCAATCAGAATCACGCATATTCCTACCGGAATCATAGTCGCCTGTCAGAACGAGAGAAGTCAGGTCCAGAACAGACTTCAGGCTATGGCGATGCTCAAGGGCAAGCTCATAGAACTCAAAGAGCGCGAACAGACCGAGGAAGCAAATTCCCTCAAGGGCGAAATCAAAAAAATCGAATGGGGAAGCCAGATCCGTTCCTACGTATTCTGCCCGTATACGCTCGTAAAAGACCACAGAACGGGCTTCGAAAACGCGAACATCGTGGACGTTATGGACGGAAACATTCAGCCGTTCATCGAAGATTATCTCGGCAAAATTTAATTCAACGCGCCCGAAAACCCGGCAAAAAACGTCGGAAATATACAAAAAAACGTTAAAAATATGCAAAAAGAACGACTTTAACTCCATTTCTCATAAGGATATTAACTACGTATGGCACGGCCCGGTATCTAAGGGCGGACAGTTTCAACTGTCCGCCCTATTGGTTTTTTTGTGTATTATGAAACTTCTTCGGGCGCAGGTTTTCATAGCGGAAATCGATGTTGAACTGCTGTATTGCGGATTTGCCGTGCCTTGCCGTTATTTCGCGGATAATAATTCTCTCTAAAGCTATCTGCACTCATAACTTTAAGTATACCCGAAGAAGATGGCTGCTTCGGCGATGGTCATATAGCCGCTCCGGCAATCGTAGAACTTTTTGAATGTTTCTTTCTGCTCTTTTGGGAAGCTCGTTTCAAGCTCCTCGTGATGCCTTGACTCCTATCCAAGAAGTTCTTTCATTTCTTTTGAATTGCTTTGACTGTCTGGTGAATTTATGCTTCCGCGCTAAAGTTCTTGACTATATTTTTCACAGGTTGCACCTCCTGTTAGTACAACAACATACCCCGAAGAGAAGAAGCCCAACATTTTTTCGAAAATAAATCCCGGCTAAAAATTCGGATAGCGGCATAAAATAAAATTAACGGCAGGTATAATTTGTCGTTAAAGGAGAGAATAAAATGGCTCTTTGGCAGGCGATAATTTTCGGAATAATTCAGGGCGCGACGGAATTTCTGCCCGTATCGAGCAGCGGTCATCTGTTTCTGGCAGAAAGCCTTCTCGGAAGCTCGGCGGACATCGGTTTTTTCATATGGCTGCACGTAGGAACGCTCGCCGCGGTGTTGGTGTATTACCGCGAAACAATCGTAAGGCTTATCAAAAATCCGCGCGATCATCGGGTTTTATGCCTGATTATATCGAGCGCGCCGACCTTCGTAATCGCCGCCGTATGGAAGCTTTTTATGCCCGAAGGAACGGAAAAATATCTGCTTCCGTTCGGGTTTCTCGCAACCTTTGTTCTTTTGCTTCTGAATAAAAATAATCCACAGGCAGTCAAATCGATTTCTTCAATGCAAATCAAAGACGCGCTTATCGTCGGAGCCGTTCAGGGACTTGCGATTATTCCCGGGCTATCGCGGAGCGGTTCGACCGTTTCCGCGCTGAGGTTTTCCGGCTATGGGAGGGAGGAATCGGGCGAGTATTCCTTTCTGCTGTCCGTCCCCGTCATTCTCGGAGGCGCGGCGGCGGACGTTTTTGAGGCAGTCTTACACGGGAAATCACTTTTTTCGGGCGGAACGCCTCTCGATTGCGTGAATAAAGCCGTCGGCGTTTTCATTTCGGCGACGGTCGGACTTATTGCGCTCGGAGCTGTGGAAAAGCTCTTGAAAAGCGGGAATTTTCGTAAATTCGCCTGGTATCTTCCCGTTCCGCTGCTGTTGTCGATTTTGTTGTTATAGGGACGGAATATTTACAACCGAAATGGCAAAAAAAAGAGCTCCCCTATAAAGGGGAGCCAATAGTTAACCGTAGAGTTATGCTCCGGGATTTACTGCCGCAAGATCTGCGTTGAGATTGGGAACTTCTCTTTTAACGTCAGTAAAGTAGTTTTCAGCTGCTGTTATAACATAAGTTTTATCATTCACTTTGAAAGTACCTGCTCTTCTTCTGAAGCCGCCGACGAATTCACCAATGGTGGAATCCTCGTAAACCGAGTTGGAAGTAACGGTCACTCCCTTTTCCACAGTGTTGCCCGTAATGGCATAAGTTACACTAACGCTTTCAAGCGTACCTACTATACCGCCTACGTTTCTCGTACCTTTATTGGGAAGCATACCGCCAAGGACGGAAGCCGTAATAATAGAGGTTGCTTTTACGGTATTGCCGCTGATATTGGTGTCTGCACCGCCGATAAAGGCTACCACACCGCCAAGGTCACGGGTGCCGTTGATGATTACGTCTACAGTGTTACTGGTTACGGTAAGCTTTGATCCCATTCCGCCATTCTGCTGACCGAGGATACCAGCGAGTTTATCGCCTTCACCGTCGCCCGAGGATTCTGCTACGGGGTTATGGCCTGCAATCGTTACTTTTACATTACAGTTTTTTACCGTAAGGTCGGAAGCATTGCCGTAGGATGCGCCTACGATACCTGCGACACGGCCCATGCCTCTCATATACGCGTCTTTAACGGTAACGTTGTCAATAACGACCGTTCCGCTCTCACAACGGCCGATAACCACGCCGTAGTTCTTGCTAAGCTCTACGTCGCCCGTAAAATTATGGATATAGTTGACCGTGGGTTCGTCAAACGTAAGATTCGTTACGGTTACGTTTGCCTTTACGAAGCCGAGGAAACCTGCTGCGGAATTCTTTTTGGCTGTGTCAAAGGAAACCGCATTTTTGCTTGTTATGGTCATACCCTTGATTGTGTGACCGTTTCCGTTTATGGTAAGAGGCTTGGTAACGTCCACGCTCTTCCACTGATATGCGGAAAGGTCATAGTCCTTGTTAAGAGTTATGTTGCCGCCGTCTTTGATGAGGTTATAAAGCTCTTTGCCGTCGCCTGTTACGCCTTCGTCAGCCCATGTTTTGGTTGCCTCTTCGCCCGTTACGGCGTAATAAATGGTAATGCTTACGCCCTGATAGGTGACCTTAAGGGTTTTTCTGCCTACGGTAGCCGTATCGAGCCTTCCGTCCACAAGACCTTCAACGGTCAGGCGGGAGTCGGTAAGCGCAATGGTCTGAGGAGCGGGATTACCGCCGACAAAGGAAATCTTTACGGTGAAGTTTTTCGCTTCCACTTTTTCGTTCAGCTTATAAGAAGCCGCGGGTGCTTTGGTAAATTCGATGGATTCGACCTTGGAAAGAAGGCCGCACGCCATAAGCATTACCAATGCCATTGCCAATACTGCAACAAGAATGATTTTTTGCTTTTTCATGTTTTTTCTCCTTTTTTGTTTTTTTATGTAATCCGCCGAGCGGTTACAGTTGGTTTTTTTTATTTCTCTTTTATGGTGATAAGAAGGTTGAGTACCATTCCGTTTCCGTCGAAAGCCATAACCGTAATATCGTAAAAGTCTTCTGCTTTCGGGGTTTTAATGACTGTAAGCGAAGTAACGCCGGAAAAAGCATTCAAAAACGCCTGAGTGTTGATCTTTACCGACTTGCCGCCTGCGGCTACTTTGCTCGTATCAATAATGCTTTGCAGCAGGTTGATATTAAGCTCGCGATAGGGTGATGACGGATCTGCTACCAGTTCTTCAACGTTGTTTCCCGATAACTTAGTGAACCCGAATTCCTGATCGTTCACCGTTACGGTGATAAGTCTGTTACCCTTTTTTATGAGGTCGTTATTTATAGCGGTTTCGCTGACCGAGCTCGAGGCTTTGATGCTGGCAGAAAGCGCGCCCTCAAGAATTTTGGTTCCCGGCTTAGTCAATTCGAGCTTGGTTGTTGAACAGATTTGGTTGAACGCGCCCGGCATAACGACTTCGACCGTCGCAGGGATTCTTATGTTCACACCGTCCGCTGCACTGACTATACCGTTCGTTAATGGAACAACCTTCAGATCGCTCGCAAACACAAAGTGCTTCAAATTGGCGCCGTTCTGGATAACGACACCCGAAGCGTTTATGTATGCCGTAGTTTTGATATCGAATTCTTCTACGACTTTTTTAACGGCAGCCTTTACACTTTCGGGGAGACTTTCAGTTCTCGGTACGATCGAGTTAGTGTAATCGCTGCTCTCCGAGATATTTCTCAGCTGGAAAAGCAGATTGGCTACGTTGGTTTTATCCTTGGTATTGAGATAGAGATAACCGCTGACAAGCTCCTCGATTGAGCCGGGCGTGAAATCCGCGTAAACGGAATCGAGTCTGCTGCCGCTCGTGCCGCCGGGAGTTATAAGAGGCTGCTGCGCAAGCTCGATTTTACCTTCGTTTTTGTTGTACCAGAAAGTGGATTGCGTGCCCTTCGGAGCAAAGGTAAAGTTCTTTTCCTCGCTGGAAACGATGGCTCTGACCTCGGGAGCCTCAAGCTTCGTCGCGTCGATACCGTTCGACAGGCAATAGGTCGAGAGAATGGTATTCATGTTTCTTACGTCCGAAACATCGCTGGCGATTCGTCCTTTTTCGATATTGTTCGCCACGTTCGGAATAATCACTGCCGCAAGAATACCGATGATCACGATAACGATAAGCAGCTCGACAAGCGTGAAGCCCTGATTTGTCTTTCTTTGTCTTTTCATTTTTTTCCTCCTTTTCCTTTTTTCCGATACACGACCGGCGTCCGCATGCAGCGCTTCGTTATACACGTTGAATCGCAGCTCTTTTCCGCGACGTCAGCCGTCAAATCGCTATGTGAAATTTTCTTTCACAAATGAAATTCGATTTTTCACGCGATCGAAACGGCGTTCATTTTTGGTTGTCGAACGTCTTTTGGCTCGGATAAGCAGTATTTTCTGCAATTTTCCCCGATAAATTCATCGAAAAATGCCCGAAAATATGAGCGCAGACAGCATATCACGGCAAAATCAAGGCTGTCAACGGTTTTTATCCTGTTTCAACCGAATTTCACCTCGTTCACAAATTCGCCTTCAATGGTTCATCTTCGGGACGGTTTGTCCGGGAAGAAGGCTTGGTTAAAGGATTATTGAACGCTTCTGTGAATTCCGACTCCCGCGCCTGTAACGCATTAAGCTTCAAACTAACTCGAAATTTACATAAAAGCCATGCAATTATTTAAATAAAACAACGGATTTTCAAACGCTCTTTAAACGACTTTTTGTAATTATAAAAATAATTTAATTAAACGTATATATTATTATATCATAGTTGACGGACTTTTGTTTTTCGTGATAAAAAGAGTTCCTCGGTTCTCGTCTTGAAATGCAATTATCACAATTCATTTATAACTTAACGCATATCTGTCGCAAAAGTCCCGAATTTTTCGAAAAAATTTACAAAACGGCTTATGTGTAAGATAAAAGGCTCTTTTGGGAGCTTGAACGGAATAATTTTTGTTTAATGCGTGAGAAATGTGAAAAAGAGCAGCCGAAATCGGACAATTCCGAGAATTTTTCGTTAACTTCCGAGGATGAACAACTTCACGCTCCCGCGACTTCCGGAATCGGGGAAATTCCTTCGATTTCAAGCGGTTTTTGAACGCTTCGACAAAACTATTTTATTATAAAATCATTTATGCGCGAGTTTGAGAAACGTCCGTAGTTACTTTTTCATCGCGTTAAAAACGTTCGAAGAACGCAAATCCAAACGCCTTTCCGGCAACGGAAAAAAAGCTCGAAAAGTCGGATATTTGCGGGATTTTTTCGGCGTTTTCGGCAAATCCCTTCCGCGTTTTTGAGAGCGAAAAAACGGAACTTTTCCGCGATTTCAAAAGGAAAATCATCGGTTGATTGAAAATAAAAAAGCGTTTATTTTTGCCGAAACGAGTTTCAAATTCGACAAAAAAACTCAAAATTCGCGCAAAAGGCTTTTAAAAAGGCGTATTAGCACTGTTTTTGCATAATAAAGCAGGAAACGCTTTGCTCCCGAGCGGGCGGACAAAAAGCAAATTCGATGATTGCAAATGCTTGACGAACAGGAGAAGGTATGGTAAAATGTAGGCGTGATGGTGCGGGGACTGCGGAACGGCTGAGTTTTCCGATTTTTTTCGGAAAATGTATAGCATATTCTATCAGACTTTGCGTCGTTACGGGAAAAACCGATATACGGCAGCGTTTTTGTTTTCGGCACGTCCGTGGCGTTAACGCCGTTTTAAGGTTGCATTCAGGCAGAATACGACCGTTTGCGGCTTTTCCCCGCGTTATTTCGAAAAGTATTGCCTGCGGGCGGCGTTCGTCGGAATTTCGCCTTGCGGAGGATAGGATTCCCCCAAGAATCAGGCGCGAGCCGATGAGGTTTGCAGAGCGACGGCGAGCTTGAAATCCACTACTAACTTGCGACCCCGAGCTTTACCCGGCAACCTTCGTCTTATCCGAAACGAAGCGGGCGGCGGAAGTGAACTCAAGGCGATACTTTTTCGTTGTAACTGCTTGTGCGGCAAGATTTTGATTCGCGAACGTTGAATGTAACGAGATTATTATTCAACGTTTTTCGGCGACGAATCCGGCGGGAAAATCCGAGGTCCGTGAGGTCTTATGCGCGCGGCGTAGGGTTCGATTTATCGCCCTGTATGAGCGGGGAATCTTCCCGGACAAACCGTCCCGAAGATGAACCATTGGGGACAATACGTGTCGAAACGGTGAAGAATTATGCCGACTTGCGAGACTTTTCCGAAGTTTTGCGCGGGTAAAGTCGGTCGCCGTTAAATGAAACTCTGAATTATTTTCTTGTTTTTAAAGACGAGATTTTGTCGGGTTCGGTTGGTTTTTCGGAAATTTTCGCAGTAAATCCGAATTTTCTCGGAAAAAGTTTCCGTAACGTTCAACACGCGTCCTCATCCGAAGGGAATGTGAAAAGCGCATTTCACACGGTTTTCAAAAAAGCCTGTTTTTCGAGATGAGGAAAAGTTTTCGTTTTTCACTTTGGAAAAAACCCGAAAATCCGCGCAAAAAAGCAAGAATTCGCACCAAAAAAGGAAAAGGAGGAAACAAAATGAAAAGACAAAAGAAGCCGAACAAGGGCTTTACGCTCGTCGAATTGCTGATTGTCATCGTAATCATCGGCATTCTGGCGGCAGTAGTCATTCCGAGCGTCTCGGGATGGATTGAAAAAGCCAACGAGTCCGGCGACGTTCAGACTGCGAATGCCATGACGAAAGATCTGATAAGTTATTTCGACTCTCAGATTCCGGACAATATTACGGCATCGGATATAAGATACGCTTTAGACAAATATGACTTCCAACCAAAAACCGCAAATAAAGGTAACGCCTTCTGGTTCGACAAATCCAGCGGAACGATAATCCTGAAAAAAGCGGAGGATTTCGTAACTTCAAAGAGTATTTTCGACGTTTTTGCCGATAACTACGACTATGAACGTTCGGTTGAAGAAATTATTCCGGGCTACCTTTATCTCAATACCGCCGGAAGCGATCTTGCGGGTATTCTCGCTTCCATTCATAATATCGCGTCCGAAGGCGATTTTAAAGGAATACAAAGTTTTTTCAACGGCAACAACGCTCTTCCCGGCTTCAGTGCGGCTCAGATTGCGGAAATAGCCAGACACGTCAGTACTTTTAGTCCGCAAGATACGCTTTTTATAAGCGACTTTTCGTCTTTTTCCAAAGATATTAACTCCTCATCACCGTTTGAAGTCAAAAGAGTGGTTTTTGCCGACGGAATAAAGACTATTCCGGAATATGCGGCAGGCAGGCCTGACGGCGAAACTCCGCTTCTGACAATAGAGGGAACCGTTTCCATTCCTCATTCGGTGTCGTTCATCGAAGCGAACGCGTTCATCAACGTAAAATCAATCGGCGGATTCAGGGTCCGTTCCATGTCCGCACTTCGTCTTGCGATAAAAGACGGTAAATCTCTTGCATTCAGCCAAGTTATCGAAGATATTCTCGGGGATTCTATCTCTTTAGCAAAGAAAATGAGAGGAACGGCTATTGCCGACGCTCATCTTTTCGTCAAATACGCAGATAAACCGGAAGAAAAAACCGTAGTAGTCAACGATACTCAATATCAGGTTTCTTATTATCCGTCTACGATAGCTTTCAAACCGCAGATAACGTTTAACAGTAACTTTAACGTAGACGCGGAAAAAGAATTTGCGGCGTATACTGCAGACAAGGCAAGCGAAATCCTCGCCTCGGATTACAGACTCAATTACAGAAAGAATCTCGACGGCTCCATAACCGCGGAAATCAAGATGTTTGACGAGTACGGCATCCTTGCTACGGGCGAACTTACTTATACGCCTATAGAGGATATGGAAATCGACTTCTCGAAAGGTATTCTTACTTTTGCGAACGTTACGAGGAATTTACCTTCCGACGCCGACGCCGAGTACAACTACGTCGTTTACGTTAACGGTACGAAACTCAAAACGTTTGAAAAAGGCGAAATGAAGAATTTCGTCGGTGTAAACGGCGAATGGGAAGCGAGAGATAAGAACGCAGTTACATTCAGTAGTGAAAACGATGCTAAAGAGGCTCTCGAGCAGATAAAGCAGCTGGCCGTGGATCAGGGAAGGAGCTGGGTTCAAGTGCCGACAATCTCTTCGGACGGCAAGCAATTGACTTTCTCGTATACGTTTAAAGCGGAAAACGCAAGCAATAATTCCAAGCTTACGGGAAACACCTTAACAAACAGCAAGAGCGGTACGGATAACACGGTCGATACTACTTATAAAATTGTTAAGGACAGCAACGTATGGAAAATCAAAAGAACGTCCAAAGAAGAAAGCACCAACTATACTCTCACGACCGTGGAGTATTACGCGCACGATGACAAAACCTCCTACGATTCTCTGAAAAGCTCTTTCAACGGAATATCCTCTTCGAACACGGCAATATTCGAAGAAATCAATGCGTATAAGTACAGCAAAGAGTTCATCGACGCCGTAAATGGACACCCAACTGCCGATATAACCGTCAAGCTTGTCCGGAAGGAAAAGGAAGGCAATAATACAACCACTATTATTTCATCGACGAAAAGCATAGAAGTTAATGTCAACGCAATGGTTTTCGAAGAAAAGCTGACGGGCGGCGGTCCGAACAAACAGTTTTATGAGTTCAAGGACGTTCCCAATTCCTTTATAAAGGGAATGGGGACCGATGAGATACTCAAGCTTTACGGAGGAGAAACTAAAACTTATACCGGCTTAAGCGACAAGACCTTCTATAACGGTATATTCACAAGGAACTTTATCTATATCGGAAACAGAAAGACTACCGATTTATACGGAAATACCGGCGGCAAAACGATAGCAGAGGGCGTTTTTGACGAGGGATTCGTCGATAGTTATAATTCCTCGACGGATAAAATCTATAGCCTCGACGATAAAAACAGCGACGGCTATAAAGCCGTGGCGGAAATGCTGAAAAGGCATTACTCGGATTACTCGGATGACCAGATTGACGGGCTGCTTAAAAATGCGTTCTTTATCAGGAACAGTGCAGGGACTAAAAGCGTAAAAAAAATAGACTCAACCGGAGAAGGAACAGAAGACGTATTCAGTTATGTTCATTCTCAGATAACGGACCCGTACTTCCTCTGCGTTTTCGTCGATGGTAAAATAATGAAGCTGTACAGTCTTTTCGAACGCGATAGCAACAGCCCAACGAGAGAAGTCGAGTTTTCCTACCATGAAATAATTCCGACGGGTAATAAGTACGATATGGAATTCAGCTATATCAGAGGAACAACCGCTCTCGAAGGCGCAGGAACCGAAGAGAATCCTTACGTGTTTATCAAACCGGACACCAACGGAGCAATCGGAGCTTCGGATCTTTTCCCTGCGGGTACTCAGTGGTTCAATCAGATACGATTCAAGGGCGACAGTGAGAGCCATTATCTCTATTCCTATGAAGATTACTCCAACTATTACCTCGAATTAGGCGCAGGCACAGGCACAGTAGGTCAGGATATAAGGAAACTGACGATATACTTCCGTCCGGGCAACGTCGTTTTCTGCGCTAAATATGAGTGTTATATCGAACTCATCGATGCACACGAAGCCGAAAAAATCGTTACGAATAACGTCTCCGAAACCAAAGAATACGACGCTTATTATTACGACGAAGAGGGCTTAGGGCTCGGAAATCAGGACTTTTACGGAACAATAACAACTACCGGAGCCGGTTTCAACTTCGTGTATATGAACGGTTACTATGGAGGCGATACCGTTTACCAGACCGAATTCGAGATAAAATTCGGCGGTACCACGAAGAAATTCTATGTCATACGCGGCGATATAATGCCCGACGGAAGGAAACTCAGCGAGTATCTCAAAAATAATACTTCTTTCAAGGACAAATATACGTTCGCAGACAAAATAAGTATGCCCACAGTCACCGATTGGCTCGATATAGAAAACTACGCCTGCAAGGGGTATTATTACCGGTTTACTATTGACGGTAAAGAAATCACGTACTATCCCTATATGGTCAGCGATATCAACGCTTTCTATAAGTCCGAGCACGGCGGAGACGCGTATAACGGAAAGATTTATACCAACCGCGCGCAGTGTCTCGTTTTCAGCGACGACGGAGAATTCGTTAAGGTTTTCGACACCGGCGTGAGAGTTACCATAAACAATTCAGGCAAATATGACTACAAAACCGTTGTACCGGAGAACGGCGAGTTCTATATTCCCGCCAAGGCTATCGGTTGGGAAGCAGACAACAAAGGCACAATCACCGCGAAGACTACGAAATTCCATTTCGTTTCTACGAATGACTCCAATCCGCATTTCTTCCAGTATACAGCAACGGGAAAGACTTCCAAGCAGTACCAGAATTATCGGGTAATCGATAAGGTTACGGGAACAAAGAATTTCCACGTAGTTTCAAGCGTAGGACTCGAACATAATCTTTACTCCGCAAGAATAGGTCTCCTTGACTGCGGCAGCTATCTGAATCAAGGCTCCGAATTAACTATCCAAAAGGACGTTATCGTTCAGCCTCAGGGAACGGACCCGAACGGCATAAACTGGAGCGCTCAATCGGACGTTAATCCTAATTACGGCTTACCGGAATACGTACACCTCATAATGGCGAACGGAATTTCAGGAAGGTATGTCTACCTCAACGCAAACGGCTCCAAAAATACGTATTGGTTGGAGATGTATGCGGGCAACACAGACACACCCCTCGAGGCGGGCCATAAATTTTCTGAGTACTTCGGAACGGGAAAAGCGCAAACTCTTATCGTAAACGTATATAATTACGGAATGATGATAACTTATACGTTCCGCGTAAAAATCGTTGAAGAAAGCGAATCGCTTTATATCAGCAGAATGAACTATGCGGTTCTTAAGGATAACAGCGGATTCAGGACGTATTACGTCAATACTTCCAATTCCGAAAGTAACGACATTCTTATCTGCAACGAAAGAACCCAGTATATATCCAGAAACGGTTATCCCGTAAACATCGACCTTTACGGCGGAACAGCCAAAGTCCCCACCGATAGTTCCGTTATCTACGTAGGAAGCGGTAACTTCTCTTCCGAAAAAGCAGCAATCGACAGCGTGAAAAACGGAGACTCCGGTTGGGAGGTCTTCGACAGGAGAATTTCGTATGTTTGGCTGTCGATCACATTGACGAAACAAGACGATAAAACCGAAAGTAAAAACAAAGGTGTATACATAACGTATGCGGAAATAAGCGAAGGTCTTGAGAAGTATAATAAAAATCACAAAGACTCCATTCTGGCCGAGTATAATAAGAATGGCACTAATACATATAAGAAAGCCGAAATCACCAATTGGAGCGTATGGAGACACGTCCTCGGAAGTTATTCGAAAAATAAGGACGGAAGCATAGACTATACGAAAGAAGCTACTCCGTTCAGAATGAACAGCGGCGAAACCAAATATCTCGTACTGAAAGTTACCCTTCACAGAGAAGTCGAGTATATGGCTATCAAGCTCGTCGGAAAGGCCGCAAACGACCAAACCACAAACGACGAATTCGTATGGACAATCAACGAAAAATGGCCCGAAGGAAAGACGACTGAAACATTCGATAATGAATCCAACGTAACTTGTTACGAGTTCAAATTCGCGCCCGGCGAAAAGCTTTTCGACGCCGGCAGGAGCTGTCAGATAATGAACCTTTATACGAACGTCCGAACCGGTTTCTACCCATCAAACGTTCAGGTCTGGAACAGCACGAATAACGAATGGGAAGCTTATAATGCTGACAGTTGGAGCGTCGGAGATGACGGAACATATATTAAGATAACGGTAGGTAACAGCATCTTCTACGCGCATATAACGACGGAGGAAGCCGAGCTTAATACTTCTTTCGCGGCGGTCAATAACTTCAACTTAGAAAAGCAGCCCTTAAAAGCAGGCGCAGGTGGCGGATATAATATCCCGACTTATACGATGACTCAGGGCGAGCCTTTACAGGTCGGCTTCGGCGCGTCAAGAATCTACGTCCAAAACGGTTCGCAATATACGACCGGAAACGTTTATGCGAGATACGGTTCAAGTGACAAGTACGGCTCGTATCGCCTGTATATCAAATACGGAAGTGTAGCAGATAATGATATTACCAGCCTTCTTAGTGGAAGATTTGGGAATACGCTTCCCAATGGCTGGAAGGAACTCCTTATTCCTTATGAAGGAGAAGGTAGCAAAAACAACGACGACCGCGAACAAACCAAGCTTACACTTAGTTGGGGTGATGAGACTGAGGCGACAGTGGTTTACTGTTACATAGGTTACGGTAAAGAATGGCGCGCAGCCGTTAATCTGAAACTTGACAGTGAAAATGCAACCCCGACCGTACAGACAGGAATACGCCGTATCAACAGCGTTCCTTACTATACCGATTTGGAAGGAGGAGAAACGCCCGTCGTAACTATCGACGGCACGGACGCGAAAATCAAGCTTTCGACTTCGACTATATGGTATAGCTACAACCGATTCATTAAGTCTACGTCAACATTCAGCGCAACGGCTACGAAGTTCTACTATACTTCCACTGCCGGTACCAAAACCGAAATCGAAGCAAAGGACGGAATTCTCGATCTTTCCGCTATTTTGAGTCAGAACGGCGTAACGATTATCGCAGAACATACCATAAGCAATATAACTTATACGTGCGAGTTTATCGTACAAGCTAAGGAAATTAAAGCGAAAATCACCAAAATCAACAATAAACCCGTAACTGAAGATAGCGCAACCGTAAAGGTATACAAAGGCGAAAGACTCTTCCCCAACGAAACGATAACCTATAACTCTACGTCAATATTCGTTTACGGAGAGAACAAAGCGACTACTTACTTCTACACCAATACTAACTTCAAGTACTATTATTCCGTTCCTGAAGGCACCGAGCCAACGCCGATATACGGAACCGACGAGGACGGAAGTACTACGCAAACTATAATCGGTTATACGTGCAAAATAGGCGAAAAGACTTACGATGTCATTAAAGAAGGCGATAACTACTTCTACCTTGTGGATATGAGTAACTTCGTCTTCAACGAAACCGGTACCCTTATCGTTGTTTACCTGGATATATACAAGACTTCGGTAAACATCGAAGTAGTCGAGACGCCAGAACCCGTCATCATTATAAATAATCGGCTGTATCTGGTGCCTTATCGATGTGTAACGGACAATGCCGGTAATTTGTCTTACGAAAAGTTGAGCGCAAATTGTCCCGACATGGATAAAATCGGGGCCGCGACCGAAAACGAACCTTTCGAATTCGGTATCAATCAGTATTGGCAATCTTTAGACAAAGAAACGCTGCAACTTAACTTCTTCAAAGACAAGCTCACTCTTATGGACAGTAGTACGTCTTTAAGAATCACTCTTGCGGACGGTTCAATCAAAAATATCGGAATCAAATCTTGGAGCGCGAAAATAAAGTATAACGAAACCGAATACGAGTACGCAAAAGAGGAGGACAATCTCTGTAAAGGCTTAGGCAAACATAAGCTTACGCTTTCCTATACGGAAAACGGCTATACTTACGTATTCGAATTCTGGTACACATTCAAACAAAACTAACGGGAAGGCATAAGCTTTCCCTCCGCAAATGCGGAAACCAAACAGATTTACCCCGCGAAAACGCGGTGTAAAAATAAAGAAACGGGATTCTATCCCAAAAAACGGAGGAACTTATGAAAAAGAAAACAGCTTTAGTGCTTATCGCAGTGCTTTTAGTTCTTGCACTCAGCGCCTGCACACTCCTTCTGAACTATAAGTCGATCGAAATCGTCGGCAATATTCAGACGGTATTTGAAAAGGATGAACAACTCGATCTCAGCAAGATCACCCTCAGAGCTACCGATAAGAACGGTAAAGTTACCGATATTCCCGGTACTCACAGCGCTCTCAAGGTTACCGGCTTCGATACGGCTACTCCCGGACAGAAAACTATGAGATTTTCTATCGGCGGAGCTTATATCGACATCCCTTATACCGTTTATACCGACCTGACGAAGGTCAACAGCGCAGCAGAACTTGAAGCAGCTCTTGCCAACGGATATCAGAATATCAAACTCACGGGCAACATATCGAACGTTGACATCGTGCTTCAGCGTGACGTTACTATCGTAGGCGGCGGAGCTAAACTCTATGGTGCAACCATCGACGCGGGAAATTACAAACTTACTCTCGCCGACATCAATCTCGTCAACGGTTTCACGGTAAAAGGAAAGGAAGCTACTCTCGAAAACTGCACGATTTCTCTCGAGGGCGCAAGTACTAAAATCGTCGGAATCAACTACTCCACAAAGAAGCTCGTTATCAATTACTGCTCGTTCAAAACGGCTCCGGAAAACTGCTTTAATTACGTTATTAAGACCGGTAGTCTTGATAGCGAAGCGGTCATTAAAAACACCAAGGTAAAATGTAACTTCTGGTACGGACTTAATGTTCCCAAGACGTTCACGATCGATTCCTGCGAAATCAACAGCACTCTTACGACCGAATCTCCCTTCAAGGACAGCTATGGAGCGTCTTTCGTTAACCCCAACAAAAACCCCGTCGGTATACACTTCAGCGCTAACGGCGGCGACACAAACATAGGTATCAACGTTTCCGTAACCAATACGAAAATCTCCAACGTTCAGAACGTTATCCGTGTATACGGTCTCGACCTTTACAACGGCAAGGCTGGTTTATGGAATTTCAAGTGGGATAATAACGACGTTTCCGTCAACTGCAACAACATCGTGAACTTCTCCACTAAATCCTACGGCTCTCTCGCCGCTCTGGAGGAAGCTATGGGCTTCAACATTAAATCCAGAATGGTAGCCGCTCAAAATACGGAAATCAAAGCCGTCAACGGCAAGACCATTACTCTTAAAAAACTCGGAGAAGGCAATGACAAAACAGTTCTTTACGCTAACGCTCTTTACGTAGAAAAGGACGGCTCCACTCCCTATGAATTCCTCGGATGGGACAAACTCGGCAACATGGTTCTCAGAAAAGACGGTAGCTACTATCAGCTTGCCGTGGCTTACTCCGCGGACGGTCTCGACACCAGAACAATTACACCTTATACGGGTGATACAAGTATTTTTGCATAAGTAACAAGAATTAAACAAATTTACGTAATCGGAACGCAGACCGAATGCCTGCGTTCCGAAAAACGAGGTGACAATGGCAAGATCCGTAAAATACAGATCGGGCGGAAACAAAAGCCCGATAATTTCAAAAAAACTGATAATAATCATTATCTGCGCCGTGATTTTATGTGCGGTTGCCGTTTTTTGCATCGTTTTTCTCCCGAAAATCATCGCTCAGAATCAACACGGTAAAAACGAAACCGTACGTTTCGAAGGATACATAGTAGATCAGTTCGACGAGGGAATAGCGGACGTCGCTATATATGTGAACGACCTCAGTCAGGGCAAAACCGACGCTTTCGGAAGATTCACGTTATCCGCGGTGGAATTGAATTCAACGGTAAAATTCAGATCGGAAAACCCCGACGTCATAATTTCGACTCCGATCATCAAAGTAACTCAGGCTTATTCGAGAACGGAAGGCGAAGTACCGTCCGGATACGTCGTAAGAGCCGAAATTATCGGAAAAATTAAAATAATCAACCTGACCGCAATGGTCACCGACATGAACGGAGCGCCTCTTTCCAACGTCAGAATCACAGGCGAAGATATTTCTGCCGTTACTTCATCCGACGGAAAAGCAACTCTTCCCATAAAAGCAGAAACAACGAATTTAACTTTCTCCGTTGATTATTACGCAACCGAAACCCGTGTAATCGATAAAAAGTCCATCGACGAAAATACCGTTGTCGATGTTAAAATGACTTACACCGCCAACCGAATCGAAAGCGATGTCGCGTTAAATTATATCTTTTGCTACAAACAAGACGGAAAAACCGGAATAGTTCAGAATTTATTCGTTTCGTTTACCGATATTTTCGGAAATCTAAACACGTCCAACATAAACGACGGCTCTTTCGGCATTGCGCCGGAAAATCGCAACAAATTCTGCTATTTCTCAGCAATATCGCTCACAAAAAACTCATCGGGTATGTATTATTATCTGCCTCAGCTATATTTTACAAATCGGGGAGCGACGTTGTATCTCCGGGAAGGCTATATGATTTCGGTATATGTCGGTAACGACGTAAGTAAACTTTTCGTTGACGACGGAACGAATATAAAAGTCTACGGAAAAGGTAAGGACGGATACATCAGAATAATCCTCGCTCCGAATGAAAATCTAAACATCCGAATTTATACATCGGTCAATTGCTTTGACGTAAACGAGCCATTTTTTGAAAATGAAGTTGAACTTATTGACGAAAACGGAACCCCTATAACCGCCCTTTTAAACAATATTGAAAAAGCATATATCGCATAACTCCGATAAATTAAAAGTCAGCTGTCTTATGACTGTAAATAAATTCCATACAAAAAATACCGCAGAGAAATCTGCGGTATTTTCGTTTTTCAGTAAATCGGGAAAAGCTTCTTACGCCGCCAAAAGATTCGCGAGAGCGTACTGACTATTATAAAGCTTATAATAAAAGCCTTTTTTGTCGAGAAGCTCTTTATGCGTGCCTTGCTCGACTATGTTGCCGTTGTTGACAACGAGTATCAGATCCGCGTCCACAATCGTCGAAAGCCTGTGCGCGATCACGAAACTCGTCCTTCCCTTCATAAGCTTATCCATCGCCTTCTGAATGAGAATCTCCGTTCGCGTATCGACGTTGGAGGTCGCTTCGTCGAGAATAAGCATAGGCCTGTTGGCGAGAAATGCCCGCGCAATCGTCAGAAGCTGCTTCTGTCCCGCGCTTACGGTGGTAATATCGTTGTTTACGACCGTATCGTAGCCTTGTGGAAGCGTCCTTATGAAATGGTCGCAATAAGCCATATCACACGCCCGCACAACGTCCTCGTCGGTCGCGTCGTCGCTTCCGAACGCTACGTTAGCCTTTATCGTTCCTTCGAAAAGCCAGGTGTCCTGAAGCACCATACTGAATCTCGAACGCAGCTCCTCCCTCGAAACCTTCATTATATCCTGCCCGTCGATGAGTATCTGTCCCGACTTTATGTCGTAAAACCTCATAAGAAGATTTATAAGCGTGGTTTTTCCGCCGCCCGTAGGTCCGACTATCGCTATCTTCTGTCCGCTCTTTGCCTCGAAGGAAAGGTCGGTTATAAGAGGCGCGTCCGTATAGCTGAAGGCGATATGCCTGAATTCCACGTTTCCTTTCTGTTCGGGAAGACGCTCGGGATTTTCGACGAAAGTCATCTCCTCCTTATCGAGAATGTTATAGACTCTTCTCGACGAAGCAAGAACGCTCTGGAACATATTCATCGACGACGCTATGTTCTCTATCGGTCCGGCAAGCTGTTTCGCGAGAAGTATGACCGTTACGACCTGTCCGACGTTAAGAATTTCGCGGACGGCGAATATTCCGCCGATTATGCAAATCGCGACGAAACAGAGATTGTTGGACAGACTTATGAGCGGGGATACCATTTCGGATATGAAAAAGCTCTTTTCTCCGCTCTTTCTGTAGCTCTTCGTAAGCTCTTCGAGCCTGCTCTCCTGACTTTTTTCGAGATTATAAGCCTTGACCGTTCCGAATCCGCCGTAATGCTCCTCTATATGAGCGTACATTCTGCCCGAAAGCTTTCTCTGCTCGGCATAATACTTTTCGCCGAGAAAAGATACCTTCGTCGCAATGAAAAAGCTTATCGGAAGGACTATTATGACTATCGCGGCGATAACCGGATTCTTCATAAACATCAGAACGACTATCGCCGTTATCTGAACGACTCCCGTTATCGCCATTTCGAAAACCGAATGAATGGTCGTTCCCATAGTGGAAACGTCGTGGCTCATTCTCGCTATGACCTCGCCGAAGGGCGTGGTATCCACGAAGGATACGGGCAGCCGCTTGATTTTATCGGAAAGCCTTATCCTGAGCGAAGCCGTAAACAGCCGCGAAACGTAGTTGTTCATAATTATCATCTTGCAGATATCCGCCGCGAATTTCGAAACGTACATAACGAGGAGAATCATACAGATTTTCGTTATCCATCCGAAATCGAGAACGGCGGTTTTTCCGTTATAATAACCGTTGAGTGCGTCGGTAAGCCTTCCGATAAGCTCCGAGCCGCCGAGAGCGACTCCTACCGAAATAATCGCGCAGACGGTCGCTATTATCAGTCCGAAAAGAATCGGACGCGTATCTTTAAGAAGCCTCAGAAGAACCTTCCGCGCAGGATATTTCGCCTGAAGCTCCTTTTTTTCGAGTTCCTTCCTTTCATCTCTTGTCATCGAGATCACCTCCTACCTGAGAACGATAGATCTCTCTGTAAATCGTACAGTCTTTTACGAGGTCGTCGTGTCTTCCCGAGCCTACTATCCTTCCGTTGTCGAGAACGTAGATTCTGTCGGCGCTCATTGCCGTGGAAATACGTTGAGTTATGACTATCTGTGTTTTTCCCTTTATGAATTCGTTGAGCTTTATACGGAGATTGCTTTCGGTAAGGAAATCCAGAGCCGAGAAAGTATCGTCGAAAACGTAAACCGACGCCGGCTTCACTATCGCGCGGGCTATGGCTATTCTCTGCTTCTGTCCGCCCGAAAGATTGCTTCCGCCCTGTTCGAGTTCGTGCGAATACTCTCCTTCGAGCGTCTTTATGTAATCCCTTATCTCGGCTATGTCCGTAACGTTCTCTATTTCCTCGTCCGTAGCCGATTCCTTGCCCATAAGAACGTTTTCCTTTACGGTCGCAGAGAATATCGTGCTTTTCTGAAGCGCGCAGCTCACGTTATCTCTGACGTCCTTACGGCTTAATTCCGAGAGATCCTTCCCGTCGAAGAAAACCGCGCCTTCCGTAGGCTTGTAAAAGCCCATAAGCAGCTGAACGAAAGTGGATTTTCCGCAGCCGGTACCGCCGATTATCGCGACGGTCTGTCCCTTTTCTATTTTTACGTCAAGGTCCCTGACCGCATATTCGCTCGCGCCTTCGTATTTGAAAGACACGTTTCTGAATTCTACGTTTCCTTCGAGTTTAAGTTTTCCCGTGCCTTCGTCGTCTTCGGTATCGACGTTCAGAATCTCCGTGATTCTATTCATTTTGACCTTGACGCGCGGCAGAAACAATACCATCCAGCTGAACATCATAAGACTGTTCATTATTATCGTTATATACTGGATTATGGCTATGATGTCTATCGCCGAAAAAGTTCCGCCCGGCTGCACCTGCTTTCCGCCGATAAGAATGATAAGCACCGTCGCGATATTGAAAAGAAGAAGAGCGACCGGCCCGATAAATCCGCCCGTTACGTTGGCTTTTATAACGTTGTCCGCCATAACGTTGGTTGCGTCCACGATTCTTTCGTGTTCGCGTTCTTCTTTGTTGAAGGCCCTTATAACCCTTATTCCCGAAAGTCTTTCCCGAAGAATCTGAGTCTGCTTGTCGAAATATTTATCCGAAACCTCCCAGCATTTCATCATCTTTTTGCCGATGACGAGAATCATTACCACGAATATCGGGATAAACAGAAACATAATAAGCGACAAAGTCGCGTTTTTAGTCAGCGCAAGCACTACGCCGCCTATAAGAGTAACGGGAAGGGCTATGAGCATTCTTATGAGGAAATAAACCGCCTCGGACAATAAACTCACGTCCTCGACCGTCCTCGTCAGAAGAGCCGAAGGCCCCAGAACCGAAAACTGATCGAAATTCATCTTATCGACCTTGCGGAAAAGCTTGTTTACGAGATCGGCGTAGAAACCGTTACAGACGACCGAACCGTTTTTCGCCGCGATAAGGTAACAGACGACGCTCGCCGCAGTTACGCCGAGCATAAGCAGACCTCGCGTGTAAATATAATTCATATCCGATTTATTTATGCCTTCGTCTATCATATTGCTCATAATCGTAGGCAGCATTAAATCGAGAAAAGACGCCGCCCCTATAAAAAAGCAGGCGAAAATCATCTGCTTCCTGTATCTGAGCAGTTCTTTGAGAATTTGCATAATAATTATTTCTCCTTTAGCGTTAAAAGTAAAAAGTTCGTCGTAATTACCTGGTCATCGCTCCGCTCCTTTCGGTGTATTCGTTATATTAAGACGGCTGTTTTCGATAATCCGTCCGTAAAAATCCAAAAATAAAAAAACAAAACCCGTATTTGATTCTGCGGGCGTAAAATTCCTGAAAAACCTCTCTCTTCAATATGAAAATCAGTTCCCTCCGAGAGGAGAAAGCCGAGGTTTATTTCCCGAACGAGGAAATTTCGACGGAGTATCGCCGACTTTTTTCACCGAGATAACACAGCGTTTTTCGCCGTCGGGCAAAACAAACGAAGCCGAACCCACAGCCTTCCCGCCGAGAATTTTCAGCACGTCTCCGTACGTTTCCGCCTCGGAAGCGTCCGTCTTGTACGCGAGAAAAATCCCGTCCCTTTTCACGAGAGGAAGACAGTATTCCGCAAGAATATCCAGCCTCGCGACGGCTCTTCCCGTAACTACGTCGAAAAAACCTCTGTAACTTCCTCTCCCTGCGTCCTCTGCGCGCACGTGAACCGCAGAAACCTTAACTCCGAGAGCCTCGGCAGTTTCGGAAAGAAAATTGACTCTTTTTCCGAGCGAATCCATAAGAGTTACTTTAAGGTCCGGTCTGTAAAGCGCAAGCACAAGCCCCGGGAAACCCGCTCCGCTTCCCACGTCGCAGACCGAAGCGTTTTCGGGAATGAATTCCGCGGCCAAAAGACTGTCGAGAAAATGCAGCTTAAAAACCTTATCGCGCTCCGTAATCGCGGTAAGATTGAATTTCCCGTTGGCTTCCGTAAGCCTCTCGTAATAGGTTTCCAGCGAATCCGAAAAAGCGTCCGTAATTTCCAGCCCGTAACGGGCAAAAATCTCTTTGTAGTCGTTCATACTCATATCTACTTCCCTAAACAGAAACGGGAAAATACCGTATCCACGATTTCTTCCGCAACCGTCCTCCCGGTTATTTCTCCGAGCGCGTTCCACGCCGTATAAAGCGGTTGAGCGGCGCAATCCATAGTCGCTTCCTTAATTGCCGAAAGAGCCTGCGAAATCGCGTCGTCCGCGCGCTTCAGGCAATCGAGCTGACGGGCGTTGGTTACGACGAGCGAGTCGCAGATTCCCTTCTCTTCGAAAAACGAGTAAATCCTTTCCTTGAGTTCGCCGACTCCCTCGCCCGTAAGAGCCGAAATCACCGAATCTCCTTCCTCTGCCGTATAATTCCTTTGGTCGCATTTGTTTAAAACCCTAATATGCGGCGCGGAAAATTCTCTCTTTTCGAAAAGGTCGTCCGTTACGAAAAGAATAAGGTCGCATTTCCCCGAAACCTCTTCGGCTCTGCGGATACCTTCGGCTTCCACGGCGTTCATAGTTTCCCGAAGCCCTGCCGTATCGAAAAGATTAAATTTCATATCCTTGTAATTGAAACTCGCCTCGATAACGTCCCTCGTCGTTCCCTCTTCGTCCGAAACTATGGCTCTGTCCCGCCCGAGAAGCGCGTTCATGAGCGAGGATTTCCCTGCGTTTACGCGCCCGACGATGACTATATCCGCGCCGTTTCTTATTATCGGAGCGCAAGCCGAATCTCGGAGAAGCTTCTCCGATTCCCTTTTAAGAGAAACAAGCTCTTTCCCTGCTTCCTCCGCCGTTATAAGCTCCAGATCCTCCTCCGGATAGTCCAGAGCAACTTCTATCCTCGCAATAAGATCGGTAAGCGCGGTCTGCATCTCGTCGGCTTTTTCGGAGAGCCTTCCGGTCATTATTCCGAAACCGCTCCTCACCGCAAGCGCGGATTCCGCGTCTATCATCTCTATAACGCCCTCACAGGCGTCGAGAGTCATCTTCCCGTTGAGAAACGCGCGCTTCGTGAATTCTCCTCTCTCGGCAATTCTCGCGCCTCTGAGGATACATTCCCTTATCGCTCCGTCAACGAGAGCCGTACCGCCGTGAAGATAAAATTCGACCGAATCTTCGCCCGTCATAGACTTCGGCGCGCGGAAAAACACGCACATTCCGTCGTCTTTAAAATATTCCGCGGAAAATACCCCCCTCACGAGCCTCATAGGCTCCTTCGGCATAGGCGAAAATACCTTCTCCGCTATCGGGAGAGCCTCGCTTCCGCTCAGTCTGATTATTGCGACGGCTCCTTTTCCCCGCGCCGTCGAGCAGGCAACTATCGTATCGTTCATTTTCCTCCCGACTTCCGATTGTTCTCTCCGCTTTCCCGAAAAACACCGTATTCTCCCGAAATCACGGGTTCGGAAAACTTACTTCTTGAATCTTCCTATGACCTGATTGACCTTCGAAATATTCGCGAAGGAATGCGGATACTTCTTTATGATTTTCATAACGCAGCCCAGATGACGACGACGGATTATGCACATAAGCTCGTACTTTTCCTCGTGCGTGTACATTCCCCTTACCGTCATTTCCGTTACGCCGTGTTTCGTCGCTTCTATTAAATCCCTGGCTATCTCCTCGGGATAATCGGTTATGATTTCGACCTTATAGCCGAGTTTCATACCCTGAAGGAAATAGTCTATGACGTAATTCGCAAGGAAAAGGTTGATGAGCGTGCTTATGACCGGCTCTATCTTCATTCCGTAAACGAAAAACGACACTAATACCACGGAGCTGTCCAGAATAAACGACACGAAAGCCGTGTTCTTGTCGGGCTTGAATTTCGTTATAAGGGCGGAAATTGCGTAGGTTCCTCCCGCGGCTCCGAAACAACGCATCATTATCGAATATCCGAAGCCCGAAATTATACCGGCGGCGATACACGCGAAAATCAGGTTGTTTTCGGTTACGTACTGAGGGAAAGCAAGCTTCTCCAGAACTATAAGCCCGACTGCCTGCACCGCCATATAAACCATTATGTAGATACTTGTCTTCTTGTCGATTATGAAGAATACGAGTATCAGTATCGGCAGATTGAACAGGATAACGAACCAACCCATATTGATTCCCGTCAGATATCCGACGATGGAAGCGAATCCGTTGACGCCGCCCGGCGCGAAATTATTCGGATTCGCAAAAACGTGAAGCGCAAAAGCCACGACTATTCCCGAAAGAAAACAGATGCCGATATTCTTGATTATATTCTTCATTTTTTAAAGATCTTTCCGCGCGTTCAGATTCCGCGCCGCTTGGCTTCCTCCCAAAGCCCGTCCATCTCCCCGAGCGTACTCTCCGCAAGGGTCTTTCCCGCCTTCTTCGTCTCTTCTTCGATAAAGGCGAACCGTCTTATAAACTTGTCCGTAGTTCCCGATAGGGCGACTTCCGGATCGACGTCAAGATACCTGCAGACGTTGCATAGGGCGAACAAAAGATCTCCCATTTCTTTCTCCGTTTCGATTCCTCCGCTCTTTCCGTCCGAAAGAGTCCCGAGGACCTCCTTCATCTCCTCGAAGGCTTTTTCCACCGCACCCGAAGCCGCTTCCCATTCGAAACCGACCTTGGCCGCGCGCTTCTGAACCTTTTCCGCTCTCTTCAGAGCCGCCATTGACAAGGGTACGTCCCTGAGCGTCTGAGTAATGGATTGCGTGTGCTTTTCGACGATTTTGTTCTTTTCCCAGATTTTGAGAGCTTCCTCGGCGGTCGCGGCTTTATCCGTACCGAATATATGGCTGTGGCGGAAAATAAGCTTGCCGCAAAGACATCCGTAAACGTCGCGGTAATCGAATTCGTCCTCCTCTCTCGCTATCTCTATATGAAAAACAGCCTGCATTATATAGTCGCCCAGCTCTTCTATCATGTTGTCGATATCGTTATTGGTTATCGCGTCGACAAGTTCGTAGGCTTCTTCGATGTTGTTCTTCCTTATGCTGAGATGAGTCTGGGCTTTATCCCAGCTGCATCCGTTCTCTCCCCTCAGAATCCGCAGAATCTCTATCAGATCTCCGTAGCCGTAGGATTTCCTCTCGAGAAGCGGAAGCGCGGGTATGTATAAAGCGGTCCTGTAATCGTAACCCGACTGCATATCCAGCTCGTAAAGCTTAACGCTTTTATATTCTCCGCCGATAAACAGCTCGGTTTCGGTTTCGTCTTCGAGAAATTCCATAAGCCGCAGCTTCAGGTTCCCCGCTTCGTCGGAGCTGTATATTTCCGTGAAAATATGCGGAAGACGCTCGTCGTAATCGAGAATAAGCCCCGCTTCGACCGAAGGCATCGTTATATAGGCCGGAACGGGATGACGGCACAAAACGACCGAAGCGTTGGAAACCCCCGGGATAAGCTCTACGGAAACGCCTTCCGTCGCCGCAAGTTTGGCGACCGCCGCGTCGTCGCTTCCCGAACCGTTGACGCAGAATACGAATTTCTTATGATTTTTCGCGCGCTGAAGCACCCTCTCGACTATAAGCTCGTTAAGCTCGTCGAAAGAAGCGGCTTTGTTGTAAAGTCCGTCGCAGCCGTGCGCTTCTATTCCGTTTTCCGTAAAAAATCCGTAGGTCGCGCTTTTTGAAGTCTTTATGAGTACGTAATCCGAAGCCTCTACGGCTTTCCTTCCCGCAAGCGTAATATCCTCCGGTCCCGTTCCGAGTCCGACTATGGTTATTTTCATCCCGCTCCTCCGATATCTGCAATTATAGCTTTTTAACCGTGGAATAATCGAAATCCCACGATTATATATTATAGTACATACCCGAAAGATTGTCCAACGTTTTCGTGGCGGCAATAAAAACTCGGGCGCGGAAAAATCCCGCGGATAACGCGGACCTTCGGTTTCGGACAAAAGACGACAGCCTTTGACGATACCCGACGGGGACGCGCCCTTCCGTCGGTATATAATCGGAGGAGAAAAGAATGAAAAAAGACACCGTAAAAAACGGCTTCGGGAAATTTCTCGGAAATTCCGCAGTGCCCGCCGCGGCTGCTTTTCTGGCGGCTTTGTACCTTTTGTTCCTTCTGTCGCTGGAAATAATGCCCGCGCTCGCCAAGGCTTCGAGAAAACTTCCCGTTTACAGCGTGGAAACGGACGAAAAAAAGATCGCCATAAGCTTCGACGCAGCCTGGGGAGCGGACAAAACCCGCGAAATTATGGATATCTGCGACGCGAACGGAGTGAAAGCAACCTTTTTCCTCGTGGGCTTCTGGGTGGAGAAATATCCCGAAATCACGCGCGAAATCCACGAAAGAGGCTTCGAAATCGGCACGCATTCCATGACTCACCCGAATCTCCCGGGACTCAGCGAAGAAAAGATAACCTCGGAACTGACCGAATCCGTAAAACTTATCGAAAACGCATCGGGCTGCAAGGTAAGACTTTTCCGCCCGCCCTTCGGAGATTACGACAACAAGCTCATATCGATTTGCGAAAAGCTGGATATTCAGGCTATTCAATGGGACGTGGACACTCTCGACTGGAAGGGATTATCCGCAGCGGAAATCCTTCAGCGAGTTGAAAAATACGTCCGCAAAGGCTCTATTATTCTATGTCATAACAACAGCAAACATATCACCCAAGCCCTTCCGCTTATTTTCGGCGCGATGAAGGGCAGAGGCTACGAATTCGTAACCGTCGGAAATCTCGTATACCGAAACGATTTTACAATCGACCACACGGGACGTCAATTCAAAAACGCCCGATAAAACAAGGGAAACCATATACCCCCATAAAAAACCTCAGACACAAAAAGGAGATACGAAATGAATTACGAAAACTCTGTAAACAAAGTAAAACTCACCGGCGTAGCCGCCTCCGGAATCCGATTCTCCCACGAGCTGTACGGAGAAAAGTTCCACGAATTCGACCTCGCGGTCGCGCGACTCTCGGGAGCGGAGGATATTCTCCCCGTAACCGCGTCCGAAAGACTGCTTATGCGCTTCCCCGTCCGCACGGGCGAAACCCTCTCGATTTTCGGTCAGTTCAGAAGCTATAATAAACTCTCGGACGGAAAAAGCAAACTCATTCTCACCGTTTTCGCTCAGGAAATCTTCCCCGAACCTCACGAAACCCTTCACAATAACTTCATAGAGCTTACCGGATACGTCTGCAAAACTCCGATTTACCGCACGACTCCCTTTAACCGCGAAATCTGCGACGTTCTCCTCGCGGTCAACCGCTCCTACGGGAAAAGCGACTATATCCCCGCGATTGCCTGGGGCAGAAACGCAAGATTTATGAAATTCCTGCCCGTCGGAAAACAAATAGCCGTCTGCGGAAGAGTCCAGAGTCGGATTTATCAGAAACGGCTCGAAAACGAAACCGTCGAAAAACGCACCGCCTACGAGGTCAGCATCGGAAAAATTCAGGTAGGCGCGGACTTCGACGCGATGAACGACGCAGCCGGCGCTCCGCGTTATACGCTTTCGGCGACGTAGGCCTTTCCTTCGTCCGAGCCGCCGAATCTTACATACGCCTCGGACTCGCCCCGAAAATCAGCTCCCTCTTAAAAAACAAAAATCCCTCGTTCGTTTTATGAACGAAGGATTTCGTTAAACGAAATAAGCGATTCGTCGAACGAACGCGGCAAACTCGTTTTCACAAAGAGAAAGTCCGCAATCGCCCGAAAAGCAAATGCGAGAGCGAATTTTCATTCGGTTTCGATGAGAGCGAGAAGCTCGGGACACATATCGAGAAGCCGACAGACCTTGACGGCTTCGCGGGAAACGGGCATATCGAGCGGAACCTTTTCGAGCGAATAATCCATAAGCGAGGCGATATCCGTACTCCCCGTGAAATCCGAGCTTCTGACGCCCGAAAGCCCCCTGACCTGATAATGCGCGCCGGCTGCCTGAGAAACGCCGTCGAAATGCGTGGTCATAACGCAGACGCATTCCCTTTCGTTGAAGAATTCCGCAGCCGCACGGGCAATTTTCGCGCCTTCGACGGGATTGGTTCCGCGCGCGAATTCGTCCATAAACAGAAGGTCGTAGCCCTTCTCGGTTTCCTCTATACACTCGTTAAGCCGCACAATCTCGCCGCCGAAGGAGGAAAGCCCTCTGTTTCCGTCCTCGAGGTCCTCCGAAATTGTCAGAATATCGTCGAAAAGACAAACTTCGCAATGCTCGGTAAAGGGGAAAAATCCCGCCGAAACCAGATATAAATTCAGAATTATCGTCTTGAGAGCAACGCTCTTTCCGCTCATATTCGCGCCGGAAATCACCGTCGTTCCCTGCTCGATGATTATATCCACGGGAGTAAAGGTTTTTCCGTTTCGTTTGAGAGCGTCTTCGATTTTCGGATTGACCGCGCCGACGAGATTTATTCTGTCCGAAAGAATCGGACGGGAAAGATTCCTTTCGCTCGCGAGATAGGCTTTTTCGAGAAGAAGATCGAAGTAACCGAGCATAAGAGAATCGGAAATCATATCGCCCGCATAAGCAGAACATTCCTTCGAAAGAGAATAAAGCACGCGCGTTTCTTCCTCGCGTTCGACGGTTACGGCTTTCATTCTCATTTCCTTGAATTCGGGATTATCGGGGTCGGAACGCAGCTTTATGTCCCAATTCCTTTTTTCCTCCCTCGCCGCCCGCAGAACTTCCGAATAGCTGTTGCTGACGTCGAAAGCCGCGCTGCCCGTACCCGACGGGTCGAGAATCCTGACCACTTCGCCGAGAGGTCTGAATTCTATTCCGAGAAGTCCGATATCGGCTGCGGCGGCGGAAATCGCAGGCATAAGCGCGGACGCCTCCATCGCAAGGCATTTGATTTCGTAAAACTCGGTTTCGCTCATACATATTCCGCGGGCAAGCTTATTGAGCGTCGGAACTATATCCTTGATACCCCTGAGTCTGACGCGGAATTTATTCCAGACTGCCTGAGAACGGGTTACGGACGCGGAAAGCCTCGAGAGGTTTTCCATCTCCCGCCGAAACTTCTCCTCCTCGCCCGTAACGAAAGGCACTATGTTCCTGTGGCTTCTCCTTCCGAGCGGAGAAAGCCTCAGCATATCCATAACGAAATTCACGCCGATATTGTTCTTTTTGTCGAAATCGAGCATGTTTTTTCTCCTTGATAAGGCAGAATCCCGCAACCTCCAGTCTACGGGATTCTCCGTTTTTATTTCCGCGGAAATCTTTCTCCGTCCGCCCGTACGCCGCGGATAACCTCGGTTACAAGGCGAAAACGGGAAGCTTTTCCGCAACCATTATCAGTTCTTGTCTTCAACCATTTTCTCAAAGAAGGTTACTATCGGACAGGTAAAGATAATTACCCAGCCCCAGCTCCACCAGTTAACGTCGGGATTGAGCGTAAGTCCGAGGACGACGTAAGCCGCAATGCAGATAAGCGGCCATATAACCTGACTGAAAACCCTTTTCTTCTTTCCGGTCAGAATGTAGTACATCGGAATGGACGCAAACAGGAAAAGCGACCAGGTCCAGGTTATTCCGAGGAAGCCGAGAAGCAGGTAAACAGCCGTGGCAAGCACGGGATAGGGGAAATGATTTGCTTTCCTGTTGACGACGGCGGAAACGAGTCCGTAATAAAGCGGTATCGTCATAAAAATCAGCCAACCCGGGTGCCAGAGTCCGCCGAGAAAGCCCATCAGCAGATATCCTATAAGGCATACCGCCCAATAAGGGAAGTCCATCCAGGCTTCGCCTCTTTTTCTTCTTTTTTCTTCTTCCATATCTTTCTCCTTTTCTCCGAATCCGACCTTAACGCCGTCCTCGGTTATTCTCACCGAAAAATCCTTGTCTTTCTCCGGCTTGCGCGGGTCGCTTATATTGATGTTGACTCCGCCGTTGTCGAAATTCAGTCTGAATCCTCCGCCCTTTTCGAGCTTCTCCTTAGTTACGTTGTAGAGCGCGCAAAGCTTACTCGTGTTTTCTTCGTCCGGACGGATTCTGCCCTCCTCCCAGTCAAGCACATTTTCGGGCGCGACTCCGCAGTAATCCGCGACCATCGCCACGGTAAGTCCTTTTTCTTTACGCAATCGTTTCAAATTTTCGGATAATCTGCTCATAAAAACCTCCCTGCGGGGCGGAATCGATTCGCCCGCGCGTTTTATTCTCGGTTTATAAAGACGAAGAGTTTTTCCCTTCCGTCCGTGAAAAACGGATTTTTACGTCGAAAAATAATAACTTTTCCGTATTTTAACTCCGCGGGCCTACTCCAGTCTGTACGAAAAGCTTCCCTTTCCTCCCTTAAAAACCGAAGCCGTCATAAGACTTCCGTTGACTACGGGCAGGACGGGAGGTTTATGCCCGAAATCCGCGTCGAAAATCATCGGGACGTCCGTCCCGAGAAATTCCGTAACCGCGCCTATGAAATCCGTTCCGAAAAAGTCCCCGCCGATATGCGGACGACCGAAAACGAAGCCCGACGCGTGTTCGAACCAGCCCGCTTCCTTCATCTGCCATAAAGCCCTTACGGCTCCCGCTGGATTAAGGTCGCAGGATTCGAGAAACCAGAGAATCCCGTCGCTTTTGTAACGCTCCGCGAACTCCTTCGTTCCGTCGTAAGGCGTGCCTATAAACGACGGGAATAAATCCAGACAACCGCCTATCGCTCTTCCCGAAACCGTAACTTCTCCGCCCTTCGTTTTCCATACCGAAGGCGTATCGCAGACGACGGTTTTCCTTCCTGCGCACTCGGGAACCTCGTCCATTCTGAGATTTCTGAAAGCTCTGACCGACGGAAAAGAAAACCTTTTCCCTTCGATAAGGTCGAGATGATACGCAACGCTCTCGTCCATAGGCTCGTAACCGAAGGCTCCGGCGTTGACTCCGTATACGCTCGCGGTATCGAGGCGAGTCAGAAGCCAATAGCCCAGAACGGTGTTGTCCGAATAACCCGTAAACCACTTCGGAGAGGCTCCCGAAAAGGCTTTTTCGTCGAGATACGGAAGAATAAGAAGCTCGGTTTCTCCTCCCGAAGCCGCAAAAACCGCACTTGCGTCGGAAAGATAAGCTTCGGTGAATTCCTCCGCGCGTTTATCGGGGGCGGCACTCGCCCAGAATCGTCCGAGAGAAAACACGCTCTCCGACGTCCTCACGGAATAGCCTCTTTTTTCGAGAAAAGCCTTCGCGTAACCGAAATTCTCCTTATCCTTTTCTTCGAAAAATCCCAGCGACGGCGCGACTACTTCGATAACGTCGCCTTTTTTGAGAAACGACGGGTATTTCATAACTTTAATCCTCCTTTCGGCTCGGCGGAAAAAGCAAAACCGCGAATCCGCCCGTCGGCTTTTATCCCGAGGGAATACAAAAGCCTTGCATTTGTTACGGATTTATGATACAATAAAGAGACGCTTTTGTCAAACGGACAAAAGCAATCCAACGGAATATCAGGAGCTTAAAGTGACAGATTTCAGAAAAGAAAACAAAAAATCGGACGGAAAAACCTTCCTTATACTGTTCATAGCCGCCGCAACCGTGTTTATCGCGCTTCTCGCGGTATGGTCGTGCGTATATACGGTCGAATCGCTCATCGACCTCAACGGCCTTACGGGCGAAAACTCCGTGGTCTGCTACGTGGACGCGAAAACGGCTGCCTCTCTTTCGGAAGGAATGACCGTCAAAATCGACGGCTCGGCGGGCGGCACGGTATCGTTTATCGCGTCGAGTCCCCTTTCCAAAGGCGAAGTCGTTTCCGAACTTCCGGAAAGCTACGTGGATTACACAGCCGCAACTCTCAATCTCGGGGAATGGAACTATAAAGTCGTCATTACCTCGGACAAGCCTCTCACCGCAAACAAACTCGTCGCGGTTTCCGTTCTTAAAAGCGCGAAACGCCCGATAGATTACCTCTTCCGCTGAATCTTATTCACGGCAAATATAATTGAATATGAAAAAAACTCGTTACGATTACCGACAGCCCCTTCCGGATATATGGAGCGGCGACGTTGCCGCGCTGACGCGAGCGATAGGCTTCTTCGGTAAAAAACCTTCTCCGGACTCTCTTCGTCTGGAACTCGGCCGATACGGAAACAATCCCGACGGCGTGATTTACGTCCTCGGGCGTTACGATATCTCCGCCGCACTCGTTTCCGCGCCCTCTCAGAACCTTGCGGAATCCGCACCCTGCCTTCTTCTGACCGAAAAGGGACTTATATTCCTCGAAAGCGTAAAAAACGACCGGTTTTCCGTCGTTTTACGGAACGGAAAGACCTCTCTTTCCCGAGGAGAAATAGACTCGGTTTATCTCGGGAAAGCCCTCTCGTTAAAGCCTTCCGAGGGCTTTAACCTTGCTGGGAAGCCCGCCTTCGACACGCTCGCGACCTTCTCCGGAACGGCTAAAACGGAGAAGCTCAGAGTCTTCGTACAGAATTTCTGCTGCGCGGCGGCTATATTCTTTACGACCGCTCTGACCTGCGTGATAAAAGCCTACCTCACGGAGGGAGTTTTCGGAGGAGCAAACGTCCGCGGAGGCGCGGAAGGTTTGTTTTTCGGGATATTCGCCGCGCTCGCGGTAACGGCGGTCGTTATGTTCGAAACTCGGACGACCGTGTCCCGAAGGCTCTGCTCGGCAATAACCGGACTCGCTTCTCTACGCGCAGATAAAGCCGACCCCGCTATTTATTCCTACGAAAGCAAAAAGCTTACGCTCGAGCGCTTCGATAAATCCGCAAAAACCTGCTCGAATCTCTTTACGAGCCGGATTTACGCACTCTGGTGTCTTATAGCCGCCGCGGTTTTCTGCGCGCTCGCTTTTATTATCGACCCGCTGTGCGCCCTTCCGCTCGGAATAGCCGCGGCCCTGCTTCTCGCGTCCGCAGTTATCGCCGTTTTCCCGAGAAAAGCCTCCCTCGCGGTTTTAATCGTCTCGATTTCGTCCTACGCGGCGGTCGGAGGAGTCGTCGGAATCTCGGCGTTTTCTCTGAGCGGCGGACTTTCTTCGGGCAACGCGGCGGCTCTCGTCATTTATTCGCTGCTTTACGCGTTTTCATCGGTATTTGCGATAAAAACTCTCGTCGGCGACGATAAAATGCGTCTTGCGGCAACCGTTACCGACTCTTTCCTCAATACCGAAATCTACGCTTCGGACTGCGCCGTAAACGACGACTTTACCGTTAAATTCGAAAACGCTTCGGTCGTTTCGGACGGAAGAATCCTCGCCGGAAATCTCGGATTTACCTTGAAACCGAATAAGCTTACCGTTCTTTCCGACGGAAACACCGGAGCCGTTTTAAAAGCCGCGGCGGGAGTTTGCTTCGACGTAACGGGAGTCCGCACGATAGGCGGCGTCCCTTATCCGTCGGCGGGAAACAAAATCATCGACAAAACCGTATTCCTCGACGGACAGGGTATAAGACAAGGCTCGGTCCTCGACAATATCAGAGATTTCGATAAATCCGTGCCTTCTTCGGAGGTTTACCGCGCCGCAAGAAAACTCGGACTCACCGACGTGATTATGAAAAGTCTCGGAAGCTTCGACTTCCGTATAGCCGAAAACGGCGGAAACGTTTCTCCTTCCGTTACGACGGGAATAACGCTCTGCCGCCTCCTTATAAAAAAGCCTTCTCTCGTTTTCATCGCAAAGGAAGCTCTTCCTTCCGACTCGGGTATAGTTTCGGGTATGCTCAAAGCCCTCGTCGGAAACGGAATAACCGTGGTTACCGATAAATCCCTTCCCGACGCGGACGAAATCGTTCATCTTTCAAAACAGAAATCGGGAGGTAAAAGAAATGACTGAGAAAATCAGACTTTCCCGCACTTTTTTCCTTAACGCGGTCGAAATTGTCGCGGAACGCGCGAAAACCGAATTCTATATCGCGTGCTTTTCCTTCGCGTTGACCGCAATATGCGCGGCTTTGCTCCCCGAAGCCGTCCCGAAGGTTTTCGAAGCCGGACTTATCGGCGACTCGGCGACTCTTTCGTCGCTTCTCCTTATGCTCGCGTTCATGCTCCCGCTTCCTCTTTTCGCGGCGGCTTTCGCGACGGCGGTCAGATCCCTCCTCGGGAAATGCTTCCCGACTCTTGCGGAAAGGCTGAAATCCGACCTTTACCGCACGGAACGAAGCGAAGACCTCCTTACTGCGGAAAAAGAAATCCCTCTTCTCGCAAAACACTTCGAACTCGCCGCGCTCACGGCTCTTTCGGTATTCACCGCCGCTGTCCTCGCGATAGAAGCCGCCTGTCTCGAAGGAATAGCCGCGGGCAGCCTCGTCATAGTCCTTCTGACCTTCGCGTTCGCTCTTCTCTACGCCTCGGATAAAGGTAAAAAAGCCGCGCTCGTCCCCGTTTACGTAACGGCTTGCTTCGCCGTATGGGGAATCTCGGTTTTCGTCGGGAATTTCGATGCCGGAAAACTCTTCCTGAGCCTTACTCTGCTTTCCGAGCTTACCGCGGCGTCAGCCCTTTCTCTCGCGCTTTTCAGAAAGCTCCGCAAATCTTTCGTCAAAACGAGAGATATCCGGAAAGCCTCGGTTCTTTTCGTCGGAAGGGAAGAAGAAATTCCCTGCGTCGGAGATATCCGTCTTTACGACGTCACGATAGGCGTTTCCGATATCGTCAAAGGTCTTAGCGCCTGTTTCCCCGAAGGAAAAACGACTGCCGTTCTCGGCTCGGCGGGAAGCGGAAAATCTCATCTTTTCCGCCTTTTAAAAGGAGAAATCCTTTGCTCGAAGGGCTACGTTATGTACGGCGACAGCGATATCGCCGTAACCAATCCCGCCCTCACCGCAAGCTTTACCGCTTCGGCGTCTTTAAGGCTCGCGGACGGCTCCCTTCCGTCGAGAACGGCTCACGACCCACGCTCCGAAACCAAGGAGGACTTCCTTCTCCGCCTTAAAGAAAACGACCTTACCGGACTTTTCGGCAAATACGGCGAAAACGTAATCAAAATCAACGAACTTTCCTACGAAGATAAAGTCCGCCTCGCTCTCGCCGAAGCAAGACTCGGTAATCCGCGCGTGCTTCTCGTCAACGGACTTTTCGACGACCTCGACTCCGAAACCCTCGGAAGCCTTACCGATTCTCTCGAAAAATCGGGAATAACCTCCGTCGTCTTCACTTCGTCCGAAAACGTAGCTTCTCTCTGCGACGGAACGGTACGCCTTTCCCGCAATAATTAAAAAATACTTAATCATCGCGCATTAGGATATGCGCACGGAGGATATATGGATTTCAAGAAAAAAATATCTGAACTCGTTACCGTAGACGGCGTTTCTCCCGAAGAAATCGCCTCTTATATTCAGCCCGTTTCCGATCAGCTCCCAGGCGACTTTTCTCTGCCCTGCTTCAGATTCGCAAAACAGATGAGAAAAGCTCCCGCGGTTATCGCGTCGGAACTCGCTTCCTCCGTCAGACCGGA
>ENA-OUQC01000269-OUQC01000269.1-human-gut-metagenome-genome-assembly--contig:-NODE-269-length-44372-cov-4.996525_pt1 | contig 44372 bp, 38 predicted proteins | sample MGYA00237942_ERZ548815 | MGnify/ENA primary metagenome ERZ548815 (study PRJEB26490, sample SAMN05194722) | human gut metagenome | biome: terrestrial biome; feature: human-associated habitat; material...
GATCTACCTTGCCGTCGTTGAACCGGCCGTCTTCCCGGCCAGGTTCCGGGTCTGCCGCCTGACGGGCGGGCTCTCCGTCGAAATCCGCGAAGTAGTAACCGTCCTGCAGGCCGGCCACCACGCCGCCCCGTTCCCGCAGCACTGCAAATCCGAGGCTCTGGTAAAATTCGATGGTGCCCTCGATCTCCGGCAGACCCGAGATATAGTTCTTGATGGCAACGCCCACCTCGAAGTTTACGCCGATGAAGCCCTCGCCGCAGCCGAAGAGAACATCCCGCACCATAACGGAGCCCTTGATGTTCTTCTCGTTTTCCTTGCCGCCGTCCTCGTCAATGTCCGACCAGTCCAGTGCCTGCTCAAAGCGGTTGGCGCTGGAACCGTAGACATAGTTGTACAGACTGCCGGACTTCAGATCGTTGTAAGAGCTCCACAGCTGGGTCAGCTCCGACCAGTAGGTGGGCGGCTCTGTCGCGTTTTCGTCCACCTTGCCGGAGGCAAAGGTGAGGTCCAGCGCGGCAGTGAAGGACACAACGCAGCCAATGGTTTCCTCGATCTTGTTGGTCTGATTCTCCGTGTCATACATGATGCCAAGCTGGGCATAGGCCATCTTGAAGATCATGCCGGAGAGGGTCTGCCCGATGCCGGCGGCATTGGGCCAGATGAGGGTGATGGGTTTGTTGTTTTCACTGAAGGAATTGAAATTATCGGTGTCCAGCGCAACCTTGCCGCCTCCCAAGTCCTTGTAGCAGCCGCGTTCGCCGTTCTCGTTATAAGGTATGAGGGAGTAGTTTCCCTCTTTGCCGGTGCCATTGGTGATTTTGGTGAAAATGGCCTTGCCCTTCCAAATGGAGGTGCGCTCCGTATTGGTGTAAAGCTCGCCGTCAAACTCCGTGCAGATGGCGGAGGAGGTCGGCAACCCTTTTTTGCCCTCGTAGTCCTCGTAGTAGAGGTTCAGCGAGCCGCCCTCAAAGTCCATGCAGCCGTTGATGACGATGGGGTTATCCACCTCGTACTTGCCGTCCACAAGGGTCTTTTTGCTGGTGGCAGTATAGTAGGTTGCCTGCTTTGTCACGCCGTAGCTGTAGGTCTTGGTAGCGGTAAATTCGCCCTTGAAGGTTAACAGGATCTCCTCATACTGCGCATTGCCGTTCTCGTCGGTTTTCTTTTTTACGAAATCCTGATAGGCGGCTTCATCCTTGAAGGAGACGATCTTGTGGGAGTAATAGGAGCCTTCCTTGTACTCCACCACGGCGAGGACACCGTAGGCGTCGTTCTTGTACTTCTTGTCGGCGGATACGGTGAAGTGCAGCTCCGGCGCGGTCTGGATCTTTTTATCCGCGGTAACGATGTTCGCAGAGACCGCCGCAGCTGTCCACTCCAGCTGGAGATACCAGCCGCCCTCAGAGAGGCGGATATCCTCCGTCAGCGCCACATCCATGATGCCGTCCTTGATGGTGATATTCTCGTGGGGGACGGCCACGCTGACCTTTCCATCCTCGCTGTATACCTTGAGGTCCCAGTTAGCGGTATTGCCCAGCAGGGTGTCGTTCGTCACCGTGACAAAGAGGTGCCGCGTGCCCTCGGTGTAGATGATCTTGGGCGTCATGGCGGCGAAGCTCACCTTGGGCACATCGCCGTCGCTGCCGGGCAGCAGGACATAGGCCATGCGCTCGCCCAGCTTGTTCTCCTGGGTGACCGTTCCGTTATAAATGCCGACAGTGATGCGCTCATAGGCGGCGTCCGTGCCGACCTTTGCTTTGAAATACAGCGTTTTGGTTTTGCTCTCGCCCACCTTCAGCTCGGCATAGGGGATAGTGAAGGGGTCGGCGGCCTCATAGCCCTGTCCCGCAGCTGCGCCGCCCTCGTCCGTGAGGGAGCACAGGTTGCGGCTGCTTTGCACCGCCAGAATCACATTGCTCAGATCCTGCGCGCCTTCTCCGGCAATGTTGGTGAAGTCCACCGTAACGGCGAAATGGGCGCTGCCCTTAACGCCGCTTTCGGGGACAAAATCGGTTTTTTCGCCGTTCAATTTCAGACGGACAGGGGCGGTCAGATTGACTGCCACGCTGTCGCTGGCGGGCGTTTTGTGGTTGGAAAACACGCCGTAATAGGTATTGAGGGAGGTACTGCCGCCCGCAGCCACGCTGCCCAGATCGAAATACAAGGCATAGGCGCTGTCGGCGGTCATGTATTCGTTGCGGGTGTTGGTGAAGTCCAGCGTCTCGACCGGCGTGAAGTCAAAGAGGGTGCTTGCCAGATGACTCCAGTGGCCGAAGGCTACTTTGGTGGGCAGCCTGTCATTGTTGACGGAGTAGGCCGCCACTGAGGGACTGTACGGATCATCCGTGGCGAACAGCTGCCGGGGAATGCCGCCGGTCAGCACCTTTTCCATGCTGATCGTTTCGGTTTTTTGCGTGCTTGTATCGTTGTACTGATAGTAGCCGAAATCCTGCTCGCCCAGCGCGGTATCGTAGAGGATGCGCGTTTGGACGGGCACGGCTGCGCCGCTGCCGTTGGCCACACTGAGGCTCAGGCTGACCATACCGGACTCGTTGGAGCTGGTGTTGGTGAGGGAGATACTCTGGGTGAAGGTCAGGCCGTCCACACTCCAAACCGCCTTGATGGCGCCGTTCTCCTCGGTGACGGCGACACCGCTGCTGCCGGAGTATTTGCCGCCAAAAATGTAATCCTTGGCGGCGCTCCCCGTGCCCACGCGGAAGGACAGGAAGGAAGTGTCATACTGCCCGTCGTGGTAGAGCAGCTTTTTGTTGTTGTCGGACTTTTTCAGGCGGTCGCCCTCCACCGTGCGCACGGTGAAGCCGCCGTTTTTCTTGCTGACGGATACGCTGATGTAGTCGTCGCTGAGGGTGCGGGTCTCTGCCAGCTCGTCAGCCAGCGTGGTGATGGCCATCGCCGGCAGCAGGCCGATCACCATTGCTGCGCAGAGCAGCCATGAAAGGAGCCGTTTCTTCATTTGCTCTTCCTCCTTTTCTTACTGCTCGACATAGAGCAGGACGCGGATGGTCTGTCGGTCTTGGGTCGTCACAAGCAGCGTGTAATAGCCTGTGCTGCTTACGGTGAATTTGCCGTCTGCATCGAAGTGCAGAGAGCTGCCGGAGAGATACTTCATCTGTCCCGCGCTGAGAATGCCGCGGCGCGCCTTGATGGAATAGGGCTGCGCGCTGTTTTGCAGCGTCAGCGTGTGTTCGCCTGGGCGGAGCACTGCGGTGCTGTCCGGAAGGATGAGCTGGCCGTCAATGCTTACACAGACGGTGTCCGCGCCGATAACGCGCACGAAGCGGCTCGCGGTGGTCTGGTTGCGCGCCTTGTCGAGCACGGTATAGGTGACGGCGTACTGTCCGGCGGCGGTCAGGACAACTGTGCTGCTGTCATAGGTGACCGTCAGTTCGTTCGCTGCTGTCACATTGTCCCAGACGGTATAGCCCTTATCCAGTGCTGCCTTCAGCTCTGCCGCCGTGGTGCCCTCGGTCACATAGATGGTGCCGTTGTCAAAGCTGATGGACGGCGGGTCGTTGTCGATGCTGCCCACTGTGACCATCTTGAAGCTTTCATTGCCCGCGGCGTCCACGGCCGTGATAGCGAAGGTGCCGTTTTTGCTGAAAGTGACTGTCTTCGGGGTACTTGCGGTCATATTATACTCGTTTCCGTCGGCGCTTACCTTGCAGGCCTCATTGACCGTGATCGTCACTTTCGCATCATTCGTTGTGTCCTGCGCCACGGTCAGAGTCGGCGCGGTGCGGTCGATGCCTGTGATGGTGACGGGAACTGCGGTTGTGTTGCCGGCCTGATCATTGAGAAGAACCGTGTAGGTCCCGTCCCGGGTAAAGGTAATCTCCAGCGGATAGTTCTGGTGATAGATGACCGGCATAAGCTGTCCCTGATAAACCTCCGTCCCGCCGTAGTTGACAGAGGTGACCGGCTTGCTCGGAGTGATCGCCACAACGACCTGATAGGCAGCATTCGTGGTGTCCACCGTTGTTCCCTTGCGGTCATAGCGCGTTACGACCATCCGATCGACCTCCGGCGCGACCTTATCGATGGCGGTGATCCCGTTGAGCGTTACCGCTGTGCTCTTGCCGTTGGGTGCGGTGGCGGTGAAGGTAAGGGTCTGGTCATATTTTTCCTTGAATGTCACCGTGACGCGCTCGGGCATTGCGGTGATCGTAACGAGGTCGCCGCTTTGACCGGGAATGGTGTAGCTTGTTGCTGCGCCGTCTGTCAGCAGTGGATGCTCTGTTGCTTCATTTCCTGCCCGAACGGTCAGATTCTGCATTGCCTTGTTGCTGTCGATGTGCGCTGTAATATTGCTGCTGATTGGCCCTGCCGGCGGGAAAGCCGCATCCTTCTCATCCGACGGCGACCAGCGGACGGTCAGCTCCGGCGGCGCGGTGTCGATGCCGGAGATGGTCTGGGCCGTGCTGCCGGTGTTGCCCGCAATGTCACGGAACAGGAATTGAATGTTGCCGTTGTCCGCCACATCGTACACATAGGTGTTTCTTCTGTCGGTGCGCTTTGCATCCGCCGGAGCGTTCAGCGTCACGGTATCAAGCTCGTTGCCGCTTCCGTCCTTGACGCTGATGAGATTGCCCTTGTCGTCCTTGTCCTCCAGAGTGAGGGTGATGGTTTTCTCATACAGGCTCTTGGCGCGGACTGCCACCGTTGCCGTGGGCGGCGTGGTGTCGATCCTGTCCGGCACGGTGAAGGTAAACTTGGTTTGGTTGGCCATCGGGGATTTGTCCGTCACGGTAACGGTGTATGGGCCCGCTTTGGTGATGGTCACTGTATTTCCGTTGAGCGCTGCGCCGTCGCCGGTGACAGCGATGGTGAAGCCGGATGCGTCGACGGCATTGACGGCGAGGTTATACCCCTGCACATAGCCGAGGTTGACGAACTTGCTGTCAATGTCTGCTTGTTTGTCCGTTGCGAGGAAGGCCTCCGCGCGGGTATAGCTGCCGGCGCGCTTGAAATAAATGTCCACATCCACGGTGGGAGCAGTCGTATCCTCCGGGGGCTGCGTGGGCGCTTGCAGCGTTAATCCGGCGGGAAGCGTGGCGGTCACGCTGCCGGCGCTGCCGAGATCATCCTCATAGGTGAAGGTGTGCGAGGCCGCGCCGCCGGGCGTGAACAGGAACGCGCTGCCGGTATCGCCGGTGGGCGTCACATGGCGGGCGGTGGTGTACCATGCGCGGATATTGCCGGTGACGGTCACGCCGTTGGCGGCATAAGCGTCCAGCTCGGACTGCGTAAATTCCTGCCCCAGCTGCTCCACATAGTAGCGCATGTCGGCCTCCGGCGCACCGCTTACGATGTTGTCAATGTAGACGCGGAGACGGTAGATATTAGCACCATCACCATCGTTCACCTCCACCATCGTTTCCATGTTTTCGTTGATAGGTGTCTGCCGTTTCTGGGTGCCGACGCCGGGGGAACCGTCGACAGGCTGCATTTCCGTATAGCTGGTGCCGTTGACCTCGTAGACCTTGACGGTGCCGTTGGCCGCGTTGGTGGTCATGGTGACCGCCTCGGCGGTGAGCTCCGTGGTGGAGAAGGCGAGGGCGAGGCTGTAGTCCTTGCCGTTTTCTGTGAAATCATCAACGGTGATCTCTTCCGCGTGGGTCTGACCAAAGGCATCTTTATACTGGATGGACCAGGTGCCGTTGCCGGAGATGGGGAAGGCGCGGCTCCATTCGGTCTTGAACCCTTCGCCGTCCTTCTCATGCCACGCCCACGACTCCACCGGGCGGACAGGCTGGCTGAAGGTGACGCCGGTCATCGTGTGGTCCGCAACCACCGGGGCCTGATAGCGGACCGGCTGGCTGGTGCCGGCGCTGCCCGCGTTGCCGAAGGCGTCCGTGGCCGTGACGGTAATGTCCATGGTCGTCCCGTCCGGAACCTTGGCGAACACGCCCTCCACCGTCACATCCAGATAATCGCGGCTGTAGAGGCCGTAGCTGGCGAAATAGGCTTTTTTCTCCGCCTTGGCGGAGTAAATACCCGTGGGATGGCCATCGTTGGTGGTCCAGGTGATATCCGTTCCGTCGTAGGTGAGGGTGAATGTATTCTGGGAATAATCTTTGTTGAACCCAACATCCACGGTCAAGCCGTCCTTCATGGTGTCTTGATCGTCGCGGACGCGGAACTTCAGGGTGTAGGTGCCGTTGCTGTTATCCTTGAATTCCAGGCCGCTGATGCCGTTATCCTTGTTGTAGGCTCCGGGCCCATCGTCGAACCACGGGGCGCGCTGGCCAAGACTACCCACCTCGCAGAGGGCGCCGTGGGCGCTGACGGTGATGACCGCGTAGTTCGCGCCGTTTTCCTGTAGAGCGCAGCGCCATGTGCCGTCGGCGTAGGCGTTCATTTCAATGCGCTGCCCCTCGCCTTTGGTTTCATCCTGACCATTCTGCCATGCCCATGCAAACACCGTCGCGCCGGCAGTGCTTGCGCCGACCTCCGGCGTGAACACCAGCTGTTTGGCGTCCTTGTCAAGGCGGATGCTGCCGCCGATGGCCTCCTCCACGGGCATGATCTGATAATACTTGATGTCGCTCCTGCGGCCGTTATCGTAGACCTTCTGCACGGCAACAGTGTTGATCTGGCCGGGGGTGAGGTAGAGGTGCGTGCTGTCCTGCTCGTCGGCGCTGAACACAAAGCTCAGGCTGTTGTTTAAGTTGCCGTCCGTTGTGACATTTGTGGGATTGTCTGCCGTGGTCAGCTCCACTTTATTGTCCGCATGGGCGGTGTTCCATAGCTGGACGGCATAGCAGCCGACATAGGCCGAAGTACTGGAGTTTGTTCTGATGCTTTGCCATCCCACCTCGGTTGGGGAGGTGACGGTGACATAATGCTTCGGCGCAGCTGCGATCCTTGCATAAGTCGGATCCGCCTGCGACTTGCTGATGGGCAGATAAATGATGCCGCTGTCGGAAGCCAGCTCCAGCCTTCCGCCTTCGCCGTAGCTTTCGTTCAGGCCGTAGGCCGTTCTGAGGTAATCATACTCTGCCTGCGGGTCATAGATCACGGAGCTGAGGGAGAAGTCGGAATTGGGCTGCACGGTGTCCACCGCGATCTGGCGGTAAGTACTGCCATTGGGAAGCCACGCGCCATAGTCGTTTCTGCCCGCTTTGAGCGCGAGATGGAATGTGGCAATGTAGACGCCGGATTCGTAGCTGCCCTCCGGCACGGTGACGGTTTGGGAGACGGCGCCGTTGGGGTCGCGCTCCGGAATTTGGAAGGGCCCGATGGGGATATCGTAGCGGGTACCGGTGCTCTTATTTTCCAGACGAATGTAGCTCTGCTGCCAGTCCACATTCTCATATCTCCAGCCGCGGCGATCGCCGGCAATGGAAACGGTAAAGCGGAGGCCCGCCAGTGTGGTGCGCTGATAGCCCTTGGCGGTGCTCCAGTCGGAGTTATAGTGCACATTACCCAAATCATCATTGCAGGTCAGGCTGATCTTGCCGAAAAGATCATTGGCATATCCGGTCAAACGGAGGGTGACGGTGTCCATGACAAACTTGTTGGAAGCGTTGCCAAGGGTGATTACGCCGTCGGCATTGGCGGCGTAAGCTGTCTTTTTGCCGGCAAGCACGGTAACGGAGAGGTTGCCGCTGTAAAACGAGCTTGCGCCAGGCCGTAGGGTTGTCAGGCGGCTCGCTGCTTTCCTGCCTGGGTCCGGAGTCAGAGTGTAATTCCCGTCATCATCCAGAGTGACCTGATAGAACTTCCAGCCGCTGCTGGTGCTTGCATCCTCGGCGATGGGCTGCCCGAAGATATTGTAGTCGCCACTCGACACCATCTGGTACACCGCGTAATACTCCGAGTTTTCCTCCGCAGGGACAAGGAAGAACAGCGTGTCCTCATTGCCCTGCTCGGTCACCTTGAGATTGGCGTATTCGGTGAAGCTTCTGGGATACTCCAGCGCATAGTCCGCATCGCGCAGATCGTAGCTGTACTGCCCGAGGCAGATCGGGGCGGACACATTGCTGTTGACCGAGTTGTCCGTCGCCTTGACCCAGAGATATTGGGAGAACAGATCGCCCTTGTTCACATCGCCCTCGGCGCTCACGGTGACAGAGGTGGACGATGTGACGGTAAGGCTGCCGTTGTTCCAGCCTGTATCTGCGGGTGCGTCGGTGCCGCTGTCGCTCCATGCGTATTGCCACGCGGAAATGCCCCGCCCGTCGGTGAGAATGACCTCGGCGGTGAGGGTGCCGCTGCTGCCGCCGCCGTTCAGGGCGCGGGTGGTGCTCCCCGCCGCGGCGGTGGGGGCAAGGTTGTCAATGTACCACGCAAGGCTGCCGTCAGGCAGCGTCACATTACTCTCGTTGCCCGCGAAGTCCTTGGCTCTCACCGTGATGGTGCAGTTGGAGAAGTCCACATAGGTCTCGCCATCCTTGGGGCGGATGTGGAAGTAAATATTCTGCGTTTGCATAAATGTCTGTGCCGTGCCGGTGGTGCCGTTCTGCCACTCGCCATCGGCAACTTCGGAGACTGCGTCGGCCTTGACTGCCCACTCATAGGGATAGGCTTTTTTGTCGCCGTTGTTGTTCAGAATGAAGCTGCCGTAAATGCCCGCATAGCCGGAGGCGGCATCGGAGAGGGTCACGCCGTAGCGGAATCCCTTGTCCTCCGGAATATAGCTGCCCGCGATCTCTTCCACCATGGGAGCATCCGCGTCCAGCTTGGGCGGGTTGGCGTTGGCGGTGGGGGAGATGGTCACATCATTTTTATTTAGTGCGTTGCCCGCGCGGTCGGTGATTTCTCCGAGGGTAATGCCGTTTCCGTTCGTAAAGTACATCCGGGTGACCTTGATCTCCGTTTCACCGGCGGGGAGATGGTAGCCCTCGCCGATGGTGATGTTCCCAGTGACGAACTGCGTTGCCTCGGTGCTGTAGTCATAGAAGGGATAGAGATACCGAGAGGATACCTCGACCTCATTGCCGTTCGCGTCCAGCAGATTTGTGACGAAAAAGGCGTTTTGCCAGTTGGAGGAGCCTGCGCTCGAACGCTCTATACCCTTGAGCCGCTCGTTCATGTGAACGATCAGATAGAAGCTGTCGCCCACGCCCAGGTACAGGTCGCTGTTGTCGGTGTAGCTATTTTCGTCATAGCTCGCGGTGCCGGGGCCCTTGTCGATCTTGCCCAGCGCCTCTTTTACATCAGCGTTGTTGCAGGTCAGCTCAAACGCCACATTCGCCACATAGGGCGCGCCGGAGTCCAGCGTCAGATTGGCGTCGAGGATGGTCTGCTTTTGCGGGGCATTGCCCGCAAGGTCGGTGATGTAGCAGGTGGTGGTAGACAGGCCGAGGGTGCTGCCGTTGACCTTGATATCTCCGGCGATGGAGAAGCTGCTGTCTTTGTTCACCTGCTTGAGCGGGAGCGTGGCGCTTGATGCAAACAGCGCATCCATACCCAGCGCAACGATCCGCACATCCGTCTCCTGGTCATTGGGAACGGTGTACTCAAAAATCAGGTCGTTGCCGCTGAGCTCGACCAACTGGGCGCGATATTTGCCGGCGCTTTCACCGTCGGCCTGCAGGTCGAGATAGAGATCACCCTTGCCGGCTGCGCTGTCATCGGCAAAGCGGATGGGCTCGTCAAAGCAGAGCTTGATGGAAAGGGTCCTGCCGAGGCCCAGACTCGCACCCTTGTTGAAGGAGGCGTAGCTCCCGTTGTCGATTTTGTACTGCACATCCACAAGCTGCGGCGCACGGGTATCGCGGAACGCCACCACGAAATTCTCGGCATAGGAGCCGCCGCAGGTGCAGGTGCGGTACTCAAAGTCCTTCCACGCGAAGGTGCGGTGGCTGAATTGCAGGCTGCAATAGTCGTTCTTATAGTAAATGGTGTTGAAGCCATCGGAATTGTTGCTCTGGACCCCGCCGAGGTCGCCGATGCGGGGATAGGTCCGCGACTTGTCGCTCCAGCCGTCGATCACCCTCGCGCTGCCGCCGAAGGTGGCGTAGACCTTTTCCGTCACCGTCATTTCAGCCGTGTAGGTTTTGACCTCCTTCCAGCTGTAATGGCTGTGGGTGTGGGTGCGGTTATAGAAGGTGGCGGAGGTGTTGAATTGCAGATTGTTGGACACCTTCGCCAGCCCTTTGAGCACCGGGGTCGAGCTCAGGTTGAAGTCCCATGCCTGCTCGTTTCCCGTGGCGCGGTCGCTGTACTTTGCCTGCTTGCCGTCGCTCTGGCGCTTGTATAAGCCTATGCCGTTGTAGGCGGCATAGGCGCCGTCGCCCTTGATGGCGCTGTACAGCTTCTCGCTGCTGCCGGAATAGGCGTTGAGAACGGCGACCTCCGGCCTCTCGCGGCGGTAGGCGGGGATGCCGTTGTCTGCCAGCGCTGTCAGCTCCCAGACCGGCAGCAGGCTCAACACCATGGCAAGGCTTAAAAAGGTGCTCAGCAGCCTGCGTGAAAGGCTACGGTTTTGGAAAGTGTAGGTTGATTTCATTATCGTTCCTCCTTTAGACTCTGGTGCGGGCATGGTGCTCCGGTTTGCTGCTACCATGCTTTATTCGGTTGTTAGGTTGGAAAGCGCATCAAATCCCGCTTCGGCCTGCTGCACGGTTTTTTGAACGATTCCCGCAGCCATGGCGTGCAGATCAATGTTTGAAATTGCGGTGATCATTGCCTCTCGTTGGGGTTTCGGAATGTCATAGAGCTTTAGGGAACACTCCAGAAAACGGTTGATTTTGGCCTCGATTGTGAAATACAGGTCGCAGGGGACAGACATGAATCCCCGCATCAGGCTGCCCGAGGCGATTTCCATTTCATAGAAGTCCTTGAGCTGGGCTTCCGGCATGTACCTGCCGAAGACGAGCTGCAGGCGCGTTGTCATGCTCTTATAAAGGTATGCCGCTGTGGTCGGCAGCGAGTAGGCCATGACATACAGCTCCCGCAGCGGCTCCGTCAGCTCCGCGATGTGGAGCTGCAATGCCGTTTCTACCGCATACATGAAAACGGGGTCCTGCGCCGCCGCGTACTACTCCGCCAGGGCGAACTGCCCGTCAAACATTCGCTGCACCAGCTCCAGCAGCAGCGCCTCCTTGCTGGGGAACACATGGAAAAAGGAGCTTTGTCCGATGCCCGCCGCCTTTGAGATCTCTGTGGTCGTGGTATTTGTATATCCCTTTTCCAAAAATAGTGCTACCGCCGCGCGCAGCAGTCTCTGCCGCGTCAGCAGTCCGTTGGGTTTCCTTCCTCTTGCCGCCATTGCTTGATTGCCACCTTGCTTTTAATTAGAAGTTTTATTCGAAGTATACTTCTATTATATAAACAGATGCTGCTGTCGGCAAGAAAGAATGATGCGCCGGCAGCAAATTCGGAAAAAATAACAAAACTATCCACCGCCATTTGTGCAGTGTTTTTGCACATCTCACTTAAGATACCACTGCCGATATCACATTGTGCTTGCGATAGCGGAACATGATATCGACGATGCGCAGCAGCGCCATGGAGCCTTCGAAACAATAAGGACTGTGACCGGAGAAGGAAATGCCTCCGATCATGTTTAATCATTTGCTTGAAAAGACCTCTGACCGCATGATATAATCACATTAGAAGAGTTTAACCATTTTATTCAGCTAAAATGAGAGGAGTGATGGTCATGACGCAGTATTGCAGCAGATGTTGTCTGCCGTTTGACGGTGAGTACTGCCCCGTATGCGGGAGGAAAAACGCCAAGCAGATAGAGTCGAAGGATTTATGCTTCCTCACCGAGAAAGAGCAGCTTTGGAGTGGTATGCTGGCGGATGTGTTAAGCCAACAGAAAATACCGTTTGTTCAGAAAAATGTATTTGGCGCAGGTATGGCGATGAAAATAGGATTGATGAACGAAAGGATTCGTTTTTATGTTTTCTACGGTCATCTTGCTGAGGCAAAGATGATTGTGGATGAATTGTTCTCGCCGTTAAGTGAGGAATGACAATGAAGATTAAATGGATTGGAAAGTATGACGGAAAAAATCTTCCTACTGTTGATGTTGAAGTTGGTGCAAAAGAACTGCCGGAAGTAACAAGCAAGTCTGCAATCATACTTATTCCGATTGTTCTTTTGTTTGCTTGTTGTGTTTATATCAAAAAAACTTATCTTGGAGGGGTCGCATTTTCAAGAGTTGATTGGATGATAGGTCTTGTGATTGCGTTACTTTTCTTCCCGGTTCATGAACTCATCCATGCCGTAAGTTTTCCAGCGGGTAGTGAAGTCATTATGTTCTACACGACGCAGGGACTTGGAACGACATGTACATCACCGATGACAAGAAATAGGTTTATCGTGGTTAATATGCTTCCATCCCTAATTTTAGGTATTGTTCCGCTAATTGCATATATGATTGTTCCAAGCACTTATGCTTTTGCAAGCACTGTTCTCTGTGTTTTCAGCCTTGTTCATGTGGGGACTGGGTATGTTGACTATCTGAATATTGTACACTTGTTAAGACTTCCTGCGGATTCAAAAATTCAAATTTCTGGAGCAAAGATATACTGGATGTAAGTTAAGATACTGAAATTCTAAAATTGTAAACCACCTATTGAGGGCAGCTATTTTCGTACAGAAAACGACCGCCTTTTTCCTTTACCCAAAATCAAAAAGGAGGGTATGCTCCGCGGCCCCAGCTGCCCCTCCGTTTGCTCGCCGGGACGAAAAAGCTGGTAAAGTAAAGCGCCGGGAGCTTGAACAGTACATCAGCCAAAAGCTGGTGATCTGCCGGCAAAAGATAATTTGTAAAAACAGCTTGAGAGAAAAGAACCTATCTGATATAATTATCTTGTTGCAGTAGGCTCTTTTCTCTCTGCGGGAAAAGAATTGCAGTCGGATGAAATCCAAGAAAGCCAAATGCGGAAAGGGTGTAAAAATGGCGTAAGCCTAAAACGCCGGATCGCGAAAACCCTTGAAAATCAAGATATTTTAAGGAGATAGAGAAAACTATGAAATTAGGTATCGTGGGCCTGCCCAATGTGGGCAAGAGCACCCTGTTCAACGCCATTACCCGCGCGGGCGCGGAGAGCGCCAATTACCCCTTCTGCACCATCGAGCCCAATGTGGGCGTGGTCACCGTGCCGGACGGCCGGCTGGACTATCTGGCGGAGCTGTATCACCCCAAGAAATATACCCCCGCCGTCATCGAGTTCGTAGACATCGCCGGGCTGGTGAAGGGCGCTTCCAAGGGGGCAGGTCTGGGCAATCAGTTTTTGGGCAACATCCGCAATACCGATGCCATCGTCCATGTGGTCCGCTGCTTTGACGACGACAACATCATGCATGTGGTGGAGGACGCCTCCAAGGCCGCCCCGGTGGACCCGGTTGGGGATATCGAGTGCATCAATCTGGAGCTGGTGCTGGCGGATTCCGAGATGGTGGAGCGCCGCATCGACCGGGCGAAGAAAAACGCCAAGGGCGGCGACAAGAAGTTTCTGCACGAGGCGGAGGTCTTGGAGGGGCTTCTGGCCCATCTGGATCAGGGCAAGCCGGCCCGGACCTATCCCTGCGAGCCGGACGAGCTGGCGCTGATCCGTCAGTCGGATCTGCTGAGCCTGAAGCCGGTGATCTACGCCGCCAATCTGGACGAGGCAGGGGCGGCCGCGCCGGAGGACAACGCCTATTTCCGCACGGTCCGGCAGCTTGCCGCCGCCGAGGGGAGCCAGGTCCTTCCCATCTGCGCCAAGACGGAGCAGGAGATCGCGGAGCTGCCGCCGGAGGATCAGGCCATGTTTCTGGAGGAGCTGGGCATGGCCCAGTCCGGGCTGGATCGGCTGATCCAGTGCTCCTACACCCTTTTGGGGCTGATCTCCTTCCTGACAGCGGGGAGCGACGAGGTCCGGGCATGGACCATCACCCGGGGCACCCGGGCCCCTCAGGCCGCCGGAAAGATCCATACGGATTTTGAGCGGGGCTTTATCCGGGCGGAGGTGATCGCCTTCGACGATCTGAAGGCCCTTGGGACCATGGCCGCCGCCAAGGAGAAGGGCAAGGTCCGCAGCGAAGGCAAGGACTATGTGATGAAGGACGGCGATATCGTCAATTTCCTCTTTAATGTCTGAGATCTGATCCGGTTGGATAAAAAACGCATAGGATCGCCCTTTCCGGGAAAACTCCCTGTGAAAGGGTGATCTTTTTATGCGCAGGACCTGGCCCGCCGTGCTGGCCTGCAGCCTTGCGCTGCTGCTGGCCATGGGCTTTCTGTTTTTTACCGTGGCGGGGCCGGTCTATCTCTCCGACTGGTGTCAGCAGGCGGCGGCGCAGCTGGGACCAAAATGGGGGGAGCGGCTCTATGGGCTGGCGCTGCAGGCCGACCCCGGCGACGACGAAAGCCGCCTTGCCCTGGCGGAGCTTTACTGCGGCCAGCAGAAGACCGCCCAGGCGGAAACGCTTTTGCAGAAGGGCATCCGGGGCGGAAGAGCCGGGGCGGCGGTCTATCTGCGTCTGGCGGCGCTTTATACCGGGGCGGGACGCATCCCGGAGGCCTGCGCTCTGCTGGAACAGGCGGAGGGGGCCTATCTCACCCGCAAGCTGCGGCAGAGCCGCCCGGAAGCGCCGGCCCTCCCCGGGGAGACCACCCTGCAGGAGGAGGAGACCCTGACCCTGCCCCCTTCGGAAAACGCCCTCTGGTATGCGCTGGACGGCGGGGCGTGGGAGGTGTACCGTCAGCCACTGGCGCTTTCTGCCGGGGCGCATACCCTCTCGCTGGCGGCGGTCTCGCCGGAGGGGATCCCCTCGGAGGTGCGGCAGCTCCGCTGCACGGTGGAGCGGCCCCAGGCCGCGGGATGGACCAGCCGGCTGTTTCGCTGTCCCTATTGCGACCGGTATTTCTCCGTGGTGCGGCCATAAACGAAAAACAACAGGAAAAGGCGTCCCCCAAACGGCGGGGACGCCTTGCTTTATCCTAATTGTAATGGGAACTGGCTTTACAGCGTTTCCAGCCGCTTTTCCACGGCGGCCAGCAGGGCGCAGGTGCAGAAGACCTCTGCCGCGGCCCGAAGCTCCTCCAGCGGGGGCAGGGAGGGGGCGATGCGGAGATTGCTGTCCTGGGGGTCATTGCCGTAGGGGAAGGTGGCTCCCGCCCCGGTCATGACCACGCCGGCCTCCCGGCACAGGGCGTTGATCCGTTTGGCACAGCCGGGCATGGCATCGAAGCTGATGAAATAGCCGCCCTTGGGGCTGTGCCAGCGGCCGGCCCCGGTGCCGCCCAGACGCTCCTCCAGCAGGGAGAGCACCAGATCGAACTTGGGCTTGAGAATGGCGGCGTGCTTTTCCATATGGGCCTCGATGCCCGCCAGATCCTTGAAATAGCGCACATGGCGCAGCTGATTGACCTTGTCCGGCCCGATGGCCTGAACGCCCATGAGCTTCTTCGTCCAGGCGATGTTGGCTTCGGAAGCGGCCATGGCCGCAACGCCGGCGCCGGGATAGGTGATCTTGGAGGTGGAGCAGTATTCCAGGAAGCGATCCTCCGTGCCACACGCCCGGGCGGCTTCAAACACATTCAAAAGCCGGTCGTGCCGGGGGGAGAGATGGTGGACGATATAGGCGTTGTCCCAGAAGACGCGGAAATCCGGCGCGGCGGTCTTCATGGCGGCGAAGCGGCGGACCACAGCATCAGAATAGGTCTTGCCCTCCGGGTTGCTGTATTTGGGGACGCACCAGACGCCCTTGACGGCAGGGTCCGCCCCGGCCAGCTGCTCGATCCGGTCCATATCCGGGCCGTCCTCCCCCATGGGGATGGGAATCATCTCGAAGCCCAGCTGCTGGGTGATGGCAAAATGCCGGTCGTAGCCCGGGACGGGGCAGAGCCACCGGACCTTTTCCAGCTGGCTCCAGGGGGCAAAGCCCGGCGCGCCAAATACATAGAGCCGCAGCATGGTATCATACATCATGGTCAGGCTGGCGTTGCCACCGGCGATGACCTGCTCCACGGGGACCTCCATCAGCTGGGCAAAGAGCGCCCGGCAGGAGCGCAGCCCGTCCAGCCCGCCGTAGTTGCGGGTGTCGGTGGGGCCGTCCTGCAGATCTTCGTTGCAGTGCAGGACGGTGAGCATGGGCTCGCACAGATCCAGCTGCTCCCGGCAGGGCTTGCCCCGGGACATATCCAGCTTGAGGTTTTTCGCCCGGCAGGCATCATATTCTGCCTGAAGCTGCTTCCGGTACTGCAAAAGCGAGGTGCGATCTGCTGTCAGAATGTTCATAAGCCGTTCTCCTTTTCTCCATAGAGGGCAGCGCCGATGGCCGTGGAATATTCCGAGCGCTGCGGTACGATATAATGGACCTTGTAAAGCTCCTCCAGATCCCGGATCACCGTCTTTGCGGCTTCGATGCGGGTGAGGGAGCCGGTGAGGACGATCTGATCCGTGCCGTGGCCCTTGGCGGCCATCATGGCGATGATGCCCACCGTCTGGAAGACCATGTTGACCACGCCCATGGCCAGATCGGCGTCGCAGGCGTCGTCGGTGATCTTGCCGAAGTTGGCGGCGGTGGTCCGGTTGTTCATATTGGCCAGCTGATCCCGGGTGATATCGCCCACGGTCAGGTCGATGTGGCTCACATCCCCCTGGATGGCCAGCTCGGAAATGTGGGAAAAGCTGCTGCTGCCGATGAGCTTGCTGCAGAGGCCCACCATGGTCCCGCCGCCAACGCCGCTGCCGCCGATGTAGCAGATCTGGTCGCCGTTGACGCTGGAGAGGGAGGTGCCCGTGCCCATGCTCACCACGATGCAGTGGTCCAGGCCGGAGATATACCTGCCGCCCAGACCGATGGCCTGAAACTCATCCACCTTGCGGATGGGGATGCCGTAAAGATCCTCCTTCAGGAAGGAGGAGCCCACGCCCGTGACCATGACCTTGTCGATCTCCGGAAGCTTCAGCCCCTGATCGTCCAGAAAATGGCCGAAGGCCCCATAGGCGGAGGTGAGAGGATCGGAGGCCCGGACCCGGTCGGAGCCAAGGATCGCCCCGTCCTTCAGGCCGACGATCTTGGTGGTGCTGCCGCCGATGTCGATGCCGATGATATAGCCCATATGCAAAAAACTCCTTATGCGATGACCTGAAAGGGCGCGCCTGCGCCCACAGAACCGGAAGGGGGGATCAGAACTCCGCCGTTCCCACCGTCCGGGGGAAGGGAAGCACATCCCGGATGTTGGCCGCGCCGGTGAGATACATGATCAGGCGCTCGAAGCCAAGGCCGAAGCCTGCGTGGCGGGTGCCGCCGTATTTCCGCAGCTCCAGATACCACCAGTAATTGTCCCGGTCCATGCCGGCGTCTTCGATGATCTGCTCCAGCAGCTCCAGCCGCTCCTCCCGCTGGCTGCCGCCGCAAAGCTCCCCGATGCCGGGGACCAGCAGGTCTGCCGCGGCAACGGTCTTGCCGTCGTCGTTGCGGCGCATATAAAAGGCCTTGATCTCCTTGGGATAATCCGTCACGAAGACGGGCTTTTTGAAGATCTCCTCCGTCAGGTAGCGCTCGTGCTCCGACTGCAGATCGCAGCCCCAATATACAGGGAACTGGAACTGGTCCTTGTGCTGCTCCAGCAGGGCCACGGCCTCGGTGTAGGTGATGCGGCCGAAGGCCTCCTCAAAGGCCACCGCGTGGAGCCGCTCCAGCAGGCCGTTGTCCAAAAACCGGTTGCAGAAGGCCAGCTCGTCGGGGCAGGTCTCCAGAACGGCGCGGATGACGAACTTGATCATATCCTCCTGCAGGTCCATATCGTCCTTCAGGTCGGCGAAGGCGATCTCCGGCTCGATCATCCAGAACTCCGCCGCGTGGCGGGCGGTGTTGGAGCGCTCTGCCCGGAAGGTGGGGCCGAAGGTGTAAATTTTTGCAAATGCCTGGGCGAAGATCTCGCCCTCCAGCTGGCCGGAGACGGTCAGGTTGGCGCACTTGCCGAAGAAATCCTTGGAATAATCCGGCTGGTTCTGCTCGTTGCGGGGGATCTCGTTCAGGTCCAGCGTGGTCACCTGGAACATCTCGCCGGCGCCCTCGGCGTCGCTGGCGGTGATCAGCGGGGTGTGGACATAGAGAAAGCCCCGCTGCTGGAAAAACTGATGGATGGCGAAGGCCGCCGCAGAGCGCACCCGGAAGATGGCGTGGAAGGTGTTGGTGCGGGGGCGGAGGTGCTGGATGGTGCGGAGGTATTCCAGGGTGTGGCGCTTTTTCTGCAGGGGATAATCCGGCGGGCAGGCGCCCTCCAGCGCCAGCGTCTCCGCCTGAAGCTCCACAGGCTGCTTGGGGTTGGGGGAAGCGGCCACCCGGCCGGTGACGATGATGGCGCAGCCCACATTGAGCCGGGCTGCCGCGGCGTAGTTTTCGTTCTGCGCGTCGTAGACCACCTGCAGGTTGGAGACCACGGAGCCGTCGTTCAGCTCCACAAAGGCACAGGCCTTTACATCCCTTGCCGTGCGGACCCAGCCCTTCAGGGTGACCTCTTTTCCGATATATTCCTGCGGCGCGTGCAGGATGGCTCTGACAGTTGCGATCTCAGTCATACTTCATTTCCTTCCGTCTTACATATTTATAGGGGGGCCGGCGAGGCTCAGAGCATCTCGCGGATGGCCCGGGAGATCTGGTCCGGACAGGAGGTATTCTTCAGGCCGCAGCGGATCCCTGCCAGGGTATCGGCCACCTGCGCCGCTTCGCGCCCGATGACCAGCGCGCGAATTCCCTGAAGGTTGCCGTTGCAGCCGCCCTCGATCACAATGTCCTCTACGATACCGTCCGTGATCGTGATCTCATATCGCCGGGAGCAGACCCCCTGAGGATAAAAAACAGCTTTTTTCGTCATGATGATGCGTCTCCTTTTCATGATCCGATACGCTTCTAATTTAGCATAGTTTTGCCGGTTTGTCTATGGGTTTGTCTGATTTTCGCCGGGGCGGCGGGGGATTTTGCCGCGGAAGGCGAAAAAAACCGGAAAATCCCCGCGGGTTTGTTCAAAAACCGCAGTTGACAGGGGCCGAAGGATGCTTTATCATAAAATATGACAGAAATCAGCGGCGCGCCGCGCCGGAGCAAGGAGAACCGCCCATGAGAGAACAGGACCTATTGAATCAGATCATCGACAGCTGCGACGACGCCCTGCGGGATGTGTTTCTCCGCCGGATGGAGATCGCCGTCAAGCTCACCGACGCCCAGAAGGGCGGGGAGGACATCTACGATCCCAAGCGGGAGGCCACGGTGCTGCGCCATGTGACGGCGGGCCTTTCTCCGGAGCTGAGCACCCGGGCCAATTCCCTCTGGCGGTCGCTGATGCGCATGAGCCGGGGCCGGCAGTATCGCTATGTGGTCACCAACGACCCGGACCTGCGCCTGCCCCACGAGCAGGATATTCTGGAGACCGTCCCCCGGGACGGCATCGTCCTCTGCCCGGGCGATATGGCGCGGGATATCTCCGCCGCGCTGGGGATGGAGGTCTCCCCCTGCCATTCCATCTCTGCCGCCATTGAGGCCCTGCTGGAGGGGAAGGGAGACTTTGCCGGCCTGATCGTAGACAGCTATTACGATACGGAATGGCTTTACAGCATGATCTACCGTCAGCCTATCTATATCAATTCCTTCATCCCCCTGCCCGACGGGCGGATGCTGGCGCTGTTTTCCAAGCATCTGTATTCCGATGTGACCAACAGCATCGTCAGCGTGGCCTTTTCCATCCGCATGGAGCAGTATGGCGACCTTTCCCAGACGCTGGCCGTTTTTGCGGAGGCGAAGCTCAATGTGGAATATTTCCGCGTCAAGACCGTGGACATCGACCAGGACGACAGCCAGCGCATCAACATTGTCTTTGCGGAGCTTTCCGGCTCACTGACCTCGGCAGATTCCAGAGCCGCCTTCCTCCAGCTGCAGCAGGAGCTGCAGGTCTTCCGCGTCATCGGCTACCGGGAGAGCTATTGAGCCGAAAAAGAAAGCGAACCCCGCCGGCGCGCCCTGTGCGCGCCGGTTTTTTGTGCGCCGGGAGAAAACCACCGGCGCGGCGCAGACTGCCGTTGACAAGCGGCGGCTGGTGCGCTATGATAGATTTGATAACAAAAAAGGAGGACCGCGCAATGAAAAAGCTATTCCCCATCTGTCTGCTCCTGCTGCTGCTCCTGCTGCCCACCACGGCTCACGCCATGGACTTCACGCCGGAGGAGGGGGCCAACACCCTTTATGAGCTGGGGCTCTTTCAGGGGAAGGGGACCACGGCCAACGGCCGCCCCATCTATGCGCTGAACGACACGCCCACCCGGGCCGAGGCCGCTACCATGCTGGTGCGTCTTCTGGGCCGGGAGCAGGAGGCAAAGGCCGGCGCATGGGACCTGCCCTTCACCGATGTTCCGGAATGGGCGCGGCCCTATGTGGGCTATGCCTATGCAAACGGGCTGACCAACGGCATCGGCGCCGACCGCTTCGGCAGCGGACAGGCCGTCACGGCGGATCAGTATATGACCTTCCTGCTGCGGGCGCTGGGCTATTCCTCTGAGACGGATTTTGCCTGGAACGCCGCCGCAGACTACGGCGCGGGCCTTGGCCTGAAGATCGCCGACCGGAAGGCCTTTACCCGGGGACAGGTGGCCGCCGTCTCCGCCGCCGCGCTGGCCCAGAAGCAGAAGGGCTCTGCCCTGACGCTGGCGGCCCTGCTGCAGCAAAACGGCGCCATCGACGGCGCGCTTGCGGCGGAATATGGCTTTCTGATCCCGGGCGTTCCTCTGGCGGGCGGCAACCGCTGGACCATCCAGAATGCCGCAGGACAGTATCTTGCCCCGGTGGGCCGGAAGCTGACCCTCAGCGACACGCCCTTTGTCTGGCAGACGGACCGGGGGCCGGCGGGGGCCATGATCCTGCAGCTGGGCGGGGAGAATTCCCTCCGGCTGGATGTGGAAAACGCCTGGTTTTCTGCGGGAAACGCCGTCTCCCTCTGCGAAAATACCGGCTCCGACGCCCAGTTCTGGACCCTTTCCGCCACGGAGGAGGGCGGCTGGCAGCTCCTCTGCGCTACTCATCCGGAGCTTGGCCTTTCTGAGGGCTTCCAGCTCTGCAAAAGCAGTCAGGCTGCCGCGTGGCAGGTGCAGTGCGTTGGGACGGACCGGGCCAAATATTTCGAGACCGACAGCGCCGATGGCGCCGTCACCCTTCAGGCGGAATATCGGCTGCTGGACCTGATCTCCCGGCAGCGGCTGCAGAAGCTGGCCAACGACCTGTCCACCGCCTATGGGGACTATGCGGAGCTTACCGGCTGGAAGCCCTATGACCGGGTCTATTACAAGATGTATGAGACCATCCCGGAGGGCTACTGGGGCTATGCCACCAGCACCGACACCCTCCACATCGACTCGGACTGCATCTATGCGGACATCCGCGACAACCTCTCCCGCCGGAAGAACGACTGGAACTTCGGCCTGCTCCACGAGATGAGCCATCTCTTTGACATGGACAAGCCCTGGGAGTTCCATGCGGAGGTGGTGTGCGATTACCGGCTGGCCTATACCGTCACCAAAAACAACGCGGCGGCCGTCCCTGCAGACTGGTACGGTGCGCGGGAATATACCGGCTGGGAGATCCTGGAGGTCTATCTGGGCGACGGGCCCCTGAGCGAAACCCTCACCGTCTTTAGCCTCACCCAAAAGCTGGTGGAGATCACAAGGCAGATCGGCTGGGAAGCGGCCATGAAAATGTTCCGCAACTATCCCAGTCAGGTCCCTGAGACGCCCCGGGCGCAGCTGGAGCTTTTTATCGACCAGTTGGGCAAGGCCGGCGGCATCGACGCCCGGGCGCTCTTTACCCCGGCGGAATGGGCCAACGCCATGAAGATCGGCGAGCTTTAAGCGCCGGCAAGAAGCCATCCCTGCGGGCCGCACCCGGCGGCCCGCTTTTTTCCGCCCCGGCCTGCGCCCCCGGCAGGGCTTGCCTTTTGCCCGGGGATAGGCTATAATCAAAGGACTACGCTCAAACGAAAGGGAGGGGCGCCTTATGCGTTCTCGTTCCAAGGCCAGCCCGGGCTTTTACCGGCAGATGCTGGCGCTGGCCATACCCATCGCCCTGCAGAATATGCTCACCTCCTGCGGCAGCCTGATCGACACCGCCATGGTGGCCCGGCTGGGCAATGTTGCCACCACCGCCGTTGGCATCGGCGCAAAGTGCGTCATGCTGATCCAGATGGTGACCTTTGGCTTCTGCTCCGGCGGCTCGGTGCTCATCGCCCAGTATTGGGGGGCGAAGGATGAAAAGGGCGTCCGGCGGGCCTATTGCATCGGTCTCTGGATGTGTATGGCGGCGGCCGCTTTGTTTACCGCGGCGGCGCTGCTGCTGCCGGACCGGCTCATCCGCATTTTTACCGACGAAGAAGCCGTCTGCCGGGCGGGGACGGAATATCTGCGGATCGTGGCCCTGGGCGTTTTGCCCTGTGCCTTTGCCAATATGGCAAGCATGGCCCGCCGCAGCGTGGAGGAGGTGCGCCTGCCGCTGCTCGCCTCTGCGCTGGCCGTTGCGGTGAACTGCACGCTGAACTACGCCCTGATCTACGGCCGGCTGGGCCTGCCCCGGCTTGGCCTTCCCGGCGCGGCGGCGGCGACGGCCATCTCCCAGCTGGTACAGGCCCTCCTGATGCTGGGGGCGGGCATCCGGCAGAAGCATTTTACCGTCCTGGGCGCGCTGGATCTCCGCCGGATCTCCCCCGGCTTCTTCAAGAAATATCTGCGCATCGCCATGCCGGTGGTCTGCAACGAGAGCATCTGGGGCCTTTTGTTCAACGCCTATTCCATGATCTACGCCCGGCAGGGCAGCGCCAATTACGCGGCCTATACCCTCTACAGCTCCATCGAATCGCTGGTCTTCGTCTTCTTTATCGGCGCGTGCAACGCCTGCTCCATCCTCATCGGCAAGACCATCGGTCAGGGCCGGAAGGAGGAGAGCCAGCACATCGCTGCCCAGACCCTGCGGATCTTCGTGGCCATGGGCCTTGTGCTGGGCGGGACGCTGGCCTGCTTCCGCTGGCCGCTGATCCGGCTTCTGGGCGTGGAAGACCCCGCCACCGCCCAGCTCACCGCCAGCATCCTGCTGTTTTACTGCTGCTGGTGCCCCGTGCGGCAGCTGAATTATGTTCTGGTGGTTGGGATCCTGCGGGCCGGGGGCGATACGAAGGTCTCGGCCCTGCTGGATGTGGGGGTCATGGCGGTGTGGAGCGTGCCGGTGGTCTGGTGCCTGACCTATGTGCTCAAGCTGCCCTTTCTCTGGTGCGTCTGCAGCGGATTTATCGCCGAGGATGTGGTCAAGCTGCCCCTGTGTCTCTGGCGGCTGAAGAGCGGCAAATGGATCCGCGTCCTGGCGGAGCCCCAGAGCGGCAGCGCCCTCTGACGGCGAACAAAAAAAGAGGCATCCTCCGGCCCTTTGGCGCATAGCATGGGGTAAGACCCCAACGGTGCAAAGGAGCGTGTTGAAAAATGCCCGGAGCCTGGCCGGAAACGCCGGATCTGGACGATCTGATCTTCGAAGACGAAGAGCCCTTCGTCAGCCAGCGATAAGCAGCCATAAGCAAGCAAAAAGCCCGCCGTTCGGCGGGCATTTTTATTATTATTTATGGGGTCGGAAGGGAAAAGAGGGCGGTTCAGCGCTTTCCCCGGGGGCCGCCCCGGCGTCCGCCCCGGCTGCCGCTGCGCCGGCCGGCCGGACGGCTCTCGCCGTTCTGGTTCAGGGCCTTGCCGCCGGAGACGGCCTTGAGCACCACCAGAAAATCATTCACCGTCCCGTTCTGCATGGTGCGCATCACATGGCGGGCCACATCCGGCGCAAGCTCCACAAGGCTCTCGTTTTCCTTAATGGTGATGGGGCCGATCTCCTCCTTGCGGATGCGGGAATATTTCAGGATGGAATTGACGATCTGCTTTTCCGTGATGTCGTGGTTGGAGCCAACATCCATGGAGATGACGGCGTTGCCGCCGTTTTCCGGCTTGCGGCCGCCGTTTTTCGCGGCGGGACGGGGCAGGGAGGAGCGCCGCGGGCCGTGTTCATTGCGGTTGGTGTTGCGGGCGTAGAACTGATCCTCCGGCGTCTCCTCCAGCCCGGTAAGGTAATAGGGCTTCAGCTGAATGCCGGTGGTGTCCTGAATGTCGCACAGACTGAAAAACTCGCCGCTGCCGGCGATGAGGGTGAAGGCTACGCCGGTATTGCCCGCCCGGCCCGTGCGGCCGATGCGGTGGACATAATATTCCATATCCTGAGGGATATCGTAGTTGATGATGATATCCACGCCGGAGGCGTCGATGCCCCGGGCGGCCACATCGGTGGCGATGAGCAGATCCACGGCCCCCTCCTTGAACTGGGTCATGACCCGCGTCCGGGCCCCCTGGGGCATATCGCCGTGGAGCCCCTCCACCTTCATGCCCATGGCGGTGAGCTCCCGGGAAAGGACCTCCACCATCCGCTTGGTGTTGCAGAAGATCAGGCCCCGGTGGGCCCCCTGCTGTTCAAACAGCAGCCGCACGCTCTGGGCCTTTTTGGACTTGGGGACCTCCACATAATACTGCTCGATGAGACGGAAGGCGGCGTCGCCCTCGTCGCCCTTGACCAGCTCCGGATCCTTGAGGAACCGCTTGGTGAGCCGCAGGATGGGATCGGGCATGGTGGCGGAAAACAGCGCCGTCTGGCGGGTCTCCGGCGTGTTGAAAAGGATGTGCTTGATGTCGTCGATAAAGCCCATGTCCAGCATCTCGTCGGCCTCGTCCAGAATGGCAAGGCGGATGCCGGAGAGCTTCAGCGTCCGGCGGTGGAGATGGTCCAGCACGCGGCCCGGCGTGCCCACCACGATGGCCGACTGCTTCAGGGCGCGGATCTGGGTGTCGATGCTCTGGCCGCCGTAAACGGCCACCACCCGCAGGCCCTCCTTATATTTGGAAAACTTCCGCAGCTCCTCGCTGACCTGCATGGCCAGCTCCCGGGTGGGGCAGAGCACCAGCACCTGAGGATCCTTCTGCTCGCCGGGGTCCTGCACCAGCTCGATGGCGGGGATGCCGAAGGCGGCGGTCTTGCCCGTGCCCGTGCTGGATTGGCCGATCACATCCCTCCCCTGGAGCAGCACGGGGATGACCTTTTGCTGGATGGGGGTAAACTGTTCATAGCCCGTCTCCTGAATGGCGCGGATCATCTCCGGCGAAAGGTTCAGGGCTTCCAAAGCTTGATTATCCATGGATCTTCTCTCTTTCATGATTTCATACAGCTTCAGAATACCATAATCCGGCGCAGCTTGCAATGCCCGGAGGGCGTTTTTTCGCGGGAAATTCCCGGGGAAACAGTTGTGCTTTTGCGGGAAGCTTGGTATAATGGGAAAAAACCGTGATTTTTTGCGTTGAAGGAGACTGTTATGCTTTTGGATATCCTGATCCCGCTGCTGGGCGTCGCCGCCGACCAGCTGGTGAAATATTGGGCCTGCGTCCGGCTGAAGCCGGTGGAGACCCTCCCGGTGGTCCGGGAGGTCTTTCATCTGACCTATTGCGAAAACCGGGGCGCGGCCTTCAGCCTGTTCAGCGGCAAGCGCTGGCTGCTGCTGCTGATCACGGCGGTCCTGCTGGCGGGGATCTTATACGCCATGAAGAAGCAATGGGTCAGGGGCGGCCTTGGCCGCTGGGGCCTGCGGCTGATCCTGGGGGGCGCCCTGGGCAATCTGATCGACCGGCTGCTGCGGGGCTATGTGGTAGATCTGTTCGACTTCCGGCTGATCCGGTTTCCCATCTTCAATGTGGCGGATATTCTGCTGAATGTGGGCGTCGGGCTGCTGGTGATCTATATTCTCTTTATTGAGCCGCGGCTGAACAAGAAGGAGGGGGACCGTGGAGCGGAAGCATCTGACCGTCGCCCCTGAGGAGGAGACGCTGCGGCTGGATGTTCTGCTCTCCCGCCGGGTGGAGGGCCTGACCCGCTCCGCCGCCCAGCGTCTGCTGGAGGAGGGGAAGGTTTCCCTGCAGGGCCGGCCCCTGAAGAAAAACCACCGGCTCCGGGCGGGGGAGGCGCTGGAGCTCTGCCTGCCGGATCCCGTCCCCACAGACGCCCGGCCCCAGGATATCCCGCTGGACATCGTCTATGAGGATGCGGATGTGGCCGTGGTGAACAAGCCCCGGGGGATGGTGGTCCATCCCGCCCCGGGCAACCCGGACGGAACGCTGGTGAACGCTCTGCTGGCCCATTGCGGCCAGAGCCTTTCCGGCGTGGGGGGAGCCATCCGCCCCGGCATCGTCCACCGCATCGACAAGGATACCTCCGGCCTTCTGATCATCGCCAAAAACGACCGGGCCCATCTGGCCCTCTCCGCCCAGCTGAAGGACCATACCCTTTCCCGGGTCTATGAAGCCGTGGCCATCGGCAGCCTGAAGGAGGACCGGGGCACGGTGGATGCCCCCATCGGCCGCTCCCTGCGGGACAGGAAGCGGATGGCCGTGGTGCCGGACGGCCGGCGGGCCGTCACCCACTATCAGGTCCTTGCCCGCTACCCGGGCTATACCCACCTGCGCTGCCAGCTGGAAACGGGGCGGACCCATCAGATCCGGGTCCATATGGCCTATCTGGGCCATCCTCTGGCGGGAGACCCGGTCTATGGCCCCAAAAACGACCCGGAGCGGCTGGGGGGCCAGTGTCTCCACGCAAGGGAGCTGACCTTCGTCCATCCCACCACCGGCCAGACGGTGCATCTCACCTGCCCGCTGCCGGACTGGTTTTCCGGCTTTCTGGACCGGCTGGAGCGCCGCCTGTGAAGCAGTTTGAAGGGACGCTGATCCTGACGGATCTGGACGGGACGCTGCTGGACGGACAAAACCGGATCTCTCCGGAAAATCAGGCGGCCATCCGCCATTATATGGAAAACGGCGGCCGCTTCACCGTGGCCACAGGCCGCAGCCTGAAGGGCATGGAACACTTTTTCCCGGCGCTGACGGTGAATGCGCCAGCCATTTTATACAACGGCTCCGCCGTCTATGATTTTCAGACGGGGGAGGATCTTTACGAGGCCTGCGTGGGGCAGGGGGGCTATGATCTGGCCCGGGCGCTGATGGAGGCCCTCCCGGCGCTGGGCGTGGAGGTCTATGCGGGCCACCGGCCCTATGTGGCTCAGGAGAGCCGCCTGACCCGCCGGCATTTTGAGAGCGTGAAGATGCCCTGGAACCCCTGCCCGCCGGAGCAGATCCCCCAGCCCTGGCTCTATCTGGTGATCACCGGCGCGCCGGAGACGCTGGCGCAGGCGGAAAAGCTGATCCGCGCCCGGTTCCCCGGGCAGTTTTTCACGCAGTATTCCTCGCCCACCATGCTGGAGATCCTCCGGCAGGGGGCAAGCAAGGGCCGGAGCGCCCGGTTTCTGATCCGGCGGCTGGGGCTGGACCCGGAGAAGGTCTTCCCCGTGGGCGACGGCAGCAACGATGTGGAGCTGCTGCAATGCGCGCCCAACAGCTGCGCGCCGGAAAACGCCTGTCCGCAGATCCTTGCTCTGGCAAGGCATATCCTGCCGGACAACAACAGTCATACCATCGCGGCGCTGATCCGCCGGTTGGAGAAGGGAGCGCTTTTATGAACGCCAAAACCAAAGACCCCCGCGCCCTCTGGGAGCAGCTGCAGCAATACGGCATGATCGTGGTGGGGGCGCTGATCTATTCCCTGGGGCAGCTGTTTTTCATCAAGCCGCTGCACATCCCCATGGGCGGCGTGGCCGGCATTTCGCTGGTGGCCAACTATCTCTGGAGCCTGCCGGTGGGCCTTTGCTCCATCGTTTTGAATCTGCCCCTGTTCTTTTTGGGCTGGCGCACGCTGGGGCGGCAGTTTTTCTACAAGACCGCCTTTGCCACGGTTTGCAGCGCGGTATTTCTGGATCTGCTGGCGGGGGTCATCCCGGCCTTTCAGGGGGAGATGCTTATCGCCGCCCTTTACGGCGGCATCGTCATGGGCGCGGGCTTCGGCATCATCTTCCGGGCGGGGGGCACCTCCGGCGGGACGGACATCATCGCAAAATGGCTCAATAAAAAGCGGGATACGCCCATCGGGACGGTGAACTTCTCCTTCAATATTGTCATCATCAGCGCCTCCGCCCTGATCTACGGCAACCCGGACAGCGCCCTCTACGCCATCATGGCCAGCTTTCTCTCCAGCCAGGTCATCGACAAGCTGGTCTACGGCGTTGATGTGCAGAAGGAGGCCATGATCATCACCGACAAGCCCCGGGAGGTCTCCCGGGCCATCATGGAAAAGCTGGGCCACGGCGTCACCGCCATGGAGGGGAAGGGCATGTATACCGGCGACCGGCGCACCGTTTTGATCTGCGCCGTCCGGCGGCACGAATCCGGCACGCTGAAGAAGCTGCTGCTGGAGGAGGATGAGAATGCATTTATGATGCTCAGCAACATCAACGAGGTCTTCGGCAAGGGCTTCAAGCATCTGCAGCAGTGAAAGGAGCGGGAGGATGAACATTCAGATCTACGGCAAAAGCAAATGCTTCGATACGAAAAAGGCCCAGCGCTGGTTTCAGGAGCGGCGCATCCAATTCCAGAGCATCGACCTGCCCCGCTATGGCATCCGCCCCGGGGAGCTGCAGAGCGTCAAGCGGGCCGTGGGCGGGCTGGAGCCGCTCATCGACGAAACGCACAGGGACGCCGCCACGCTGCGCTATCTGGCCTATGAGCAGGACCGGGAGGCCCGGCTGCTGGAGGACCCGTCGCTGCTGAAAACGCCCATCGTCCGCAACGGCCGTCAGGCCACCGTGGGCTATTGCCCGGAGGTCTGGGCGACCTGGGAATAAGAAAATACAGAAGGGCTCCGGCGGAGGCTTGGTTCTCCGGCCGGAGCCTGTTTTCTGGGATCGGGGCCGCTCAGCGGTCCTTGCAGTTGGTCAGATTCTGATCGCGGCGGTCGTTTTCCCGCTGGGGCTGGCGCTCCCTTCTCTGATTCTCACGGTCGTTCTTGCGCTCCATGTGTTTCACCTCCTGATGTTTGACCATAGTTTGGCGCGGGAACGGGGGATTATGCATGGCGAAAGCGCGGCGGAAGAACAAAATCCCAAGATTTCCCCGGAAGGAAAGGCCGCAGCCGCGCTTTTCCGCACATTTTCCCCGGGAAAGGGGTTGTCAGCGGAGGGCGCTTGTGGTAAAATAAATGATTAGAAATCTGTCTTTTAATTTTATGATCATACGGAGGAACCATCTATGTCCGGACATTCCAAATGGCACAATATCCAGAAGACCAAGGGCGCGGCCGACGCCAAGAAGGCCAAGATCTTCACCAAATACGCCCGTGAAATGGCCATCGCCATCAAGGAGGGCGGCTCTGCCGACCCCAATTCCAATTCCAAGCTGGCTGCCGTCATCGCCCGGGCCAAGAGCGAAAATGTCCCCAACGACAACATCAAGCGCACGCTGGACAAATATAAATCCGGCGCCGCCGCGGAAAACTATGAATACGCCGCCTACGAGGGCTATGGCCCCGGCGGCATCGCCGTCATCGTGGAGACCCTGACGGACAATAAAAACCGCACCGTCTCCGAGGTCCGCCATTATCTGGACAAATACGGCAAGGGCATGGGCGCCTCCGGCTGTGTTTCCTGGCAGTTTGACAAGAAGGGCTTTCTGGCCATCGACGGCGAGGATCTGGACGAGGAGACCGTCATGATGCAGGCGCTGGACGCCGGCGCTTCCGACTTCCAGGTGGAGGACGGGGTCTTTGAGATCTATACCGAGCCGGACGATTTCGACGCGGTGAAGGAAGCGCTCACAAAGGACGGCTTTTCCTTCCTGGAGGCCGAGGTCCAGATGATTCCCCAGACCTATACCACCCTCACCAATGAGGACGATATCAAAAATATGGAAAAAATGCTGGATCTGATGGATGAAAACGACGACATCCAGAATGTTTGGCACAACTGGGATCGGGACTGATCCAAAAACAACCAATACAGATCGGCGCGGCAGCGGGGCGTGTTGCTCCCATGCCGCGCTGTTTTTTTGCCGAAGGGGCACAAAGTCTTTTTTCCCGCTCTTGTTTTTTCCCAGAATATGGTGTATAATAAAAAAAAGCGGCAAGGAGGAGGCCTATGTATTCCATAGGGGATCGCGTCGCACATCCCATGCATGGCGCGGGAACGATCAGCGGGATCACAAGACAGCGCATGGCAGGACAGGAGCGGAGCTATTATGTCCTGACGCTTCTCTGCGGCGGCCTGCAGCTGCTGGTCCCCTGCGACGCGGGGGAAAAGGTCGGCCTGCGTCCCCTGAGCACCGGGCCGGAGCTGGAACGGCTCCTGCAGGCCCTGCCCCAGCTGGAGACCAGGGAACAGCCCAACTGGAACCAGCGCTATCGGGAAAATATGCTCCGCATCAAAAGCGGCGACCTTTATGAGGTGGCCCGGGTGGTCCGCAGCCTTTCCCGCCGGGAAAAGCGGCAGCAGCTTTCCACCGGGGAGCGGCGGATCCTGTTTTCCGCCCGGCAGATCCTTGCTTCGGAGATCGCGCTGGTGAAAAATATCCCGCTGGAACAGGCGGAGACGCTGCTGCAGCCGCTGGAATAGGCCGGAATGGCGCGGGCGCGGAACGAATAGGATAGATCATCGCCGGGACTGTCGGAGACGGCCCCGGTTTTTTTGCAGGAGGTTTTTTTATGGGTCTGTTTGGCCGGAAAAAGAAGGAGGAGACGCCCTTTGTCACCGTGGTCATCGCGGCGGCCGGGGCTTCCCGCCGGATGGGGGGAGAAAACAAGCAGCTGATTCTGCTGGACGGTATCCCGGCGCTGGGACGGACGCTGCTGGCCTTTCAGCAGAGCCCTTATATCCGGGAGATCATCTTGGCCGCGGCGGAGGAGCATATGGCGGAATATGCGGCGCTGGGGCGAAAGCTGAACATTGATAAGCTGACCCGCGTCATCCGCGGCGGCGCCAGCCGGCTGGAGAGTGTTTACCGCGCTGCCTGCGAAGCCTCGCCGGACTGCGAATATCTGGCCGTTCACGACGGGGCGCGGCCGCTGGTGCGTCAGCAGGTCATTGAGAATGTCTGCAAAGCCGCATTCCTTTACAGCGCCGCCGGTCCGGGCGTCCCCGTGACGGACACCATCAAAAGGATCGACGGGGCGGACCATGTGCTGGAGACGGTGGACCGGGGCGCCCTCCGGGCCATGCAGACCCCCCAGATGGCGGAAAAGCCCCTGCTGCTGGCGGCGCTGCAGAGCGCGCTGGAGGCCGGCGCAGAGACCACCGACGAGCTGGCGGCGCTGGAGCGCATGGGGATGCGTCCGGTGATCGTCCCCGGCGACCGGGAAAACATCAAGCTCACCACGCCCACCGATGTTCTGGTGGCAAACGCCATTCTGGCGGGGAGGGAACAGGCATGATCCGCGTGGGCTACGGCTATGATGTGCATCGGCTGGCGGAGGACAGAAAATGTATCATCGGCGGGGTGGAGATCCCCTTTGAAAAGGGCCTTTTGGGCCACAGCGACGCAGATGTACTGCTCCACGCCATTACAGACGCGCTGCTGGGCGCGGCGGCGCTGGGAGACATCGGGAGCCACTTTCCGGACACCGATGACCGCTGGAAGGGTGCGGACAGCTGGCTGCTGCTGCAGGAGGCCGGACGGCTGGTGCGGCAGGCGGGCTGGCAGGTGGAAAATATCGACTCCACCGTGGTGGCCCAGCGGCCAAGGCTTGCGCCTTATATCCCGCAGATGCGGGCGCGCATCGCCGCCGCGCTGGGGCTTGCGCCGGCGCAGGTGTCCGTCAAGGGCAAGACGGAGGAGGGCCTTGGCTTCACCGGCGCGGGAGAGGGCATCGCGGCCCACGCGGTGTGTCTGATCACAAAAGCATAAGGGCAGAGCTTACGGGACCGGCGGCGCAGGGGCGCTCTGCCGGTCTTTTTTGTGTCCCGGAAAAAGGGGCGGGCATAGGATGGGGCGAAGGGAAGTGTGGATCCTGTGAGCTGTCTTATTGTATTTCGATCTTTGACGCAGGCCCAGACTGCGGCCGCCGCCTTCAGCCGCGGCGGCGTCGGCGCGGTGCTGACCCGTCCGCCGGTCTCGCTGAGCCAGGGCTCCTGCGCTTATGGGCTGAAGCTTCGGGAGGAATATCTCCCGGCCGCGGTCCAGATCTTGAAAAAGAACGGGCTGGCCGTGGTGGGCGTCTGGCGGCAGACGCCGGAGGGACGCTGGCGGGAGGTGGTCTGGTGATCTATCTGGACAACGCCGCCACCACCCTCCAAAAGCCCTCCGCCGTGGCGAAGGCCATGGAGCAGGCCCTTTACACCTGCGCAAATCCGGGCCGTTCCGGGCACAGGCCCGCCATGAAGGCGGCGGAGACCGTCTATGAATGCCGCCGGGCGGCGGCGGAGCTTTTCGGGCTGGACGCGCCGGAGCGGGTGGTCTTTACCCTCAACGCCACCCACGCGCTGAATCTGGCCATCAAGAGCCTGCTGCACGAGGGCGGCCACGCGGTGATCTCCGGCTATGAGCACAATTCCGTGGTGCGGCCCCTGGAGGCCATGGCGGAGCGGGGCGTCAGCTACACGGCGGCGGTCTCGCCGCTGTTCCGGCCGGAGCTGGTCTGTCCGGCCATCGAGCGGGCCATCACGCCCCAGACCCGCTGCGTTATCGTCACCCATGTTTCCAATGTGTTCGGCTTTGTGCTGCCGCTGGCGGAGATCGACGCCCTCTGCCGGGAAAAGGGGCTTCCGCTGGTGGTAGACGCCTCCCAGTCTGCGGGGCTGCTGCCCCTGGACGCCCGGGCGCTGTCCGCCGCCGTGTTTTTGTGCATGCCGGGGCATAAGGGCCTTTACGGACCCCAGGGGACCGGGCTGCTGCTTTGCTGTAAAGACACGAAGCTTTACAGCCTGATGGAGGGCGGAACGGGGAGCCTTTCTCTGGAAACGCGCCAGCCGGACTTTCTGCCCGACGCGCTGGAGAGCGGGACGCTGAATGTTCCGGGCATCGCCGGCCTGCGGGAGGGGCTGCGCTTTGCGGCGAAGCGGCGGGAGGCCATCCTCCGACGGGAGCAGGCCCTTCTGGCCCAGACGGCGGAGCTGCTTTCCGCCCTGCCGGAGCTGGAGCTTTTTACCGGCGATGGCTGCCAGAGCGGCGTGCTCTCCCTGCGCCCCAGAGCCGGAGACCCTGCGGCCCTCTGCGAAGCGCTGGCGGAGCGGGGGGTCTGCGTCCGGGGCGGGCTGCACTGCTCGCCGCTGGCCCACCGCAGCGCAGGGACGCTGCCGGAGGGGACCGTCCGCCTGAGCTTTTCCGCCTTCAGCACGCCGGATCAGGCGGAGGACCTGGCCCGGATCCTGAAGGAATCCTTAAAAACCTGTTAATTCCCCCAAAAAAAATCCCGCTGCACTTGAAAAAAAGCCGTTTTCCTGTTATTATAAGGTCATGATATTATGCTTTAGAGGGAATGCGGCTTATGAAGTTTTTGGAATCCATCATCAATAACGCCAAGCTGGCCACCGCATGGGATGTCATCGACATCCTGATCGTGGCCTTTTTGCTGTACCGCCTGATGCGGTTTCTGCGGAACACCAACGCTCAGAAGCTGCTTTACGGGCTGATCGCGGTGATCATGATCCTGGAGCTTTCCGATGTGATGCACCTGTATGTGATCCACTATATCCTGGAGGCCGTCATGCAGGTGGGGATCCTGGCGCTGGTGGTCATCTTCCAGCCGGAGCTGCGCAAGATGCTGGAGCAGTTCGGCAGCAGCAAGATCGCCCGCTTCCTCACCAGCCGCGGCGCCCAGCCCAGCACCACCGACACCGCCATCGTCCAGACCATCGAGGCGGTGAACTCCCTCTCCTGGACCAAGACCGGCGCGCTGATCATCTTCCAGCGCAACGACCCGCTCACCGCCATCATCAACACCGGCACCACCATCAACGCCGATGTGAACGCCGAGCTTTTGAAAAATCTCTTTTACAACAAGGCGCCGCTGCATGACGGCGCGGTCATCATCGCCGACGGGCGCATCGCCGCCGCCGGCTGCATCCTCCCTTTGAGCAGCAAACAAAACATCAGCAAGGACCTTGGTACCCGCCACCGGGCGGGCCTTGGCCAGAGCGAGAATTATGATTCCATCTCCGTGATCGTCTCCGAGGAGACGGGGGGGATCTCGCTGGCGGAGGGCGGCATTCTGAAGCAGCATCTGGCGCCTGAGACGCTGGAGCGGCTGCTGACGGCCAAGCTCATGCCGGCGGAGGCCGTGGAAGAGAAGAAGACCCTGCGGCAGCGGGTGCGGGAGGTGCTAAGCAAATGAAATGGATCAAGGAGCACGATGTTTTCCTCCGGGTGCTTTCGCTGCTGCTGGCAGTGTTCCTCTGGGCCTATGTGATGAGCAATAAAAATCCGGATAAGACCGCAGAATACCGGGGCATCCCCGTCCAGCTGGAGGGGCTTACTCAGCTCAACGCCAACGACCTTGTGGTCCTGGAGGGGAGCAACAACCAGATCACCGTGGGCGTTTCCGGCGACCGGACCAGCATTCTGGAAATGAGCCGGGAATATATCAACGCCGCCGCCAGCGTGGCCAACATTACAGAACCGGGGGAATATGACCTGAACTACCGGGTCACCCTTGACGCCACCGGCGTCAAGGTCGCCAGCAGGAGCCCCTCCCAGATCCATGTGGTGGTGGACCGGATCTCCAAGAGCTCCGTCCCGGTGGAGGTGGAGATCACCGGAACGCCGGCCGACAAATATGTCATGGCCGCCGCGCCCCGGGCCTATCCCGACGCCATCACCATCAAGGGGCCGGCCACCGTTTTGTCCACGGTGAGCAAGGCCCGGGTCACCTATGATGTCAGCGGCCTTTCCGCCAGCACCCAGACGGTCCTCACCTATCAGCTGCTGGACGAAAAGGGCAACGAGATCACCGACAGCCATATCTCCGCAGAGACCCCCTCGGTGACCCTGAGCATCACCATGAAGCGCAACGATTCCATCCCCCTCATCGTCAACCTGCAGGATCATGAATACCTGAAGGGAAGCATGGTGAAGGTGGATATCCAGCCGGACAGCCTGCAGCTCACCGGCTCGCCGGATACCATGCAGGAGCTGAACCAGATCCTTCTGGGGACGGTGGATCTGGCGGATGTGATGAACAACGACCAGAGCGTGTTTACCCTGCCCATCGTCCTGCCAAACGGCGTCTCCGCCGCAGAGGGAACGCCGCTTTCCGCCCGGGTGACCATCACGGCGGAGGGCTATTCCCGCCGGACGATCTCCGTCTCGCCGGATCAGCTGGAGAGCGACCCGCTGCTGCAGTATCCGGAGGATCAGCAGCTGGAGGTCACGGTCTTCGGCCCTGCGGATCAGGTGGCGGCCCTTACAGACGCATCCTTCCGCATCCGTCCGGAATATCAGACGGACGACCTGATCGCCGGGGAAAACATCATTTCCTGCCGGGTGACGCTGCATATGGAGGGGATCTATGTGTTCCAGACCACGCAGGTGATCGCCAGCGTCAGCCAGGAGGCCCTGGACGCGCTGCATCAGTCTGACGAGCCTGCCGAGCCGGACGCGCCCCCGGAGCCGGACCAGCCATGAGCATCCTGATCTCGGGCGTGGGGCTGCCCTTTCCCTTTTCAGAGGAGGAGGCCCTGGCCGCCGCGCGGAAAAAGCTCTCCTTGAGCAGCGGCGCCGTCCGTTCCGGCCGGGTGCATAAGCAGTCGCTGGACCTGCGCCGGGGGGAGCTGAAGGCCGTCTGCACCGTGGAGCTGGAGCTTTGCGGCGACGAGCGGGCCTTTGTGGAGCGCTGCCGGGAGCCGGCGGTCCGTCTGCGCAGCGCGCCGGTGCTGCCTGTCCCCACCGGTGAAAAACGCCTTTCCGCGCCGCCGGTGGTGGTGGGCTTCGGCCCTGCAGGGATGTTTGCGGCGCTGATCCTGGCGAAAAACGGCTATTGCCCCGTGGTTTTGGAGCGGGGCAGCGAAATGTCCCGGCGGGACGCGGCGGTAGACCGGTATTTTTCCGGCGGGCCGCTGACGCCGGACTGCAATATCCAATTCGGCGAGGGCGGCGCAGGGGCCTATTCCGACGGCAAGCTCACCTGCCGCATCGGCGACCCCCGGTGTGAGCTGGTGCTTTCGCTGCTGCAGGAGCATGGCGCTCCGGCGGAGGTCATGCGTCTGGCCAAGCCTCATATCGGCACCGACCTGCTGAAGCAGGTGGTGGTGTCCATCCGGCGGGAGATCTGCGCCCTGGGCGGGCAGGTCCGGTTCGATACCCCGGCAAGGGGCCTGCTGCTGCGGGAAAATACCCTGCGCGGCCTGCTGCTCCCCGGGGAGGAGCTGCCCTGTGAGACGGCGGTGCTTGCCCTGGGCCACAGCGCCCGGGATACCTTTCTGACCCTGCGGCGGCAGGGGATCGTCCTCCAGCCCAAGCCCTTTTCCGTGGGCGTCCGGGCGGAGCATCTGCAGCAGGACATCGATCTTGCCCTTTATGGCAGCCGGGCGGGGACGCCGGGCCTTCCGCCGGGAGAATATGCCCTTTCCCGCAGGGAGGGGGAGCGGGGCTGCTACAGCTTCTGTATGTGTCCCGGCGGGCAGGTGGTGGCCGCCGCCAGCGAACCGGATACCGTGGTGACCAACGGCATGAGCTACCATGCCAGAAACGGAAAAAACGCCAACGCGGCCCTTTGCGTCTCTGTTTGGCCGGAGGATTACGGAAGCGGCCCGCTGGACGGCGTCGCCTTTCAGCGCAGGCTGGAGCAGGCGGCCTTTGCCCTTGCGGGCGACGGTACTGCGCCGGTGCAGCGGGTGGATGATTTTCTGGCGGGGCGCGTTTCCCGCCGGTTGGGCCGCGTGGAGCCCACTTATCCCCGGGGCTGGAGCTTCCGGCCGCTGGACGGGGCGCTGCCGCCCTTTGTGTGCGAGCTGCTGCGGCGGTCGCTGCCGGCGTTCGGCAAAAGGCTCCGGGGCTACGACAGCCCGGACGCCATCCTCACCGGCGTGGAGACCCGCACCTCCTCGCCCGTCCGCATCCTGCGGGGCGAGGACCTTTACAGCCCTTCTGCCCGTGGGCTGATCCCCTGCGGAGAGGGCGCGGGCTACGCCGGAGGCATCGTCAGCGCGGCGGTGGACGGCATCCGCGCCGCAGAACGGATCCTTGGGGAATACCGCCCCCTGCGGGCCTGAACAGAAGACCATGGAAATAAACGATAGAAAGCAGAGTGATTCATTTGTTGAGCAGTATGACCGGCTATGGCCGGGTCAAGCAGGAAAATGAGCTTCGGGAGATCACGGTGGAGATCCGCTCCGTCAACCACCGGTTTCTGGATCTGAATATCAAGGCGCCCCGCATTTACGGCTATCTGGAGGAGAGCATCACCAAGCAGGTCCAGGCTGCCGTCACCCGGGGCAAGGTGGATATCTTCGTGACCATTCGGGCCAAGGAGGGCGGCGACATCCGCGTCACGCCCAATCTGGCGGTGATCCGCGGCTATCTGGACGCGCTGCAGACCATTTCCGAGAGCTTCGGCGTGTCCGGGCAGGATGTGACGGCCCTTTCGCTGCTGCGCCTGCCGGACGCCATGGAGGAGACCCGGGAGGAGGCCGACGCGGAGCAGGTGAAAGCCGAGGTGGGCCAGGCGCTTGCCGCGGCCCTGGAGGAATACAATGCCATGCGGCGCAAGGAGGGCGACCGGCTCTGCCAGGACATCGCCTACCGGGCGGGCCTTCTGCGGGAGATGGTGGATTCTGTGGAGCGGCGCTCGCCGGATACCGTGGAGGAATACCGGGCCCGCATCGCCGCCCGCATGGAGGAGCTTCTGGACGGCACGGAGCTGGCCCAGGCCCGCATCCTGCAGGAAGCGGCCCTCTACGCGGACAAGGTCAATGTGACGGAGGAGATCGTCCGTCTGCGCTCCCATCTTTCCCAGCTGGATTCCATGCTGAAGGGCTCTGCGGCCGTTGGCCGCAAGCTGGATTTCCTGGTCCAGGAGTTGAACCGGGAGACCAACACCATCGGCTCCAAGGCCAACGATGTGCAGATCGCCCGCACTGTGGTGGATATGAAGGCCGAGATCGAAAAGATCCGGGAACAGATCCAGAATCTGGAGTGAGCCATGATGAAACTGATCAATATCGGCTTCGGCAACATGGTCTCCGCCACCCGGCTGGTGGCCATCGTCAGCCCGGAATCCGCCCCCATCCGCCGGATCATCACCAAGGCGAAGGAGAGCAATATGCTGGTGGACGCCACCTATGGCCGCCGCAGCCGCAGCGTCCTGATCACCGATTCGGATCATGTGATCCTTTCGCCCATCCAGCCGGAGACCATCGCCAACCGGCTCAGCTCCGATCTGGAGGAGGAAGAGGAGGAAGAGGATGAATAAGCGCGGCACATTGTTTGTCGTCACCGGCCCCAGCGGCGCAGGCAAGGGGACCGTTTTGAAAAAGGTCATGGCGGCGACGGACCATCTGTATTTTTCCATCTCCGCCACCACCCGGGCGCCCCGCCCCGGCGAGGTCCACGGCGTGCATTATCACTTTATCACCCGGGAAAGCTTTGCCCAGCTGATCCGGGAGGAGCGCCTGCTGGAGCACGCGGAATATGTGGGCAATTTTTACGGGACGCCGCTGGATCCCGTTCTGGAGCATCTGGCCCAGGGGGACGATGTGATATTGGAGATCGAGATCCAGGGCGCAAAGCAGGTGAAGGCCCGCTATCCGGAGGCCGCGCTGGTCTTTATCGCGCCGCCCTCCTTTGACGAGCTGGAGCGGCGGCTCCGGGGCCGGGGAACGGAGACCGAGGAGACCATCCTCCGCCGCATGGACACCGCCCGGCGGGAATGCGCCCATATGGACGCCTTTCAGTATATCGTCCTGAACGACACGCCGGAAAACGGCGCTTATGAGCTTCTCAGCATCATCACCGCCCATCGCTGCCGCCGGGAAAACCGGGGCTTTGCGTTGAAATAACCGATGGATCTATCTTATCTTACTATAAAGGAGTTCTTTTGTTATGCTGCATCCTTCCATGAGCGAGCTGCTCACCAAGATCGACAACCGCTATCTGCTGGTCAATGTGACCGCCAAGCGCGCCCGCGAGCTGGCGGAGGAAGCGGAGGAAAACGAGATCACCCTGGCGGAAAAGCCCGTCAAGCTGGCGCTGGATGATATCATGAGCGGCCGCATTGTCGTTTTGCCCCAGGAGGAGGAAGCGGAAGCGCCCCAGGCCCAGCCGGAGTCCGGCCTGCAGTAAATCCCTTTGCCGCCTTTCATGACCATGCAGACGCTGGTGGCCCGGGTGGCGGTAGCAGCGGCGGTCTATTCCATAGACCGCCCTTATGATTATACTGTTCCGGCGGCGCTGGAGGAGCTGGCCGTCCCTGGGGCGCGGGTCCTGGTCCCCTTTGGCCGGGGCGACCGGCTCACGGAGGGCTTTGTGCTGGAGCTGCGGCAGGGAGCAGAGGGGGAACGGCTGAAGCCGGTGGCCCATATCTTCGACGATGGGCTTGCCCTCTCTCCGCAGCAGCAGGCGCTAGCCCTCTGGATGTGCCGCCGGTATTACTGCACCTATTTTCAGGCTGCGGCGGCGCTTTTGCCCCCGGGCATCTGGAGCCGTCTGCCGGAGACCTATCTCCCCGGCCCGGCGGAGGTCCGGACGGACGGAGCGCCCCTTTCCCCGGCGGAGACCGGGCTTTTGCAGGCGGCGTCTCAGGCGGAAAAGCCGCTGACGGCGGCGGAGCTGGCCCAGCGCTGTGCCCTCCCGGAGCAGAGAGCCGCCCGGCTGATTCGGGGGCTTTGCAGCCGGGGGCTTCTGCAGCGGAAGCTGCAGTTTCGTCCGCTGCCCGGGGAAAAACGCATCACCATCCTCCGTCCGGCGGCAGCGCCGGAGGAGCTTCTGCGCAGGCTGGGCAGCCGGCTCACCCCCCAGCGGCGCGCCGTTCTGGACTGCATCCTGCAGGCGGGCGCGCTGCCGGAAAAGGAGCTTTGCTACCGCACCGGAGCGGGGGCTTCCGTGGTGAAAACGCTGGTAAAGCAGGGGATCCTGCTGGCGGAGACGCAGCCGGAGCGGCTTTTGCCCCAGACGGCGGAGCCGGCTCCGCCCCAGCCCTTTTCTCTAAACGAGGAGCAGCAGCTGGCCTGCGACGGTCTGCAGGCCCTTCTGGAAAAGCAGGGGCCGGAGGCTGCGCTGCTTTACGGCGTTACGGGCAGCGGCAAGACGCGGATCTATATCCGCCTGATCCAGCGGACGCTGGAGCTGGGCCGGAGCGCCATCCTGCTGGTGCCGGAGATCGCGCTGACGCCCCAGGTGGTCCAGCAGTTCCGGCAGTATTTCGGCCGGCAGGTGGCCGTCCTCCACAGCGGGCTGACCAACGCCCAGCGCTATGCGGAATACTGCCGCATCCGGCAGGGACAGGCCCGGGTGGTCATCGGGACGCGCACCGCCGTTCTGGCCCCGGTGCAGTCGCTGGGCTGTATTCTGGTGGATGAGGAACAGGAATATTCCTATAAATCCGACGAGACCGACCCCCGCTACCATGCCCGGGAGGTGGCCCGCTACCGGGCGGCCCGGGAGGGCTGTCTGCTGGTCCTTGGCTCGGCAACGCCGTCGGTGGAAAGCTATTATGCCGCCCAGACCGGCGTGTATCATCTCTTCACCCTGCGTCGCCGGTTTCAAAACACGCCGCTGCCGGAGACGCTGCTGGCGGATATGCGGGGCCAGCTGAAGCAGGGGGATCCCTCCCGGATCAGCGCCCGGCTCCGGCAGGAGCTGCAGCACAATCTGGAGCGGGGCGAGCAGAGCATTTTGTTTCTCAACCGGCGGGGCTCCGCCCGGATGGCGGCCTGCGTGGACTGCGGCTATATCCCCATGTGTGAAAACTGCAGCGCCGCCCTCACCTACCATGGCCGCAACGACCGGCTCATGTGTCACCACTGCGGCGCATCCATCCCCATGTTCCGCCGGTGCCCCATGTGCGGAGGGGAGCATATCCGTCTGATCGGCTCCGGCACCCAGAGCATCGAGGACGAGCTTGTGCAGCTCTTTCCCACGGCCCGGGTCCTGCGCATGGACGCAGACACCACCCAGGGCCGCACCACCCACGAGGCGCTGCTGGAGCAGTTTGCCCAGGGGCGGGCAGATATTCTGCTGGGGACGCAGATGGTGGCCAAGGGGCTGGATTTTCCAAGGGTGACGCTGGTGGGCGTTTTGGAAGCGGATCTCTCCCTTTACTGCGGCGGCTATCGCGCGCCGGAGCGGACCTTTTCCCTGCTGGCGCAGGTGGTGGGCCGGGCCGGAAGGCGGGAGACCCGGGGCCGGGCCGTCATCCAGACCTATACGCCGGAAAACCCGGTGATCCTGGCGGCGGCAGCGCAGGATTACGACGCCTTTTACGCCCAGGAGATCGAGACCCGCCGGGCGCTGAAGGCGCCGCCCTTCGACGATCTCTTCGTCTTCCGCTTCGGCGGGAGGGAGGAGGAGACCGTCCGGCAAAATGCCCGGCGGTTTGCCCAGCTGCTCAGGCAGGAGCTGGGGCCGAAGGGTGCAGTCCTCGGTCCTGCGCCGGCGGCGCTGGCCAAGGTCAATCAGAGGTATTATTATACGGTGTCCTTCCGTGCGCGGGCCGACGCCGCCGCCCGGGCTTTTGCGTCGCGGATGCTCATCGCGGCGGAAACGCTCCATCGGGGCGCGCTGTGTACCGTCTCGGCGGATGTGGATCCCATGATCGGATAACAGGAGGAAAAAACCATGGCAATTCGGAATATCGTAACGGTGGGCGACGAGATCCTCACCAAAAAATGCCGTCCCGTGACGGACTTCAACCAGCGGCTGTTTACCCTGCTGGATGATATGCACGATACCCTCACCGCCGCCCAGGGCGCCGGTCTGGCCGGGCCGCAGGTGGGCGTTTTGCGCCGGCTGGCGCTGGTGATGGTGGAGGATGAGAGCTTTCTGGAGATCATCAATCCGGAGATCCTTTCCGCCGAGGGCGAGCAGGACGGCGCGGAGGGCTGTCTCAGCGTGCCGGGCAAGTTTGGCATGGTCAAGCGTCCCATGAAGGTCCGCGTCCGCTATCAGGACCGGGCGGGCCAGTGGCACGAGCGGGAAGCGGAGGGCTTTACCGCCCGGGCCTTCTGCCATGAGATCGACCATCTGGACGGCCGGCTCTATACCGAGCTGGTCTCGGAATACCTCCCTGCGGCCGGGGAGGAAGAGGAGGCGCAGGCATGAGGATCGTCTTTATGGGGACGCCGGAGTTTGCCGTGGCGGCGCTTTCCGCCCTTTACGAGGCGGGGCACACCATCGCCGGCGTCTATACCCGGATGGATATGCCAAAAAACCGGGGCATGAAGCTGCAGCCGCCGCCGGTGAAGCAATATGCGCTGGAAAAGGGCCTGCCGGTGTTTCAGCCCAAGGGCCTGCGCCGCCCCGAGGTCCAGGAGCAGCTGGCGGCGCTGGAGCCGGAGGTCATCGTGGTGGCGGCATATGGCCGCATTTTGCCCCAGCGGGTGTTGGAGATGCCCAAATACGGCTGCATCAACATCCACGCTTCTTTGCTGCCCGCCTACCGGGGCGCAAGCCCCATCAATGCCTGCATCCTCCACGGAGAGCAGGAGGCCGGCGTTACCATCATGCAGATGGACGCGGGCATCGACACCGGCGATATGCTGCTGAAATCTGCCACGCGCATCCTGCCGGAGGAATCCTACGGCAGCCTGCATGACCGGCTGGCGGCGCTAGGCGGCGAAGCCATCGTTCAGGCGCTGATGCTGCTGGAGCAGGGCCGGCTCCACCCGGAAAAGCAGCCGGAGGAGGGGACCTATGCCCCCATGATCCAGACGGAGGACTGCCGCATCACCTTTGAGGGCGGCGCACGGGAGATCTCCTGCGCCATCCGGGCCTACGACCCCCAGCCCGGGGCCTTCTGCCTGCTGGGGGGCAACAAGATCAAGCTGTTCGGCGGCGCGCTGGAGCAGGCGGAGGGCCGCCACGGAACGCCGGGCGCCATCGTGAAGGTGGACCGCAGGGGCGTTTTCATCGCCTGCGGCGAGGGCGTGGTCCGGGTCCTGCAGGTGCAGGCCGCCGGGGGCAAACGGATGCCCGCCGACGCGTATTTCCGGGGCCATCAGGCCCTGCTGGGCGAGGTTTTTTGCTGAAAAACGCGCTTTTTTCGGAACAAGGGAGGTAATGTTATGGATTGGACTTATCTGGTGTTTGTTTTGCCCGCCGTGCTGTTTTCCCTCTGGGCCCAGGCCCGGGTGAAGAATACCTTTGCCAGATATTCTCAGCTCCCCGCCCGGATGACCGGCGCGGAAGCGGCGGAGCTGGTGCTGCGGATGAATCAGGTGAACGGCGTTGGCGTGGAGCCCATTGCCGGCCAGCTCACGGACAATTATGACCCGCGGGATGGGCGCATCCGGCTCTCCCGGGGCGTTTACGACGCCGCCACCGTCTCCGCGGTGGGCGTTGCCGCCCACGAAGCGGGCCACGCAGCCCAATATGCCGCGGGCTATGGCCCGGTGAAGCTGCGCATGGCGGTGATCCCCGCCTGCCAGTTCGGCTCCACGCTGTCCTGGCCGCTTCTGATCCTGGGCATAGTACTGGGCAGCCAGCGGCTTTGCTGGGCGGGGATCCTGCTCTTCGGGCTGGTGGTGCTGTTTCAGCTGATCACGCTGCCGGTGGAGTTCAACGCCTCTGACCGGGCGCTGGCCGCCCTGAGCGATTCCGGCTGCTTCGACGAGGCCACGCTGGAGGGCGCGGGAAAGGTCTTGCGGGCGGCGGCCCTCACCTATGTGGCGGCGCTGGCCGTCTCCATGGGGCAGCTCCTGCGGCTGCTGCTGATCTTTGGCGGCGGCAGCGACCGCCGGCGCAGATGACCGCCCGGGAAACGGCCCTGCGGGCGCTGATCACATTCCGCAGGGAAGGGGCCTGGCCGGATCTTTATTTGAAAAAAGCCTGCGCCGGGCTTTCGCAGGAGGATGCGGCGCTGGCTGCGGCGCTGACCTACGGCGTCAAGCTCTCCGGCGCGACCGTGCATTTTGTCAGCGCGGAATGCGACGGCGGCCCCATTATCGCCCAGAAGGCCGTCCCCGTTCTCCCCGGAGATACCCCCGAGACCCTTCAAAAACGCATTATGGAGCAGGCCGAATGGAAGCTGCTGCCGGAAGCCGTGCGCCTGTTCTGCGAGGGCAGGCTCCGGGTGGAAGGCCGCACCGTTATCATCGAACAGGAGTGAAAAGTGCTATGAATGTTTACAAAATAAAGTCCATGGCCGAGCGCCTCAGCGGCAACACCTACCCCGGCCGGGGCATTGTGGCGGGCCATGACCGGGTCTATTACTTCATCATGGGCCGCAGCGCCAACAGCCGCAACCGGGTGTTCACCCTGACGGAGGATGGCATTCAGACCCAGGCCCACGACCCCAGCAAGCTGGAGGACCCCAGCCTGATCATCTATCAC
>ENA-OUQC01000270-OUQC01000270.1-human-gut-metagenome-genome-assembly--contig:-NODE-270-length-44361-cov-11.091974_pt1 | contig 44361 bp, 27 predicted proteins | sample MGYA00237942_ERZ548815 | MGnify/ENA primary metagenome ERZ548815 (study PRJEB26490, sample SAMN05194722) | human gut metagenome | biome: terrestrial biome; feature: human-associated habitat; material...
TCGTCCAAGCACTTTGCATTATTCCTCTGAAATCCATCCGTATGTGAGCGAGTTTTCCTATCTTTGTAGGTTAAACGCCATAAAGCACAATGGAACAGAACGAACAACAGTATATCGTCTCGGCACGGAAGTATAGGCCGGAGAATTTCGGAACACTCATCGGGCAGGATAACATCGCGAGGACGCTCAAGAACTCGATTCTTCGTGGACAGCTTGCGCATGCCTACCTTTTCTGCGGACCGAGGGGTGTGGGCAAGACCACGACGGCACGAATCTTCGCAAAGATGATAAACTGCTCAAATCCATCAGCGGACATGGAGCCTTGCGGGGTGTGCGAGTCCTGCCGTTCGTTCGCTGAGGGTCGTTCCTACTGTATTCATGAGCTTGATGCCGCCTCCAACAACGGAGTCGAGGACATCAAGAACCTGATGGACCAGGTGAGGGTGCCGCCGCAGGTGGGCAAGTACAGCGTCTACATCATCGACGAGGTACACATGCTGTCGTCCCAGGCGTTCAACGCATTCCTCAAGACCCTTGAAGAGCCGCCCGCACACGCGATTTTCATACTTGCGACCACAGAGAAGCACAAGATTCTGCCTACGATTCTCTCCCGTTGCCAGACCTACGATTTTAACAGGATTTCGGTGGACGACATTGTGAAGAACCTCAGGATGGTGGCGGAAAAGGAAGGCATCACGATTGATGACGAGTCACTGCACGTCATTGCACACAAGGCAGACGGGGCGATGAGGGACGCGCTTACGATATTTGACCAGACAGTGGCGTTCTGCGGAACGGACGTGAAATATGCCGACGTCATCCGTAATCTCAATGTGCTGGATTATGAGTACAGTTTTTCGCTCGTCGAGCATTTTCTTACGGGCGATTATGCGTTCTGCCTCAAGACCTTCGACGAGATTCTCGCAAAAGGATTCAACGCGCTGCATTTCGTTGGGGCGCTGAGTTCGCATCTGCGCGACCTCATCGTGTCGAAGTCAGGCGGGATAGAATCCTTGCTGGAGCTTCCGGCCTCACTCAAGGCCCGTTATTCTGAGCAGGCGGCGAAGTGTTCGCTGGCTTTTCTCTATGAAGCGCTCGGCATCACTACCGGCTGCGAGGCAAACTACAAGGCGGCGACTAATCCGCGCCTGCACATAGAGTTTGCTCTGATGAGGCTCTGCTTCATTCTGAACAGACCCTCTGCCGGTGCTCCGGTTCAGACCGCGGTCTCTCCTCAGCCGACTCCTGTTGTGGCTGCTCAGCCTGTCGCAGTTCAGCCCGTGGCATCGTCTCAGCCGACTCCTGTTGTGGCTGCTCAGCCAGATGCCTCCCCTCAGCCGTCCCGGACTGCTCCTGTGGAGGAAAAACCATCAATTGTCCATGAGACACCCGCAATAAAGACCCCAGAGAGTGCCGCGCCTGCTGCTGACGCAGCTTCAGCAGAACAGGCCGCTCCGCAGCCGCGTGCAAGGCGTGCCGGAAGGACCGGCGGAGGAATGTCAATGAAGGCACTTGTGGAAAATGCCGAGAAGGCCGAGAATACAAAGGTTGAGATTGTACAGGCGGAACTGCCGTCCGACGACGCTCTTAAGGCACGTTGGCCGGAGCTTGCCGCTCTCTATAGTGCTAAGCCCCGTCTCTACACCATGTTGACCAACTCCAAGCTTGAGTTCGAGACAGTCGAGGGCAAAAAAGTCGTGCGCTTCCAGGTTGTCAACGATGCGCAGAAGGAGTGGGTCGAGTCGAAGTTGCTCCACGAACTTGAGGGCCACTTCCGGCGGATAGCCGGCTCGGACGCGCTGATGCTCTCGGTCACGGTGGCTCCTGTCGCGGAAGGCGAGAAGGTCGTCTACATGCCGAGCGACAAAGCTAAGGTGCTGATGGAGAACAATGAGGAGGTGAAGAACCTCGTCAAGGACTTTTCGCTTGACATAAAATAGGGGTCGGCGGAAGCCGCATGGAAAATTGACTAACACATTCAGAATTTGATATGAAACTGCGCTGCGAGAATCTCGTCAAGAAATATGGTGTCAGAACCGTCGTCAAGGGCGTGTCTATGGAAGTGGAACAGGGGGAAATCGTCGGTTTTCTCGGTCCTAACGGTGCCGGAAAGACAACGAGCTTCTACATGATTACTGGACTCATCGTTCCGAACGAGGGGCGCATATTCCTCGATGACGAGGAAATCACCGGGCTTCCGATGTACAAAAGGGCACAGAAAGGCGTGGGGTACCTCGCGCAGGAGGCATCCGTGTTCAGAAAGATGTCAGTGGAGGACAACATCATGTCCGTGATGGAGATGTCCTCGCACTTCACAAAGGCAGAGCGCAAGGATCGCCTTGAGAACCTGCTTGACGAGTTTAACTTGCACAAAGTGCGCAAGAGTTATGGTAACCAGCTCTCCGGAGGTGAGAGACGTCGTTGCGAGATTGCACGGGCCCTTGCCATCGATCCGAAGTTCATCCTGCTTGATGAGCCTTTCGCCGGAGTCGACCCTATTGCGGTGGAGGACATCCAGTACATCATTGCCAAACTCAAATACAAGAACATAGGGGTTATCATCACAGACCACAATGTCGGTGAGACCCTCGCCATCATCGACCGCGCCTACCTTCTTTATGAAGGCACCATCCTTCAGGCCGGCACACCGGAGGCCCTTGCCTCTGACGACGAGGTGCGCACCAAATATCTTGGCTCCAACTTCATTCTTAAGCGGTCTGATGCTTTCGTAAGGGCTGAAAAAGAACTACGGGGCGAATAAAAGGCGGTCTGCTGCGTTGGACGCCTTGCATCCCATCCTTTTCTTCATCCCCTACTCCAAGCCATAAGAAAGGTTTCTTATTTGAAGGCCTTAGAATACTATTTAGATAAAACATTGGAAAAGTCGCGGAAGCGACCGGGGTGGGGGCTCCGCCGGCGAAGCCGGTGTGCCCCTAATAGGGGCTGTCACGAAGTGACTGGGGTTAGGAGGTCCCTTACAGTGAAATTACCCAATTTTGGGTAATTTCACTGTAAAGCAGGCACCGCCTAACGCGTAGGACTTGCTATAGTTGATGGTGCCGTTGCAGGACTCGATGATGCTGCGGCAGATTGAAAGGCCGAGCCCGGTGCCGCTGCTCTTGGTCGTAAAGTTCGGAACAAACAGTTTGTCCAAATCCTCGTCACTGACTCCCGTGCCGTTGTCGTCCACAACAATGTCATAGTAGCCGTCCTCGGTGCTGTTCCTCAGGCTTATCAGAATCCTTCCGTACTCCGGCTCCACGCCTGCGGCCTCTTGGGCTTCCTGCCTCATCCCTATGGCTTGTATCGCGTTGGTTATCAGGTTGATGAATACCCTCACCAGCTGTGATTGAGGAGCCATCACCCGAGCGTCAGCAAGGCCTATGTAGGTGATTCCCACATTGTCCCTATTGTCGAACATGAACGTCTGCTCCGACAGCATCTTGTCCAGATTCACCTCAGTAGCCTGCTCCCCGTAGAGCTTCGCGATTGCCGAGAATCCGCTCGCCGTATCCGCAAGTACATCGATGTGCTCCAGAATCACTTTTGCCGTATCATCGAACTTTGCGTCCCAGTCCGGGCTCCCGTTTGCCCGCAGCCTCTGCAACTTCTGAATCTTCAGACGGATAGGCGTCAACGAGTTCTTGATTTCGTGCGCAACCTGACGTGCCATCTCGCTCCATGCACTGTCCCTCTCTGCCTTTGCCAGCTGCTTGCTGCTCTCCGCCATAGCGCGTACCATCTTATTGTAGGCCTCCACCAGTCCCGACACCTCATCCTTTCCGTTGTACTCAATCTCCTCAAGGTTGTGGATGTCCATGCTGTCCATCTTCTGGCTCAGACGCATTATGTGACGGAACAGATTGTTTGTCACCACCGAACTCAGCCATATAGACAGCAGCACAAGCATGAAGAACAGGCATACGATAAGACTTGCGTGCATCACAGCCTCGCGGTTGAATCCGTAGTCCTCGTCCGTATAAGGACAGTTTACAATCGCAAGCATGTCTCCGTGCGCATTGAAAATCGGTGCATAGAGCGCGTAGTAGCTCTTTCTTGCCAGTTCCTCCTTGTGGATGAAATATCTCTGGCTCTGCTTCGTTATGCTGTAGTAGGCGTCCTGGTTTAATCGGCTTCCAACAGCCATTCTCTCAAAGACTTCCGGCGCTGTGCTGACAAAGACTTTTCCGGAAGGAGTGTAGAGCGTGATGTCCGACCGCGTCACCTGCCCGACCTCAGAAAGGCTGCCGTAGAACTGCGGTGTCTGGAGTTCGGAGATGGAGTTCACATGCTGGCAGCGCTTTTCTAAAAGTGCCTGGACCGTGTTGATTTTATTCGACATCAGCCTGAGCATATTACTTTCGTTTCGGTCGTAGACGAACATCACGCTGACGACAGATATTACCGTAAGTGTCAGAATTAACGATATGATAACCAGGAAGTTGATTTTTGCACGCAGGTAATTTCTCCTTGAGATTTTCGGCCGTCTCTCTTGTCGTATGAGATATATGAAAAAGAAGGAAATGAGAAACATGAACGAAAATGTCGTGAAATATGACGTCGCCTTGCGTGTCGGGCGGGATATTACCGTGAGTTCGTGTGCACCTATGCGCGAACAATAGTGATTATATCCCTTGAAACGGAAGAAGTCGTGTCCGTCCGTTCCGAAATTAAGCTGCGCTATGTGGTCGGTCTCCGTCGGATACGGGTAGTCTCCGCGGAATGACTTGAGGCGGTTGTCATGATATTTTGCATACGAATAATAGGCCGGTATGCCGGTTTCTCCGAGACCTGCTGTTCGTGGCAGAAGGCTGCGATAGCCGTAGAGGTCAGTTTCGCGGTTGTTTGAGATTCGGATCATCATTCGGGCAATCCCCTGTTCTCCAAGAGGATAGACGAACACTCCGACATATCCGTTGAAGCCGTCCCCATTGTCGCAGTAGAAAAAGTGCGAGTTCTCGTAAATCCGCGTGTTGGTGGCTATTACCTCATCGAAGATTCTCCGTCCCGCCCTGTCTCCGTCTCCAACGACCATCACATTGACATCATGCGACTGTGATACGCGCCAGAGGAAGGTCTCCGTTACACGGTTGCGTATAGGACGGTCGCTGTTTGGCATTGCAATGAGTGAGGATATGACCGGGTCGTTGTCAATCCCGTCCTCGACGCTGAGCAGTTGGATTTCGAGACCAAGGTCACGATCGATGGCAAGCCTGTCAGACCATGTCCAGATTTTTCTCTGCTCTTTCCGGAATCCATAGACCGACGATGTCGCCGTCAGGTAGGCTGCACAGATGAACGAGAAAGCCAGTACCCACCAGATTGACCGCGTGTTGAAGTTTTTCCCGGTGAGCTCAGTAAAGACAATCTTCAGGCTGAAAATCTGGAAGAGCGTCATTATCATCAGCAGGATGAACGACAGGAAAGTCAGCATGGAGAACCAGAAATTGCTGTTCCATCGGAAGAACTCCATCGAAAGGCTGGAGTTGAATATTACGCTCTTGTTCGCGATGTGGATGTAGGCGAACGAACCGGCCATCAGAAGCAGCACCCCGAGCCCGTAGATTATGGCGAATGTCTTCGGATGGGCGCTGCTCCGTAGCCTTCGGACGGTTTTCTGCCTCATCAGGAACACGGTCAGCAACAGAAGCGTGAGTAGCGTGTTTATGCTCAGCAGTGCGCCGAGTGAGGACAGCACCGGGCCATCGGCATAGACAAGTGGAGAGAAAAGCGAATAGTCTATGGCCTCGCTCTGAGAAGCCATGAGGTCGCGCGTGACCTTGAACACGGGAACTCCGTCGAGAAGTACAGGAGAGCCGCTGTCCTCGGAAAGCGGGGCTATGTTGTAGTTGCCTCCGACAAGGCGGAGCTTCGGGTTTATCCCGTTTCTTCCGCGTAAGTGCCTCTCTACGAGCGTGTTCTTTATTTCGAGCCCGGCAATTATGAACGTCTCCTCGTCCGCTCTGATGGCCTTGACGAGATACCATTTAGGTCCCATGTTCACATAGCTCAGTTTCGGACCGGCTTTCGCAAGCGGGGAATAGAGTCTGTTCGGCGTGTTCGTGACCCGGGAAAAAATGAGTTTTGATGATATGTCGTCGTTGATTTCCGTGAACTGGTTGCACCATGACTGGAGAGAATCGTTCACATATCTGTAGATGACGATGTCATGCGGCAGGTCCTCGAGGTGCAGAAATACGTCATTAGGGGTGTCTATGGCTCTGGATACATATTTATCCATCAGCCGTACCCGCCTTTCCACATTTCCTCCCACGCGTAGCGCTGCGGCGTCCGTGCTGTAGGGAACTGATTCTATCGCAAGGAAAAGACCCAGCACAATCAGCAGCCCGAGCGAGAACACGAGCCTGAATGTCCTGTCACTTAGATGTACTTTCTTCATGTTTTTTGCAGGCTGCGTTTGTTGTGGCGTAATCGCACGCAGTCGAGGCAAAGTTAATACTTTCTTTGTAATGGCTCAATATTTGCGCAAATAACGATTCAGCTTTATCGTTACAGATTATGGGTTTGAGGACAAGAGTTATGAATTTCGGACTGCTTTCCGCAGTTGTGATGTTTTGCTGCGCCAATGCTTCGGCGCAGAGCGTCATTCCTGTGTCGACGGGCAACGCTGACGGTTTCGATGTCTTCGTACCCATCTCAAGGTATCTTGGCAACGGGGATGCGGAAAAGCTGTCTGCCTGGTTCTCGAACAGCGTTGAAATCACGATTCTCGGAGAATCGAACACATGCTCATGTTCACAGGCCCGCCAGATTCTGAAGTCTTTCTACGCTGCCTACACCCCGAGATCGTTTGATGTGACCCACAAGGCCTCCCAGGGGAATATGAAATACGCCATAGGGGAATTGAAGGCCGGAGGCGAGACGTTTGTGGTCACTGTCTTCCTTTGTATGAAGAACAACTGTTACGACATCCATCAATTGAAAATTGAACGTCTTTAGAAAGGTTTATTGTAGTGAACGAAAGCCCTTCACTTGTGGTCACGGCTCCTGGAGACGCCGATCGCGTCCTGCTCCACACATGCTGCGCTCCTTGTTCGTCAGCAATCATCGAGTGTCTTCTGCACAGCGGCATCCGTCCGACGATATATTATTGCAATCCGAACATATTTCCTGAGGAGGAATACCTCATCCGCAAGAGAGAGTGTACTCGCTATGCCCTCTCGCTCGGCTTGGAGATTGTCGACGCCGACTATGACCACGATGCCTGGCTTTCTGGGATACGCACGCTTGCCGCAGGTTCCGGAGTGACGGACATCGAACATCAGCCGGAGCGAGGAGGACGCTGTCTTCAATGCTTCAAGTACCGACTTTTGGATTCTGCCCGCTATGCGGCGGAGCACGGCTTTTCCGTCCTCACGACCACCCTTGCCTCGTCCCGGTGGAAGTCTCTTGACCAGATTAACGAGGCCGGACGCTGGGCCGTAGCGCAGGTCAATGCGCAGACCGGCTCAGCAGTGTCGCCGACAGTGGGCCTTATGCGCATTCAGACACGACCTGATGCTCTTTCAAATGCAGCCCCGCTCATCTGGTGGGAGCAGAACTGGCGCAAGGGAGGTCTTCAAGAGCGCCGCTCCCAACTTATCCGCGAACACAATTTCTACAACCAGCTCTGGTGCGGCTGCGAGTTCAGCCGCCGATGACATAATCCGTCATCCCTTGGGCTGCGGGGGTTAGGAAGTCCGAAGGAGGGGGAACAAAAGACTGTTTGGTCACCCTCATTCGTGATGGTAGGGTTCGCCCTTGATGATGGTGAAGGCGCGGTAGAGTTGCTCGACGAAAATTGCCCTGACCATTTGGTGGGAAAAGGTCATCTTCGATAGGGAAATCATTGAATTGCTGCGGTCGTAGACTTCACGACTGAAGCCGTAGGCACCGCCGATGACGAACACGATGTCGCGTGCCGAGCCTCCGGAAATCTTGTTCTCAATCACCGAAGCCCATTCCATGGATGTGAATGTCTTGCCATGTTCGTCCAAAAGGATGACGTCGTCTGTGGAACGTATGTTCTTGAGTATCAGTTCTCCCTCCTTTGTCTTGATCTGTTCCTTGCTCAGCGCGGAGACTTTCTTCAGTTCAGGAATCTCCACCAGGGAGAAGTTTATGTAGTGTCGGAGCCGGTCGATGTATATCTCCATTCCGGCCTTAACCCAGTCCTTGTCGGTCTTCCCGACTGTCAGCAAAGTGATTTTCATTTGTCCCCTATTGTCGAAGTGAAGATGTCATTTATGATGAGGCCGCTGAGAGTCATGCCGAAGATTGCGGTGACATGGGCGGTGGTGCCGTTAATCTGAGCCTTGGAGCTGCACCATTCGTGGTTGAGCAGCGATGGGTCACCGGGACCGTCCTGAGACTTTGGGCAGAGGCACTTCTCCGTGCCGCAGCTTTGGCAGTGGCCGCGGTTCGGAAGAACCTCGTCATCGAATACGCAGAGGAATTTCTTTGAAGGGTAGGTGCCGGCGCGTTTCATCTTCTTGCGCAGCGCCGCTCCGAGAGGGCATCCGCGCACTTTCCAGAACTCGGCCACCTGCACCTTGAGCGGATTCACCTTGAGGGCGGCGCCGAGGGAGCAGTAGAACTTTGCGCTGCTTGCCGTGGCGTTGAGAATGAGCTGCACCTTGTCCTTGAGCGAGTCCACGGCGTCCACGGCATAGTCATAGTCATCAAGATTGAACTGCCCGGCAGTCTCGGCGCTGTAAATCTGCTGGATGGCGGTAATTTCCGCATTGGGATTGATTTCCAACAACCTGTCCTTCAGAGCCTCCACCTTCACCTGCCCCACTGTCCGGGTGGTCGCCATCAATTGCCGATTCACGTTGGTGATGCAGATGCGGTCCGAGTCCACGATGGTCAGATGTGTGATGCCGCTCCTTACCAGTCCTTCCGCACACCAGCTTCCCACTCCTCCGACGCCGAAAATGATGACCCTCGTCTTCGCAAGCGCAGTCATAACGTCATCTCCCACAAGAAGTTCCGTTCTATTGTATATCGCTTTCTCAATAGTATTCATGCTCCCGAAAAATTATAAAAATTGCGTCATATATACAGGAACGAGCAGGACATCGCCATCCTTTTTCAGGTCTTTTGTATATACCAGATACTTTGAACTTATTCTGTCGGAGTATTTCTCGCAAAACTCATCAAGAGATGTGTGCGACTTGTAGCCGGAAGACTTTACTTCAACAGGGCATATCTTATTGCCTCTGGAAAGCAGAAAGTCGATTTCATAGTTGTGCTTGCCGCTTTCGGTCGGCCATGTGTGGTAGAACAGCTTGTTGCCTGATGCTCTCAGCATCTGGGCCACGACATTCTCATAAACATACCCCAAATCGGCAGACAATTTATTGCTGAGAAGTTTCTGATATATGATATTATCAGTCACTTCATTGTCCCAGAATGCAAGTGTGATGAACAGTCCGGTGTCCCCGATAAACATTTTGTATTGTGATATGTTGGCATGCAGGGATAGTCCCACAGAAGGGTCATTCGCGTGGTATGAGAAATTTACGGCCATGCTGTCTTCCATGTCTTGAATGATTTCTTCCATTTCCGTGCTGTTCTGCCGTCGTCCCAAGACTGACGCGACCTGATAGCGTGCGGCATTTCCGGTCAGCTGTGAAGGCGCGGCCATGAAGAGTCTTGTTGCCTTGCCAGTCGGGTCTATCTTTCTGAAATCGTCGGCATACAGTTCGATGATTTCTCTCTTTATCGAATCAACTGAGCTCAGATTCTTGGTATCCAGAAATGTGTTTACCGCCTGAGGCATTCCACCGACAAGCATATACAGGCGGAAGTCCTGCAGCAGTTTCCGGCTCACGGCGTCACCGATTCCTTTTTTTGAGTCAAACAATTCCTTCATCAGTTGAATTGTGGCATTGTCACCCATTGCCCATCTGAACTCTTCGTAATCCATGGGGAACATATCGATGCGGGTTTCTTCGCTTGGAATTACAATTCCCGTAGTGTTCTTTTTTATGGAGAGGAGAGAACCGGTCTCTATGTAGTCATATCTGTGGTCCTTTACCAAATACTTTATGGCTTCCCTCACTTTGGGTGCTTTCTGTATTTCGTCAAAAATGATGACGGATTTCCTTACCTCCAGTTTAACGTTGTATATGAACTGTAGCTGCATGAAGAAATAGTCCCTGTTGGAGATGTTGTCAATCGCATCATCCAGTCCTTCAGGAATTTCGCCGAAATCAATCTTGATATACGAGGAATATTCCCGCCTTGCGAACTCTTCCGCTATCGTGGATTTCCCCACTCGTCGTGCTCCCTTGATTAACAATGCCGTAGTGCCGTCCTTTTCATTCTTCCACTTTAGCATTTTCTCATATATTTTTCTCTTGAAAACCCGTGTTTCTGCCATAATCTCACAATTTTTGAGGTAATCGCTGGCAAATATAGCGGTTTATTACCAAATCTCACAATTGTTTTTGCGGAATACCTTCCCAAATCTCAAAATGTTTGTATTTTTTAGAAGGTTTCTTAGTAAAAATTGGGGGAATAACGGGAAAAATTTAATTTTGTACCCTATAAAATTGCGTATGAGAAGAAAGGGGTTATTGATATATTGGCTTGCATCGGTCTTGCTTTCTTGGGCGGTTGGACTGCCGCTCGGTGCGCAGGAACGTTCTTATATGGAGCAACTGTCGGTTGATGAGGGACTTCCGCATACGGACGTGTCTTCGATTGTGCAGGATAGTGACGGATATATCTGGATTGGGACATATTCCGGGCTATGTCGCTATGATGGGGTGGAGATGACGGTATATGACATGTCGAATTCCATTTTGGAGAGTTCAAGGATACGCTCTCTGCTTCTGGCCGGGACTCTCCTCTATGTAGGCACGGAAAACGGGGGACTGACGGTGTATGACACGTTGCAGGACAAGTTTCTGAAGACGTTGAGCGTGCAGGGAAACTGCGTGAACTCAATGTTTCTTTCCAGCGACGGCAGTTCGGTGTGGTTGTGTACAAACGACGGGCTTTCAAGGATATGGAATGTGGGCGACGGCTACAGCACGGCGTCGTGGTCATTCGGAAGCGTCTGCCTCTCGGGTTGTGCGCTTGAAGGGGATGATGTTCTGGTCGGGACGAACGCCGGGGTCGGTGTATTCAGTGAAATGGAGGGTTTGAGATATGTGCGGACAGGCGTATTTGCCACGTCTGTGATTGAACTTCCCGAGAAACGCAGGCTGATAACGGCATACGAGGGCTGCTTCATCTATGATGCTGAGACTGAGACCATGCAGCGGCTGAACTCCTTCGACGCCCGTTGCGCCTGCCATGACAAGGAAACCGGTTGCTTCTTTGTGGGAACGGGGCACAATGGAATACTCCGCTATGACTCGGCCTTGAAGTGCTCCGATGTGCTCTCTCCCTGGAGCTCGTTCTCGCACAGCACGGACATTGAAGTCTCGACGCTCCTTCTCGACCGTTCCCTCGTTCTGTGGATAGGCACAAACGGAAGCGGCTGTTTCAAGAGCACGGAGACCAATAGGGCATTCCGGCTCTGGGCGCCTTTCTCTGACAACGCGCAGCTTGTGACAATGTACGCCGACAGCCGGGACAGGCTTTGGGTCACGTCAAAGGACGGGCGTGTGGCTGTGTTGGACGGAAACCGCCTCTGCCATCTTGACAGACGCTCTCTTTCGATGTTTTCCTCTATGCCGGTTTCCGCTGTCTATGAAACTGCTGACGGACATCTTCTCCTTGGTTCTTGGGACAATGGGGTTGGAGTAATCGCTCCGTCGGAGGTTGCCGGAGCCTGCGAAGGAAAACCGTTTTCGTTGCGGCGCATCAATGGCTTGCCAGACAATCTCAGCGTGTACAAATTTGCAGAGGATAGCTTTGGGATGCTTTGGATGACCACAGCCTCCGGAGTGTGGCGCTCAGCACTTGAGTTTCAGCCACTTGGGGGGGGCAGACCCCATTCGGACAAAAGAAAATGGACGTGCATTCGCAACGAGAGGAAGAATGTCCATTCACTGAGCGATGACTTCACCACAGACCTCCTTGTTGACGGGCATACGGTCTGGGTGGGAACGAGAGCGGGGCTTAACCGCCTGAAGTGCGGGGAAGATGGTGAACTTCTGTCTCTGGACAGGATACACGTCCGCCCCGGTGATACTGCCGGAGAGTTCGTCTCCTTCATCCATAAGTCTGCCGATGATAGCCTTTGGGTCTCTGTGCTCGGACTTGGACTTGCAAAGCTCGACTCCGAACCGCTCGCGGACAGCCTTACGTTCCGCATATATAATAAAGGGAACTGCCCCGGATTTCCGAACAATGAATTCGAATCTCTGCTCGAAGACGACTCCGGTAATTTCTGGATTGGGGGCTTCGGTCTCATACGCTTTTCTCCGAAAACAGGTGCAATAAAGTGTTTCACGCGAAAGGACGGCCTTCAGAGCAATGCCTTCAAGATTTGGGACGCAGCAAGGTTCAGTGACGGGAAGATGGCCTTCGGAGGTATAAACGGTTTCAATATATTCTCTCCGGAAGACATCGTGGACAATCCTGTGCGGCCGGAGGTCCGATTCACCGGGCTGAGTGTGAACGGGAAGGCGGCAACTCCGGATCTGACGGACGGGAACTCTGTCAGAACGGCCGGCTCTCTCAGACTTGGGCACAGCCAGAACAATCTTGTGATCACATTCTCATCGATGCACTATACGATGCCGGAGCGCAACAACTACATCTATATGATGAAGGGGCTGGATGACAGTTGGCACTCGACCACTGGGCTCAATCCGACGGCGTCCTATCTCAACTTGGGTGCCGGACACTACACATTCTTCGTCTATGGCTCCAACAGCGACGGGGTCTGGGGTGATGTTCCGGCGAGCCTGGACATTCGCATACTCCCGCCGTGGTATGCTTCAGTCCCGGCAAAAATATTCTATGCAATGCTGTCTCTCGGGCTTGCCGCTGCCATCGTCATGCTGCTGAGAAGGCGCAGTGCTCGTCTCCACCGGCAGGAACTTGAGGACAAACTTCGTGAGGAACAGCGGGAGCGTAATGAGAACGAGCTCAAGTTCCACACCGACTTCCTTCATGAGATCAAGACACCGCTCACGCTGATAACGACTCCTGTGGAGGAACTTCTGAAGAATCCCAACCTGGGAAAGACCACACTGAATCGTCTGCAGTTGGTTGACCAGTCCGCCAAAATCCTTCAGAAACACATAGAATCCATCACCGATTTGAGAAAATATGACAATGGAGAGGTGCGCCTTCACGTCGTTGAGATAGATTTCGCCCGTTTCGCCGAGGAAATATGTCTTCTGTTCCAGCCGATTGCAAAGGCCCGTGGATATGAGTTTTCGATAAGTCTCAATCCTCTCGGACAGAAACTCTTCATCGACAAGGACATGATAGAGAAGGTGATACTCAATCTGATGTCGAACGCTATCAAGTATTCCCCGGAAAGAGGCGGAAAGATTGACGTGAATGTGGAGGAGAGCGTTGTGGATGGGGTGACGGGGGCATCCCTTTCTGTGTCGAACCTCGGCATCGGGATACTTCCGGAAGATATGCCCTACATCTTTGACCGCTTCCGTCAAGGCCGGAACAATGACCGTGGAGGGATGGGGATAGGGCTGTCGATCAGCCGCTCTGCAGTCTTGGCTCATTCCGGGAAAATATGGGCGGAATCCGTCCCGGGCGGAGAGACGACGTTTCACGTATTTCTTCCGTATGGATGCTCACAATTCTCCGCAGAGGACATCGATCGTCAATATGAGAACAGCGATCACCTGTCGAACTACGACTCTCTTGCGGAGTTCCGCACCGCGCATGCCGCAGGAACCGGAAGCGTGGAACGCGAGCATCTTGTGCTGATTGTGGACGACAGCGCCGAGCTTCGGGAATATCTGACGCAACTTCTTTCCACGCGCTACAACATAATCACGGCGAAGGATGGTCTTGAAGGTTATGAGAAGACAATCTCAGAGCAGCCGGACCTTGTCCTTACGGATGTCGTGATGCCGAAGCTGAACGGGCTGGAACTGTGCCGAAAAATAAAGGAGAACAATGTCACTTCGCACATTCCTGTCATACTCGTCTCAGCCCGTGACCTGCCTGTCTATAAGATGGAAGGCTACCAGATGATGGCGGATGACTACATCACGAAGCCTTTTCATGCCGAGCTTCTGATTTCCCGAATCGACAATCTCATTCGCCAACGCGAGTGTATGAGACAGGCGTTCCGGACGGAAGTCAACCTTGAGCCGTCCTCTGTCACAGCCACTCCGGTCGATGAGAAGTTCATCCGCAGTTGCATCGACAACATCGAGGAGCACATCTCCGAACCGGAGTTCGGTGTGGACGACCTCTGCCTGAATGTCGGCTACTCCCGTCCGCAACTTTATAGGAAAATAAAGTCGATAACTGGAATGTCTGCCATTCAGTTCCTGCGTAGCATCCGTCTCAAACGGGCTGCCCAGCTGCTGTCATCTGGTTCTGGAATGACAGTGACTGAGGTTATGTATGCAGTTGGGTTCAACAACATTTCCTATTTCTCAAAAATCTTCTTCTCTGAGTTCGGGGTGTTGCCGAAAGACTATGGAAAGAGCCTGTGATGCCCATTTTTCTGTAAAACTGCGAAAGAATGAACGATTTGTAAACTCGGATAGACGTGGTTCATATCTAATATTGCATAGCGGAACGCACAAGATGCCGCGGACTATAAAACACAAAGAATACAAAACACTAATACCAATATTATGAAACGAATTTTTTCAGCGGCTGCTATCTGCAGCCTAATTCTGGCAGTTTCCTGCAACAAAGAGGGTTCTGCTTCTGTAGACAAAGATTTTCAGTATGTGATTCCGACCGAAGCTCTTGTCGGTCAGAGCGTCACTTTCGAGGACCAGTCAATCAACGTCCAGTCACGCGAGTGGACATTTGAAGACGGCACGCCTGCCACCTCAACCAAAGCCATTGTAGAGGTTGCATTCAGCAAGGCCGGCGAAAAGACTGTTTCCCTCACTGTCAACTACTCTGACGGAACGAAGGACGAGATTTCAAAGAAAATCACCATTAAGGACGAGTTCTCGGCAAAAATCAAGGCCGATGGTCTCTCTCCTAAAGGATGTGCGAAGAAGGGATCTGAAATCACCTTCTCCCTTGACGAGTTCAAGAACGCTGCAGGCGGAAACGTTACATACGCTTGGTCTTTCCCTGGGGCGACTCCTGCGACCTCGACCGACGCCTCTCCGAAGGTAGTCTGGAACGAGCAGGACAATAATGTGAAGGTCACCTGCGAGGTTACCCGTGCGCTTGACGGTGCGAAACTCAATCTTGAGACCACTCTCATTGCCGGCAACTATCCACTGCTCGTAAACGACGAGTATAGTGCATTCGACTTTGAGGGAGCCACTTCAAACCTCGCATGGTACGGATGGTTCAAGGAGAGCACTGACGCTTGCCTCAGCATTGCTGACGGTGGCGCACACGGCACTGCACATTCTCTCAAGATTGACGCTACGGGAATCAATGCCCTTACAGATTCCGGTCAGGCCTTTGAGGTTGCTCACAGAAACAACTGGAGCAACAACGCGAGAATGGTTGTAGGCCAGAAGTATGAGATTTCTTTCTGGTGCAAGGCCGAGGCTGCGATGATGGACGCTGTCGGGTTGAAGCATAATGATGGTGAACTTGCTGCAATCATATCATGGGTCAATCTCTTCAACTGGATTCCTGACTGGCTCAACGACCCTATGCGCGGAAGTGCTGCAAAGACAGATTGGTCTGAGGTTTTCCCTGGAGAAACGTTCAAGGAGGAGGGTGCGCAGTCACCAATCTGGGCCGGCGGCGTGACAACAATGGAAGGTACCTCTCCTGACGACCTCAAATTCAATGACCTTATCACAAAGGACTGGAAGAAATACTCATTCGAGTTTACCCTCGAGAACGGCGGACAGCCTGGCGATGTCCTCAAGAACTGCTACATAGCATTCGGAGTTACGGGCGTCAACGCCGTATTCTATTTCGATGATTTCCAGATCAATCTGGTTGAGGAATAACAGACAAATTGTTGTGTACTGATGTACGTGCAGTGCGCCGATTCGGGCGCACTGCTTAACTGACAGAAAATTATGAAACGGTTTCTTGTCTCTCTGGTGCTTTTGGCATCGGTGGGGGTCGCTGCTTTTGCGCAGCAGATAAAGATCACCGGTCGTGTGACGGACAGTCACGGTGAGCCGATTCCGTGGGCCAATGTGTTTCAGAAAGGTACCCAGAACGGAACAACGACAGATGATGACGGCAGATATGAAATTTCCGTCAAGTCGGGAGATGCCGTGTTGGTGGCATCCTTTATCGGCTACCAGGACAAGGAACAGTCCTCTTCCGGAAAAAGCATCGTGAACTTCAGTCTCGACTCCGACTCCGAAGTTCTTGACAATGCGGTCGTCATTGGCTACGGCACGGCCCGCCGTCAGGATCTCACCGGCTCCGTGGCCTCCATCAATTCCGACAACCTCAAGAACCATGTGATGTTTTCCGTGGATGACGCGCTCAAGGGCGGAGTCGCCGGACTTATGGTGTCTTCTACAAGTGGCCAGCCTGGAGCCGCATCCAAGATGCTCATCCGAGGAGCGGCCTCGCTTTCCGGCTCGACATCCCCTCTCATCGTCGTGGACGGCTTTCCTCTCGGAGATGTGTCCACTTCTTCTGGAATGGGAATGTCAGGACTTGATTCACAGATGAGTTCGCTCTCAATGATAAACACCGAGGACATCGCGTCCATCGAGGTCCTCAAGGACGCCTCCTCCACGGCAATTTACGGAAACAGGGGCGCGAACGGCGTCATCATGATCACGACAAAGAAGGGACGCGCCTCCAACGGCAGAATCCAGTACAACGGATATGTCAGCATGCAGAACCTTCCCCATAAGTACGATATGCTCGACTTCAGGGGCTATGCGTCCATGATGAACACGAAGAATCCGTCATATCTCCTTTTCAGCGACTCCGACGGCAACCTGCGCAACTTTGACTACGACAGGATTCAGAGCATCGACTGGCAGGATAGAATCTACAGAACGGGATTCATCCACAACCACAACCTCTCGATGCAGCACGCGACGGACAAGACAAATTTCCTGATAAGTGCGTCGTACATGCAGAATGAGTCAATCATCATCTGCACAGACTGGCAGAAACTCACGGCGAAAGCCAATATCGATCACAAGTTCACCGACAAGCTCAAGATCGGGGCTGACATCAACTACAGTCGCATCATTGACGATGGTGTGCCTACTTCCGGCGGTGACGGAACGGCTGTCGGCACAATCATGAGCGCCCTGCTCTCGCAGCCTTTTGACCTGCGCGACGAACAGACTCAGACTCTATTCCGTAGGGCAGGGGTGGAGCAGTACATGATAAACACTTTCAACGAGGGCAATAAGCAGAACCCGGTGACGATGGCAAACGACATCAAGATGAAGAAAATCCTGAACCGCACCATCGCCAACTCCTATGTTCAGTACAACATACTCGACGATCTTATTTTCAAGGTGACGGCCGGCTTTGACAACTACACGATGGAGGACAAGCAGTTCTACCCGACCACGACTCCGCGCGGCTACCTCTACAACGGCCAGGCCTGCATGGCGAACATCTCAAGCTTCGGATGGCTGAACGAGAATACCCTCACATGGTCTCCGACATTTGCGGAGAAACACAGGCTCAACCTTATGGCGGGCGTGACCGAGCAGGGCTCGCGTTACTACTACAACGCCACCGAGGCCTCCTCATTCACAAACGAGTCGCTCGGCTACAACAATCTTTCGCTCGCAAAAGACTTCCATTCCTACTCCAACACGAGCAAGGGTGCGATGCTCTCGTTCATATTCAGAGGTAACTACGCCTATGATGACCGTTACATCGGCACATTCACCTTCCGTCGCGACGGCACGTCATCCTTCCTCAAAAACAAATGGGGCTCGTTCTTCTCCGGAGCGCTCGCGTGGAACGCCAAACAGGAGGAGTTCCTCAAGTACAACAACGCAATCAGCACTCTCAAGCTCAGGGCGTCTGTGGGTGAGGTTGGAAACTCTAACGTACCGACATCCGGATCATTCGCGCAGCTTTACACGACAAGTACGGCGTTCGGCACCGACCTCAGCATAGGCCAGTCTCCAGTTACCCTCGCCAATGAGAACTTGACTTGGGAAAAGACGCTTGAGTACAACCTCGGCCTTGAGTTCGGAATTTTTGACGAGAGGCTACACTTCGACCTCGACCTCTACCACAAGACCACCCGCGACCTCCTTCTCGAGGCTCCGGTGCTCAATATCTCGGGATATACGAAGGCATGGCAGAACGTCGGAAGCATCCGCAACATGGGTGTCGAGTTTTCGATGAACGCAACTCTCATTGATATGAAAGACTTTCAGTGGACGTTCAACGGCAATATAAGCAGCAATAATTCCAAAATCCTCAAGCTCGGTCAGGACGGGGCTCCGATTTATCTTGGCATCAACTGTCTCGGCGGCCAGAACGCGGTCATCCTCCGCGAGGGCGGCAGTGTCGGTGAACTCTACGGCTATAGGGCAATCGGGCTCTATCAGCTTGATGAGTTCACGGCAACCGAGAGCACGACAAAGCCGGGGACGTACACCTACACGGTAAAGGACGGAGTTCCGGTTCAGGGCGTGAGCGAGCAGCCGGGGTCAATCAAACTCTGGGACAAGGACGGCAACGGAAAGATTGACGACAACGACCGCGAGGTCATCGGCAACTTTCTTCCGAAGTTCTACGGAGCATTCTCCACTACATTCAACTGGAAGTCATTCAACCTCTACCTCGGTTTCCAATACTCCTACGGCAACGATCTCTACAACGCTAACTATGCGATGATAGGCTTTTTCAACGGAGACGGCTCGAACCAGAGCTCCGCATGGAACAAGAGGTGGACGGTGGACAATCAGTCTTCACGCTACTACTCCCAGATTTCCAAGGGCCTTGTCTCATCCGCATTTGTCGAGGATGCCTCATTTCTCAGGTTTGCATCGGCCAGGTTCACCTACACCCTCCCGAACAAACTGCTTGCGAGGACAAAGCACGTGGAGGGCTGCAAATTCTACATTTCTGCCGACAACATCTACACCTTTACGAAGTATTCGGGCTACGATCCCGAAGTCGGAATCAGCCAGAGCAGTGCCTCTGCAATTCTTTCGCAGGGATTCGACTACGGAAACTTCCCGCATGCCAGGACATTTACTTTCGGTGTGAACCTTTCATTCAAATAGGAGGCAAGGTATATGAAAGCGAAAACTATAATTACAGTGCTCTGCTCCGCGATTGCGGCCGTTTCCTGCAATTTCCTGGAAACAACTGTCGAGAGCAATATCACCACGAATAACTTTTTCAAGAATACGGGCGATTTCGACATGGCTCTGACAGGTGTCTACTACACCTTCACTTCTGTCGAATGGGACGCCCAACATCGTTACGGAGACTACTTCACCGGATTCATGTATTGGGGAAGAATCGGAACGGACGAGGCTTTCGTTTCCAGTGGAAACAACGGCGAGGAACTCATCGGCAACTACACCTACACACCTGAAAACCTCTTCGTGGAGAAAGTCTGGTTTATGCAGTATCTCGGCATCCAGCGTGCCAATGTCGTGATTGACAGGCTTAACGCCTACTCCGGCGACCAAGTTTCGGACTCCGATCGGGCGCGAATACTCGGCGAGGCCCATTTCCTCCGTGCCTGGTTCTATTTCCAACTTGCCCGCTACTATGGTGAGGTGCCGCTCGTTCTGCAGGAAACTACAGACATCTCAAAACTCAGCACTGAGAAGGCACCGCTTGCGGATGTATATGCTCAGGTGATAAAGGATTACGAAACGGCAGAAGAACTTCTTCCGGTCACAAACACGCTCGGGCACGCCACAAAGTATGCCGCGACAGCGCTCAAGGCACGCGCCTATCTTCAGATGTCCGGAAAGCCGCTCGAAGACAAGTCTGCGGCCGCTCTTGCCGCCAAGGCCTGCAAAGAAGTGATAGAAAGCGGCAAGTACGCTCTCGTGACGGACTATTTCTCCCAATTCGACGGCAAGCACGAGCATAACAGCGAATACATTTTCGATGTCGAATTCGACAACACCGCCAGCAACTCCCTCTACGGAGGTCAGGTCGGAACTGTGGACGGAATACCCCACGAGCAAAATGCCTATTGGGCACAGGTGCGCACCTACAAGGAGATGTACGACAAGTTCGACCCTGCTGATCTTCGTCGTGAAGCCGTGAATGCCGGCGGACATATCGCCGTCAGCAAGACAAGCGGCAAGGCAGAACTTGTGATGGGGGACGAGAACTACAAGGATAATTATTGGGTCTACAAGTTCCGCCATCCTCTTGACAAGTCCGACCGCGGAGAGACTTGGGCAAACTGGTGCAACAATATTAACTTCCCGATAATCCGCTATGCCGATGTGCTCTTGATGTACGCCGAGGCCGAGAACCGTGCCTATGGTTCTCCGACGGCAGAGTCTCTTGAATGCGTGAATCAGGTGCGCCGCCGTGGTTTCGGCAAAGACATAAACACTCCGGCTGCGGGCGTTGACCTTCCGATGTCCTCAGGCAGCGAGTTCGACGATGTGATTCTCAAGGAACGCAGCCTTGAACTCTGCTTCGAGGGACATCGCTGGGCAGACCTCGTGCGCTTTGGCAAACTTCAGGAAGCTTTCCGCTCCGTAGGAATGGACGAGAAGTTCAGACCTTATTACGACCCTGTACGCAATAACTGTCAGGAGAAGCACTCCATTTTTCCTATCCCTCAGTCAGTAATCGATGCCTCAAACGGCGCAATAGAACAAAACCCGTTATGGAAATAAGGAATATAATCGTATTTTGCGCTGCTGCGCTTCTATCGACAACCATCTCCTGTTCGAAGGAGTGGATTCCGACGCCAGATCCGTCACAGACAAAATGGACCAACCAGGGACCGGAATCTGATGATCCGACGCCGGAGCCTGAACCTTCGGAGAAATGGACGGAGATTACCGATGCAAAGGTGGCGCTTGGCGAGACCAAAGTGGCCGAGCAGACGTCAAGCACTTTCATGAAAGGCTATTGGCCTGACGGAAAGCTGATTCCGATAAAGAAAGGCAATGGGTGGCAGCTCTTCTGGAGCGAGGCTACTGATGCACTGACAACCGGAGATACTCCATATCCTGAAGACCACATCTCCAAGCTTGTGAACTCCAGCAAAGTCTGGGGAAAGGAATTCGTCCGCATTGATGGATTCAACGACGGCGGTTCATGGTTTATAGGCATATTCCCGCTTGAAAAGGCAGGACGTTATGTCGGGTTTTTCCATGCCGAGAGTCACTGGGACCTCAGCGGCACTGCGCACAAGTCCATTGGAGTAGTCTATTCTGATGACTATGGTGCGACGTGGCACGATCCCAAGCCGATAATAACCGACAAGAGCCCCAAGCCTGCGAAACCTGACTGGACCGGACTTGGCGACGGCTGTGTCATCTGGGATTCGGCAAATTCGCGCTACATCTGCTACTATCAAGGCAAAGTGGCAGGTGGGGCCAACACCATCTGCATGGCAGCCTCTTCCGATGTGAACGGTGCTCCGGGAACTTGGAAGAAATGGGACGGAGAGGACTTTACGCTTGACGCATGTTCTCCGGAGACCGGACTTGGAGGGGAGAACATCCCCATCGCAAACCTCACTTCACCGGCCGGGGCAAATCCTTCGGTTATGTGGAACACGTTCCTTAAAAAATGGGTAATGGTCTATGCCACCTGGGGCAAACGGGTGGTGATTACTTATAGCGATGACGCGCTTCATTGGTCTGCTCCTGTAAAAATCCTCGGTTCCATCGGTTCTCCGGCCTGGTATCCGAACCTTATCGGGGAAGACGGGGACCTCACTGGCGGTGAAGTCGCGAAAATATATTGGTCGCACAATCAGAACGACCAGGGCATCAGAGACCTCGGTTATTGCAAAATCAAATTCTTAAAGTAGTGTTTATGAATAATATATACAAAACAGTCATTTCTCTGCTGGCTCTTTCCGTTCTCTTTGTCGGCTGCGGCAAGACCGTAGTCATCAAATATGACGCTGATGTGAAGGACTACACTCCGGTGGTGCGTGAAATTCTTGAAGCCTCTCCAAGGGGAAATGTCACGCTCCGCTTCGACAAGGGAGTTTATGACTTCTACCCGGAGCAGGCGGCCGAGGAATTTCTGTCCCTTTCCAACAACTGCAGCGGAGAGCGCAGGGTTGCCTTCCTTCTGAAGGATATGAAAAACGTGCGGGTCATCGGAGAGGAGACTGATTTCATGTTCCACGGCGGCATCGTTCCGTTTGCAGCAAAAAATTCGGAGAAGGTAGAAATCTCAGGAGTATCAATTGACTATGACTATCCGTGGACATTCGAGGGCGAGGTCCTTTCCGCAGATCCGGTGCAAAGGAGTTTCGTCGTGCGCGTGTTCCCGGACAATAAGTACAGAATCGAGGGCGACCGTCTTTTCTTCGGAGGATATGACTGGGAGTACCCGATGGGGGAAAGCATTGTCTTTAACCCTAAAACCCGTCGCCCGTGGTATGACACAGCCGCCTACGACCATGGTTACTGGTCCGGCGAAATGGGGGCTCGTGAAATCGAACCCGGCATTATCGAGTTCACCCGCCTGAGCGCCCGCGATGTGCCTCCTGTGGGAAGCGTCTGGGACGATAAGGGCCCGATGCAGCTCAACCGTTCCTATCCCGGAATTGCCCTGCTTTCAAGCAAGGACATAAAGGTGAAGGATGTGCATGTGTATAGAAGCGGGGCCATGGCTCTGATAGCCGAGTACTGCGAGAATATATCGGTCTCCGGCTTTTCGACCGCACAACATCCCGGTTCCCCGAGAATGATCACGGCCTCTGCCGATGCGACACATTTCGTTGACTGCAAGGGACTAGTGCTTCTCGAAGACAGCCATTTCGAGAGCATGCTCGACGATGCCACGAACATTCACGGCGTGTACATGAAGGTTGACAGCCTCATTTCCGACAATACATTTGCTGCCGTATTCGGACATTTCCAGCAGGAGGGCAACCATTTTGCCGACGTTGGTGACCTGCTTCGCTTCGTGGACAAGACCAGCCTTCAGCCTGTTGCTGAGGCAAGGCTTACATCCATAGACAAGTCTAATCGCTGCCGCTATGTGATGACTGTCGACGCAGACCTCAGCGGCATCCTTTCCGACCCACGTCGCTATGCTGTCGAGAATACGGCCAGAGGCGCCTCTGCGATTATCCGCAACTGTACCGTGGAGTACAACCGTGCCCGTAGCCTGCTGATTTCCACGCCTGGCGATGTACTCATTGAAAACTGCAGGTTCTCCTCGATGATGGCCGGCATCCGCATCTGCGGCGACGCCAACTACTGGTTCGAGTCTGGCAACACCCGCAACGTCGTTATCCGGAACAACAGCTTTACCGATCTCGGGATAGGCGGGCGCGAGCCTCAAGCCATACTCCAGATTGACCCTATCATTCCGAAAGATGCCCGTACAAATGACTTTTTCTACCACGACCGCATCGTCTTCGAGAATAATATCGTCTCGACTTTCGACGCCCAGGTAATATACGCGCTCAGTGTAAAGTCGTTGGAAATCAAGAATAATAAATTTATAGATACGGGGACATACGCGCCTCTTTTCCCTCAACTTTCCGTCATTGACGTTCAGTTTTGCGGTGACGTCGAGATTGTCGGGAATGATTTCTCGCAATGGAAGAAAGACGCCACGCTCAGCATACACAATTGTGTGGAGGTGGTCAATGATTCGGATGTAGAGGTCGTGGATTCTCCAAATCCTTTCTTTTTTCAGAGTTGACGTATGAAAGCATATAAACTCATCACGACTGCGGTGCTGGCGATTATTTCGTCGGCATCGCTTTTTGCACAGAAAATGGAGCCTGACCGGACGGTGAAATTCGCTGATAGGGATACGTGTGCGCTGTATATGGACATATATGATCCGCAACCGTCGAAAGTTGTGTGCGACGACGGGAAAGTGCGTCCTACGGTGATTCATGTCTTTGGAGGCGGGTTTATGGAAGGGTCACGTCATCAGGAATGGCTGCGTCCGTGGTTCCGTCAGATGAATGCGATGGGCTACCGCATGGTTTCGATTGACTACCGGCTCGGCCTCAAGGGCGTGCGAGAAGTGACGCAGTCGGAGTTCGCGGTGCTGCTGGACAAGGCGATACATCTTGCGGTGGAGGACCTTTTTGCGGCAACGGCCTATCTTGTGGCGAACGGCTCTGAACTGGGAGTGGATGCGCGGAACATTGTCGTGACCGGCTCCTCTGCGGGCGCGATTACGGCGCAGCAGGCCGAGTGGGAAATCTGTAACGGGACGCCGATGACTTCTGTGCTTCCGGAGGGGTTCAACTATGCTGGTATCATGGCCTTTGCCGGAGCTGTCCTCGTTGATGGTGAGCTCGGGTATGCGTCGAAACCTTGTCCGGTGATGATGTTTCACGGGACGGAGGATGAACTTGTCCCTTATGACGGCGTGACTTCCGGTGGTCTGTCCTTTTGCGGCCCGTGCAGGATTCAGAAGGCGCTTGAAGCTGCCGGAGCGGCTGTCCGCTTCTATCGCTTTCCGGGCATCAACCATGCGGTTGCGGGCTATATGCCGCAGACAGTCGATAAGCAGGTCGATTTTATTGAGCGTAATGTGATGAGGGGTTCGCATGAGTGCGTGGATGCGAAGATTGTCGATCCGTCGCTCCCTACATACAAGACAGAGAACCCTAACGGACTTTATGACATTCAGCCGGATTCTGTCGGCACATTTGAAAGCATACAATGAGCGGATTTAAAAAATATCTTTGCGGCGTCGCGGCGGCCATGCTCACGATTGCCACGATATTCGGCTGTGAGCCGGAGGACAGGCCCGAAGACGGTCCGATAGGTCACAGCCCGTGGACGAAACCTGTTGACGTTGCTCCGGTGGCACGCGAGGGTTGGGAAATCTACACTGGACCCAACTACCGCTATGGGCCGTCAATAATCATAAACGACGACAACTCAATAGACATCTGGCTCGCCACACCGGGCGACTACTACGGCAAGAACGTCAATCTCCACGTCTCCGACAATCAGACCGCGGCACAGCTCGGCAGCTCCGGCACATTTGCGCAGCGGTTCACGATGAACGAGGCTTTCGGATTCATATCCATCCAATGCCCGTCATGGAGCAGTGCCGAGGAAGGATTTACGTTGAAACTTTATGCGTGGAACACGGACTATGCGACTACCATAGGCAGAAACGCCGTTGCGACAAAGAATTTCACCGGCTACACCGACAACGCATGGCTCAGCCTCTATCGCAGCGAAAGGGAGGACTTTTCGGAGACTTTTCCGGCGGGCACATACCTTTGGGTGATGACAGACGGCACGGAGAAGTCGGGAATATGGAAATGCAATGATGGCGGCTCCTCGGGAAACACTGATGCCGTTTCCTACATCAACGGGGAGGTGACAGACGGACAGTTCCGCTGCCGGATAACATCCGACGGCTCCGGCAAATACTTCTGGGACAAAATAACATGGAGACATTCTGTGGACGGGGGCAGGACATGGACGGAAGAGGCTGATGCCCTGCTTCCTTCGGACGGAAAACGCGACGCCTTTTCGGTTTGCGACCCGGGCGTTGCCAAATGGGGAGGCTGGTATTACATAGCCTACACATCCACCGAGGAACCGAACGGATATGACAACGACCTCTACATTGCCCGCAGCGTCTCCCCAACAGGACCGTGGGAAAAATGGAGCGGTGACGGTTGGGGCGACGATCCGCAGCCGGTCATCGACTATGAGCCTGTTGAGGGGCACGAGGGACAGGTCTTCGGTGCCGGGGAGCCGTGCATCGTTGTGAAGGATGATGTCGTCTATCTCTACTATTCGTACAATGACTTCCTCGTCGATCAGAACCGTCAGGGCACGACGACGCGAGTCTCAACCGCATCCGCGAAGGACAGCAATTGGCCTGCTCATCTTGAATATAGGGGAGTGGCGCTGGACAAGAGCAACATCAGCAACCCGGACCACACTGACGTGAAATTCGTTCAGAAAAGCCAGAAATTCGTCGCTATCCATGCTGAGAGACGCAATACCAACTACAGTCGCATCCGTATATGGGAGTCTGAGGACGGCATCACTTTCACTCAAGGCGAAACAGTGCAGGGCGAGCTCCGCAAGGGCGTGATTAACGCCGGAATGAGCGGCGACGGCTGCGGTCATGTCAAAGTCGGGGTCCAGCAATTCCTCTGCTATGCCCACAGTGATCCGCCCCGTGAATGGGGACGCTGGTACACATGGTTTCAGCCGCTCGACTGGGTGGAGTCTTCCGAGGAAGTCACCGTTTCCGGACAGAGTCGTCCTACTCCGGATTGGCACTGAACTTTTTGCGATACTCCTTCGGGGACATGCCGACTTCCCGGAGGAACATCGCGGAGAAGTAGGAGTTGTCGTCGAAGTTGAGATTCCATGCCACCTCTTTGATGCTGAGCGATGACTCTGCGAGCAGGCGGCAGGCCTCTGAGATGCGCAGGCCGAGGATGTAGCGGGCGGGGGAGATGCCGTTGTACTCGCGGAACTTCTTTCTGAACCACGAGTAGCTCATCCCTGCTTCCTTCGCCACCTCCTCAAGGTTAATGGCCTCGCGGAACCGTTTCCTGATGATGGACTTGGCCGTGTCAATTTTGTCTGCAGAATAGTCTCCGCCCGCCTCTTTGTTGGAGTCGTGGTAGATGGCTATGCCCAGAAGCATGTTCACTGTGCCTGCAAGATATTGCTGGTAGGACGGCTTTTCCTGCACTGCAATCTGGAACGCGTCCTTGTACATCGAAACAATGTCCTCGCGGATTCCCACTTTATAGACAGTTCTGTCAAGAAACCCCATTTTCATCCTTTTCTCGACGACTGAGCCCTGAAACCCGATCCAATATTCTTCCCACCCCGTCTCCTTGTCAGGCATGTAGCTGTGCCAGCACCCGGGTCGCAGAAGAATCATCTCCCCACAGTTGATTTCCGTCACCTTGCCCTGTCTGTCATACATCGTTCCCTTGCCGGAATGGATGTACAGCAGTTGCCAGCTGTTGAGGACGCGACCTTTCCTGACATCGAAATAAAAGCCCTCCGGATGCCTTTCGGCCGGCGGATAGCTTGCATATCCCTTCTCAATGGTCTGCGTCCCGACCGTATTCACGGTGATTCCCCATTGTTCGTCCTTTTTTCCGATGAGGAGATATTTTATGCTGACATTTTCCATTTTCTTCGAAATATGAGTATGAAACCTTCAAAAAATAACCTGCATCATCTTTCTCATTCTTTTCGGTCTATATTTATTTTCTCATCAGTCGTGTACCTCCAGTACACTCCTTCTTCCAAAAGAAATCTATACTCGAAAATAATTGACAAATCTGAAGCAGTTTATTTTTTTCATGTTTCTATGTTCACGGCGTTCGTCGTGAATATAGCAGGCGAATATAAGTCAATAAAATCAAAAAACAATATTTTAATGTCATAATGATGCCTCGAAAGATTCGGAAATATACTTCTTTTGCAAAACATAATTAACACACTCATGGCATCAGCAGCGATAGATCTCGGCGCGACGAGCGGCCGCGTCGTAATTGGGAAATATACCGGTGACAGCATTCAAATGACTGAGATACACCGTTTTCAGAACAATATAATCAGAGTCGGAGGACGCAGCTATTGGGACCTTTGGGGACTGTGGAACGAGATTATTACAGGACTCCGAAAGGCTGCCTCATCGGGCGAAACAATCGAATCTATAGGCGTGGACACTTGGGGTGTGGACTTTGTCCTTCTCGGCAAGGACGGACATTTTCTTGCACAGCCGCGCTCCTACCGTGACAACTACACCGTCGGAATGCCGGAAAAATTCTTTGGCACCATTCCACGCGAGGAACTCTACCGCAGGACGGGCATCCAAATCATGAACTTCAACACCGTCTTTCAGTTGTTCGCGATGGGACAGGAAGAGAATTCTGCATTGGAGGCCGCTGAAGGGCTTCTTTTTATGCCGGACGCAATTTCATATATGCTCACCGGGGAGAAAGTTTGTGAGTACACGATTCTCTCCACATCTGCGCTGATGAACCCCGCGACGCACGATTTCGACGATGAAATTCTTGCTGCCGCCGGTGTGTCGCGCAGCCTTTTCGGACGACGGGTGATGCCTGGCGAGGTCATCGGAACGCTCACCGGCGAGGTTGCCTCCGAAACCGGGCTCGGAAACATCCATGTGATTGCGGTCGCCGGGCATGACACAGGTTCCGCTGTCGCCGCTGTTCCTGCAACGGACGGGAATTTCGCCTACCTCAGTTCCGGCACATGGTCACTGATGGGAGTGGAGACGCCGTCGCCGATTGTTTCGGACAGGTCATTTGAGATGAACTTTACAAATGAGGGCGGTGCTGAGGGCAACATCCGCTTCCTCAAGAACATAACAGGAATGTGGCTGCTTGAAAGATGCCGCGCGGCATGGGAAAAAGAGGGGAGAGAGTACAGCTATCCGCAGATAGTCGAGATGATGGGCGAGGCTCCGGCGTTCCGAAGCATGATTGATCCGGACGACAAGTCGTTTGCAGCTCCGGAAGACATGCCTTCGGCGATTAGGGATTATTGCCTTGCTCACGGAGAGCCTGTTCCGTCGTCGGATGCCTGCCTTGTGCGTTGTATATTCGAGTCCCTTGCGCTGAAATACCGTCTTGTGCTCGGACGCCTTAAGGTGCTCTCTGGCAAGAATATAGAACGTCTGCATGTAATAGGCGGAGGTTCTCTCAATGCGGAACTGAACCGCATGATTGCCTCCTCGCTCGCTCTTCCGGTGATTGCGGGCCCTGCCGAGGCGACGACCGCAGGAAACCTCATGGCCCAGTTCGTAGGGCTTGGGCTTGCCTCTTCAATGGCCGGAATGCGGGGAGCGCTTGCCTCCGATGCCTCCCTGCGGCGCTTTGAGCCGGAGAATACGGAGGCTTGGGATGCAGCATATTCCCGTTTTCAGAAAATTCTCGCGCTATGAAACCTTCAAAAAATAACCTGCATCATCTTTCTCATTCTTTTCGGTCTATATTTATTTTCTCATCAGTCGTGTACCTCCAGTACACTCCTTCTTCCAAAAGAAATCTATACTCGAAAATAATTGACAAATCTGACGCAGTTTATTTTTTTTCATGTTTCGATAGGAAAAATATAAAAACATAAAGATATGAAACAGGAACTCATCAACAAGGCATACGAAATCGCCAAGGAGCGTTATGCCGAATTTGGAATCGACACAGAAAAGGTTCTCGCACAGCTTCAGGACTTCCACCTCAGCATGCACTGCTGGCAGGCGGACGATGTGAAAGGCTTCGAAGTTCAAGCAGGAGCTCTCTCCGGCGGAATCCAGGCAACCGGCAACTACCCGGGAGCAGCCCGAAACATCGACGAACTCCGCGCCGACATCCTCAAGGCGAAGAGCCTCATCCCGGGAACCCACCGCCTCAATCTCCACGAGATTTACGGTGACTTCAAGGGCAAGGTTGTGGACCGCGACGAAGTGACTCCGGAATATTTCCAAAGCTGGATTGATTGGGGAAAGGAAAACAACACAAAACTCGACTTTAACTCCACTTCATTCTCCCACCCGAAGAGCGGCAATCTCTCACTCGCCAACCCGGACAAGGGAATACGTGATTTCTGGATTGAGCATACGAGGCGCTGCCGCGAAATTGCCGATGTGATTGGCAAGGCGCAGGGAGACCCGTGCATAATGAACCTTTGGGTGCACGACGGCTGCAAGGATGTTTCCGTCAACCACTACCTCTACCGCAGCCTTCTCAAAGACTCGCTCGACAAGATTTTTGCCGAGAAGAAGGACAATATGAAAGACTGCATTGAGGGAAAGGTCTTCGGCATCGGTCTTGAGAGCTTCACTGTCGGCTCCCACGATTTCTACACCGCATACGCAGCGCAGAACGGCAAGATTCCGACCATCGACACCGGACACTACCACCCGACAGAGAGCCCTGCCGACAAGGTTTCAGCCCTTTTGTGCTTCGTGAGCGAGCTTATGCTCCACGTCAGCCGCCCTATCCGCTGGGACTCCGACCACGTCACCATTATGGACGATAACACAGTGGAACTCTTCTCGGAAATCGTCCGTGCAGGAGCCCTCAACCGCGTCCACTACGGTCTTGACTATTTCGACGGGGCAATGAACCGCGTCGGAGCCTATGTCACCGGCTCCCGTGCAGCACAGAAATCAATGCTCCGCGCCCTTCTTGAACCGAAGGAACTCATCTCCAAATATGAACTTGAGGACCGCCATTTCGAAGTTCTTGCTCTCGAAGAAGAGTGCAAGTCCCTCCCGTGGAACGCCGTCTATGACGAGTTCTGTCTCCGCAACGACGTCCCGGTCGGCAGCGATTTCATTCAGGAAGTTCAGAAGTATGAGAAGGAAGTAACTTCAAAAAGGTAGAAGCTGTTTTGTTGACAATAAAAATGAAAAACTCTATACTTGAAAACCGCCCCGAACTGAGGCGTGAGATTGAAAAGGTTGCCGAGGTTGCCCTCTACCTCTGGGAAAAGGGATGGGCCGAAAGAAACGGCGGAAACATAGTCGTGAACGTCACCGAATATGTTGATGAGGGGATGAGGGCGCTACCGGCCATAGCTCCTAAGGTGCCTATGGTCCAGAAACTTCCGAACCTCAGGGGTTGCTGGTTCTTCTGCAAGGGCACCAACCGCAGGATGCGTGATCTCGCCCGTTTCCCGTTGGAGAACGGCTCCATAATCCGCATCTGCGACGACTGCGAAAGCTACGAAATCGTTGCAGACAACCCCGTGAAGCCGACATCCGAACTTGCCTCTCATCTTGCCATGCACTCACTGATGATAGAGCGTGGGAACGGCTACAAGGCCTCTCTCCACACCCACCCGATTGAACTTGTGGCGATGACACATCACCGCCCGTTCCTCGCGAAGGATGTGCTGACGAAAATCCTGTGGTCCATGATTCCTGAGACCCGCGCCTTCTGTCCGAAGGGTCTGGGCATCATTCCTTATGAGATGCCGTCTTCCGCAGCCCTTGCCGACGCAACGGTCGCGCAGCTTGACGAATACGATGTCGTGATGTGGGAAAAACACGGTGTCTGTGCCGTGGGACCCGAAATCGGCGAAGCCTTCGACCAGGTGGATGTCCTGAACAAGGCCGCCCTCATCTACGAGGCCTCCCGCAACATGGGCTTCGAACCCGAGGGCATGACCGACGCCCAGATGGACGAGCTGAAGGTCGCTTTCAATCTTTAGGCATTTCCCCCTCCTTATATAATAAAAGTTCGCGCGATGAAGGAAGATGTGCTTAAATATCTGACTTACACCGAACAGGATATGACCTGGGGCGGAGTCGTGAGTTTCGTAGAGACTCAGGACGTCGCCCCAGGTCAGTCATATCCTCCGGGCGACCATCCCAAACGCTATCTTTTCTCCACCGAGACCGGTCGTGTCCTCAATGAGTTCCAAATGGTCTACATAACTTCAGGCAGCGGCATGTTTCGCTCTAAATCGTTCAACGATGGCCGACTGACCAGAATCTCCGAGGGGGACATGTTGGTGCTCTTTCCCGGGGAATGGCATTCTTACTATCCGGAAAAGGAGACCGGCTGGAAAGAGTACGGTATAGGATTCGCCGGAAAAATAGCCGCGTCGCTTCTGAAGCACGGCTTCATCTCTCCATCCAAGCCGGTCCTCCACATCGGCGTGCGTGAGGAAATAACCAGGCTATATGAGACGGCTCTTAGTGTTGCCTCGGAGCAGAAGTCTCTCTATCAGCAGCTTCTGTTCAGTCTGCTCAATCTCATAATCGGCTATTCATGCTTCTATGACAGGAATGGCACATTCTCCACAACCTACATGGAGAAGAAAATCAACCAGGCCAAGCTTTTGATTTCTGACAATCTCGGGACCATCACCCCGGAGTCCTTGTCGGCAAAGCTCAATCTCGGCTACACTACTTTCCGTAAGAAATTCAAGGAATACACGGGCTTTTCTCCTGCCAAGTATATTCTTGAAATCAGGATAATGAAGGCTAAAGAACTTCTTACCAATACCTACATGACAGTCAATGAGATAGCTTCGGAACTCGGCTTTGACAACATTGACTATTTCTATGTCGTTTTCAAGTCAAGGACCGGCATGACGCCACTGTCTTTCCGGAAAAAGAGCCAGGGTTCGTTTCGCTTGAACAAATAGTTCACAACTTTGATTTTTGGCAATAATAATTAGTTGCTTGCCAACGGAGGCGTAATGAAGATTTTTTTTCGTTACTTAGCAATATTAAAATCGCTTCTCTAATAATAGCGGTCAAAAAACAAAGAATTTGAAAAGGACCCTTCATATGATTTCTGCTCAAACCCTAAATGGGGGGGGGTATAAATTGTTTTAGCCGCTTCGCGTCTTTCTTTGCGAAGTCTTTAATTCAAATAATTCCGTCTGTCGCTTCCGGACTACCTCGTATGGTTCCGGACAGTCTTTCGTGGCTTCCTTTGGGAGGCCGCGCCAGCGTAATTTGAAAAATGGCAACCACTGATTGACACAGACACATAATAATAACACACTGAAGATGGATGAGAAAAGAAGACTTGCTTTCAAAATGAAACTGAAGCCCGGCTGCGAGGAGGAGTATCGCAGGAGACATGCGGCTTTGTGGCCGGAAATGCGGGATGTGCTGAAAAAATCCAAAGTCGGCAACTATTCCATATTCTATGATCCGGACACCATGACCTTGTTCGCTTATCAGGAGACCGAAGAGGATTCATCGTCACAGGATCTGGGAGCGGATCCGATAGTCAGGAAATGGTGGCATTATATGAGCGACATAATGGAGGTGAATGAGGATGAGTCTCCAGTGTCCGTATCTCTCCGTCAACTTTTTTTATGGAATAGGCCTATGAGACGGATATATCTTTTCTTTGCCGCTCTCGGCACATTGTACTCATGTTCTTCTGCACCTTCTATCACGGACATGAGGGTTGAATGGTGCGAATCTCCGATATGCGTTGACACGCAGACACCGCGCTTCACATGGAACTTCGGTCCTTCGGAGTTCATGCAGCGGTCGTTTGACATCACTGTCAGGGATGCTGAAGGCTCGGAGGTTTGGAATTCAGGGATCGTGGAGACAGGAGAAATGAATTACCGCAGCGCTGAAGATATGGGTCTCAGTCCAATGTCTTCATACAAGTGGCAAGTTGCCGCAACCGGGGCAGACGGGCGTAAAGTAGTTTCTGACGAGGCTTGCTTTGAGACGGCCCTGTTCTCGGAAGACGATTGGGTGGCGTCGTGGATAAGCGATGGCAGGCTGCAGGACGAGGAGACCGCTCCGGTGCTTAGGCGGGACTTTATCGCCGCAGGGGGCTTTTCAAAGGCTCGTCTCTGCATTTCCGCGGCTGCGTATGCAGACTTCACCATTAATGGGAAACCTGTGTTTTCCTCGCCGCTCAATCCTGCATACACCGATTATGGGAAGAGGAACCTTTACATCGTGAAAGATGTCACTGATTTCTTGCGGGAGGGCAATAACACGATGCTTGCTGTCTTGGGAAACGGCTTTTACAATGTGGTGGATTATGTTGCAGTCTGGGATTTCGACAAGGCATCATGGCGTGGCAGGGCAAGGATGATTGCCCAGCTTCAGGTCGATTACCCTGACGGACGGAAATATATAATAGGTACAGACTCATCATGGAAGGCTCTTGCCGAGCCTGAGGCGAACCCCTACAGGATGAACAATATCTATTCTGGAGACACATACGATTGCCGGATACCTTCTCCTGTGTCGGATGGCTGCTGCGCAGCGTCACCGGAGAGTGCCACGAGCCTTTGGACAGCGGCCGTGGCAGTCGCGGCTCCGTCTCCGGAGTTGCGGGCCCAATATATGGCAGAGAATGCAGTTTCCGAGAGGCTTGAGGCGCAGTGCGTCCGCCACTTCGGTGACACGGTGGCCCTATGCGACTTCGGCAAGAACATATCGGGACTTTCCGGCTTTGTCGTGGAAGGGACGGCCGGGACTGTGGTCAGGATTCGGCACGGCGAGCTCCTCGATTCCTGCGGAAGGCTCTGCGTGAAGCACATGGACGAGCATTTCAGACCGCGTCCTGGACATGAGTTCCAGACAGACGTGTTCATTCTCGCGGACGGGACAAACATCCTTGAAGACAAGTTCTCCTACGACGGATTCCGATATGCGGAACTGTGTTCTGACCGCCCATTCACGCTCAAGTCCGCCGAAGCCTCGTTCATTCACACGGCCCTGGCTCAGACGGGAACCTTCAGTTCTACAGACACGCTTCTCGATGGCATACACGCCATGGTTATTCAGTCTTACCTTTCCAACAGCATGGGCATACCTACCGACTGCCCTCAGCGCGAGAAAAACGGTTGGACAGCGGACGGGCACGTTTCATGTGAAATCGGACTGCTCAACTTCGACAGCGCGAACTTCTATCTTAAGTGGATTGACGACATTGTTGACAACCAGCGTCCGGACGGACAGATCTGCGCCATAATCCCGAGCCACGGATGGGGGCTCGGCATCGGTCCGGTGTGGGATGCCGTGCTTTTTATAGTTCCGGAAACTCTTTACAATTACACCGGTGACATCCGTGGCATCGAACGTGCCGCGGCGGCATGCCGGAAATACCTCTCTTTCCTCGAAACCCGCGAGGCCGAGGACGGCGCGATTGAATATGGGCTCGGAGACTGGGTGCCATACAAGACAGAGACCCCAAACGATTACACTTCCACATGCTATTATTGGTATATGCTCAAGACGATGGCCCGATTCGAGGCCCTTCTCGGGGGTGATCCTGCCCCTTGGCAGGCAAAGGCTGACAAGATCCGCAGGCTCATAGTGTCGAAATGGTTTGACGGTACGACTGGAATCTGGGCCAATGGCTCTCAGACGGCGCAGTCGCTTGCCCTCTGGCTCGGTATTGTCCCGGAGGAAGCCGTTCCTGCGACGACGGAAAGGCTCGTTGACGCGGTGCACCGTGCGGACAACCATCTCGACTGCGGGATGATAGGCAGCAAGACCCTGCTCCGTGCCCTAACAGGACACGGGCATGCCGACCTCGCCTTCAGGCTTGCTACCGTCGGAACTGCCCCGTCATGGGCGTACTGGAGAAAGTGCGGCTATACGACTATGCCTGAACAGTGGACTATCCGCAAGGGCGTGGGGCTTTCAATGAATCATGTGTTCCTTGGGGATATTGACGCATGGATGTACAGCGACCTCGCCGGGATAAATTGTGATCCTCTCGTTCCCGGTTTTCGTCACATCGTCTTTCGTCCTCATTTCGTCGAGGGACTTGACGGCGTCTCTGCAAGCTGCCGTACCGCATCCGGAACCGTGGTCTCGTCATGGAAGAGACACCGCGGCAAGGTCAAGTTGGAAGTCTCCGTGCCATCCGGCACCACTGCGACACTTCACGCCGGCGGTCGCACAGAGGAACTCGCCTCAGGCAGACACTTCTTCACTTTTGACAATTAACACACTAATCTGATAAGTTATGAACATGAATGTATTATGCAGACTTCGCAGAGTCGGGACCGTGATTGCGACGATTTCGTTGTCGCTGTTCCTCTCGGCTGGTCTCAGCTTCGCCCAGAGCGGGCGGTCGATCAGCGGCAAGGTCACTGATCCTTCCGGCGCTCCGGTAATCGGAGCCGGAGTACTTGTTCATGGAACGTCTTCCGGAACAACCACTGACTCTGACGGCTCATGGACTCTCTCTCTGAGGCACCCAGATGCCGTAACGCTTGATGTCTCAAGCCTTGGATACAGGACCTCGACGGTCGTGGTTTCGGCATCGCAGACCGTTGTGAACATCGTCCTTGAGGAGGATATGACGACTCTTGACGACGTCGTTGTTGTCGCCTACGGAACCCAGAAAAGGGCATCCCTCACCGGTGCCATTTCTTCCGTGTCCTCAAAGGCAATCAAGGAGACGAGGAACGAAAATGTCGTTAACATGCTTTCCGGAAAGATGGCCGGCGTCCGTGTCGTGCAGACTTCCGGCGAACCCGGCTCGTTTTCTTCCTCAATCAATATCCGCGGAATGGGACGTCCTCTCGTCGTTATCGACGGCGTGCCCCGCGACAATATGGAACGTCTCGATGCCAACGAAATCGAGAGTATATCCACGCTTAAGGACGCATCCGCGGCTATTTACGGTATGAGAGCATCGAACGGCGTCATTCTCATCACCACCAAGCGCGGTCAGAGTGGCACGTCCAACATCGAATACGAGGGTTATGCCGGATTCTCCATGCCGATAAACACCCCTGACGGACTCAACGCATGGCAGTTCATGGAGATTACTAACGAGAATAACATCATGCGAGGCTCAATGGAACCTGGCAAGTTCATCTATTCCCTTGATGAAATCGAAAAATACCGCAATGGAACGAAGGTGGGCACCGAGTGGTGGAGAATCAACAATAATAATTATTCTCCACAGACGTCGCACACCCTCTCCATTTCAGGCGGAACCGACCGGGTGCAGTATTTCACGAACGTCGCCTACATGAAGCAGACCGGAGTCTACAGCACCGGTGATCTGAACTACCACAGATTCAACGTGCGCAGCAACATAGACGCTAAAGTGACCGACCACCTCAAGGCGGACCTTCTCATCAACGCAATGATGGATACGAAGAATTCTCCATACTACGACACGGAGGTGTTCTACCGCACCGCATGGGTCGAGAGGCCTGTTGATGCCGCCTATGCCAACTACACGAAGCCATACATGGCAAACATATCGCAAGGATACAACCCTCTGGCCATAACGGATTCTGATATTGTCGGTTACAAGAGACACAACCAGAAGATGGTTCAGCTCACCGGTGCCCTCACATACGACTTTCCATGGGTGAAGGGGCTTCAAGCCAAGGCATCCTACTCGTACGACTACACCAACTGGGAGAACAAGGAACTCAAGAAATCCTACACTCTCTATACCTACAATGTTGAGAACAACGAGTTCATCCCTTCCGTCTACGGAGGAAAGGACGATCAACCGGAACTGAATTCGATAAAGAGGAGTACGCGCTTCAGTCAGAATAAGCTGTTCCAAGGCTCTTTGAGTTTTGACAGGACTTTCGGAAAACACCATGTCGCGGCGCTCGCTCTCTATGAGGCTCAGACCACCGATATGGACAACTTCTATGCGCAGAGATACATCGAGATGACCTCGCTCGGGGAGCTCTCCAACGGCATCAGCGAAGGACAGTTAGGCTCTATGGACTCCAGCTACTACACCAGCGGAGCCCGCACCGCCGACCAGTCCGGTCTTTGGCAGATTGCCAGCAAGTCGGTTGTCGGCAGGGTGAACTACGACTATGCCGAGCGCTACTACGTCGAGGCGGCTTTCCGCTACGACGGCTCGTCAAAATTCTACAAGGGACACCAGTGGGGATTCTTCCCATCTGTCTCAGCAGGATGGCGCATATCCGAAGAACCGTTCATCAAGAACACCGCAGCCTCGTCCGTCATCGACAACCTCAAGCTCAGGGCATCCTACGGAGAGGCAGGCGACGACAGCACGGCTAACTTCCAATACATTGAGGGATATGAGTATGGTTCGGGCTCATTTGACTGGTGGCCGATCATTTGGGACGGCAAAGACGTGAACATCATCAAGCTCCTCGCTACCCCGAACGAAAATCTCACATGGATAAGGACAAGGACTGCCGACATCGGACTTGACGCCGACCTCTGGAACGGGATGCTCGGCTTTGAACTCGACTTCTTCCAAAGATTCCGCAGCGGCATTCCGGCAACACGCAATGTGACCATCCCTGACTGGCTCGGACAGAACCTCGCCCAGGAAAACCTCAACAGCGACAAGACCATGGGATTTGACCTCACGCTGCGACATCGTCACCATTTCGGCGACTTCCGCTACGGCATCACGGGCAACATCGCCTTCTCCCGCACGAAGAGGGTCTATGTTGAGCAGGAACCTTACGGAACCCAATACTTGAACTGGAGAAATATGGCGAAGGACCGTTACAACGACATCTGGTGGGGATATGACTACACAGGACAATTCGGCAGTCTTGAGCAGATTTGGAGCGCTCCAATTATGGACAGCCGCGGAAATTCAGAACTCAAGCCGGGTGACTACAGCTACGGGGACTGGAATGGGGATGGAGTCATCGATGACAACGATAAACACCCGATTGTCTTTGGAGCGCAGTCCACTCCTGTCATGTACTACGGATTCACGATTGACATGTCATGGAAGGGCATCGATCTTACGGCTGTCTTTCAGGGCGGCGCGTTCAACAACGTCAAGTACGACTGGTATCTCGCGTCTCCGTTCATCTACGACAAGAACGGCCCGGCATACTTCTACGACCGCTATCACATGGCCGACCCGTCCGCTGACCCTAAGGATCCGCGCACGGAGTGGGTGAAGGGCTACCTCCCTACCACGAGTCAGGGAAGCGAGGCCATGTCTCTCAATACCTCCACTTCCAAGGCTTCGCTCCATGACGCTTCCTACCTGCGTCTGAAGTCATTGGAAATAGGCTACACCTTCCCTCAGAAGTGGATGAGCAAGGTGAAGGTCAAGAACCTCCGGGTGTTCGCGAATGCTTACAACCTATTCACGATAACCGGTCTGAAATACCTTGACCCTGAGCATCCGTCTTCTGGCTATGGAACCACCTACCCGCTTATCTGCACAGTCAACTTCGGTGTAAACCTTAAATTCTGACAGGACAATGAAAAGAAAGATATCAGCTATAATATTGGCAGCGGCTCTTGCCGTGCAGATGCTCTCTTCCTGCACGAGCCTCGACATCGCGCCTACCAAGAACCTGCGTGAGGACCAGGTCTTCGACAATGAGGTCGGAGTCACTGCGGCACTCGCCTCCCTCTACTCCCTCATTCCCATTGCAGCCCACAACGCCAGCCTTTGGGGCGGAATCCAGGGCGATGCAGGCTCGCCTTTCTCAATCTGGAACAATCCGGGCATGGTCACAGGAGAAACCCAGTGCACTCCGCTGCGGGTGGCTCTGACACAGAAGACCTGCAACGGCGGCATGCTCTCGTGGTGGGACTACTCTTCAGTCCGTTACGCCAACCTTGTGCTCAAGGGACTTGAGGACAACGCAGAAGCATTCGCGGATAGGAAAGAACTCTATAACCATTGGCTCGGTGAGGCTTATTTCTGCCGTGCCTTCATGTATTTTGCAATGGTCCGCAGTTACGGTGGAGTTCCGATTGTCACGACGCCTGAAAGCTATGTCGGCAAGGACTCAGAGGCTCTTTTCAAACCGAGGAACACATGCGAGGAATGCTATGACTTCATTGCGGAAGACCTCCGCAAGGCTTATGATCTCATGGGCGACAACGAACTCAATGGCGGACGTGCCAATAAGTACATAGCTGCCGGCATTCTTTCGCGGGCTATGCTTACGGCGGCATCCGAGGCCAAATACGGCAGCGTGCAGCTCGACGGACTTGTCGGCATCCCGTCTTCCGAGGCAAAAAAATACTACATACTGGCTTATGAGGCCGCCTGCATGGCTATGGACAACGGGGGTAAGTACGAACTCTACAATGTATACAACGACGGCACTGCCGAAGGAATGATAAAGAACTATTGGAATCTCTTCATCGATGAGTCTTCAGCCAACAAAGAACGCATGTTCATAAAAGAATACAATGCGTCTCTCTCAAATGCCCGTCCGGAGAACTGGACTGTCCAGCAGATGCCTTACCACTACTCCATGATTAACGACTCGGGAGAACTTTCCGCGCCTGTCGAGTGGCTTGAACTCTTTGACGATGTAGACGGCAACCCGTTCAAACTCAACGTAGGTCCGGAGGACAACCCTGTGAGATATGACAAGACTCTTGACCTTTTCGCGAAGGCCCAGCCTCGTCTCAAGGCTTCCGTGCTCGTGCCGGGCGCGAAGATTCCTGGACGCAAGAATGGCGAAGAGGATGCTGTCTTCGAGGTTCGCAAGGGTATCTACGACAGCTATCCTGATGGTAAACTTTACGAAACCGCATCCTTTGAGGACAAGCATCCCAACGGAATGACCATTCAGGGCTGGTGCGGAGTCGGCAGTTCGATGACTAACGGCAATGGTTGCCTTGTCTGGAAATGGTGCAATCCTGACGCCACGGCAAACTGGTGGGCAGGCTCTGTCGACTGGATTGAACTTCGCTATGCCGAAGTGCTCCTGTCCAAGGCAGAGGCCGCTGTCAACATCCTCGGTGAAGTCGTTGACGGGAAGACAGTCACGATGGCAGATGCCGTAGAGCCGATAAACCTCATCCGCAGGAGAGCCGGCACTACGGAACTTACTAGCGTGGACGAGGATCTCGTGAAGAGGGAGCGTCGCTGTGAGCTGGCATTTGAGAACAGGACGTTCTGGGATCTGAAGAGGTGGCACATGTATGAGCAGGTCATCCAGAACAAGACCTTCTCGGCACTCTATCCCTACTACGTCGTGGACGAAGGAAAATATATCTTCAAGATTCACGAGCGCAGCGAAATCAGATACACATACGAGGCCAAGTCCTACTATGCCCCGATTTCTACGAGCGTCATCGCGAAGAGCAATAGGGCGATAATTCAGAATCCAGGGTATTAAAAGAACATTACAATGAAAAAGACAATAATTGCTTTATGTATTCTTGCTGTGGCTGTAGTCTCCTGCAAGGTGGACACATATAATCTGCCTTCCGAGACTCTTACCGGAAAGGTAGTCTGTGCGGACGGAACGCCTTTCATCACCGAGCAGCCTAACGGGTTCAGAATCCGTCTCGACGAGGTCGTTGACGGAAAGATTACCAACTTCCCGCAGTATTTCTGGGGTAAGCCTGATGGAACGTTCCGCAATACTAAGATTTTCAAGGGAACATACGTCGTGCAGCCTGTCGAGGGTGCCTTTCTCCCTGTAGACCCGGTTGAGGTGGAGATTTCGGGCGAGACTGAACTGACATTCGAGGTCACTCCGAACATCACCATCAACGCCGCCATCACCACGAGCGGTCCGGACATCATTGCCAAGTACCGTCTGACGAAGGCGCCGGGCGCCGGAAAAATCACGACGGCGCGCCTGCTTGTTTCAAAGTGGAACCCGAACGTGGGAATGAACCGTCTGGACAGGGAAGCCGTGCGCGACCTGAGCGGGGTCAAAGACGAGGCAATCCTGACCACGACCTATACCGATTCGGTGCTCGACTGCCTTGAGCCGGGCGTGACCTATTATGTGCGTGTTGCGGCGCTTGCATCGAACACTTCAGGACGCTACAATTTCTCCGAGGTTGTGAAGATTGAAATGTAATGTTCTCAATAAGTTAGAATACTGCGAAACTTGAATTAAGGAATATGAAAACAACAGTTAAGATTATGCTTGCGGCGTCGCTTCTCGTTCTCGCTGCGTGCAACAAGCCATACGATCCGATTGGTCCCAACAGACCATCGCCGGTGCTCCTCGTGAATCCGCTTGAACTCGCCTTCAGTTCCGACGGGGGTACGCTAAGTTCGAAAATTTCGACTAATGCCGAGACAGTGCAGATTGGAGAATTACCGGAGTGGATAGAATCCGCAAAGGTGAGCGATGATCTCAGCTCGATTGAAGTGAAAGTGAAGCCTAACGCTGACGAGAAGAACGTGAAGAGGGGAACGGTGAAGATGGTCTGCGCTTCGGGAGACAACACGGTGACCCAGTCGCTCAAGATCTTTCAGGCAGGAACCGGTTCTGAAATCGCGTTCGCCTCATTCACCGGCAAGACACTTCCTTCCGGGTGGAAAGCCGATGACCCTACACGCCTTGCTGTGGGCAACGGCTATCTTGCGATTACCTCGGACGACATTCCGGGCTATCTCTACACCTGCCCGGATAAGTTCTCCTCGCGAACCTACTATTTTTCCGTTGACATGAAGATGAAAGACGGCGGAGACGGCGGGGTGAAGCTCTACCTCAACGACGATCCGAAGCAGGACCTGAAGGTTTACCTCAGCTACAACTCTGCGCGTAACCGCGGCGGCATCTGGGTGCAGAACGGGTCCACATGGTGTGCGATGGATGACGGCACTGTGGGATCCGGTGACTGCCCTAACAAATGGGAGGAAGTCTATGTGATGCCGGACGCTTCCGAAATGGATGACTGGTGGAGGCTCGAAGTCTATAACACCGAGACCACGCCGAATGAACCGGTGATTGCGGTCAAGGCCCTCAAGACTCTCAACGGCGAGACTAAGGTTCTCAAGGCTCTCTACTCCCGCAAGTTCACATTCGTGAATGCCGATCCTGGCTGCGCTGGACTTTGGGGACGCTCCGGCGAGACCCAGTTCAAGAATTTCGTCCTGTCTTATGGAAAATAGGCATGCATAACAAGAAAATATGTTCTATCATATCAAATAACATTCAGTAACCAATCATTATTATGAAAAAGATTTCAGCATTTGCGGCATTCGCGGCCATTCTTTCCGTATGTGCCTGCAACAAGAATGAGGGTACGGACGACGGCTCTCCAAAAAAGATTGATTTCACAGCTGTCTCCTCAGCATTTACATCTGGTCCTCAGGTTTCATGGACAGAAGGAGACAAGATCAGCGTGTTTTCTGGTGAGAAGAGCTCTGTCTTCACTGCTACAAAAGGCGGTTCGACTGCCACATTCAGTGGAGAGACGGCATCTGCATCCACGTACATTGCACTTTCTCCTTATTCCGAAAACGCATCCGTTGCTGCCAGTGTCGTGAAGACTTCCGTTCCGGTGCAGCAGAAGGCTGTCAAGGACGGCGTTTCTTCAGAAGCGGTGCTTGCTGTCGCCTCAACTTCCGACAACAGCCTCAAGTTCGTCAATGCCACCGGACTTGTCAAGTTTACCCTAGCATCAGAGTACAACATCAAGCAGGTGAAGATCGCTGCGAAGGGCGGTGAGAATCTTTCCGGTGAGGTTTCTGTGACGACGGCAGGCAAGATAACTGTTGTCAAAGGCACGTCTGAAGTTGTCGTGTCTTCAGAAACGAACATGGAAAAGGGTGCTTACTATGCATCTGTTATCCCGGGCACATACGTCGACGGCCTCACCATGACTCTCACTGACGAGTATGGCCGTGTGGCTACAACAAGCTCGCTCGACTTTGTTTCCGTGAAAGCTTCAGATGTCCTTGACCTCGGCGCAATCGATTCCGAGGTGGAGTTTGCTGTGCCTGTCATTGAGGCCACGCCTTACGACCTTGCGGCAGCCGGCAACGGCGAGACACTGACCGCCACGCTTTCCGAGGCGTTCAAGTCGACGACCTCTGTCAAGGCTCCTTCATGGGTGAAGGTGAATGTGGACGGCACGACTTTAAGCGCGGAAATTGCGGCTACGGACAAAGCTAACGACGTGCGCTACGGCAAGATTTACATCGAAGGCATCACTGCTGCCGGTCCGGCAAAGGTCGAGATTCCTGTGGCACAGGCCGCAAAGGACGCGAAACTTGTCTTTGACAGTTTTTCCGGCAAAAAACTCGATGAAAATTGGAAGGGCGCTCTCACGAGGGCCGGAGCCAAACTCGAGGACGGATGCTTGAAGCTTATGGGAACAGGCACGCACAACGACCCCGCATCGACTTATGTAATCTATCGCATGGATACCCCTGTACAGCAGAGACTTAAGGGTGAGACGGGAGACTGCAACCAGTTCATCTGCACCGTGGACATCAAGGCTGACGGCGCCTGCGGCGGAGTCAACGCTTTCAACGCTTTCGGTTACAAAGAGGACGGGACATACGACTTCGCGAGCAAGCAGAACTACATCATCTTCGCTTCCGCTACGGCCGGTGCTGAAGGCGGCGGATACTACTGCTTCAACTGTGCTTCCCCTAATGCCATGGACAATTGGACAAAACCTGAGAACACCGCTGTTACCGACTGGATTCGCCTTGAGGTCAGCAACGTTGACAGAGCCGGCGATGGCGTTGGAGGCGACTGGGGCCTGAAGGCCATCTGGTCACTTGAAGAGGACAGCGACGGTGTGCTCCAAAAGAAAGACCTTCTTTTCCACGGCGGAATGTGGTGGTGGCAGGACAAGCCTCAGCTCGGCGACACTCCGGGTTATTTCGGACTGTTCTCGAAAGAGGCAAGCGTCGCATCATTCAGAAACTTTACATTGTCATATACTGAAAAGCAGAAATGAACGGAAAGATAGTGTCGGTTATGAGGCTGACTAAAAAGTCAAATTGACTTTGAGGTTAGCCTCTTTTCTTTTTAT
>ENA-OUQC01000276-OUQC01000276.1-human-gut-metagenome-genome-assembly--contig:-NODE-276-length-43534-cov-21.869523_pt1 | contig 43534 bp, 38 predicted proteins | sample MGYA00237942_ERZ548815 | MGnify/ENA primary metagenome ERZ548815 (study PRJEB26490, sample SAMN05194722) | human gut metagenome | biome: terrestrial biome; feature: human-associated habitat; material...
TTGCATGTGTTAGGCACGCCGCCAGCGTTCGTCCTGAGCCAGGATCAAACTCTTGCGTTTAATCTCTGATAGAGGCTCTCGCCTCTTTGCTCACTTTCTTCGCTTGGTTTCTCATTGTCATTGCGTTTCTATCTTCCAATACTTCTCGTACTGTCCGATTACTGGCTTGTTTCTTCTTCTGCACTATATAGTTTTCAAGGTGCCTCGCCGCCGCGCGTTTCTTTCGCGCCCTGCGCTCTCGTGCGACAGCTTTGTTAGTATAGCGCAGGTGGTTTCGTTTGTCAACTACTTTTTTCAATTTTTTTGAAGAAAGTTTTTCGTTCCTTTTTCGGAACCCTTGCGCTTTCGTTGCTTTGCTTTCGCGGTCGCAACTTTTCGTATTTTAATACTTCCCTTTCCATTTGTCAAGTATGTTTTTTACAATTTTCTACAGGTTCTTTTTCATTACAAGTGCATGTCTCCCTCCGCGCCTCCATTGACATTTCACGCTCGATTACTGTATTCTATAAGTTGATATTTTGTGCCGCGTATACGGCCTTGGGAGGAAAGCAACATGAGATCCTTGACATCCACCGAGCTTCGTCAGCTCTATCTCGACTTCTTTCAGTCGAAGGGGCACGCTGTGATCGCCAGCGCTTCCCTTATACCTGAGAACGACCCGACCGTTCTTTTCACGACAGCCGGAATGCATCCCCTTGTACCCTATTTAATGGGTGAAAAGCACCCCGAGGGCAAGCGACTGACCGATGTGCAGAAATGCGTGCGCACAGGCGATATTGACGAGGTCGGCGACGCCTCTCACTGCACTTTTTTTGAAATGCTCGGCAACTGGTCCCTTGGTGACTATTTCAAGAAAGAATCGATCGCATATTCCTGGGAGTTTTTGACCAGTCCCGATTGGCTCGGCATTGATCCCGACAAGCTGTTCTTTACTTGCTTTGCAGGCGACGAGGATGCGCCTCGCGATACGATTGCGCATGACCGCTGGGTGGAGATGGGCGTTGATCCTTCTCATATTGTATATCTTCCGAAAAAGCACAATTGGTGGGGGCCTGCGGGACTGACGGGACCCTGCGGTCCCGACACCGAGATCTTCTATGACACAGGCAAAGCGCCCTGCGGTCCGGACTGCAAGGCCGGCTGCGACTGCGGCAAGTATCTTGAGATCTGGAACAACGTTTTTATGGAGTACAACAAGGTCTCCGACGGCGTATTTGAACCGCTGGCACAGAAAAATGTTGATACAGGCATGGGTCTTGACCGAACGATCGCAACGCTGCAAGGCGTTGAAAGCGTTTACGACACCGACGCTTTTGCCGGTATCCTTGCTTCCATTTCCGAGCTGTCCGGCAAGCAGTATAAAGAGAATGCGGAGACGATCCGTGCATTCCGTATCATCGCGGATCACATTCGCTGCGCAACTTTCCTGCTGGGCGACCAGCGCGGCATCACGCCCTCCAACGTCGATCAGGGATATATTCTCCGCCGCCTCATTCGCCGCGCGATCCGTTTTGCGACGAAGCTCGGCATTCCGGACGGCAAGCTGTCCGTGGTCGCAGAGGCCGTCATTCGCCAGTACGGCGGGTTTTATACCGAGCTTGTTGACAACCATGATAAGATCATTTCGGAGCTTGATAAGGAGCAGCAGCGCTTTGCCAACGCTCTTCGCAAAGGCACGAAGGAGTTTGAGCGTCTTGTCTCTCAGCTCTCCGATCAGCGCATCGGCGGTGAGGATGCCTTCCATCTTTATGATACATTCGGTTTCCCGATCGAGTTTACGGTCGAGCTCGCAAAGGAGCACGGTCTGACCGTCGACGTCGACGGTTTCCAGAAGGCGTTCGAAGCGCACCAGGAGAAGTCCCACGCAGGTGCGGAGCAACGCTTTAAGGGCGGTCTTGCGGATAATTCGGAGGCTACGACCGCGCTGCATACCGCAACGCATCTGCTGCAAGCCGGTTTGCGCAAGGTCCTCAACGATGAAAACGTTTGCCAAAAGGGAAGCAATATCACCGCGGAACGTCTGCGCTTCGACTTCAGCTTCCCGCGCAAGGTAACGCCCGACGAGCTGCGTGCAGTTGAGGCCTTTGTCAATGAAGCGATCCAGGCGGATGTCCCCGTAAGCTGTGAGGAGATGACCGTGGAGGAGGCGAAGGCCGCAGGCGCGATTGGTCTCTTTGAGAGCCGCTACGGCGCGAAAGTCAAGGTGTACACCATCCCCGGTTACAGCAAAGAGATCTGCGGCGGGCCGCATGTGCAGCACACGGCGCAGCTCGGACGGTTCCAAATCAAAAAAGAGGAGGCATCCTCTGCCGGTGTCCGCCGCATCAAAGCGGTATTGATCCATGAATAACTGGCAGTCTTATGCTTGGGGGCTGCGCGGTGTTGCCGCGCAGTTCCTCGTTGATCTCGACTGTGCCGATGCGTTGACGCAGTTGCCAAAGCATGACACGCTCCTCTATCTGACCTGCCTCACGCGCAGGCCGGCCGGAAAAGATTTTTCGTTCTGGGAACGCCGCAGTCTGGACAGTGTGTTCAAAAAAGCGCGCAGAATTTTGGGCGATAACGTTCTCTACGTTGGCCGGATTGATCTGCCCGGTCAGCGCCGTTACTATTTCTACACAGATGATGCGCGTCTTCTTGTCGCGCTCTCCGAATACTGCGTCAAGGAGCGGCGTCTCGCCCTCACCTGCACGAAAGCGGTCGAACCCAATCGCCAGACTTATTTTCGCCTGCTGTACCCGGACGCTGCCAAATGGCAATCGGTCGAGAACGCAAAGGCGATTGCCAGGATGGCAGAACACGGAGACGACCTGGATGCACCGCGCTGCGTGAATTTTCACTTGTTGTTTTCCAGTCTTGCGCAGGACGATCCGTTTTTAGAGCAGGCAAAGAGCCTTGGCTTTACCGTTGGCCGGATCGATTGCGACCCGACCAATCCGATGCCTTTTTCTTTGATACTGCACAAGGTGGCGCCGCTGACAGTCTCCGCGCTTTCGCCGCTGACAAGCACGCTCATTTCCGCCGCAGGAGAACGACAAGGCGTGTTTTCGTATTGGGACGCGCCGCTCGTTCCGAAGAAACACATTCGATAAGTTTCTAAGGGGAGACGGTTCCTTTTCCCGGAGAATGCGCTTACTGAATAGAGAGGGTGTGATGGGGAATATGCTATCCCCCCCCGCATGACCCACTCTGTGAAAAACGGACGGTTCGCATCTGAACCGTCCGTTCTTTTTGTATTGCATCTTGGTGCATACGAGAAAGGCGCCGAAAGGGGCTCCTCGGAATTGATTTGAGGTCGACATTTCCGGAGGAAAAAGAGAAAACGTTTCTTTATTTTCCCACGCAAAACCGCTCGAAAATGCGATCGATCACCGTCGCGTCCACATCGGTTCCCGTAATGCTGCCGAGTGCCTGAAGCGCGGCTCGAATGTCCGTTGCTTTGCAGTCGAGTTCTTCCGCCTGTTCAGCGGAACACAGCGCTGCGCAGGCCTGTTCCAGCGCATGAAGATGGCGTTCGTTCGTGATCGCGTTGCAGTCCGCATCCTGCGGTGCGGCAAGCCGAAGCACCTCGCGCTTCAGCTCTTCCAATCCCTGCCCCGTTTTTGCGCTGATGGAAATCGCGCCCGCATAGTCCGTCTGTCTGGGCAAATCGCACTTGTTGACCACCAGGATGCGCGGAATACCGTTCTCTGTTGTTTCGATCAGCGTCTTGTCCTCCGCCGTGAGCGGCGAGCTTCCGTCCAGAAGCACAAGCTGGACATCCGCTCTGCGCATTTCGTCCAACGCACGATCAACGCCGATCTGCTCTGCTCGATCCGTGGCCTCGCGGATGCCCGCGGTATCGATAAGGCGTACCGGTACGCCGTCAAAGGATAGACGTTCGTCCAGCACATCCCGTGTTGTTCCTGCAATGTCCGTAACGATCGCGCGCTCAAAGCCCGCAAGCGCGTTCATGAGTGATGACTTTCCCGTGTTCGGCCTGCCCAAAATCACAACGCGCAGACCGTCCCGCAACACGCGGCCGCGCCGCCCGTCTGCAAGAAGACGTTCCGCCTTGCTTCGTCCGGCGCCCAGCTGTTCCGGCAGCCGTACAATGCAGTCCTCTTCCGCCTCCTCCGGATAGTCGATCGCCGCGTCGATCTCCGAGAGCGCGTCAAGCAGGATGTCCTCCACATCGTGAATCGCTCGACTGACGCTGCCGTGCAGCTGGTTCAGCGCAGCCTTACGGCTTTGCTCCGCATCGGCAGTGATGATGTCCATGACCGCCTCGGCTTGGGCAAGATCCATCTTCCCGTTCAAAAAAGCACGCCGCGTAAATTCTCCGCCCTCTGCGGGTCGGAATCCGAGTCCGGACAGCAGGCCGAGAATGCGCTGCACGGTTTGGTGCCCGCCATGGCAGTCGATCTCTACCATATCTTCACCGGTGTAGCTTGCAGGCGCGCTGAAATAGACCGCCATCGCATCGTCAATGGGCTCTTTGTCATCTTGGACCCGAACAAAGCGCATCATGCCCGGTTCGCTTGCAAAACCGCGATCAAAAATACGCGCCGTTTCCTTCGCGCGCGGTCCCGACACGCGCAGCACCGCGATCGCGCCGCCAATGGCGGTCGAGGGTGCATAGATCGTATCCTCAGAATTTCTCATTGCTTACTCAAAAAATGGGCGCCGCTCTGTTGCTACGGCGCCCGGTCTGTCGTTATCTCAATCGTCTTGCTTCGGCGCAATGATCACGCAGCGGTTCGGCTCTTCGCCCTCGCTGTATGTGGTAACACCATCGAAATCCTGCAATGCGCTGTGCAGGATACGGCGTTCATACGGATTCATCGGCTCGAGCGTCACGGAGCGCCCGGTGGAGCGAACCTGCGCTGCTTCCTTTCTTGCAAGACGTGCGAGCGTTTCTTCGCGGCGCGCACGATACCCCTCGGTGTCCAGCGTGATACGCTGATACTCCTGGCGGCCGTGATTTGCATAGAGAGAAACGAGGTATTGCAGCGCATCGAGCGTCTCGCCCCGGCGGCCGATCAACAAACCGTCGGTATCCGTTTCCATGCGAATGCGCAGTCCGCCGTCAGTCTCGACTGCCGCGAGCGTTGCATGGATGCCCATTTTTTCGAGGATCTGCTTCAGGAATTGCGCAGCCGGCATCTGCTCTGCCAATTCTTCGCTATACGCATAGGACTCGGCGACGGGTCTGCTCCTGCGCCCTGTTTGCTCGTCTCTGCGTCCGCGTCCGAAGCGTTCCCGTTCCCGGCCGCCGTGGCCGCGTTCCCTTCGTTCATTGTTCCGTCCCCCACGTTCGCGCGCAGGTCGTTCCTCGCGCGGTTCCTGCTGGCGGATCTGCTCCATATCCATCACCGCCGGCGTTTCCCGCTCTGTCAGCCGCACGACAGCCATCTTTGCGCCAAAGCCAAAGAGCCCTTTGCTTTCGTCCTGCAGCGTTTCAATCTCGACCTCATCGATCGTTACCCCCATTTCGACGAGGCCGTGGAAGATCGCCTCATCGACGGATCTTCCCGAAAACTCCATGCTTCTCATTCCGCTTCCCCCTCTACGGTTTTCTTCTGCTGTTTTGCAAATGCACGGTTGATGAAGAAGGTCGTCACCATAGATACCAGGTTGCTGATCGTCCAATAGAGCGCAAACGCAGCGTTGGTACTAAGGCAGAAGAAGAACGTCATCGCCGGCATCAGATACTGCATCATTTTGTTGGAGCTTGCAGTCGCATCGCTCTGCGGCTGATTACGCTGCATGACCCATGTGGACAGCCATGTCGTGCCGCCGCACAGAAGCGGGAAGATGAACCATCCATTGTTGTGTCCCGCATACAGATTGACGCAAGGCGCCATGACGTCGTTGTAGCGCGCGATGATCTCGTTTGCGAGCGTCTCCGTCGCGCCGCCGGCCTTCAGCATCTCGGCAATATTCGAAATGGCATAGGTGCCGTCGGCGTTTTTAATAAAGAATCCGAGCTGGGTAAACAGTTCCGCTGCCGCCGGGTTCTCTTTGAAGTAGAGCAGACGGGGCAAATTGTTCGCTTTCGCAAGGAAATTCTGCGCAGTCATGACGACAGGCTGCGTTCCGCTGTCCGCCATCCAGATATTGTTGACCCAGAGAAAACGGAAGTTTTTGAACATCTCAATGCCCGCCTCTTCGTTCTCCTCCAGCGTGACGATAAGCCGGACGAGCATTTCATTGCCCCACTGACGGAACGCCGCAATGAAAACGAAAAACAGCGGCATGGTGATGAGCATCGGCAGGCAGCCGCCGAACATGGAAACGCCGTTCTCGCGCATCACCTTTTGGGTCTCGCGATTCATTTTTTCCGGATCCTTTTCGTATTTCTTTCGGATCCGGTCAAGCTGGGGCTGAACGCCCTGCATCTTCAGGGAGGACTTGCGCGACTTGATGTCGCCGAATACAGTAATGGCGCGAATGAGCAGCGTCGAAATGACGACGGTAAGCGCAATGTTCTCGCCGGTCAGGTTCTCGAACAGCCACCGCATTCCGAGAAATACCCATTGTGTCAAAAAGAAATCGCCTTGCACGGATTTCCCTCCTCTATTTCGTTGATATACTTAGATCATTTATGGCTATGGCACCGGATCGTAGCCGCCGCGGCAAAACGGATTGCATCGGAGGATCCGCCAGATCGCGAGACGCGCGCCCTTCCATGCGCCATACTTCTCAATGGCTTCGATCGCATACTGCGAACAGGTCGGCTGAAATCTGCAGCACGGTGGAAATGCAGGAGAAATGTACTTTCTGTATCCGCGGATCAGCAGCAGCAAAAACCGCTTCAAGGCTTCCATCCTTTCTCCATTGCGCCCGCCCGCACAAGCGTTTCCTCTGCCGCGCGGCAGAGTTCCGAAAACGGGGCCTCCGCAACGCCGCTTCTCGCTACGAAAATGACATTGATCCCTGGCCGCAGTCCGGGGATCAGCGGCGTAACAGCCTCGCGCAAACGACGCTTGATTCGGTTTCTCAGGACGCTGTTGCCCTGCTTTTTGCTGACAGAAATACCGACGCGGCTGTTTCGCTCCCTGCCGCGGCGCGGCGCCACGATCACGGCAAACAGCCGATGCGAAGTGGATTTGCCGACACGATAGGTATAACGGAATTCTTTTTTCTTTTTCAGAGAATCAATGCGTTTCACAGTCGCTACCCGGATTTATCGTGCGGTACGAAAAAAACGTGCGGCAAGCCAATGCTTGCCGCAAACGCTTGTGTCCTTTTGTGCGCACAAAAAGAATGCCTTACGCACTCAGCTTTTTGCGGCCCTTTGCGCGTCTGCGCTTCAAAACGTTGCGACCGTCGGCGGTCTTCATGCGCTTGCGGAAGCCATGCACCTTGCTGCGCTGACGTTTTTTCGGCTGATAAGTCCGTACCATCCCTTACACCTCGCTTTTCAGAATTACTCGGGGCGGTCGAACCACCCGTCTCGCGCAGGCTGCGCTGCGCGTTGATAACCTTTGATATTATAGTAGACGTATCGGTATAATGTCAAGTAAATCCGCAGATTTTTTCGGCCGTCTCTGCGTCCGTTATTTCAGCTTTGCAAAGATCATCCGGCCGGCCGAAGTTTGCAGTGCGCTGGTCACCACGAGCCGCCGTTCTTCACCGATGCAACGTCGGGCGTTATCAACGATGACCATCGTGCCGTCCGGCAGATACCCGACGCCCTGCCCCGCTTCCTTGCCCTCTTTTACGATGGCAAGCGTCAATTCCTCGCCTGGCAGCAGCACAGGCTTGACCGCATTTGCCAGATCGTTGATATTCAGAACGCGCACGTTCTGCACCGCCGCGACCTTGTTGAGATTATAGTCGTTCGTCACAAGGACGCCGCCGAGATCGGCCGCAAGTCGGAGCAGCTTCAGATCGACTTCATCGACGTCGTCGTAATCGCGCTCCTCGACAATGACCGGCTGACGGAGCGTTTCCTGCATCGTTTTGATTAGGTCCAGTCCGCGGCGGCCGCGGTTCCGTTTCATAACGTCGCTGCTGTCGGCAATGTGCCGGAGCTCCTTCAGCACGAACGACGGGATCACGAGCGTGCCTTCAAGGAATCCCGCCTTACAGACGTCATACAGGCGGCCGTCGATAATGACGCTCGTGTCCAATATTTTTTGCGGAACGCCGTCATTCCCGCCGCGCGCACCTTTCAGAATGTCTGCGCGACGCGTAATGCCGAACCGACAGCCAAGATACCCGAACCAAATGTAGAGCAGGATAGAAATCGCCTCCGGAAGCACCGGAACGCTGATGGTATGCACGGCAAGGCTCACCAGGTATGCCAGCAGCAATCCGAGCATCAGCCCCAGCACACCGAACAGGATATCCATCGCCGGCGTTCTGTGCAGCCAGCTCTCCGTCGCACGGAAAAAACGCCGGACGCCGTCAATGATATACGGGGAGTATAGATAAAAAATGAGTCCGAATGAAATGCCCACCACCGCATAGATGCCGACAAGAACCGGCGTCATGGTCGTATACCGCATGACATAACCGTATCCCGGATATTTTACATTATAAAGCACAAGCGCCGTCAAGGCGCAGCCCAAGCCCAACCCTAGCGCGGCGATACATATGCGCAAAAACTTCCGCATAAGGGTACGATCCTCCTGATTGATATGAGAATTGATGATATTCTGCTGTGTTCAACCTCCGACGAGGGGTAAAAACTCCGTTTCCTCCTTCCCGCTTGACGCCGTGAGCTCCGCAAGAAGGACTTGTCTTGCAGTCAAAAACATCTTGCGCTCGCCTGCGGAAAGCCCTTTTTCTTTTTCGCGTCGAATGAGGCATTTGACCACTTCGGCAACGGAGAAAATATCACCGATGCGGAGCTTGTCCAGATTGTCCCGGTAGCGTTGATTCCAGTTATCGCTTTCCCCCTGGATCTCATCGTTCCTGAGGTAGTCTGCAACGCGCTCGCAAACATCGGCATCGACAAGCGGCCGCAGTCCGACGGCTTCCGCCGAAGCGACCGGCACCATGGCCGTCATGCGTCCCATGACAAAACGCAGCATGTAGTACTGTGTTTGTTCGCCGAGAACCGATTGTTCTTCGATCGCTTCCACAACGCCGACGCCATGCATCGGATAGCAGACCAGATCCCCGATCTGAAACACACCGAGTCCTCCTTCCCTGCTATATTTGTTATCATTATATCGGAATCGGCGATCGGATGTCAAATAAAATTTATAATAGTATCATAGCGTTTTGCCGCTGTCAATGATGAATTTTCGCCTGAACACAAAACAGGCGTCGGGTCACCGTTTATACGCTCCGCTATCTCTGCCGGAAAGAGCGTGTTTTCGTCCGCGCGCCGTCTTTTGCCTGTTTCAAAACGACAAACGGCTCCCGCTATTTCAAACGGAAGCCGCTCGACAGATCTTCTGTTAATCCTTCAGCAGCGTAGGCTGATCCATGAAGCTCATGTCCATCATACGCTTGTTGACGCGCTGCTCAAACAGGCTGCTCATCGGCGTGCGATCATGTACGATCTTGACCGCCTGTGCAAACATCGGCGCGGCAGAGATGAAGCGGATCTTAGAGGACAGGCCGGCGTCCGGGCATTCCAGCGTATCGGTCGAAACGACAAACTCCAGCGGACTCTCCTCGATCTTCTGGATGCCCTTGGCGGAGAGCACGTTGTGCGACAGCGCCGCGAACACATGGTTTGCGCCCTTCTCTTTCAGACCGCGGGATATGTCGACCAGCGTTCCGCCGGAGATCGAAAAATCGTCTATCACGAGGCAGTTCTTGCCCGCGACTTCGCCGATGATCTCAAGGACCTTCGCGTTCTCATCGTGACCCGAGCGCATTTTATCGCCGATCGCCACGGGGCAGCCGAGCTCCGTCGCGTATTCTCTTGCGCGTTTCGCGCTTCCCGCATCCGGGGAGACGACGACCAGATTGTCATCGACGAGTCCTTGACGGCGGATATACTCGCAAAGAAGGGATTTTGCGTACAGATGATCGACCGGGATCTTGAAAAAGCCCTGTACCTGCGGCGCATGAAGATCCATTGTAATAAAGCGGTCGGCGCCTGCGGATTCGATGCAGTCCGCGCAGACGCGCGCCCGGATGGAAACGCGGGGCTCGTCCTTTTTATCGCCCTTTGCATAGGAGAAATATGGAACGATGACCGTTACGGAGTTCGCGCTTGCACGCTTGAACGCATCGATCCAGAACAGTATCTCGACAAATTCGTCGTTGGGCTGACGACCGATCGGCTGCACAAGATACACGTCCTTATCGCGAATCGACTCATTGATCCTTACAAAAATATTTCCCTCGGAGAATTTGATCGTTTCCGCGTCTCCGAGCTGCGTTCCAAGGTATGCGCACATTTTTTCGGCAAAGGGCCGCCCAGTACTGCCCGCATAGATCTTGATGATGCCTGCACCAGTATACATCCGACTTCCTCTTTTCGATATTGTTCATGGGGATATCCCAAGACACGTCTATTATAGCAAACACCCCATGGAAGGGCAAGCCGTCCCGGGCAGTATTCTGCAAAAGATGCGTTTCTCATTCGGAGGGCAGCAGGTTCAACATATCCTCTTCGTTGGCGACGTTCGTGTAGGCGTTCGGCACGTCGCCCACAATGATGTTTTCCGCAATGGTCGCTTCCGCGCGCACAACGAGCTTCACGGCCTCGCCCGGCAAAACGACGCGCACGCTTGCCGTGAGACAAATGTTGATGCGATGTCTCGTCTGGTTGATGCCCGCCGAAGTAAACTCGCTGCTGAACGTCGAGGCGACGGCGCCCGCGGGCGTAAACCGCAGCGTGAGCTTCGGTCCCTTGCCGGCGAGAATGGGAATGCCGGATACCGTGCCGAAAGGTACAGTCACGCCCTGATCGCCCAGCGAAACGATCCGCTGCTGCGCGGCGTTTGCACAGGCGGCCGCCAATGCGTTGAGTTTCCCGCCGTCCGCTTGCAGCAGATATACCCGCGTATCGTTTTCATAGACGCGGATCAGCTCCCCGCTCTCTTCGGCGACGATCTCCATGATCGCATCGTTCATTGCGCGCGCTGCGATCGCCTCCACCCGTGCGCTCGCAAGACCCCGAAGAACCGGGCGCAGGTTTTGGTTGATATAGCAGAAGCCGCCCACGGCCGCCGTGAGCAGCACGAGAGCGGCAAGTCCCGCTTTCCATCGTTTTTTCACCGAAGATCACCCCGGTACAGTCTATGCGTCAGACCGATATTTGGTGTCGCTTCAGAAAGAATGCTCTGGTTGTTTCGAGCGTCTCCGTCTCTCGGAACGCGCATCCGGGAACAACACCCGGCCGGTTCGCACCGTGAAAATCGCTCCCGCATGTCACGAGCAGCCCGTTTTGCCTTGCAATGCTCACATGCTCTGTGATCTGTCCCTGCGTCGCGCTCGAATAATACGCCTCCACGCCCATCAGTCCCGCTTCCGTAAGTTCCGCGATCAAGCGCCGCACGTTGCACTTGAGCTGACACGGATGTGCGACGACCGGCACGCCCCCGGCATCCAAAACGAGCCTGATCGCCTCCGCGGGCGACAGGCGTCTGACCGCCGCATAGCCAGGCATTCCTGGGGCGAGATAGCGGCGAAACGCATCCTTTATGTCCTTTGCATAGCCGCCCGTACAAAGGGCGCGCGCAATGTGAAGCCGAGTCATCGTCCCTTCCTGCGCTTCAAGCCACGGGCGCACGTCGCAGCCAAGCGCCGCAAGCTTTTGCAGCATGATCTCATTGCGTTCTTTTCGCCGATCGCCGACCGCTTGCAGCGTTTCGCGCAGCTTTGCGTTCTCCGGATCGAAATCAAGTCCCAGCAAATGAAGTGTTTCCGGAAACTCCGTATCGATCTCAACGCCCGGCAGGAAAGTCAGTCCGCTTTCTTCCGCGGCTTCTTGTGCTTCCGCCAGTCCGTCCAGCGTATCATGATCCGTAAGCGCCAGCATCACAACGCCCGCCTCCTTTGCAAGGCGCACGACTTCCGCAGGCCGGCAGCTTCCGTCCGACATGCAGCTGTGCAAATGCAGATCCAGTTTGCTCTGTTCCACTCTGCCCTCCAAATAGAATGCGGGGCAGATCGCTCCGTCCCGCATTGTTTTTCCTGTGCCGTTCCGAACCAAGCGTCAGCGTTCCTCCGTCGGTTCCGCTTCGGCGTTGTCCTCGGTCGTTTCCGCAGTCTGTACGGTCTGTTCCGCTTCGGTGTCCGCAGACGTTTTCACAGTCTCAGCCGCCGTGTCCTGCGTCGTTTCCGGTTTGATAACATCTTTGGGGTCTGCACCGTGATACACCGCGGCAAACTCTTCACCCGTCACACGCTCATACTCCATAAGCATGTTTGCGACGCGATCGAGCGCTTCCATATCGGCGCCGACCGCTTTCTCTGCGCGAAGGAACTGCTCCTGAAGGATCCGCTGCACCTCCGCGTCGACGCGCGCTGCGAGCGACTCGGAATAGTTTCTCTGGTGTCCCCAATCGCGGCCAATAAAGACCTCCGTCTGACCGCCGAGGAAGATGGGGCCGATGTCCTCGCTCATGCCGTATTCCGTGACCATCTTCTGCGCGGTCTGCGTTGCCGCCTGCAAGTCGCTGTAGGCGCCCGTGCTGATGTCGCCCATGCGGAGCTTTTCCGCGACGCGGCCGCCAAGCGACATTGCGATGCTGTCCTCGAGCTTTCCGCGCGTCACATAGTTCTTGTCCTCCTTCGGCAGCATCATGGTGTATCCACCAGCCATGCCGCGCGGGATGATGCTCACCTCATGTACAGGATCGCAGTTTTGCAGCTTCATCGCCACAATCGCGTGCCCCGCCTCGTGATAGGCCGTCAGTTTCTTGTCCGCGTCCGTGATCACGCGGCTGCGCTTCTCCGGTCCCATTTGAACGCGGGTAATCGCTTCCTCGAGCGCCGGCATTCCGATCTTTTTCCCGCCGTCCCGTGCGGTCAGGATCGCCGCCTCGTTCAGCACGTTCTCCAGATCCGCGCCGGTAAAGCCCGGCGTCCGCTTCGCAAGCGTCGCAAGGCTGACGTTGTCGGCAAGCGGCTTATTGCGGGCATGGACCTTCAGGATCTCTTCGCGGCCCTTCACGTCCGGATAATTCACGGTGATCTGACGGTCAAAGCGACCCGGACGCAGCAGCGCGGGATCCAGAATGTCGGGACGGTTCGTCGCCGCAATGACGATGATGCCCTCGTTCGGCGCAAACCCATCCATCTCAACGAGCAGCTGATTCAGCGTCTGCTCGCGCTCATCGTGACCGCCGCCCATGCCGGCGCCGCGATGACGGCCGACGGCGTCGATCTCGTCAATAAACACGACCGCAGGCGTTGCACGCTTTGCCGTCTGGAACAGGTCGCGTACGCGCGATGCGCCCACGCCGACAAACATTTCAACAAAGTCCGAACCGGAGATTGAGAAAAACGGCACCTTCGCCTCGCCGGCGACCGCCTTTGCAAGCAGCGTCTTTCCGGTGCCCGGAGGGCCGACGAGCAGAACGCCCTTGGGAATGCGGGCGCCGATGGCGTTGAACCTGGCGGGGTCGCGCATGAAATCGACGACCTCTTTCAGCTCTCCCTTCTCCTCGTCCGCTCCCGCCACGTCGTTAAAGGTCACGCGGTTTTTGTCATCAAGTTGGATCCGGGCGCGCGATTTGCCAAAGTTCATCATCTGCTTTCCGCCGCCCTGTTGCCGGATCAGGAAGAAATAGAATACGGCGAATGCAACGACGACGATCAGCGACGGCAGAATGATCGACCAGACGGATTCCTTGACCACCGTGGCCTCATACGCAAAGGAGTAGTCGCTGGAAGCGATCTCGTCCACGCTCTGATACTTCCCCGGATTCGCCGCAAAGACGATCGCCGCCATATCGGAACGGAACGTGGTCTCCGACGGAATGACCACGTGGAAATCCGCTTTTTTGTCCGCGTGTTTTTCCAGATCCTTGAGCGTGAGCTTGCTGTCGCCATACAGGCCGTAAATGTCACGATAGGTGACCTGGATCGCCTTGATTGTTTTTTCTCCTCCGGCCGGTGCTTCTTCCGACGCCTCCGTCCGCTGTACAAGCGACAGGAAATCCGTGTTATAGTCGAGTTCGTCCGGCTTGCTGCTCACCGTGTCCATGCCCGTCACCATCCAGATGATGGCGGCAAAGAGCAGGCCCCAAATGATGAGCGTCTTGATCCACTTATTGTTCAATGACATATCCTCCGCCGCGGCTGGTTGTTTTCCCGATCGGGCGCGCCGCGGTTCTCAATGCTTCCTAAATCAGTCGTTGTTCTGGTACACAGAGGGCTTCAAAATGCCGACATAGGGCAGATTGCGGTAGTAGCCGCAGTAATCCAGGCCGTACCCTACGACAAACTCGTTGGGAATAATGAAACCGCAGTAATCCGGCGTAATGTCGCACTCTCTTCGCTCGGGCTTATCCAGCAGACAGCAGATCTTGAGCGAGGCCGGCTGGCGCTCCATGAGCACGCGCTTGAGGTGCGTCAGCGTCAGGCCGCTGTCCATGATGTCCTCCGCGATGAGCACATGCTTGCCGGTGATGCTCGTATCGATATCCTTGGTCAGTCTGACGATCCCCGAGGTCTTCACCGCGTCTCCGTAGCTTGAGATCCCCATGAAATCCATTTTGAGCTTGACGTCCATGGCCCGGGCAAGATCCGAGAAGAACACGCACGCGCCCTTCAGAATGCAGAGAAGGATGACCTCCTCGCCCTCGTAGTCCTTCGACAGCTGCTCTCCAAGCTCGCGAACGCGCTTTTTGATGGTCTCCTCGTCGAGCAGAATCCGTTCAATGTCCCCCGTCATGCAATTCTTGCCGCTCAAGCCCCAAATCCTCCTCAAGTTTGATATATATGATCCTTTTACTTTCCGCGGTCACGCGCACGCGCTCCGCGACGGTATATCCCGGCACAAATAGAATCTCGTTATCCGTGCAGAGCAGCGGAACTCCGCGCAGACGTTCCGGTGTTTTACGATCCGTAAACACATCGGACAGCAGCCGCTCCCCCGGCCCGCCAAGCGGTCGAAACCGATCGCCCGCGCGTCGGCTGCGAAAATACAGCCGCGTTTCGGACCCGCATACCCGGTCAAGCGACAGACATGCTTCAAATGCGGACGACGGCGGACAATATGCAGGCACGGTCTTTGAGCGGATCCTCCAACCCGCCGTCCGACAGATCTCTCCCGGCATGAACGGTTCGCAAAACGTCGGTATCCCCGCTCGCACGCCGAGCCGCAGAATGTTTTCGTCGAGCCACGCGTGCTTCCCCTGCCGCAATTCGATACAGACGCCCGGCTGTCCGGCCAAAAGCTCTTCCAAACGTTCCACATCTTTGCGGCGCACATCATACGCAAGCGTCTCGCGCAGGATCGTCAGCAACACGCGCCGCTGCACAGGTCGGGGCAAGCAGCGCAGTGCGTTTCTGTCATATCCTCCCTGCGCTTCGGCTTTCCGTTTTGCTTTGTCAGCGACGGACTGCAAATACGCCTCTTCTTCCGCAAGCAGCGAAGCCGTCGAGGCAAGATGCCGGACGATCTCCGGCTGAAAGCTCTGCATCAGGGGCAGAAGCTCCCTTCGCACGCGATTTCTTGCATACGCCGTGTCGGCGTTGGTCGCATCGGTGCAGTACCGCTCGCCGTGTTCCCGCAGAAAGGCGAGCAGTTCTTCGTGTGTTTTTCCGAGAAACGGCCGTATGATGCGTCCGCGTACCGGCAGCATCCCGCATAGGCCCGTCAGCCCCGCGCCGCGAAGCAAATGCAGCAGCAGCGTCTCTGCCTGATCGTTTGCATGGTGCGCCGTTGCGATGCAGTCCGCCCCGATCTTATGCATCGTTTCCAGCAAAAACGCATATCGCAGCGTTCTCGCCGCTTCTTCCACGCTTTTCCCTTCCCGACGCACCAACCCCCGCACATCGCCGTTTCCTCTATAAAACGATACGCCCAGTCTTGCGCACAATTCCCTGCAAAACCGTTCGTCCGCATCCGCATCCGCACCGCGCAGGCCGTGGTTGAAATGCGCGGCGGACAACGCCGATATCTCTCCTGCGCGCCATGCTTCATGCAGCGCAAGCAGCAGCGCCGTGGAATCCGACCCGCCGGAAAAAGCAAGGAGTACATGCGTTTTTTCTCCGAGACCGCATCGTTCAAGATCGTCCGCAGACAAAATCCGCATGGTCACAATTCTCCAAAATAATATTCATTTCTATATTACCCACATCCGTCAGATTTGACAAGAGGAATGCCGAAAAATCATTTTTTCGTTTTCCTCTGCACATTGTTTTGACACAGTTCTTACTTTTCCTTATAATGGTACAAGATGTTTAGATTGGTGGAGGTCGAACTATGGAGCATTCGCACAGCGGGCACAGACAGCGTTTGCGGGATCGCTATGAGCAGAGCGGCGCGGGGGCTTTTGCAGATCACGAGCTGCTCGAGCTGCTTCTGACCTACGCCATTCCCCGCCGCGACGTCAACGAGATCGCGCACGCGCTGCTCGAACGCTTCGGTTCGCTCGAGGGCGTGCTCTCTGCGGAGCTTTCCGCACTGACCTCCGTTCCCGGGATCGGAGAAAGCACCGCCATGTTCCTTCGGCTTCAGCACGACGTTCAGCGCCGCATGGCGCTGCGCCGTTTTTCCGGCCGCGACGGCCGTGTGCGGCTCAATACGCCCGCTGCAAGCGCGCGCTTTGTCAACGAGCTTCTCCTTGCGGAGCCCAATGAAACGGCGCTTCTGCTCTGTCTGAATACGCAGCGCACGCTCATTTCTACCCGGCAGATCGCCATGGGGACGCTGGATCAGGCGGCTGTGCATCCGCGGCTCGTCGCTGAGCAGGCGCTGCTGCAACACGCGCATTCCGTGCTGCTTGCGCATAATCACCCGTCGGGCAGTCCCTTGCCGTCCGAATCGGATCTTGCCATTACAGAGCGCGTGCGTGCGGCGCTCAAGAGTCTCGATATAGCGCTGCTCGACCATTTGATTGTTGGCCGCAACGCCGTATACAGTTGTCTTGCCGAGACGGTCATCGTGCTCCATGCAGAGGAATTTGAAACGATCCCTCCCGAGGTATATCGCGAAGAATATCTGTCTCCGATCAAAAAGCCGCTGCTCGCCGTCGTGATGGAGCAGTATCAGGAGTAGAGACGGCGAATACACTGTGAATGCAACGCGAGCTGCGCAAGGCGCAGCTCGTTGGTATTCGCGGACATGACTCCCCCGCGTCGATCTGGTCATGCAGCAGTACCAGACCAGTACCTACGATGTGCAGATCTACAAGATCACCACAGAAAGAAGCCTGCAAAAACACAGCCGGCACGAACGGCGCATGCGCGGTGACTTACGGGCAATGTGAAAGACTTGTCCTTCAGCCGAGTTGGATGTATTTGTAATTGCTCCGCTTGCTGGCTTTACTTCAGTTTTTTAATCTGCTCGATAAATCGGAATTTGTTTAACCTCTTAAATTCTTTTTCTTTACAAACATGGAAATTAACTCTGCTACAATTCCTAAGAGCAAATATCCCAACGCATATAAAATAAATGCTTTTTCTCCCATACTAAAGAACAGCCATGTCCCAAGCAAAAAGAATAGCGCTGTGATAATTGGTAATATCCAAAATATTTTTATGTTCTTACCGGCGTATGCTCCGGAACAAATTGCATAAATAGGGTTCACTGCAAAAAACAGAATGAAGCAAGCTGCCATGCCGCCATCGCCTTTTATGAATGTAACCGCAAGCCATGGAAACACCAACATAATTACTGCTGTCGCTAACATCCAAGGTATAATTGTTTTCATGTAATCCACCCCTTAAGCAAATCCCGATTCTTCATGCTACGTATATCGCATCAATGAAAAAACCACCGTAGGCCTATACTGCGGTGGTTCTATGGTCTGGGTGAGAAGACTTGAACTTCCGGCCTCCTGAACCCCATTCAGGCACGCTACCAAACTGCGCCACACCCAGAAACGAACTATATTTTAACATTGGTCCTTCCCTCTGTCAAGCGTATTGTTCAGATTTTCGACGCAAACCCGTTCCGGCCGGCAGTATTTTTCCGTAAACGGCCGTCACGGTCATACCTTTTCGTTTCCGCAGTCTGCGCTCCAACTTTTTTCGTGCGAATCTCTTCCCGTTTATGCTATACTATAATCAAGTACGGCAAACGGCTCGCGTCCGTTTCCCCCGTGTTTCTTATAACGACCGAAAATCTATGGTTTGGAGGCTCGATTATGAAGCTTTTATTCGCAGTCGTACAAAACGATGACGTCAAAGCACTGACCCGCGCCCTGATCGATCACGATATCAGCGTGACCCGGATCTCTTCCTCCGGCGGTTTTCTGCGCGGCGGGAATACGACGCTGATGATTGGTGTTGATGAAGAAAACCTGGAACTCGCGCTCTCGGATATCCGTGAAAAATCCAGCCGCCGCCACACCGTGACCGTTCCCGCAGCAGGCATTCCGCACGCCGTTGACAGCGCCTCCATCCCGCTCAAGGTCGTCGTCGGCGGCGCGACCGTGTTCATTTTGAACGTGGAGGACTTTAAAAAATTCTAATTCGCCGTTGAGGGATCCATGCGCCAGCTTTCACTCGATTCCGGCGGGCGTCTGTTTTCGCGTTCGGCCCTGATCCGTCTGATCGGGCCGCTCATCGTAGAACAATTCCTTGCCGTCACCGTCGGCATTGCCGATACCCTGATGATCACCTCCGTCGGCGAGGCTGCCGTATCCGGCGTTTCGCTCGTGGACGTCATCAACAATCTCATCATTCAGATCATGGCCGCACTTTCCACCGGCGGCGCTGTTGTCGTTTCGCAATATCTCGGACGTCGCGAAGAGAAAAATGCACGGACGGCCGCCAAACAGCTGCTGTACAGCGCACTCATCCTCGGCCTGCTGCTCGCCGGGATCGCGCTCTCCGCACGGCGGCCTCTGCTGCGCCTGCTTTTCGGCGCAATCGAGCCGGAGGTCATGGACAATGCCGTCACCTACCTTCTTCTGACATCGCTGTCGTTTCCGTTCCTTGCGATCTATAACGCCTGCGCTGCGCTCTACCGTTCCATGGGCAACAGCCGCATTTCCATGTTCACGGCCATACTGATGAACATCATCAACATCGGCGGCAATGCATTTCTTGTCTACGTCTGCGGCTGGGGCGCTGCGGGCGTCGGGACTGCGACGCTGATCTCCCGCGCGGTCTCAGCGATCGTCATTCTGCGTCTGATCGGCAACCACCACAACGTGGTCTATGTAGCCGATCTGCAAAAGGTACATTTTGAATGGCCCATGATCCGCAGCATTCTGCGTATCGGCATTCCGAGCGGCGTTGAAAACAGTCTGTTCAACATCGGCAAACTCATCGTGCAGGGGTTCCTTGCGGGGCTCGGCACGGCCGCCATCGCCGCAAACGCGATTTCCGGCAGTATCGCCAACTTTCTCCTTGTGCCGGGCGGCGCCATCTCCCTCGGCCTCATTACCGTCGTTGGGCAATGTATCGGTGCTGGCGAATACGATCAGGCGCGTTACTATGTGCGGCGTCTCATGCTCTTTGTTTATGCCTGCAACATCGTTCTCAATGCAACGCTGCTGCTGATCCTGCGTCCTCTGGTCGGCCTGTTTGCGCTTTCGGATGCGGCAAAAGCCATCGTATTCCAGCTTCTGCCCGTCTACGCGGCTTTTCAGGTCACACTATGGCCGCTCGCCTTCCCGTTCCCCAACGTTTTGCGCGCCGCGGGCGACACCCGCTATACGATGATCGTTTCGATGATCTCCATGTGGACGCTCCGAGTCGGTCTTTGCTATGTGTTTGTCAATCTGCTGCACCTCGGCGTCCCCGGCATCTGGTACGCCATGTACTGCGACTGGGTCGGACGGAGCGTCTGTTTCCTGCTCCGCTACCGCAGCGGAAAATGGCGCGAAAAACGCGTGATCCAATGACCCTCGAACAAGCGTCCATACTTCAGGAGGTTTCCCTTTGCAATATCGTCTCGGCATTGATCTCGGCGGCACGACCTTCAAGGTCGGCCTTGTCGATCCAATATTTCAAATCACCGCACACAAGAGTGCAAAAACCGATCCGCACGCAAGAAGCGCCGCCGCTCTGATCGCGGACATTGCTTCTGTTTCGCGTGCGCTGCTTTCCGAAGCCGGGCTTTCTCCCGCAGCGCTGCGGACTGTGGGCATCGGTACGCCCGGCCGCGTCAATCCGAAAACCGGCGAAGTGTTTGCGGCCTCGAATTTGGGCTGGTCGCACGTTCCCTTGCAGCAAACGCTTTCGGCGCAGCTCGGCGTTCCTGTTCATATCGGCAGCGACGCCTCCTGCGCGCTCCTCGGCGAGGTCGCAGCGGGCGCTGCAAAAGGCGCGGACAACGTGCTTCTCATCACGCTCGGGACCGGCGTCGGCAGCGCTTTTCTCATGGATGGCAGGCTATTCACGGGAAAAAACGGTCTCGGCACCGAGCTTGGCCATACGCTTCTGGAATACGCCGGCCTTTCATGCAGCTGTGGTAATCGGGGATGTTATGAGGTCTACGCTTCTGTTTCCGCCCTGATCCGGATTACGCAGGAAGCGATGGCCGCCGCTCCGGATTCTCTCATGCATGCATATGCCGCCAAAAACGGCGGCTGCGTCGACGGCCGGACCGCTTTCGACTGTTCGAGGCAAGGCGACGGCGCCGCGCTCTCCGTTGTCGACCGTTACACCTCCTATGTGGCCGCCGGGCTCGGCAGCTTTCTCAATACAAACGTATTCCGCCCCGACCTGATTCTCATCGGCGGTGGCATCAGCCGCGAGGGCGAATACCTGATCGGACCGATCCGCGAAAAACTGCCCAGGCATACCTTTGCCGGCGAGGTCGCTCCTCTGCCGGCGCTTGCCGCCGCGGCGCTCGGCAACGATGCGGGCATCATCGGTGCGGCCTGCCTCGACTGAGCGCGGTCGATGCTTTCTTGCGGCTGGCTCTTTCGGGACGTCGTTTGCTATTTTTCCATTCGGTATTCAGCATTTGAACATATTGGTCTTCGGGAAACGCCCGCTTTCCACCCATCCGAACTTGTCGACAGAAAAGCGGGTGGTTCTCCTGCGAACCGCCCGCTTTGTGCTGTGCGTTCTTACGGCCGTAACCCCATGCCGCCTTCCAGTGTGATGGTCTCCCCGCTCATATACTTGAAATCCGGCGATGCAAGCTGTACGCAAGCGCGGCCGATCTCCTTTTCAACATCCCCGAAATGCCCCATCGGCGGCATTTTTACGTTTGCCTTGAATTGCCTCCGGGTACGCCTGTTGAAACTTCTCAAGCTGCGCGGTCCAGGCGAGCGGGCATACGATATGCACATTGATGCCGTCCTGTCCCCATTCCGTTGCGGCAACGCGCGTCAAGCCGCGGATCCCCTCCTTGGCCGCCGCGTATGCACACTGGTCGTAATTGCCGAACAGACCGGCGCCGGATGCAAAGTTGATCATGAATCCCCGCGTTTCCTTGAGATACGGATAACAAGCTTTCATGTAATAAAACGTTGCATAAAGCCCCGAGTACACGGCAAGATCGAATTGTTCCGTCGTATGTTCCGCAAGCGTCACGCCCGATGCGGACGCTTGTGCGTTGTTGATCAGCACATCAATACGGCCGAACGCGTCCACGCCTGCCGTACCACATTTTCGACGACTGTTTCATTGTCCGCGCCCGCGCTGACGTCCGCCTGCACGGCAGGCACCCGCACGCCGTACAGCCGCTCCAATTCATCCTTTGCATCTGTCAGCTTTTGAACATTGCGTCCGGTCAGCACCAGGTTTGCGCCCTCTTTTGCAAACGCAGTCGCAATGCCGTAGCCGATCGATCCACGCGTTCCGTCATCCAGTGTCGCTCTCCCGCCGCCGGTAACAATGGCGGTTCTTCCAGTCAAATCACCCGTATGGTGTTCCCCCCTATATTTCTGTCTGTCGTTATATTTTTCTGTTAAACGCTGCCGGTCGTCAGGCCGCAGGCACATGAAACCGCCGCGTCATCCGCGTTGTTTTGCTCTCCGCGATAGCCCGGGACGATCTGCGCGAGCGCATCCATAGCGCCCGCATCATTGTGTGCCGCCGCCGCTCTGAGGGCGATCAGCCGTCGTTCAAACGCCGCTTCGTTCTGCAGCGTGACCGGGGCGATCATGATCCGCTCATGCGCCGTACGTCCCATGCAGCTGCGTTCATTCTCTGTAAACAATTCTTCATTCAGCTTCTCTCCGGGCCGCAGTCCTGTATACACAACGTCCATATTTACGCCGGGCTCATAGCCGTAGAACCGGATCAGCCGTCTTGCCAAGTCGTCAATCCGCACAGGCTCTCCCATGTCGAGCACACAGATCGAGCCCGTTCTTGCAAGACTGCCCGCCTGCAAAACAAGTTGTGCCGCTTCCGGGATGGTCATAAAGTATCGAAGCACATCCGGATGCGTGACCGTTACGGGGCCGCCGTTTCGTATCTGTCGTTCAAACAACGGGATCACGCTGCCGTGGGAACCCAAAACGTTGCCGAAGCGTACGGCCATGCACTTCATTTCCGTCTTTTTTGCATAATACTGGATGAGCATTTCCGCGACCCGCTTTGTAGCGCCCATGACGTTTGCCGGATTTACCGCTTTGTCCGTTGAAAGCAGCACAAACCGCTCCGCGTGATACCTGCTTGCAGTCTCCAGCGTATTGAGCGTGCCGAAAACATTGTTCTTGATCGCTTCCGCAGGACTGTCTTCCATGAGCGGGACGTGCTTGTGCGCCGCGGCGTGGAAAACGACCTCCGGCCGATATTGCGCGAATACTTCTTCCAGACGTTCCACGTCCCGCACGGAACCGATCGAGACGTGAACCGGGCACTCCTTCCCGTAGCGCTGCCGCAGCTCGCATAAAAGCTCATATGCGCAATTCTCGTATATGTCAAACAGGATGAGCGCCCGCGGTGAAAAGCGCATGATCTGGCGGCACAATTCCGCTCCGATCGAGCCTCCGCCGCCGGTCACGAGCACTCGTTTGCCCGCAAGATACTCGGAGATGCCCTCTGTATCCAGCGTGACCTCGTCGCGCGAAAGAAAATCCGATATGTTCAACTCGCGCACAAACATTCCGGGATGCGTCTTTGCGTTCTCGGGCGTTTGCATCTGCATCAGGATCCGAACGCGGCAAGGCGTTTCCTTGCACTTCTCCGCCAACGCGTTCAAGGCGCTCCCGCGCAAATCCGGCACGGCGATGACGATCTCCTGAATATCATATTTTACGGAAAGCTTTGGAATGTCGCCGGTCGTGCCGCGAACGGCAACCCCATGAATGCGCTGCTTCTGCTTTTGCGGATCGTCGTCCACAAACAGGATCGGACGCCCGAGCGACGGGTCGCTGCCGCACATGTTCAGCAGATATGCTCCCGCGTCTCCTGCGCCGACGATCATCAGACGCGGCCCCGGCTTCATTTTTCCCCGTGCAGAGCGATCTTTCAGCCAGGCAGCGTTTGCAACGATCCTCCAAAGCAGGCGGGAACCGCCGATGAGAACGATTGCGATCGGCGCCTGCATGACAAGCATTCCGCGAGAAACACTCCAGGCGAACGCCATATCCATTGCGATCAAAACAAGACATGCCGCACCGCACAGCCCGCCGAGCCGAATCACCTCGCCGCTGCCGGCATAATTCCAGAGGATCTCGTAAACGCCGCCGACCCAAAAGGCGGCAAGATATACTCCCACGATATAAAACAGGCGCGAAAACGTGTAGGAAGCATTGAGCGTTTGATCGGCTCCGGATTCAAAGCGCATCAAGAACGCAAGGCAAAGCGCGGCGCAGAGCAGTATCGCATCCGATACCGGCAGAAGAAGCTTGCGAACCCATTTTGACACTCGATTCCATTTCATAGTAAAGTGATTATATCCCTATTTCCCGCTGATTTCAAGCATCCCCCCTTCCTGCGGTATGTTTCGCGGTCGCCGCATTTCTTTACAAAAAGACGCGGAAGCGCTGCGCAGGGCATGTCGCCGCATACCGCAGCGCCGAACGCAATTCGAACGCGTTTTCCCGTGACCGTCTCTCTTTGGGTCGCTGTTTTCTCTTGAAATCCATATTTGACGCGTCGTGCTTTCCCGCTCACTGCCCAAAAAGAGACATAATCGTACAGTATCCTGCATATTTGTGTCAGCCCGCGTGCATTCCATGCTATATAATTTAGGTATATTTCACATAGAATTATATTGATACTACACGGCTTACATAATCAAACTTACGGAGACGAGTATCCCTATGTTTCAAATTGCAATTTGCGACGACATTCCGGAGCATGCCGCACAGCTGCGCCACTTCATTCTGGAAAGCCACGCTGTCGACCCGTGCGTTGTGGAATGCTTTTCGTCTGCCGCCGCTTTGGAACAGCGTGTACTCTCGTCGTACAGTTTCGACATTGCGTTCCTCGACATAGAGATCGGTACGGAAAGCGGCATTGCCCTGGCGCAAAGCCTCAACCGCATCTCACCCACGACGCAGATCGTTTTTGTTTCCGCTTATCTCTCACACGCCGTCGATATTTCCGATGCGGATCATGTGTACTTTCTCACAAAACCGATCGACAGGAGCCGGTTGCTGCTTGCGCTGGACAAGGCGAAAACGCGCGTGCGCAACAGTCGGGAAAGCAGCATCCTCCTGCCCGTACGCTGCAATGCAACCGTCGTTCTTGCCCTGTCGCAGATCCTGTATTTTGAGCGGATGCGCCGTACAACGATCGCCAACTGCATTGGCGTGCGTCACGAAACCGCGCTCAAGCTGGCGGCGCTTGAAGAGATCCTGCCCGCAGAGCTGTTTTCACGCCCCCATAACAGTTATCTGGTCAATCTTGCGCACGTCAGAAAGATCGAACGGTTCTGTCTGCATTTGGAAAGCGGCGAGATCCTGCCCATCAGCAATCGGCACCGATCCGTTTTCCGCGACGATCTCACGAACTATATCCAGGGTTGAGTCGTGCCGGCGAAACGCGGCAAAATTAAAACGCCTGCATCGGAACCGTGTTCAAGATGCAGACGTTTTCTGTTTTTGGGGGGACGAACGCCTTCACGTCATTTCAGAATGCGTTTCAGAGCTGCGGTATCCAGCAGATTGACCGTCTGGAACGCCCCTCGGTAAAACACCGCCCAGTTATTGAATACGCAGGGCAAAGCCTTCGCCTTCTCCAGCGTATCCACCAGCCGAAACTCGACCGGGACGCCATTGTCCTTACAGTAGGTCTCGATCTGCGCGATGCTCTGTGTGGCGTACGGACATTGCGGATCATAATAGACGACCAGTCCCTGCTCGTCGATCCGCATGGTTTTGGCGTTTTCTGTAAAATGCGGTTTGGTGCCGTCAAAGGACAGTGCGAGCAGCGCGTACCCGTTTTCGGTTGTATCGACCGTTTCAAACCCCCGCTCTTTCAAAAACGCCTGATCCGTCAGCCACGCTTTCTGCTTTTCCGCGCCCAGCACGCAGACGCCGGATCTTCCCTTGGCTTTTGCATCCGCGATGCAATCGTTCAGCAGGGCGTTTCCATAGCCCTTCCCCCGGTACTCGCCGAGTGTCCACAGGCAATAGATATAAAAAAATTATCTCCCTCAACGGGGACCCAGGCTGATTCCAGCGGCGCGTATTCGATAAAGACCGTCGCCTTGGCGTCAAGCTTGCGAAACACATGTCCCTCCGGCAGCCGCGCCGCCAGCCATGCGCGCTTCGCCTCCACGCCCGGATGCGGCTTTTTTGTGCGGATGATGCAGCACAAATGCTCTGTTTTCAAGTTTTCCGCAGTCAGCGTGACGAATGTTCCGTCCATTGTATGCGAACGCCTCCGTTCCTCGTGCTCTTACCGATTTCATTATAAGGAACTTCGCCTCCGCTTACAAGCGTAAAGCGCGGCGGCAAAAACGCCGGCCTGCCTGTTTGGGCAAGCCGGCGCTGAAGAGAACGGCAGCTATGACCGTTTTTTCCTTCGGAAGCGGGCGCGGTTACTTTTTTGTTTTTGACCGTGACAAAAGTGAAAACAAATACCCAAATGCGATCGCGGCCGCAACGCCGCCCGCCGTCGCCGTGATCCCGCCCGTAAACGCACCGATCACGCCGTTCTGCCGCGCGGCACGAATCGCGCCTCTGGCAAGCGAATACCCAAATCCCGTCAGCGGGACCGATGCACCCGCACCCGCGAAGTCCACCAGCGGCGCATACAAGCCGAGCGCGCCCAGCAGAACGCCGAGCGTTACGAACAGCACCAGGATCCTTGCCGGGGTCAGCCGTGTCAGGCTGATCAGCAGCTGTCCCACGACGCAGATCAGCCCGCCGACCGCAAACGCTTTCAAATACTGCATCCAATCCATGATCATCCCTCCTGCTCCAGCTCGACCGCATGGGCAATGCCCGGTATACTCTCGCCCTGCATGGTCGCAGAGAGAGAGAGCAGCGCACCCGTTGCAAGGAACAGCATCCGCCGCACTGTGCCGTGTTCCATGCAATCCAGCAATTCCGCGGCAAGCGTGACCGCAGAACAGCCGCAACCGCTGCCGCCGCAATGGTATTTTTCCTCCGGCGGGTAGATCATGCAGCCGCAGTCCAGATGCCGTCCCGACAGATCCGCGCCGCGCTCCCTGCAAAGGGAAAACAGCATCTCGCTGCCGAAACGTCCCAGGTCGCCCGTCACGATCATGTCATAATCCGCGGCCTCCCTGTTCATGTCTTTCAGATGCGTCAGGATGGTATCGCAGGCCGCCGGCGCCATCGCCGCGCCCATATTCGACGCGTCCGTGATCCCAAGATCCACCACGCGCCCGATCGTTGCCGCGCGAACCCGGATCCTGCGAAAGACGTCCTGCTCCGAAGCGGACGACGAAAGCAGCACGCAGCCCGCGCCCGTCACCGTGCGCTGCGCGGTCTCCGGCACGGTCGTCCCCATCTCCAGCGGATATCGGTACTGCCGCTCCGCCGTTGAAAAATGGCTCGATGCAACGCACGCCACGCGCTCTGCAAACCCGCCCTCCACAAGCACGCTGCCGAGCAGCAGTGATTCCGCCATGGTCGAACAGGCGCCGTACAGGCCGAGAAACGGCGTGTTGAGCTGCCGCGCAGCATAGTTCGCGGTAATGATCTGGTTCAAAAGGTCTCCGCCCAACAGGCAGTCCAGTTCTTCCGGCGTGCGGCCGTTCTTTTTGAGTGCAAGCCGCACCGCTTCTTCAAACATTCGGCACTCGGCCCGTTCAAAGCTGTCCTCGCCCCAGGTATCGTCCTGCAGCACATAGTCGAACCGCTCGCCCAGCGGCCCCCTGCCCTCCGTTTCGCTCACGATGGAGGCGGCGGCCGTGACCCGCGGCGCATCCGGGAACAGCAGCGTCCGTTTTCCTCTGTGATTCTTCATGCAATGCACCCCGGAAAGATGAGTGCTAACAATCCGGCAAGGATCGAGGCGCTGACGCCGTAGACCAGCACAGGGCCCGCGATGTTGAACATCTTTGCCGCGACCCCCATGACATAGCCTTCTGCTTGTGTCAAGATAGGGACGAGGGAAATTTTTGCCCTATTTTACTGAGTTTTTGGCTCCTCAAATTTCTAAAAAAAATCGGCTTTTTTCGCAAAACTGCTGTGATAATAGGGATAATTGCTGTGATAATAGGGATTTGGGCAGATAACAACATCCCTGTTCGAGAGCAATTTGGGAACATCTTTGCTAAACAGCATTGTGCTTCATGGGATGTGAGATGCTCTCTGGCAAAAGGAGCCTTTCAAATGCATCTACGTTGCGAAACTCAATTTCGACCCTCCCGTTCTCAAAAACACGCACCTGATCCACAAGCCGGGCAATCACTTCCGGACGATATTCTGACAGAGCCAGAATATCCTTTACGCTCTGTGTGGTGTTGCAGGCTGCGTCATACCGTTTGTTCCAATCCTCCAGTTCCTTCCTCAGATCCTTGATTTGGATCTGCAATCGTTCACATTCCATCTGATTCGTTTGCTGGATCTCTTTGAACCGGTCTTTGGTGTATTTGCCTGCACGGTACTCCTCATATAGAAATCCCTTTGTGCTGTTGATGTGCCCCAACCTCATATCAGCAATGCGGATCTGGCTCTTTATCTGCTCACGCTTGGAGCTGTCCAGATTTTTGATATAATCTGATTTTGAAAGCAGCAATTTGGCATGCAGCTTTACCACCTGCAGCGCATTGGCCTGCAATGCGTCAACATTCTCATGCAAGGATTCACATCCGGGGCTATGCTCAAAACGCGCCCGTACACAGAACAGATGAACCTGTTTCCCGTGAGAGCGCTGCAGTTTTCGGCCGCAGTACCCACAGACAAACAGATTCTGTGAACGGTTTCCGGCAGTGTTGTTATTTACAGTCCGTATCCGCGATTTCAGCGCACTGATCGCCTGCTGATAGGTTTCAGGCGAAATGATAGCCTCATGCGTTCCCTCAACAACGACCCAATCCTCTCTCGGGAGGCTTCGCATTTTATTCGAGCGGATACCCACAGTTTCTCTGGTTCCGCTTATCATCTTCCCGGTATATCTTTCATCGTTCAGAATCTTTCGAACCGTTCCGCCAAGCCACAGCGGTTCGCTTTCAAGAACCCGCCCATTGTAGCGCTCTCCGTTCTGCCTTTTATGCTCCGCCGGGGATGGTATCTTTCGTGCATTGAGACGTTTAGCAATTTCCATCGTACTCAACCCTTCAATGCACCAGTCAAAGATTCTTTCTATCGTTGTACGGACATCTTCATCCACTAAAAGCTTGTGCTTGTCCGATGGATCCAACCGATAGCCATAGAAGGCTTGACCACCCCAGTACAAGCCTCTACGGTTGCGGGTTTTTACGGCGCTTCGGATTTTCAGGGAAAGATCCTTGCTGTACATCCCATTTACAAGGTTTCTCAGTGCAAGTTCCATGCCTCCGGTCGTTCCGATGTAATCATTGCTGTCAAAGGCATCGCCGACGGAAATAAACCTCGTGCCAAAGAGCGGAAGAATCAATTCGAGGTACGCTCCTACCTCCAAATACTCACGGCCGAAGCGGGATAGATCCTTCACAATAATGCAATGGAGATCTCCTCTGCGAACCAGTTCCATCATGCGCTTGAAATTCGGTCGCTCAAAGCTGGTTCCGCTATAACCGTCATCACAGAATTCCGTAATGCGATAAGAGAGCAGATCATGAGTCTGCTCGATATAGCTTTGAAGGATCTTCCGCTGATTGGCAACACTGTTGCTCTCACTCTTATCCGTTGATGAGCGAAGATCTCCGTCTTCGACAGAAAGGCGAATATACATGGCAAGCGTCTTTTCAGGCATAGCGCTGTGACTCCTTCTGCCAAAGAGCCGCATGGAGGAGAAGCTCTTCCATTTCGTCCCGATACTTCAGCTTCACTTCATAGTGACCGTCGTTGAACAGTACTACCTCGTCAATTAGGGCGTCCACCATTGCAGCGTCCAGCTCTGTGCGATTGCCATACTCTTTGATGAGCTCCGTCCAGTAGGTGCTCCCTTTATACTCGGGAGAATACTTCTGCGCCTCTTTTTCAAGCTCATGGGCAAATATCCTAAGCTCATCCGCCTTGGTTGCGCACGCATTCGCTTCAGCGATATATTCCTGCTCGGAAAGGATGCCTTCTTTGAAACTCCTGTAGAGCGTGGCTTTCCGCTCACCGTACAGGTCTATCCTTGCCATAACACTTCGAATCTGCTCTTGAAAAATTCTATATCGGCTTTTATTTTTCTCTCGTTGATTTAAGGATGCAACGATTGCCTGTGCATCGGTAAACAGCTGCATTTGAACTTTTATCAAGCGTAGAACGGACGATTCCAGTTCTTCTTTCTTCACCGCCTTTTTGGGGCAGTAGGACGAATTGTAGTTTTCATGCAGAGTACAGTAATACCACCATGTCGTCTTTCCATTGTTCTTCTTGGCACGCAGAAACATTGCCTTCCCGCATTCCCCGCAGCGCAGGTGTCCCTTAAAAATACTCGCCTGCTTGCTTTTGCAGTTGTACTTTGTCGCTGCTCCTGCCGTGTGCTTTAGGTCATCGAAATATTTTTGCACGCAATCAAAGAGCCCTTCCGAAACGATTGGCTCGTGAGTGCCCTTTGTAATGATCCAATCTTCTTTGGGGACTGCCTTGCTTTTCTTCTCCCCCGAGCTATAGAAGTCTGAGCGGTATTTCCCGCCGATTGTCCATCCGAGATATGTCCTGTCAATCAGGATTTTTCTCACGGTCTGTTGATACCAGAGAGAATTCTTGAATTTATCACTCTTTACCAGACCGAGGTTGAAATTATGACGACCGGGGGAAGGAATTCCTCTATCATTCATTGTGACGGCTGCATAATGCAGTGTACAGCCCTCGGCAACCATCTCAAACAGCTCCCTTACGATGGGCGCTGCTTCAGGGTCTATGACAAGATGGTGTTTATCCATCGGATCCCTTAAATACCCATACGGCGCCTTGCTGCCCACGTATTTCCCCTGCTTCTGCATGGATTCCATCACGGAGCATATCTTCTTTGACACATCTTTTGCGTAACGTTCATTTAGAAGGTTCTTTATCTGCACAGAAATATCTGCCTGCTTATATAGCGAATCGAATCTATCCGTAATAGAAATGAAGCGCACATTCAGATACGGGAATACCATCTCAATAAACTCGCCGGACTCAAGATGATTTCGGCCAAGGCGCGACAGGTCTTTTACAATGACGCAATTTACTTTCCCGTCCCGGATATCGTTCATCATGCGGGAAAACTCCGGCCGTTGAAAATCCGTCCCGGATACATCGTCATCGCAATACACATCAAATACGCTGATATCCGGATCCTCGCCTGCAAAATCCCGAAGAAGCTGAATTTGGTTGCCAATGGTGTCAGCTTCTCTTTTTCGTTCATCTTCAACCGAGATACGGGCATACAAAGCCGCAGAATATTCCGACTTTGGTGTAGGTGGTGATTTTACCGGAGCCACTATGTTTTTTCTGCTCGTTCTTGCCATTTTAAACCACCGCCTTATCGCTATCCGCAACATTGCTGCAGCTTTCCTGAACCTGTGCCAACATCTCGGCATAGTCCTGCGCATGCGCAAACTCAATCTCCAAGGTCTTGTCTTCATACACGCGGATCTGTTCCATACATTCAACAGCAACAGCTCTTGTAAGCGATGGAATATTTTGATGGGCAATCAGGTCTTGGACCCATTGGCTCCGTCGGCCCGATTTGTCAAGTTCCAAATTGAGTTCACGCTGAACCTGTTCTTTCGCGATCAGCGCATCCGTGATTTTAGAATCGTACTGTGCCCGTATTTCAAGAAAATCCTCTTTCGGGATAATATCCTCCTTGAAGTCTTCATATAAAGAAGCTTTCAGCTTCCTGTACTTTATTTCTTCCATCTCAGCTATTTCCATTCGCTCCTGAGCTTTGCGTGCGCGGATATGCTGAAGCGGCGCGTCCCGGATCGCCTTTAAGCACTCATCCATCTGAACAACCATAGAGATATGCTTCTGTAGCAACGCAAGCACCGCATCCAGAAGCTGCTGTTCCGGAATCGCATGACTTGTGCAAGCTCCACTGTTTTTATAAGCGCTGCAAGCATAGCATATTTGCTTATTCGCCGCGGAAGCGGTAATCGTCCGGCGAACCATGGGGCTTCCGCAATCTGCACAGAAAAGCATCCCTGCAAGGGGAAACACAACGTTTTTTCCGGGAGAGACACGCGTATCCATCTTCAGCAAGCGTTGAACAAGGTCAAACGTTTTCTCACTGACAATCGCCTCAAACGCTTGCTCAACCACGACCCATTTCTCCGGCGGGTTTACAACCACTGTTTTGATTTTGTAATTCGGCCTTGTGCGAACGCCCTGTATCATCGTCCCTGTATACACACGGTTTGACAATATACGTCCTACGCCGACAGCAGTCCATTCGACTTTTGCATGCTTCTGAAAGCTGCACTTGAGCCTGCTTCCCATGCTTCTCTTATATTCCAGTGGCGCCAGAACTCTTTGCTCTGTCAGGCGTTTAGCGATTGCCGCTTGGCTCATTCCTTCAATTTTCCAGCGAAAAATATCCTGAATGATGCCTGCTGCATAGGGATCGACTTCTAATTTGGTATGGTCATCTTCGGATTTCATATAACCATAGGGGGCGAAGGCGCCGAGGTATTCTCCGTTTTTACGCCGAACCTGAAATTGACTCCGAATTTTCATGGAAATATCGCGGCAATAGTTGTCGTTCATCAGGTTTTTTAGCGTGATGCTGAAATCATCTGCGTAATCGCGCGTCACCGTGTCAATGTTGTCGTTGATCGCTATCAAGCGTACGCCATAAAAAGGAAAAAGACGGTCGATATACTTTCCGGCATTGATGTACTCTCGGCCGAAGCGGGACAAATCCTTCACAACGACGCAATTGACCGTCCCAGCCTTGATGTCATTCATCATAAGCTGGAACGCAGGTCGGTCATAGTTCGTCCCAGTATATCCATCGTCTATACGAACGGATACAATATTTATTTCGGGTTGATCCTGTAAATAATCGAGAATGAGCTGTTTCTGATTGGTAATGCTGTTGCTTTCGTTTTTTCTTCCGTCAGAAGCATCTTCGTCTTCTTTGGAGAGGCGTACATATATAGCGGCGTTATAGTTCGTAAGCTCTGACATAATCTCACTCCTTTGATATACTTGTCAGGTTCACCGACAATTATCTCCGGATGAGTATCAGACTGAATCCTTGCTTATTTTAACATGTCGCAGCTGATAAGTCTACCGGTTTTGCCGAAAACCATAACTTTCCAGACCTCACACCGTTTGCAGCATATCGATCATATTCTGCTGAAACGACGGCCCGTTTTCCTTGTACACAACCTTTATCACAACATCCCCTATCCGAAAGCAGTAGGGATTCTGTATTTGACGCATGAATTCAGCTACTCGCTCCGGAACAGGTTTTGTTTCATCAATCGTAACCTGATTCAGGTCGATCAAGTCGTTTTTATCTACGGAACGGACATCCACGGCTCGAAGCTGTTCCAACCTTTCGTTTATCCTTAAACTATCCACAACAGGAACTCCTTTCCTAAACTCTAACTCCATTTTGACCAATTGAATAGGTTTTATTCCTTCAAACGATGCAGTCACCCTCCACCCGTGGCGAACGGGTCCATGGAAGTCTCATCCCCCCGCCTTCATTATGGCCGGGCCGCGAATTACATAAGTATCATTGTCCCCAACACCTGTCATCGCCTCCACCGGGAGCAGCCCGGCTTTTATCATGTAAGTTGTATCGCTCGCTCTTTTGTGGGTACCCATCAAAGTCAGGGACTTTGATGGGAGAGGAGGAGCAGCGCAGTGATTGAGCTTTCATGCTTTGCATGGAAGCGAAGGATACGCAGCTTGCTCCGACGAGGTCGCGGCGCACTCACGAAAGCGGCTCAGGGGTTTTAGCCCATAGTGTTGGGAATGTGCCAGACGCTTGCATGTTCGGTTTTCAAGATTCGCTGAGCGGTAAGGCTCTGAGAAAACAAATCTGTCGCATCTCCTGCGGAGAAAATCCTCTCACTATACGTTGGGTAATGCTTTCGGATTTTTGGACATTTTTATTTTCCCTCTCCCCTTTCAATGGACATTGGACATTTTTCCGCCCGTTGTCAGGTATCGCCCCGAATATATTTTTGCTGCGGAAGGCAGAGGGGCGGCAGGGCAGAAGCGTTGTCCTCTCACCTTTCAATGAACATTTTTTTTGAGAAATCTTAGTCACCGAGGAAAATATATTTTTGCTGCGGAAGCGAGAGGAACAACGGCGGCGTAAGCCGTAACAGCAGGGTTTGGGGAAGGCACTCCCCAACAAGATTCCGATGGAACAGAATGAGCGGACGGCAATTATGGCACCTCGGTAGAATCTTGCTCTGACAACTCACGCTCTGCCCCTGCCGTAAAGCTGCGTATTTCTCCCTCTGCTGCCTACAACGACGGGAAGCGCATTTTGCCAAGGATTGTGGATAGATTTTTTGAAAAAATGGGTGTGAAAAACGCCTCAGACTTTTTGAAAATCTGTGGCGGTGATTAACGGATGATTCAGTTCCCGTTCATGGAATTGTTACAAAGAAAATCTGGAAAATCATTAATATTTCGGCAAAATATGCTATCATTAATGTTGTCTATGTGGATGGCTCATATACTTGGACGCTGTTACAGGAGGTGTATTAACATGAAAAAAGGCGCTTTAATATTTTGCCTAACATTGGCACTCCCAATGATTCTGTTTTGCATGACAGCATGTCAACATGACACGGCAGATACCCCTGATGTTCTTTCTCCCGCCATAATGATAGATGGCGTTGTATATTACTCGCTTGGAAAAGAATTGGATACCGCTCCGCTAGAAAAGTCATATTCTGGTCATGTAACATCTGTTGTTAGTGTAAAAGACCTTCCGACCCAAAACGGAGAGGCAAATGTTCCATGCCTGGACGCACCGTATGTTATTGTTGGAGAAGGTGTTGCAGTTCTTTTTAACGAAAAATGGATTCTATTTGAGCAATTAGATAATTAAGCGTTCAAACAGATCGGCTGGTAGTTATGCTGAAAGGGAAGCTTTTTGCTTCTCTTTCTTTTGGAATGGCGAGGCTTTCTGTCTATCATTTTGCTGTCTGCTTCTTTATCGCACACAAGCATTTCACTGGCTTCCCATACCGGACTGGTAATCCTCCACGGCTTGCCTCTTGAACTCTGGACTGTACACACGGTTCTTGCACGTCATAAATGCGGCCATTCCATCCGCTTCATAGTTTCGTGCCCATTGGCTGATTGTATCTCGCGCAACACCCCCTCGTCGCGCTGCTTCACTTAGACTAAAGAAGACGATGCGCATCGCATTGATGGCATGAAAAGAACTACCGCAAAGGCGCTCTTGCTTCTGCGTTCCCTTGCGTGAAATAAAAGCACGACTGTCACGAATAAACGGCTGAAAAGCAATATAAAGGCAAAGGACGACGAAGACATCGATGATGATACCGTAGGTACCTACTTAAATGTATTTACACGTTTGTTTTAGATGTGCCATCCCTGCCGGCCTCTTAGCGCACCACCCGTCGCTCTTCGGTATTCCGGCCTTCGTTATTCGCCGTCTAAAGGGAGCCCGTCATCGCTTGGCGCGATCCCACGGCTACCGTTTCCCGCTGCTTTCTTCGCCGGAACTATACCACTCGGTCATATCCGGTATGTTTTCGTAAGCCTGTCTAGGGAGGGGACGGGCGCAGGGCAAGCGCCATCGGACCGCAATGCATGTTGGCGTTTGTCCATACCGACGAGTGTTTTTTCTATTGACGGTCTTGCTTGAAAATGTTATATTATATGAGTATTAACAGCTGCAACCCCCGATGTAATATCCGTATCTGTATCGGCCGGGACGGTCGAATCGCTTTTTTAGCGGGAAATCGCCCCGCCCGGCGGTTGCTTTGCAGCCACCCTCCGCCGGTCGCCTTCCGGCTTGTTCCGTTGCAGCGGCCATGCAGATTTCGGACGTCCCTCCCGTTCGGGGATCGGAAGCTTCCCAGATTCTTTTCGTTATCGTCTTTGTCAATACGAATTCCCAACGTCTCCCCAATATCTTTTCCCCCTCCGTTTCCCGGCGAAAATGCCGCGCAGGGCGGCAGACCGTTTTGCGGCCGCTGGAAAAACCGACGACAAACGCAGCCGGACTACGGACGCTATACGACCGGAGTTGATCATTTGTTCTCTCTTCCGTGAGATCCGGCAAAGGAGCATATCATGCAAGGCATCCCTCTTGAAGATCGCAAGCGTCTCGGCGCGCTGCTGGACGGCCGTTCCCAAGCGGAGGTCATGGCCATGATCCCCCAATTCTCAGAAACGGAGACGGGCGCCTTCGCCGCACCGCCCGCCGGGACGGCGGACGCTCTGGGCGTGCTGATGTTTAACATGGAGCGGGGCGTGAACATGCAGGAAATCCTGGAATTTCTCCGGGACTGTCCAGACATTCAGCCCTTTGACCTCATTTTGGCGAACGAGCTGGACGACGGCTGCGCCCGTTCGGGCAACAGAAACACTGCCCTGGCGCTGGCGCAGGCCTTCGGTTTGAACTACGCTTGGGGTCTGGAGTTCATTGAGCTGGTGAACGATGAAAACGCAAAGGGCTTCCATGGAAACGCCGTCTTCTCCCGCTGGCCCATTCGCCGTGCAGGCGTCATCCGTCTGCCGGAGCAGTATAACTGGTACTTCGACCGTCAGAAGCGCATCGGCGGACGTATGGCGGTCTATGCAGAATTAGATATTGGCGGACAGGCGGTCGGCGCGGCGTCCATCCATCTGGAAAACCGCACCCATGGCGAGGGCCGCAGGGCTCAGATGGCCGCCATTTTGGAGGCTGTTCGTAAGGAACTGCCCCATATGCCGCTGATTCTGGGCGGCGATCTGAACACCAACACCTTTGACGGCCGGTCGAAGGAGGACGTCGGCGCCGTTGCAGCCGATCCCGCCCTGCGCCGCCGCTGTCTGGAGGATGTGGGGGATTTCGAGCCTCTGCTGCCCATGTGCGCGGCGGACGGTTATGTGATCGTCCCCGCCGGGGAACCGCGGCTCACCCGCCGCAAGCCCCTGCCGGATGGGAGCTTTCTGCCCCTGCGTCTGGACTGGATTCTGCTGAAGGACGCCGCCGTCTCGGAAAGCCGGATCATCTCCACCGCAAAAGGGGACCTTGCCTTTGCAAAGCCCGGCTCCGCTCTGGCGCGTTTTCAAGGGGCGGAGCTGTCCGATCACAACGCCGTGTGGGCCATGTGCCGCCTGCACTGATTCCGGTTTCCCTCCCCTGTTCGGGGATCGAAATAGAAAACTGGTTGAAAAGGAGAAGCGATTTATGAAGAAACCCACCAAGCGTCTTGTTGCTGCCCTGCTGGCCGTTGCCAGCCTGCTGGTTCTCGTTGCCTGCAGCGGCGGCAAGCCCGAGCAGCCCGCCAACAAGGAACTCTCCGTCTACACCGCTTTCCCCGAGAGTGAGGTCATCTATTACTTCAATAAGTTTGAGGAAGAAACCGGCATCAAGATCAACTACGTCCGCCTCTCCGCCGGCGAAATGCTGACCCGCGTGGAGGCCGAGAAGGACAACCCTCAGGCGACCCTGATGGTCGGCGGATCCACCGATAACTATATCGCCGCCGTGGATAAGGGCCTGCTGGAAGCCTATCAGTCCCCGAACCTTGATAAGACGCCCGCTACATACCTGGATCCCACCGGCACTTGGAACCCCATCTATGTGGGCTGCATCGCCTTCGCCTGCAACGCCGACTGGTTTGCCGAAAAGGGCCTTGCATATCCCACCAGCTGGGACGACCTGCTAAAGCCCGAGTTCAAGGGTGAGATCATCATGGCCCACCCCGCCACCTCCGGCACCGCCTACACCGTTCTGGCCACTCTGGTGCAGCTCAAGGGCGATGATCAGGTTTGGGATTACCTGGATAAGCTGAACGTCAACATGAGCCAGTATACCAAGTCCGGCTCCGCCGCTCCCAACGCCGTGGCCATCGGTGAGGCCGCCATCGCCCTCACCTTCTCTCACGACGCTCTGCAGCTGACCCCCGAGGGCTATCACATCGAACTGAGCTTCCCCACCGACGGCACCGGCTATGAGGTGGGCGCTATGGCTCTCATCAAGGGCGGCAAGGCCAACGAGCAGGAAAACGCCAAAAAGTTCATCGACTGGATGACCTCCAAGGCCGGCCAGGGCTGCTATGCCGAGAACGATTCGTTCCGCGTACCTACCAACACCGAGGCTCCCGTGGCCGACGGCCTGGTGACTTTGGACAAGGTTCCCGTCATCGACTATGACGCCGTCTGGGCCGCAAGCGTCAAGGGCGACTACTGCGAGCAGTTCGAGAACAAGATCGCGACCAAGCCCGAAGGCTGACGCTGATACGGCTTTGATTGCGGTTTCCCGCAAACGGGCCTCCTCCCCCCGCCGGGGAGGAGGTCCTACATGCAAAGCACATAGATTCGGATGCAGGAAACATCATCCGCCGTTTTCTGACACTTTCACTCAGGAGGGACGTCAATGGCAAATGCCACTACCCGTGAGAAGCGCCTCAACGAGACGAAAATGATCCTGCGGCAGCCGTTGCTTCTGATCGCTATCGTCCTCTCGTTCGCGCTTTTGCTGCTGTTTGTTATCTATCCCCTGGCCAAAACGCTGATCTACAGCCTTACAGACGAGGCCGGGACACTCTCCCTGGCCAATCTCATCACCATCCTGAAAACGCCCCGGTACGGCAAGGTGTTCGGACGCACCATGTCGCTGGGCTTGATCGTGGCCTTTATCGCCACCTTTATCGGTTATGTCTTTGCCTATACCGTCACCCGCGTCGATGTTCCGGCCAAGAGGTTCTTCAAGACCATGGCCACGCTGCCCATCCTCTCCCCTCCCTTTGTGCTGTCCTTATCCATCATTTTTCTGTTCGGCAAGCAAGGCCTAATCTCCAAAAGCCTGCTGGGCATCATCGGCAGCAGCGTGTATGGCATGAAAAGCCTCATCGTGGTCCAGGTCATGAGCTTCTTCCCCATTGCTTACCTGACGCTCTCCGGCATTCTGGCCTCCATTGACGCCTCTGTGGAGGACGCCGCCTGCAACATGGGCGCCGGCCGCTGGAGAACCTTTTGGACCGTCACCTTCCCACTGTCTCTCCCCGGCATCATCTCCGGCGCGCTGCTGGTGTTTATTCAGTCTCTGGAGGACTTCTCCAATCCGGCGACGATCGGCGGCGATTATACCACACTCTCCATTGAGGTCTACAACATCATCACCGGAAGCTATGATATGCGAAAGGGCTCCGTGCTGGCGCTTCTGCTGCTTCTGCCCGCGGTCATTGCGTATCTTCTCAATAAATACTGGGTCAATAAAAAGAGCTTTGTCACAGTTACCGGCAAGCCCACGCAGGCCCGGAAGCTCATAAAAGAGCCTCGCATCAAGTGGCCCCTGTTTATTTTCTGTCTGATCGTTTCCGCCGTTATCATTCTGTTCTACGGCACTGTGATCTTCGCGTCCTTTATCCGCACTTGGGGCGTGGACTTCTCCCTGACGCTTGATCAGTACCGCAAAGCCCTTCAGTATGGCTGGGACAGCCTGAAAAACTCCATGACGCTGGGCCTGATCTCCGCCGTTATCGGCGGCCTGCTGGGCATGGTCATCGCCTACATCACCGCCAAACGAAACTACTACGGCAAGCGCTTCATTGAAGTTTCCTCCGTCCTGATGTTCGCCGTTCCCGGCACCGTCTTGGGCATCAGCTACATTTTGGGCTTCAACTCAAAACCGCTGGTTCTCACCGGCACCGGTATCATTCTGGTGATTGTGTTCACCTTCCGGAACATGCCCGTGGCCATCGAATCCGGCACCACCACGCTGCTCCAAATCGACAACTCCATCGAGGAGGCTTCCACCATACTGGGCGCCGCCCCCGGTTACTCCTTCCGGCGCATTACCCTGCCGCTGCTGAAAAACGCCTTCTTTTCCGGGATCGTCTATTCCTTCACTAAGGCCATTACTGCTGTTAGCGCGGTCATTTTCCTCGTCTCCCCCCGGTGGAAGCTGGTCACCAGCAATATCTACTCCCTGTTTGACCTAGCAAAATATGGACAGGCAGCCGCCTTTGTCACCATGATGGTGGGGATTCTACTGGTGTTTATCGGCCTGTTCAACACGGTCATCAATCTTCTGCTGGCGCCCCGTTCCAAGGTGCCTCAAGCGAAATCGAAAACGGAGGAATCAAAATGAGCCATGAAAAATCGAAGCTGGACTTCAGCAAGAAGAGTTCCGGCGTGATCCTAAAGAACGTGACCAAAATTTTTCAGCAGCCAGATGGCGGCAAGGACTTTGTGGCTGTGGACCATATCAACCTTGAGATTAAGGACGGCGAGATGGTAACCCTGCTGGGGCCCTCCGGCTGCGGCAAGACCACCACTCTGCGAATGATCTCCGGCTTCGAATATCCGACCAGCGGCAATGTGTTCTTTGGAGACCGGGACGTGGCCAAGATCCCCCCCAACAAACGGGGAAGCTCCATGGTCTTCCAGTCCTACGCCCTGTTCCCCCACCTGAATATCTGGGAAAACATTGCCTACGGCCTGCGCGTAGCCAGGCTTCCGCAGGATGAGATCATCAGGCGCACCAGCGACGTGGTGGAGTTGATGCATCTCAAAGGTATGGAGAAGCGCTTCCCCAACCAGCTCTCCGGCGGCCAGCAGCAGCGCGTTGCCTTGGCTCGCGCCGTGGTCATCGAGCCCTCCGTGCTGCTGTTTGACGAGCCGTTATCCAATCTGGACGCCAAGCTCCGTGAAAGCATGCGGGACGAGCTTCGCTCCCTTCAGCGGCGTCTTGGCATTACCTCCCTGTATGTCACACATGACCAGTCTGAGGCCATGGCCATCTCCGACAAGGTCGTCATCATGAAGGACGGCGTCATCTGCCAGCAAGGCACGCCGCAGGAGATTTACGAGCAGCCCGCCAATCGCTTTGTGGCTGACTTCATCGGTAAGGCCAACTTTATCGACGGCACTTATTTGGGCCTCGACGGGCAGGCAGCTCGGGTGGAGATCGGCGGCCAGCTATTCTCCATTCCCACTCCCGGCAAAATGGAGGGTGTGGAGGTGGGTGGCTCCTGCTGCCTGACGGTTCGCCCCGAATCCTTTATGCTTACTAAGGACGCAGGCCGTCTCCCCGGCGCCATTTCCCGGGCTACCTATTATGGCGCCAAAATTGAGTATGAGGTCATGCTGGGGAATCAGCCCATCATCGTTGAGGTATACAATCCTCAGCTGACGGAGCGCTTCAACGTGGGCGATACTGTCTCCTTGAGCATGATCGAGGGCTGTGTCAGGGTTCTGAAATAACCGCCCCACTCCAAAGCCTGCCGCAAATTGTGAGACGCAGCTCAGGGATATTCAACTCTTCAATTTTGAATTCGGCATAGCTTACGATCAATGCAGGCTATGTCGTTTCTTTTCGTTCTTCCGATTCTTCCGGAATCCGGTACACCACCCGATGCAGGAAAACGCCCGCCTGTGGGGGCTGTTCTCGCACTCCCAACCGAGCGTGCGGCTGTCCGGGCAGACGAAACCCTTTGGCTTCCCTTACCGGTACAGGCAGTATCGACCGTCATATGCGTTGTAGCCCCATGACTTCCGATACAACACCGCCTTTGCCCGCATCAGGATATGAAAACAGCTCGTCTGTTGGCCAAGGCGCCACATGGGGAACAGACGCGCTATGTACTATTCGCGTTTATTTGTGCGAAAAGGCTCAGCCTCTCCCTGTTTTAGCATTATTTGAGCCCCTATATTTTTAGTCCTGTTACTACGGGAATGTCCACGAGAAGATCTGTGTTGTGAAAACCGTTGTCATCGACGTGCCTCTGGAGACCGGCCTTTGGGTATTCCATATGTTTATAAGGATACCGACAGGTTGAATTTTCCAAATGGTAATTTGACATGGCTAAAAGGCTCTGATGATAAACTGCTTGTAGAGTTTTTATACCATACGTCCCAGTCGCCCAGCAGGATAGAGCGCACGCCTCCTAAGTGGGAGGAGCTACACTCGCCTCGGGCAGCACATTAAACCCTTGTCTCCGTAGCTCAGCAGGATAGAGCGTTCGCCTCCTAAGGTTGCGTTACAACGGCCACCTCAAAAAAACTAAATAAGGGATTGCAGTTCGACTTTGATCGGGCTATAATCATATATCAGACACGTCCATATAGCTCAGCTGGATAGAGCACACGCCTCCTAAGCGTGGGGTCGGAGGTTCAAATCCTCTTATGGACGCCAGCTAACAACGCCGAAAGCCTTTGTTTTCAAGGGTTTTCGGCTTTTCTTATATGAAAAGGCACGAAAAAGCTCTTTCACTGTATGAGATAAAATTCTACTCCAAAATTTGATTTTTGACAACCCCTCCAGAATCGAACGGTTGTTATAAAACAAAATCGCCAGCTAATTTTTAGCAGAAAACGGGCTGTTCTTGCTAATGAAAATGCCCTTCCTGCTAATCAGCCCCAAAATCGTGCCAAAAATCCAGCTAATCAAAAAAGGCGGATGTTTTGATTACCATGCAGTTATAGCAGATAAAATTGAATATCGTTATATACATAGAGCGTCTATTTGCCCCGCATCGGGAATGGATAGGCGCTCTTTTTTTATGCCCAAAACCATGGGCAAATACAAGAGATTGGAGGTGTTTCATTTGAGCAAGCCTGTTTATACCGCAGACAAGCCGAGCGACTGTCATTACTGCTACTTCTGGACGAATGGCAGAAAGGGTTGCCGTCTGGGTAGAAATAATTGCTACTACTTAATCTCTTTGCCACCGAAACCCAAGTCGGAATGTGATGGCTGTCCCTATGGGCGAGATCACCCGTGCATTGGCTGGTGTACGAAGAAGGTTATGCGTGAAGTGGGGCTTCGTTGATATGGATGTGTATGAACAGGAATCCGATACCATTTTCAACTGAGCATGACCTGTATCGCCCTGAACAGCTTTCATGTCTCCGTTGTTCAGCTTGAGTTTGTAGGTTGTGCTTGAATGCCTCAGACTGTGAAAGACAACTTTAGGCAAGTCATTCCTTCGGATCATCGCATTAAACAAACGAGAAATTACCTGTCCTTCCATGGGTCTGCCGTTGGGAAGCGCAAGAACAATGTTGTAATCGTGATACTCACTACCAAGATACCTTTTCTGTTCTTCCTGCTGTTTCTTCCAATCAACAAGCATACGGGCTACTGTTTCGGGAAGCCATACACGACGGATACTCGTCTTTGTCTTTGGTTTCTTAAACACGAGAATAGTACTGTCGCTGACCAATACGGCCGGAAAGACTTTCAACACATCTTTGCTTTCCAGTACATTCATAGCATTTTTAGAAACACGCTGAAGTTCTTTCTCCACAAAGAGCGAGGCGTTGTGTTCTCGGATACTTTCTTCATCAATCGTAAGGCAATCCCATGTTTATCTTCTTTCGCAATGACTAAATCTTCTGGCGTAGGGAAAATGGTCGAGACATACTTATTAATGTTTGTACCGTCCTCTCGCATTTTTTCAATTGAGAGGAATGTGTATTTGCTGCTGCATTCTACCTGATATCGTTCTTTGCGATCAGCCTTTGAATAGGCATCGAAAACCTCTTTTGATACCTCTATTTCCGCACCATCAATAATGATGATGTGCCTTACTTTGTTGTCGTCTAATTCAGTCTTTTTATAGTTGCGTTCTTTTTGCCAGTTTTGCATTTGTTACCTCCGAATTTCTGAATTGTTGTGAAGTGGTTTTTCAGAAATCCGGAAGCGGAGGCGCTCTCGCCATATAAAAAATCCTTTCCGCCGTGATGGACGGAAAGGACGAGAAAAGCCGCATGACCGGGAGACATTTACCTATGCCAAAGATGACCAAGTCATATTGCGCGTTAAAGCTTTGTCCGGCAAGCCAATTCCGTACAGTCATTCCATTTGTAAAAGGCTGTACACTGGAATAGTAGCCACTTATTGCTCGGTG
>ENA-OUQC01000283-OUQC01000283.1-human-gut-metagenome-genome-assembly--contig:-NODE-283-length-42586-cov-4.808469_pt1 | contig 42586 bp, 30 predicted proteins | sample MGYA00237942_ERZ548815 | MGnify/ENA primary metagenome ERZ548815 (study PRJEB26490, sample SAMN05194722) | human gut metagenome | biome: terrestrial biome; feature: human-associated habitat; material...
ACCCCGCATAAGCGGGGTTAAAATTCGTTTTACGAAAGATTACGCTTCGGGAGTTACGGGAATATCGAGATCCGCCTCAATGCCCGCAGCCGCCTTTCTTTCAGCGATTTCCTTCACCATTTCGCGCTGACGCTTTTCGGTAAGGTTGTAGAAGAAGATGGGGATAATGCAGGCGATGAAGCTCACGACGCCCGACAAGACAAGCATCATCCACAACTTGTTAAGTCCCGCGACGTCCATATTGCCGACAGGGTCGGTCGGGGAAATGTTGCTCATTCCGTATGCGAGAACGCCGATGAACGCGCCGATTGCCATACCGATTTTATTCATAAGGGTTTGCATTGCAAAGCAGATACCTTCGCCGCGCTCGCCCGTCTTCCATTCAAGATAGTCAACCGTATCGCCGATCATCGCGTAGGTCATAATGTTGGAAATACCCTGCGGGATACCGATAAGGATAAGGCAGATTGCCGCGACGTAAATGCCACCCGCGCGAAGTGCGCCTGCACTGAAATCCCACATGAAGAACAAGATTATCATTGCGACCGCGCCGATTATGTGCGAGCCGATGAACGTCCATTTTTTGCCGAATTTGTTGGTAAGCCACGGACAAAGCACCGAAGCCACAAGACCGCCCGGCACGACCAGCATCGTCAGAAGGCTGTACGCGCTTTCGTTTTGCAAAGCGTATTTACAGAAGTACAAGCCGCCCGTATATGTATAAACCATTCTCGCGCCGCCAAGGATTCCCGAAAGAACAAGGAGCAACAAAGGTTTGTTTTTGAACAGCAACCCGAGGTTGTGTCCGAGCGTCGGGGGATTGTCGTCTTCCGACGCACCGAATCTTTCTTTGGTGTTTTTGAAACCATAGAAGAACATCGGCATCGCAAGCACGACAAGCACTATCGCCGCGATGAAGTAAGTATAACGCAAGGTTTTCTGGTTTGCGTCCGCACATTCCGTCCTTAAAAGACCGCTTGCGGAGCGGAAATTCTGCTTATAATATTCTTCCTTGACTTCGACGCTCTTGATATCGCCGTTTTTCTTGAACTTGATATTAAGAAATTGCGGGTTGTTTTTGTCGTCGTACTTGACCGTTCTGCCGTACCTATATCCCTTAGCAATCTCTTCTGCCTTCAAATTACCTTCCTTGATAATTCCGTCGTTAAAATAAAGCTTTTGCTTCTCGACATCAAACACATAGTCGATTGGTTTGTTGTTTTCATCGACTTGGTAAACGATGACGGGAGTTTGCACCGCAAGTTCGTTATACTTGTATTCCGCAGTGACGGCGGACGTAATGATCGGCACGAAAACGGTAACGATACCTGCGCCGAGCGTGCACGCAAGACGTGCGACCGTCAGCATTTTTCCGCGGGAGTCGGTGTTGTTGGTCATTGCGGAAGAAAGTCCCCAGTAAGGAACGTCCGCAACCGTATACACGACCGACCAGATAACGTAAATCACCGAAAGAGCCGCAAAGCCGCCGCCCGTTTTCGGATACCAGGGCAGGAAGCACAAAATGGTAACGACGCCGATGGGAATCGCCATCCATTTGAGATAAGGACGGCACTTGCCCCACTTCGTACGGGTTCTGTCGACGATGCTGCCCATAATGGGATCGTTGAAAGCGTCGAAGATACGCGTGCCGAGCATGAGCCAGGCAACCGCCATAACGCCCGACATAACGCCGATTTTCGTGTTAAGGTCAAAGCCCAGCGCGTCCGTCATGAAGACGGTAAGATAACTGCCGATAATCGTACAAATGAAGTTCTGTCCGAAACCGGCAACGGAATAAGCAATCGCTTCTTTCGGCTGCATTCCCTCGCCCGGCGTGGTGCCGAAAAGCTTATGAAGGAAAGCGTCGACTTTTGGATTTTTACTCATAATCTCTCCTTATGGATTTTCAAAAGATAATAGGTATTATATCATTCGCCGCCCTGTTTTTCAAGCGTTTAATGGGAAGACAACCCGCATTTTATCTTTTTTTTGTAAATAATGATAAAACTTTTCCGGTTTTTTCAAAAAAATCTCTTCACAATTTTGCAATTTTAATTTATTTTTAATATTAAGAACTATTATTTTAAAATCAAAAAATATGGAAGGCGCTTTTTATGTTGAGACTTGAAGAAATTAAAAAAGATTTTAAGACGGACAACAACGTCGTGAACGTTTTGAAAGGCATCACGATCCAATTCCGCAAAAAAGAATTCGTGGCGATACTCGGCCATTCCGGCTGCGGCAAAACAACCCTTCTGAACATAATCGGCGGGCTGGACAAATGCACGTCGGGCAACGTCATCATCGACGGTCGCTCCACGAAAGAATACAACGACCTTGACTGGAACGATTATCGCAACAAGCGTATCGGCTTCGTCTTCCAGAGTTACAATTTGATTCCGCACCTGACGGTTCAGAAAAACGTGGAACTTTCGATGACGCTTGCGGGCGTTACAAAAGAAGAACGCCATGCCCGCGCGCTTGAAGCGCTTGACAAAGTCGGGCTGAAAGCCCATGCCAGAAAACATCCGTTGCAACTTTCGGGCGGACAAATGCAGCGCGTCGCGATTGCCCGCGCCATTGTCAACAATCCCGAAATCATTCTTGCGGACGAACCGACGGGCGCGCTCGACAGCGAAAGCGGCGTCGAGGTTATGGAACTGCTGAAAGAAATTTCAAAAGACCATCTTATCGTCATGGTCACGCACAACTCGCAACTTGCCGACGAATACGCAACCCGTATTCTCAATATGTCGGACGGCGTCATCGTAGGCGACACGAACGAGTACACCCTTGACGAGTGTCTTAGCGACGAGGCGGCAGACCTTGCCGCAAAAACCGCCGCCGAAGAAAAAGCGCTTTCCGACATCGAACAGACGGGCGCGAAAAACGCCAAGCGCGAACTGAAACGCATTGAAAAGAAAAAGCGCAAAAAAGCGTCGATGTCGCCGCTCACCGCGTTTTCGCTGTCTTTCACAAACCTTATTAGCAAAAAAGGCCGCACGTTTCTGACGTCGTTTGCGGGGAGCATCGGTATCATCGGCATAATGCTTGTTCTTGCGCTTTCGACGGGCGCAAGGTCGTTCATTTCAAAAATGGAAGAAAACGCGCTGTCGCAATACCCCATCGAAATCAGTGAAAGCAACACGGACTTGTCGGCGATTCTGTCCCTTCTGACAACGGACACTGCAAAGCGCGAAAACTATCCGTCGGGCGACACGATTTATACGCAACAAGTCATCGGCAACGTCCTTGATAATATCCCTTTGCTGACTTCAAAGAACGATTTGGCACGATTAAAGTCGTATATTGACAACAACTTTGACGAGACGATTGGTTACGTCAAGTACAACTACGGCACGGATTTCGACGTTTACTGCGACTACACTCACGCGAAAGGCGACGAAGACAAGTATATGAAAGTGCAGCCTTTCGTTGACGCGATTGCGGATATTCCCGTGCTCTCCGGCTTCAAGGATCAGCTTGAAATGTTCTCGTCCTATCTCACCGTGTGGGACGAAATGACCGACAACACAACGCTTCTGAACCAGCAGTACGAACTTCTGGGCAATTCCAAATGGCCGACGAATTACGACGAAGTCGTGCTTGTCGTCGACCGCAAAAACCAAATTAACGACTATACGCTCTTCGCGCTCGGGCTTAAATCGAAAGACGATATCGGCAGCGCGCTTCTGGGCGGCTCGACCGGCGGCGAAAACAGTTTCAGCAACTCGACATTTTCGATAAGCGATATTATCGGTGAAAACGGCAAAGAGCCCCTGCAATACCAAATCGCCACGGGTTGCGACTATTATTACAAAAACACCGAAACGGGAAAATGGGAAAAAATTTCCGCAAGGGACGATCAACGCGCAAAAACCTTTATCGACGGCGAAACCGACGGCAGAAAAAACACCGTGAACGTGAAAGTCGTGGGCGTGGTACCTCCCCGCGAAGACGCAAACGTTACGTCGATAAACGGCAACATCGGCTACACCGCCGCCCTGTCCAGGTATCTTTCGGAGCGCGCATCGGAACATCCGCTTGTCAAGGCGTTGAACAACGAAGATGTCGGTATCAGCGAAATCGATCCGAGCACTGACTTCGATTCGCTTATGTTGAAACTCGGCGTGTCCGACGTCGACAAGCCCAAGAAAATCAAAATTTATGCAAGTTCTTTCGACTCGAAAGAGAAAATCCTTGCTTTCCTTGACAACTACAACGCGACTCTTCAAGCAAACGGCGAAACTCCCGTAAAATACAGCGACAACCTGTCGATGATAATGGCATACGTGGAGTCGATGACCGCAACCATAACGGGCGTACTCATAGGTTTTGCCGCGATATCCCTGATTGTTTCGTCGATAATGATTGCAATCATAATATATACGTCGGTCATTGAAAGGAAGAAAGAAATCGGCGTATTAAGAAGTATCGGCGCAAGGAAACTCGACGTGTCGAGCGTATTCATTGCGGAATCGGGCATTATCGGCTGTCTGTCGGGCGTGCTGGGCATTGCGATATCGTATATACTGATTTTGCCGATAAACGCGGTCATTGCAAAGCTGTTCAGCGTACAGCACCTTGCGACGCTTTCCTGGTGGCAGCCGCTTATGATGTTTGGTATCAGCGTCGTATTGGCGGTGCTTGCGGGATTTGTACCGGCGCATATGGCGGCAAACAAGGATCCTGTCGAGTGCCTGCGCTCCGAATAACCGACGATTCCACAAGGACGGAAAAATTCCGTCCTTTTTTTTGGCAATTTTTCCGATAAGTTTTAATAAAGTTGCCCTATCCGCCCGTTTTGTGCTATAATCCGTCATAGACGTATCCGTAGCTCAGTTGGATAGAGCACCGGCCTCCGACGCCGGGTGTCGAGGGTTCGACTCCCCCCGGGTACACCAAAAAACAACCGCTTTTGCGGTTGTTTTTGTTTACGGGGGGGGCGAACCCTTAGGCTGACCGCAAGTGAAGAGAGAAGCAAGCGCTTGCATTTGCGGAAATCGAACGCAGCGGACATAGCCAACAACCAGACACGCAGTGTCAAATGCAAGGCATTAGCGCGAAAGCGCGGTTGTTGAGCGTAGACGCTTCACTTTCGATGCAAGCATCTTCGTTACGCTATTTCGTCGCTTTGCTCCTTCCGACTCCCCCCGGGTACACCAGTGGCGTTGTCAAGCGACAACGCCACTGTTATATTTGCCGTTCGGCAAGTCGGATTGCTTCGCAGTTATATTTTGCTTTGCAAAGTTAAATTTTCACTTTGTGAAAGTTAAGGCAAATATAATATCACTTTTAGCCAACGGCTAAAAATATCACTTTGGCGCAAGCCAAAATTTCACCGCCAAAGGCGATTTCATTCGCTTTAAGCGAATTTCATTCTTTTAACTTTTGCGTGCAAGATTCTTTTGTTTTTTCGCCAAGGAAAAACCGTCCGAAATACGGACGGTTTTTTGTTGTTTGGATTTATTGTTTTTTGTTGAACAATGCCTTGTTGATATTATTGCTTTTTGTTGAACAGTGCTTTGATTGCGGAAATTAACTCGGCAAACGTTTTCTTCTTCACAACAAACCAGAATATTGCAAACCCGACAATTCCGACGCCTGCAACGCTTCCGATCACGATGCCCGCAATCTGTCCGCCGGACAGTCCGTTTTTATCGGGAGCGGGTGCGATTTCGCCGTCAATCGTGCCGCCGCCCGGTGCTTTGTCCTGATATACGGCGGTAAGGACCATTCCTTCCTTTACCTCAAAGGTATATTCCTTTTTGGTGCTGACGATATTTCCGCTTGCGTCCTTCCAGCCAACGAACTCTTTGCCTTCTTTATCTTCTGCCGTTACGGTTACGCTTTCGCCATATTTTGCCGTAGGCGCGCTCGACGTTCCATTTGTTACCGTTATGTTGTAAATAATATCTTCAAACGTTGCCGTAAGCGTAACGTCGTTGTCGGGCATAGTGAAGGTAATTTCTTCCTTTTTAAGTTCGGCGGCAGGAATGGATATTCCGGTACACGACCACTTGACAAACTCTTTGCCCGTAGGAACGGTAACTTTTATAGTAACGGTTTCGCCGCTCTTACATTTTTTGACTTTTTCGCCCGCGCCGTCCGTAACGGTAACTGTGTTATCCATAACTTTTACGGTTGCGTAATGGCTCGGCTCTGCCGTTGCGGTTGCCTTGTAGCGAACGTAATACGTTCCCTCGGCAAGTCCCGTTGTTTCCGTATCCGCACAAGGGATCGGCGATGTAAACGCCGTATCGGTGGAATATTCCATATCGGCGGTTGTTCCCGTAATTTTACCGTCGCTTCCGCCATCGGTAGTCGGGGCAACGCCTTTCAGTCCCTCGGGCGCATTTCTGACGGGTTTTACGATGCTGAAATATGCCGTTGCGGTATTCGTAATGTTATAGTTACCGCCCTCTTTGTCTTTTACCGTTATAGAAGCGGTGTTTTCGCCGACTTCCTTGTTGTTTTTAAGTGTTGCGGTATATTCCGAAGTCGATAAGTCGACAAGCGGTTCTTCTACCCGTACATAAAAACTCGGCGTAATTTCATGCCCCGTATATTCATACTCGGTTTCGTTCAGTATTATTTTTACTATAACATCTTTTCTTGCAATCGACCATTCCACTATTTTATCTTCGGTTGAGCCGTCCGACCACTTAAAGCCGTATTGTAAATGAAGCCTTGCCTGATACGTTCCTGCCGATTGTCCCCATCCGTTTGCGACCGTGTACGCATCGGTTGCAGGTACGCCTTGTTGCGATTCGCCGTTGTAAACAAGTCCCGATACGGGCGTCGGAACGTCAACAAGTGTGCTTGAAATAATTTCATACTTGGCATTGCGGTTGAACTCTGCCGTCATACCGTAATTTGTTGCGGTAAACGCGGTCGCGGGTATTTCAAGCCATATTATTTTCCCGTATATTTCCTCAGGTGTTCCGCTTACCGTTATCGTCATTTCGGTAGCGCCTGCCGCAACCGCACCTTTAACCTTTGCGGTAAGTCCTTTCGGCAGATTTCTAAACCAAGAGGTTGCGTCCGTATCTTTTGCAATCGCCTTGAACGTATCGCCTGTAAGCGTTATTTTTACGTCCGTATCAGTCATTGCTTCGCCGCGAAGTCCCTTTATCGTAACGTCGTTCATCGTAGCGGAAGCCTTTGACGTATCGCCGTAAACAAAGCGCGTCATATATTTATATACTTGTGACGCCTCGTATTCAAACCAAGTCGGATTTGTTTCGGACTGTCCGAGTTTTTTTCCGACTTCCAGATTTGTTCCCTCTCCGAGTTCTGCCCAAACCTTTGCATAGTCATAGCTAAAAGCTCTTAAAGTAATACTTCCGCCTTCGGACAATGCGAAATGCTTTCTGACGTTTTTCCCGATGTTGTCACACATAGCGGGATTTGTGCTTTGAACGTATACCGTTGAATTGCCGAGTATCTGCAATTCAAGCGAGTTGTTATAATCGCGAACAAAGTCCGAATATACGTCAACGGTAACCGCGCTGTCCTGTATCAATATTGTGTTCCCACTTGTACCAAGCGCATATGCATTTCCAAGAGTAGAAAAAATCTTTACATTGCTGTTTTTTATCTCGGTACTTATTGACGAATACATTCCTCTCTCGAAATCGTTGATTTCGACGTTTGCGTTGTCGTGCAACTTGATTGATTTATTTTTTGCATAGATAGCGCACATTTTATTTCCGTTAACCGCATCGAGAAGAACCTTTCCCGTGCCGGATATATCAACGTCCTCTCGTGACGCGTAAACGGCGTTAACGATTGTATCCTCCCAGTCCGTAACTTTTCTATCTATTCTTATCTTTTTTTCGCCCGTACCGGAAAAAATGATCTTTCCATTATCAGAGTATACCGCATTGTCAACCGTGGTAATATCGACAGACGCGTTTTCGATAATGCTTACACCTTTGTTTCCGCTGATAGCCTCTCCGTACTCGCTGCCACCCTCGTTGATATTGACCGTAATTTTGACGTTATCTTTTATCGTCAGACTGCCGTTAGCTCCCGAAGAGGTGATTCCGTAGCCTCCGACTTTCACTCCTTTTTCTTCGGCTTTGGTTATGTCGATATTGATTGTCAGCGTTCCGCTTCCCGTTATGGTCAAACCCTTATCGGCTTTAACGCCCGTGGCGCCCAGAATCCTATCGCCGATTACTCCATGAAAACGCGAGTTTTCGTTAACCGTTATAACGTTGTTTCCTTGCAAAACGAGCGTCGCGTCATCGTTCAGCCGGAATTGCCCGCCGTTGTAATTGTTGAGAATCAGCGTTTTGTCCGACGTGGTGTACTTGTACGTTCCGTCGGTTGACGTAACCTCCGTATCGCCCTTGATTTCAATATACTCAAACGTTCCGCCTGCCGCATATACTGTATTCGTCGGGCTTGCAAACACAATGCCGAGCATAAGCGCAAGGCACATCGTAAGTCCCAAAATCAGCGTCAATACCTTTGATTTATTTGCCTTTGTGTGCGTCATAATATTTTCTCCTTTTAATTATTTTTTGGGGGATATTTTGCATAAATCGCGACTTTACGTCGTGGATATGCTGCATTAAGTCGTTTAGTATACGACAAACAAGTCTATGTCCGAAACAGTGCCGAAATCGAAACTCTTTGCCCCGATTGCTTTCATGGAATAGGCAAAGCCGGGGTTGTCTTTCGTGCCGATCAGCGCGTTTACCGCCATAGTGCCGACCTGCATATTCAGGTTTTCGGCAGTCCCGATTTTCAGCACGGCGTTCAGGGTGTTGAACAAATCCGCAGTATCGTCGCCGGACAGATTGTTGAGCGTGACGGATTTGTGCGACACTTTGTAAGAAAAGCCGTCTTCTTCCGTCTTATCCACGCGCACGGTGGACGAAACGTAAAGGTTGTCGGGGATATATTTTTTGAATAACTTATACGGGAAGCCGTCCATATCCGCCTTGAACGGGGTAAGGTCGATTTTCGCCACGACGTTAAAGTCCGCGCTGCCGTTTGCGGCGATTTCCGAAAAGTCCACCTGCACGACGGTGACGCTCACGTCTTTCCCGCCGATTTTCAGTTTGCCTGCCGTCTGCCCGAAAAAGACCGTCTGGGCAATCGCCCCGACATGCTTTTCGGTGAGGTAAATCGGATCCGTCATGACTTTGCCTTTCAGCGCGTCGAAATTGACCGAATATCCGTTAAATCCTTTGCCCTTTTCATAGACGATAAGCCCCGAAATCCGTTTGTCGATTTCCGACTTCATCGTGACGAAATCCTGCTCGCCGTAAGCGTTCGGGCAAAGCGCGGATTCGTCCACGTCTTGTGAGAGCGTTTTCAGTTGTCCCGCGGTGCGGAAAAGGTCGATGCCGTACTTGGAGCGAACCGCGACGTACCCGCCGATGACGGTAACGCCGACGATGGCGATGATGACGACAAGTGTAATAAGTACGCCTTTCAATGCTTTCATATTGTCTCCGAATAAATAAGTATATTTTTGGTTTTTGGTACGTTGCCAAACAGAACAATCCCTTTCTGTTTGGCAACATACCCAAGCCGTCCTGACTGACGGCTTTTCGATATGTCGTTTTTTTGGACAAGCGGGTTTTTACGCCCGCTTATCCGATTTTCAATAGATAATAACTTTTAAGTTATTTTGCTACGATGGTTGCAGTGTCGCTTAGGTTCACGAAGCGGGCTTAATTTCAACTTGAAGTCCGATATATATATCCTCGCCTGTAAAAACCCATTCGCCGTTATTACCGGTTAGTTTGGTTCCAGATCCAGCGTTTTTATAAAACTCGACGATGAGATATGAACCGACTATTCTTCCGCCAACCTCATTGTATACCCCCGCGCCTGTGCCGGGAGTGCGAGTGTATTTTGCGATGTCCTTTCCGCTATTAAGAAATTTTATTTCGATTGTATCGGTGTCTTTGGCGTTTTTAAGCTTTTCGCTGAGATCACTTCTGTTCAGGTTGATCGCAAATGTGTTTTCGCCAAGCTCGATAGGCTCAATGACATTGGTGCCGGGGACGCCTAACATAAAACCGCTCCTAACTCTTGTCGCATTAGGAACTGCGGTGACTACGCATTCGGCAATAGTTTTTCCGCTCACCCTAAGTGTGAACCTGCGTCCGACAAATGCGGGGACTTTTTTGCCTTGGAAATTAATGGTGACGCCTTCAAGTATTTCACCACCTGAAAGTAACGTCGTGCCTTCCGGGAACGTAACTTCGCCGGTTACTTCACCGAACGTGTCGGCAAAGACAACCTGCGGTTTAATTCCCGTCTGAATTGGGGTGTTTTGACCACCCTCGTCTTTTGTGCGCACTCTTATTGTTACCGTGACCTTGCTATAACCGATAATCGTATCGGGCTTGGACAGCATATATCCTCTATTAAGCTCAGCCTTCGTTACGCCTTCGATATACAAACCTACTTCATCACCGGCGGTTGCCGTTTCAACCTCTGTCGCCGTTGTGCCTGTGCCCTTTTTGATTTTATTCACGGTAATTATCTTGCCGATTTCATTGACTAAAATTTGGTCGCCTTTTTTCACCGTGCCATTAGCGATTGTTGTTGTGATCAAAACCTCACTGCTACCGGAAAAGGTGTACAAGTCTTGGATTCCGGCATAGAAGGAATCGGGAGCGTTCCAAACGGTAAATTTGACCGTGTCGTATACGCCGTTGTTAAGCTCGAAGTTGTCGTTGTCCACGGTCAGGACGGTGGCGCTGATTGTACGTATGCCAATCGCATAGTATGTTTCGGGAGCGCCAATCGTCACCCATTCTACGACGTTGTTCGTTTCTGCCGCGACGTTTATGCACGTCAAACCGAACTTTCTGCTTTCAAGGTTTTCTCCAAGTTTTCTTTCAAAAACGCCTGCGGGCAAAGTTATCTCGCGTTTGTTGATTATGATAGTCGTGGTGATTTCGCCGCCGTTCCATTCCGCAGTGCCTTTTACGGTTGCTTTCACGGTATATTCGCCGGCATTAATCGGGGCGGTTTCGGAAAACGCAGTGTCGTTTTCGCCTTTGTAAGTAATGGTGATTTCACCGTCGCCCTTACGATTGACCTTCGCGGGATCAATGATAAACGCCAACCCGTCATAGGTTTTTTCATCAACTAAATCGTTAGCAAACGAAATAGTGTTGTCTTTTGCGCCAAGTGCGTCGATTTCTTGGGTATAGCTATATTCGCATACCGTGCAAGTGAATTTCTTTTCGCCGACCACGCCGAAGTCCGCCGGTTTGGTAACTTTGCCTTCGTCAAAGGTATGCGCGGCGAAATCTCTCTTCATTGCGTCATGCGTGGGAGCCGTTGTGCCACAGGTCGATTCGTGCCAGTGTCCCGACTCGTCTTTTGTCCATTCCGTGCCGTAAGTGTGCGTTGCGGTGCCGGAAATTGTCCTTTCGGTTTCGTATCCGCATTCACATACGCCCTTTTCGACCTTGTCCGTGTGAACGCCTGCGGGCGTTTTTTCTGTCCACGTGAACACGTGCGGGATTTTCTCCGTCGTATCGGTGTGCTTTTTCGTGGTGCATTCGTGCCAGTGAGTTTTTTCGTCAAACTTCCACTCGCTTGAATATTTGTGCTTCTTGTTGCATGCCGAGAATATCGACAACGACAACGTCAACACTAATACCAACGCCAGCACTGCAATGATTGATTTTCTTTTCATAGTCTTACTCCTTTTTGATTTAAGTGATTTATTCCAAATCGCCGAAAATCGCGACTTAAAACCGTTGTTATTTTTTTATATGTTAATTTAATTATTTTCTTCTTTAAGTAAAATGTTTTTCGGACAAGCGGGTTTTACCCCGCTTATCCGATCTTTTGTTGTTGTTATTTTGTTGAATTATGCCGCGACGATTTCTTTCGTTACCGTCAACGTGCATTGTTTCCCTATGGTGCTGGGACCACTGGCTGTAATTTTTTCACAAGTAACCGTTATGATATAATCTTCAACACTCGTTCCTGCGGGGATAGTGAAAGACCCATCCACCAACTCAATGACGTTGCCTTGTTTATTGTGAACCTGATAACTAAAATCATTATTTTTATCATCAAGCGTAATGGTGTATTTCAAATCCTGTTCCGAACTCGCGTCGCCTACACCGACAATGAATTTTACCGATGTGTCTTTCGAGTAAAACCTTTTGTCCGATGCAACGTTACCCGTGAAATTCAATCTTGTCAGCGATTCAAAGGAAGCCGTTATCGTAAACCCCGAAGCATTATTGGTCGCTTCCAACTCTTCTACGTACAAGTAAAAACTCTTTCTGCCGGAAGTTTCCGTGAACGTAAATTTGTTTTCGCCGACTTTATTAACAACAATGCTTGTTTCGGAACCGGTAACCGCATCGTACAATACCATTTCGATATTCTTCGGCGCACCCGACCAACTCACGTCGAAAGTGCAAATAATGTCATCTCCCTCGGGAAGTTGCACTTCAAACACCGCAACTTGACCGCCTCCAACCGATGAGCTGTTCTGCAAAGAGTCTTTGCTGAGTACGGGGTGGTCTTTGGAGTCTGTTATTTCTATCGTAACCTCCAAATCTTCGTTACCAATCCATTTGCCTTCCGCGCTAACGTACTCGTTTGCGCCAAACAAATCGAAATGCATACCGGTCACTCGGTCATTATCGAACGACATACCGCCATACGTGTACACATAATGTAAATCGCTCATGGTCTGCACGCCTCTTCTTTCAAATCTTGCAATGACGGTTTCTCCGCACTGAACTCTGATAATAAAGTATTTCTCTGCATTGTCTGTGTTTGTCAAATATTCGCATAATCCGTCTATCTGAGCCTGCATATTAATTCTATCTTCGCCAAACTTAATTCCTAACGCACTATCGGTTATGCCGGCGATAGGATTACCATCAGGACCGATTATATTTTTTATGGTAAGCACGCTTTCTTTCTTTACAGTGAAGCTGACGTACTGGGTGGCTCCGAAATTGTAGTTGTCGCCTTCCGCATATTTAATGCGCACGCGATATTCGCCTGCTGTTCCCACTACTTCGTCTTTTGTAAGGGTGCGACTCCAAACGCCGTCACCAAGGTGCATTATCCACTCGATAGTCCTTTCGCCGTAACCGGTGCCGATTTCAACGTAATTTGTTGTGGGATCGGGGATATTCGTTGCGCCGACAAAGAACAACTCATTAAATGCGCTCGCATTGCTGATTTCAAAGTTAATGTCCGCTTTGACGATTTCCACGTTGACGTCTTCTCTTGCAAGGCTGTAATTGCCCGCGTCTTTCCCGGTGATTTCAAAGCTTTGGACTTCTGCTCCGACGTTAGCGCTACTCATTGTAACGGTAATCATTGCTTCTTCGCCTTCAAGCAATTCGGCAGGTTCGCCTGAGAAAACATTTGTATTATTGTATGGAGGCTCCCAGTCAACGCCGATTACCATGGGGGTGATTGCAAAGTCAAAAGTTTTTGTCGCGGCTTTCCACTCTGCCGTGGCTTTTACGCTGACTTTCACGGTATATTCGCCGACTTTCTTCGGGGCGGTTGCAGTGTATGTATTGTCGTCCGCGCCTTTTACCTTGAACATAATTGTGGGTGCGCGATTGCCGTCAATTACGAAATCGTCTTTCGTAATCGAAATAACTTCTCCGTCGTATTCCTTGCCAAGCGTTTTGCCGGCAACAAGTACGATTTCGTTGTCCTTTGCGCCAAGTGCGTTGATGTCTTCGGTATAACTATATCCGCAGTCTTTGCACGTGAATTTCTTTTCGCCGACCACTCCGTAGTCCGCTGCTTTCACAATTTCTTCCTTAAACTCATGCGGGAGTTTCTCCGATGTGTCGGTGTGTTTCTTCGTGGTGCATTCGTGCCAGTGGGTTTTTTCGTCAAACTTCCACTCGCTTGAATACTTGTGCTTCTTGTTGCATGCCGAGAATATCGACAACGACAACGCCAACACTAATACCAACGCCAGCACTGCAATGATTGATTTTCTTTTCATAGTCTTACTCCTTTTTGATTTAAGTGATTTATTCCAAATCGCCGAAAATCGCGACTTAAAACCGTTGTTTTTTATGTTTATTGTTTTTTCTTGCCAAGTCCTTTAATTGCGGCGATTAAATCGGCAAACGATTTCTTCCTGACCGCAAACCAGAATATTGCAAACCCGATAATTCCCGCGCCTGCAAGGCTTCCGATTACGATGCCCGCAATCTGTCCGCCAGACAGCCCGTCGGAAGAGGCGTTTTCCGTGACGTTTGCGGTCTTGTCTTTATATACGGCGGTAAGAACCGTTTCTCTCTTTACCTCAAAGGTATAACTCTTTTCCGCGCTGACGATTTTTCCGCTTTCGTCCTGCCAACCTACGAACTCTTTGCCATCCGCCGGATCGTCCGCAATCGCGGTGACTTTCTCGCCTTCGTCAAAGATTTTGTTTTCGCCGTTTACGGTTACTTTATGCGTGCCGAACTTCGGAATAATAAGGTCAAAAGCGGACATTTCCTTGTCGTTTGCATCAAAGTGTTTGTTGCAGATCAGACAATCCTTGTGGGCTTTTTCACCGTTTGCAGTGTCGCTTGCGGAAACTTCGTTTATCCACGTACCGAAATTGTGACCGCTATCGGGGTTGACGGGGATTATCAGATCTTCCAGCGTCGTTTCGTTCTTGTCCGCGTCGACAAGCTTTTTGCAAACCGAACATTCATAATGCGCCTTCACGCCGTTTTGCATGCAGGTGGGGTTCGTTTGCGCCACGAGCGTGCCGAAGTCGTGCGCCGCTTCGTCCGTTTTCTCGCCGCAGGTCTTGCACACGCGATAGTGCTTATCCTTTTCAATTTTGTATTCGGAACCGGGATTGTGTCCCGTTTTGGGCAACTTCGCCGTCGAGTCGCTCCACGGCATGGTGCAGGCTGCGTCGAAAAATGCTTTTCCGCAACCCTCGCAAGCGTATTTATCCTTTACGCCGTCTTCCGTGCAGGTTGCAAGTTTTCCCGCTTCTTTCATCGTCACGTTTTCGTGCAGACAATCGGTTGCGCTCAACGTTTTTATTTTGACCGTCAGTTCCGTAAAATCCGCGCTTTGCGAAATTTCTATGATATCGCCACCGAAAACATTGCGCTTGCAAAGCCAGTTTTTGATATCAGGGGTTAAAATCGGAAAAACTTTGCCTTCCGGCGCTTTTATCGTAACGTTGGCGTAATAAGGCACACCTAAGTAAAACTTGCCGTCTTGCAAATATCCTTCAATATTGTTTATCGTCACTGCGTATCCGTTTTTCTCGGTAATTTGCAGTGTTTCGGGAAGATGTCCGGCAAGCGGTTGCGAAACGCTGACGTCAATGGACTGTACCGCGCGGTCAAGGCGCAAGAATACCAAAACAATCAGGTTGCCATCACTTTTTCTTATGCTTTTACTCAGAACTTCGCCGTGAGTCACCGAAACGTTGATTTCGTCAACGCTGTCGGGGAATTTGCAGGTTGTGTGCGGCGAAAATACGTAAAACATTACGCTGTTGTTGGTAATATACTTTATGTTGCTGTCGTTTATGTTGCACAGCGTGTCGTTGCCGTCAAGATAAGTGGACGCCTTGTAGAAAATTTCCCCCTTGGGAATAACGTTCCCTTTTATGACGTTGGGATAAAACATCGGGCGATATGCCATTCCTTCCCAATACTCCGGCACGTCGATGACAACTTCTTTGATATATTCGTCGGCGCCGCATTCCGTGCAGAATCCGCCCACCATATTGTGAGCCTTGAATTCGCCGTATTCGCAACCGCAAACGTCGCCGTTGTGTGAATATTTACACTTCGCGCGTGCCTGACAGGTTGCCACGCCGCCGGTCGGGGAGTGCCTTAAAGACGTGTCTTCCATTCCGCAATATTTGCAGAATCCAAGGTGCGTATAGGTGCCGTCGTTGTTTTTGAACGACCTGAACTCGAACTTATGCCCTGTCTTTGCGATATATTCGTATCCGCAATCCTTGCATTTTGCGCCGTTCAGACAAGTTTGCGTGCCGCCGCTGTGCTTTTCTTTTATGACGTTGCCGCTTGCGTCCTTTTCAACTTCGCCGCAAGCGCATTTTTTCACGTGGTAAGTTGCGTCGCTTTCATCGACCTGATATGTAAAATTGTGCTTTGCGTCGGGGTTTCCAAGATTGCCGCACGTTGTGCATTTTTCGGTGCAACCGCCAACAAACTCGTGCACTGCATACTGCGAGCCTTTGTCAAAAGCAGGGGCGACGCCGGGGCAAGCGGGGTCTGTGCATTTTGTATAGCCGTGATGCTCGAAATCTATCTTCTCGATTTTTTCAACCCAGGTATGCTCGTGTCCGCCGGTAACGGATGCTATCTGTATAGGAATATCGCAAGTCTGCCCGTCCGCCGCCGTTGCGGTGATATACATCGTTCCGCCGTCCATTGCGTTCACGGCGGTTATCCGATAATAGCAGGTCGATTCTTCAAAAACGTTGCTCGTTTGAATTTCCATACCTATGGGCGCAATCTTTGCCGAATAGGTGTAGGGACCGGGCGCGCCGCGGAGCCATATTCCCGTATCGGTGTACAACGTGCCGATTTTGCCCGTTTTTTCTACGCCGATTTCGGGATATATGTTTTGCGTATAACCTATATACGTCATGCCTTTTGAAATGATAAAGTCCATTTCTATTGCTGTTGTAGTGGTGTTTCGTCCTGCACTGTCCCAAAGTTCTATATCCTTGCCTTTGCCAAGTTCCGCGCCGGAAACTTTAAGGTTTCTTTTCAACGTGTCTTCCTTGTCCGACAAAGCATACCCTGCTTTCGGGGAGAACTTCACCCTGATGCAATATGCGACGTTTTGCTCAATAAGTTGATTTTCAACCCTGCTCCATTGGTACGACGCATTGTTATTGTCCCACAACGTTGTCACTTGTCCGTTTTTGGATACGAATACGAGCGTTGCCGTATAGTTTGCGCCCTTAGGAACTTTGAGCGTTTTTGCCGCTTCGTTTTCGAACTCAAACGCGGCGGAAAGACTGTCGCCGACGCCCGCCTTTTTGAACGCGACTTCCAACGTGTCGATTGTCGTCGTTTCGGCGTGCGCCACCTGTGTGTCGGATAATATAATGCCCAGCATAAGTGCAAGGCAAATCGTAAGCCCAAAAACTATCGTTAATATCTTTGGTCTTTTTGTTTTGTATTGTGTCATAAAGTGCTCCTTATAAGTTGATTATTTGAGTGTTGATTGAACACTGTTAATATTGTTATTGCTTTTGTATATCTGCCGCAAATTTCGCGTTTTATTGTCTCAAAGGCGGATTGACTTGCGCGCGCATATCATGCTATAATACAGATAATCACCTTCGAGTGTATAGACAGTATATCAAAATCAGGACGGCTTTTCCCCCACCCAACCCGCCAAAAGGTGGGGAAAAACCCAAAAATAATTTGGTTTTTTTGAAAAATCGGGGCAATTTCCCCCGACTGATAATAACGGAAAAACACTATGAAACGTAATGCCAAAAGAATACTCACTTTGTTGATCGCCGCCACGGCGCTTCTTGCAATTCCGTTTACTTTTGTTGCTTGCAACAAAGGTAGTTCTTTGCTCGATCCCAAAAAACCCACGACTCTTACGATGTGGCACGTTTACGGCGAACAATCCAACTCCCCGATGAACGACTTCGTGGAGAAATTCAACGCGACCGTCGGCAAGGAAAAAGGAATCATCATTGACGTTACACTGATGTCCAACGCTTCCCAGATCGGAAAGAAACTCAAAGACGCACAGGCGGGGAAAGCGGGTTCCAAGGATATGCCCGACCTGTTCTTCTGCCACTCGGGCGACGCGCAAAGTCTTGGGGCGGACAACCTTCTGAACTGGAAAGATTATTTCACGCCGACCGAACTGGACGCCTTCGTCCCCGATTTTCTGAGCGACGGCATGCTGGGCGACCGCCTTTCGGTTTTCCCCGTTTCCAAATCGACTTATTTGCTGTTCATCGCGGGCGGAGTTTTTGAAAGATTCGCCGCCGAAAAAAAAGTTTCCGTGTCCGACCTTGAAACGTGGGACGGCTTCTTCACCGTCGCCGAAAAATATCACGAGTGGTCGGGCGGAAAACCCTTCTGCGCCATCGATTATCTCATAAGACTTGCGGAACTCTGTTCAATATCCGACGGCGAAAGCATTTCTTATAAGGACGGCTGGTACGACGAAAACAACCCGTCGTTTATAAAAGCCTATGAGGCGTTCGCGACGTCGATTGCCAAAGGCCATATCGTTGTGTCCGATATGTACTACAACACGCAGATTATGACCGCGCAAACGTGCGCCGGCATCGGCTCTTCGGCTTCCGTGCTTTACGCCAACGACAAAATCACGTACCCCGACAATACGTCGGAAGATATGAAACTGCAAGTTTTACCCCTGCCCCAACAGGCGGGAAAACAAAAAGTCGCAACGCAGGCGGGCGTCGGGCTTTGCGCCTATAAAACGACCGCCAAAAAAACCGAGGCGGCAACCGTATTCGCGCGGTGGTTCACCGAGGAACAGCGCAACGTGGACTTCGTCCTGTCAACCGGATATATGCCCGTAAGAACGGGGGCTTTTGCGAAAATCGGTGAAAACTCCTTTAAGTCGGACGCCTTCAAAAACCTTTACGCCGCACTGACGAAAACCGTCGCGACCTGCACTTTCGTGAGAGAACCGAATTTCGACGGCTATTATTCCAAAGTACACACGCTGTACGAAGAAATCCGCGAAATCCAGAAAAACCTTGACGCGGCGGGCGACACCACGGAACAAATCGTCGCGAAAATAAAAGCCGCGCTTTATAACGTCGCCTGAACGCGGCGATAAATCCCGAAATATGTTAAAAATCGCCGATTTCAAAAACAGAAAAAAATCAATGTGGCGCAAGCTTTTGTTGTATATGCTCGCGCTGGTTCTTGCCGTCGGCGTGTTTGTAAGCTGCGGATTGTTTTTCGCCGGGCAGTTCTCGACGACGACCGAAAAATATTCCAACAATCTCACTTTTCAGAACGAGTTTTATACAAGACAAATCGAAAAATACTTTGACGATCTCTCGATGATGGGCGAAATGCTTGCCGCCGACTCTTCGGCGATAATCAACGCGTATCTGTCCGAAAACGGGATTCCTTTCGGCAATCTGAACAACTCACGGGCGCATACCGAAGGCGTGCAGAAAGCCCTTTTGCCGAAACTCAGAGAAGAACTGCTGAAAGCCGACGCCTCGGGCGCGTTTATTATGATGAACGCAACCGTAAACTCGGGCGCTGCAAACGCCGACAAATTCAGAACCGGGCTGTACTTCCAGCGCAGTACCCTCGACCGCACGGACGAAACGTTGCTTATGTACAGAGGAAACTCGGATCTCGGCAGGAAAAACGGCATAATGCCGCATCGTAAATGGCGGTTGGAGTTCAATTCCGAATCGGTGACGGAAATAAAAGACATCTTCGGCAAATCCGTAAAAGATACAAGACCGCTGCTGTCCGACGTTTATGCGCTTGACGGCACAAGCGACAGTGCGATGGCTTATATCACCCCGATTTTCGGCGCGGACAACACGTTTTACGGCATCTGCGGCTTTGAAATCTCCAACACCTACTTCAAGGACTACTTCGCCCAGCCGACAAGGTTGGATCAACTGACCTGCACTTTTTCAAAAACTTCAAAAGACAGCAAAATCGACTGCGAAAATATCTTTTGGACGGGCGTTCTCGGCGGCTATTCCCTGAAACCGAGCGGCACTCTCTCCCCGAAAATAATAAAAAACAACCTTACCGAACTTAGCGGCGAAACAAATTTCGTCGCCGTCACGAAAACGATTTCGATATGCGATACGGCATACTCCCTTGTGGTAATGCAGCCGAAAAGCGGCTTTGACAAAACCATTGCGGTCAACGCAACGAGAATCGTTTTGGTATGCTTCTTGTTGGTGTTCGCCGCCGTCGTGCTTTCGGTTGTCTTCTCACGAAAATTCGTCGCGCCGGTGATAAAAAATCTGGAACAAATCCGCAAGCAGGAGCACGCCGAAAACAACTCCGACATTATCGAAATCGACGACTTGTTCGTGTACCTTGCCGAACAGGATAAACTGCGCGATCTCGAAACGGATAAGCTGAAACGCCAAAACGAGGAACTTGCAAGCGTCACCGAAAACCAGACCGCCGAAATCGACAAGCGACAAGCCGAAATCGAAAGGCTTGCGTATTCCCGCAAAAACGAAATCGATCCGGACAACTACGAGGCGTTCAAAGCAGGGCTGAAAGAACTCACGAAAACGGAAAGAACAGTTTTCGACTTGTATATTGACGGCAAGTCCGCAAACGAAATCGCCGACGTCCTTAATATCCGCGAAAGCACGCTTAAATTCCACAACCACAACATTTTGGAAAAACTCGGCGTGTCGTCGCGCAAGCATATGCTGCGCTACGCAACTCTGCTCAGGCAGGAAACGCAGGAGTAGTAATTCGGAACCTCGTTAAAACAACTTGTTTTCTTGCATAAAAAAGACAGCCCGCGGGCTGTCTTTTTTGTTTTAGTTTTTTGTCCTAATCTCGCAGTTGTATGTTTTTATCGCGCGGTTTTGAACGATAAACAGCATTTTTTGCCGTTTAAGACTTTCATAAAACTATTGTGTTTTTTATCGTACGGCAGTACTTTGCATGCTGTTTTTCGGGCTTTATTACAGCAGCAGCGTTTTATCTTCGCCCATGCCGAGCATTCCGTCAAGGACGTATTTCTTGCCGTCTTCGTCACGGATATACCCTTCGAGTTCGCCGTATGCGACGTAATAATCTATGTTTACGACAAGCGCGTGCATAATCATCGGATTCATATTGTATACCTTGAATTTAAGGTTTACCATATCGTGCTCGTCCTTGACAATCCATTCCGAATAATCCTTAAAGTCCTTACTTTCGGGGTTTCTCGTGAACGTTATCGGCGGAAGGATGCTTGTTTTCCCTTCAAGCCAGAGTATGTTTTCGTTATACTTTTCCTGATCGATGGATTGATTTCTGGTGAGATTGAACGCAAGCCATTTTTCTTCGCCGTCGACGTTGCATTTTCCCATCGTCGTTACCCAGTCGTAATGGGCGTGGCGGGGATAATAGCCCCTGTGATCGTCGACGATTGCCGCTGAATCTTCGTCCGTCAGCATTTCTTCGCCGTTAATGACAAGCCTGCCTTCCGCCTTAAAAAAGTCTTTCTGGCTGTACAGCGGGCGGTTTTTGCCAAAAGGAATGCTTGCTACGCAAGGTTTTGACAAACGTGTCAGCGTGAAGTCGTACTCGATTGTCGCTTCGCCGTAGTTTTCTTTGATTGCCGCGACGATCGTTTTGTCTTTTTGAGGAACGGTGATCAGACATTTGCCCGTATGTTGTCCTTTAAGATGGCATTTGCCGTCCTGGAAGTCGTTGACGTATCTGACGTGCGACACGGGTGTTTTCCCTTCTGCAACGGCACCGTTAATAAGGTTCGGCGCGATAACGGTGTCCTTTGATTTTAAGTTGGTATCCCAGCAATAAACCTTTTTCGTACGCTTGTCGTAAAACACGTTCAGCGTTTTCCCGAATATGCCCATATCGCAAACCACCGCAAGCAGCACACCGTTTTTCAGATGGACTTCCGTCGCTTCCCACAGCGTGAGTTTAAGCCTGTTGAAGCAATTTGGCAAACTTGTGGGGTTTTTGAGTTTCACAAGGTCCATTTTTTCAAATTCCTTGTCAAAAGTTCCGAACGCGCAAATGCCGTTTTCGTCAACCATGCTTTCGGGCGTCGGTACGGCGCGTCTTTTTTCGTCGATAAATTTTGAATAATCTCCCATAACTTTCTCCTTAATCTGTGTTTTGCAAACCGCGGACACTCCCGCGGGTTTTGCCTATATTATTATATCATTGAAAAAGCGACAATTCAACGAATATGAAAAATTTTTCCCCGACGAATATCGGGTTTTGTATGGTTTTTCCGTCGTGTTTTTAGAATAAGACAAGGCACGCGAGCGGCTTAATACTTTACCGTATAAGCCGTGAGCGTAACGCAGTATTAGTCAAAAACACGGCGTAAAAAAAGGACTTGCTTTTGCAAGTCCCCTTTTCTCTTTTTATTACAGTTTGTTGCCGCAGTTGTTGCAGTATGCGCTGTCGGCGGAATTATTTTCGCCGCAGTTGTCGCAGGTTTTTGCAAGCGGCTTTCCGCACGCCTTGCAGAACTTCGCGTCAGCGTCGTTCAACGCGCCGCATTCGCACCTGACGCCGCTTTCGGTTTTTGCCGCTTTCACGACGTTTTGTATTGCCGGCGCGATTTCCGAACTTGCCTCGTTAATGACGGGCACACTTTCGTTTTTGGAATACGTGGCAATTTCGCGGCGGAACGCAAAGGTGAGAAGCCCTGCCCCGATACCCAGCATGGGAAGCCCTATAAACGCCAGGAAGAAGAGTTTGGGCATTCCTTTGTCGGGATTACCGACCGTTATAAAAAAGTCGATAAACGCCGCCAGTGTCAGCACCGCCCCGACAATCACCAGGACAAATCCCGCGATCTTCAACTTTTTTTTCAGTTGTTCGTGTTTTTTAAAATTGTTTTCGTTTTGCATAATGACTCCGAAAGATGTTTTATTGATTATATAATATCATAAGATTCTCAATTTTACAATACCCATTTTTGAGATTATCCTGCGGTTGTTTTTTCTTTCAAAAAACCCGATAAAAAAACCTTCGGTTGCCCGAAGGTTTTTGATTGTTTTGTCTTAGTCTTTCACGCCAAGCGATTTTTTGAGTTCTTTCACTGTCTTTTCCCAGACTTTCTTATTCCTTGAAATCGAGTTGTCTTTGTTTGCTGCGATTGCGTTCTGAGCGGCAATCTGATAACGTGCCTCGGTATTTTTGGATTTAAGATCTTGGACAATGACGTCACGGAGCGTTTTGTTTTTGTCGTTTTCGTCGTCTTCGCGGCCGTAGTAAACGATGTATTTAAGAGGAATAAGGTCGTCCTTAACGTCCGCAACGGTCGTGTCGTAAGGAATGTAACTTACGAACATGAAGTGAATGCCGTAGTCGGTGACGCACCAGCCGTACGAACCGAGACCGTTATTTACAAGTTCTCTGCCCTTTTTCGTAAATTCTTCGACGTAAGTTTTATCGTCTTCGTGGGGCGAGATAAGGTATCCGTTGCCGTTGCCGGTAATTGCGTTATTGCTGCTCGTATTATACATACCGGTGTCGTCGTTTACCATATAAACGTACTGCGCCGCGATTTCGCGTTTTGCCTCAAACGAAGTTGCCGCGTCGAGTTTCGCCGTGAGTTCGTTGATTACGTCCATTACTTTGTACTTCTTAATCTCGCCTGCCTTTTCGTGGCCTTCTTCATAGACTTCGTAAGGACGGGCGTTGCATTTTTCTTTCGTGCAGTACTTGTTGGGGTCCTTGTTGTCTTTTTGTGCTTTTTCGCACTCTTCGCAGACTTCGTCTGGATCGTAATCGGGATTCGACTTCATAACCTCGATTTTGTTTGCAAGTTGTGCGCGATACTTTTCGACGATTGTTTTGTCGGGTTGTCCCGCCGTGAAGTTTTTAAGTTCGGTCGACTGGTCTTTGCTGAACTTAAAGAGAATATTGAAAACGTAGCCGTAGCCGTGTTCCGACGTCGGATGATAAACGGTGTTTGTCAAGGACGACGAGATTGCCGACTTGTAATTCGCTTTCGTTTCGATGCTGAATTTTTCCTTGTTGAGAGAAACGTAATTTTTATATTCGCTCTCAATTGCGGCGTCGTCGGGGTTGAAATCCTTGCCGAGTTCTCTCTTATACTTCGAGATAAGTTGGGTTTCGTACGCGCTGTTAAGGTAATAGTCATAGGACTTGTAGTTGTCTGCAAGTTGTTTTTTGAGTTCGTTCAACGCCTTGTCGACGTAATCGACCTTACCTTCGACCTTGTTGAGTTCTTCCCATTCTTTTGCGGTGTACAAATCTTTTTTCGCCTTTTCAAAGAATTTGATTTCGGCGTCTTCGGGCTTTAAATCCGCATTGTAATCGACTTCCGCTTCCGCCTTGTCGGGACGTGTGGGACGCGCGGCGATTTTGTCGGTTTCGTCGACTTTATCGTCGTCTTTCGTATCGTCTGTCGTGTCGTCGGTGGAGTTTGCCTCTTTCCAGAGTTCCTCAAACACCTGCTTATACCACTTTGCCATGGATTCGTTCGCGCTCTTTACCGCTTCGTTTTTCTCAACGGCGTTCAAAAGGTCGGCAACCGCGGTGGTGTTTGCGACGCCCTGTTTTTTTGCGATTTCGTCACGGACGTAAAGGATAAGCAACTTGCGCTGGGCAAGCGAATCCAATATGGATGATGCCGCTTCGTCGACGGTGTATCCGTAATAGTAAACGTAATAGTAGGCAAGTGAGTTGAACGACTCGTTAAACTCGCCCTTCGTGACGGTGGACGTAAGCCCTGCGTATTTCACGGTGGCAAGCGATTGATTGTAGTCGCGCTCCTCGTTCTTCGTGATAACGTCGCAACCCGCAAACACGGTAATCGCGATAATCGTCACAAGTATAACTGCCAAGAATTTCTTAATATTCATCATAGACTCCTTGCGGAATTATATATAATAATAAAAACCGTACACCATATTATATAAGATTACCTTAAATTAGGCAAACGTTTTTATATATTTTCCTTTTTATCGTTTTTTTGTTTTTCACGCGGGAAATTTCACGATTTTTGCGTGATCAGCAAAAAGTTTATCATCTTTTCGACAACCTGTTCGACGGAAAGCCCTTTTGTGTTGAACAACAGTTGCGGGGGTACGGTCGCCGTCAGCACGACGTCTTCGGTAAGTTTTGCCACGGCGGAAAGCAGGTTTTGCTCCTTAAAAACGTTCGCGTCGTGGAACACGAATGCCGCGCCCTTTTTCGTCGCGACGATTTTTTCGACGTCGTATTCGCCGGCAAGGCTTTTCAGAAGCGCGATGTCGATAAGGTTTTTAAGCGGCGCGGACACAGGGCCGTATACGTCGGACAGCGCCGCGATAAGTTCGTCCCTTTCTTTCACGCTCGTAACTTCCGAAATGCGCTTGTATACCCTGATTTTGTCGCCGTCGCCCACGTAGTCTTCGGGGACGTATGCGTCGACGTCGATTTTGATAAGCACGTTGTTTTCTTTCTTTACGCCGCCGTTTTTGATTTCTTCCACGGTTTCTTTCAGCATCTTGCTGTACAGTTCATAGCCGACCTTTTCGATATGGCCGTGCTGTTCCGCGCCGAGGAAAGTTCCCGCGCCCCTTATTTCAAGGTCGCGCAGCGATATTTTGAATCCGCTGCCGAAGTCGCTGTATTCGGTAAGCGCGGTAAGGCGTTTTACGGCGTCGTCGGTCAGGACTTTGTTAAGCCGCGTCGTGAAATATGCGTGGGCAAGCGCGCCGCTTCTGCCGACTCTGCCCCTTAACTGATACAAAGTCGAAAGCCCGAATCTGTCGGCGTCGATGACGAAAAGAGTGTTCGCGTCGGGAAGGTCGATGCCGTTTTCGATAATCGTCGTTGCGATAAGCACGTCCGCTTCCCTTTGATAAAACGACGTCATTCGTTTGTCAAGTTCGCCCGCGCCCATCTGACCGTGCGCCACCATCACCCTTGCTTTGCCGTCAACGAGTTTCCTGACCTTTTCGGCAAACGCCTCGATGGTTTCGACGTAGTTGTAAAGGATAAACACCTGTCCGCCGCGGCTCACTTCGCGCATGACGGCGTCTTTTAACAGCCCGTCGCTGTATTCGACGACGTAGTTTTGCACGGGCAAACGGTTTTTCGGCGGGGTTTCCAGAAGACTTATGTCGCGGACTCCGCTCAGCGCGAGATTCAAAGTTCTCGGGATCGGCGTTGCGGTAAGCGTTAAAACGTTGACGTCCTTTTTCACGGTTTTCAGTTTTTCCTTGTGCTCCACGCCGAACCGCTGCTCTTCGTCAAGGATTAAAAGCCCGAGATCGTGGAACGCGACGTCTTTCGACAGTATTCGGTGCGTGCCGACGACGATACTTACCACGCCGTCTTCGATTTCTTTGAGCGAACGGTCGATTTCCTTGTCCGATTGAAGCCTTGATAAAAGTACCGTCTTTATCCCGAATCCCTGCAACCTTGCGTTTAAGGTGTTGAAATGCTGTTTTGCAAGGATTGTCGTCGGGGCAAGAATCGCAACCTGTTTGTTGTCCATGACCGTTTTGAACGCCGCGCGGAACGACACTTCTGTTTTGCCGTAGCCGACGTCGCCGCAGACCAGCCTGTCCATCACGCGTCCTTTTTCCATATCGTCCTTGATTTCGCGGACGGCGCGATCTTGGTCGTCGGTCAGGTCGTATTCGAAATTTTCCTCGAACTCGCGCTGCCACGGCGTATCGGGGGAATATTTATATCCTTTTTGCTTTTCGCGTTCCTGATAAAGTTTCAGCAGATCGAAGGCAAGTTTGCGTATCGACGCCTTCGCTTTTTCTTTGGTTTTTTTGAATTCGTCGCCGCCGAGTTTATTGAGTTTCGGCGTCTCTCCGCCCGAAAACTTCGTCAGCATATCCATCTGGTCGATGGGCACGAAAAGTTTTCCGCCGTCGCGGTAACGAAGCACGACGTAATCGCGCGTTATCCCGTTGACGGTGATGCGGTCGGAGCCTTCGCAAACGCCGATTCCGTATTGCTCGTGAACAACGTAATCTCCCGTTTTTAACTGGATAAACCCAGTTTTTGGTTTGCTTAACTCCGTTTTCTGTCCGATTTTGCCAAAAAGTTCGTCCATTCCGAGGACGACGAGTTTTGCCTGATGATATATAAATCCGACGCGTATCGGGGCTTTTGTCGCAATGATTTTACTGCGTGAAAAATCTTCGTCGCACTCTGCGTAAATATCGTTTTCTTTGAGCGATTTCGACACGTTTTTCGCGCGGTTTTCGTCGCCGCAGCAAAGCATGACTTTGTAGCCCGTCGCATTGAAATTTTTGACGTCGGTGTAAAGCACGTTGCGGTCAAGATAATACTTTGCGGGCTGCTGCGATTTGAGCGTATATACGGCGCTTGACTCGAACACGGGATTGAGCGCGGTCAACTGCTGGAACGCAAGCCGCTTCATCACCCTTATATACGTCAGCGCGTATGCGCGCGTCAAAATCGACTCCTTATGAATCGGCAGCACTTCGCCGCTTTCGACAAGGCTTTTTACCCTTGACGAGTGTTCCTTTTCGATAAGTTCCAACTTGTCGTACAAAAGTTTCGGCTCGTCCACGATAATCGTCGCGTCGCGCGGAAGATAATCGAAAATCACGCTTCTTTCGTCGATAAACGGCGTTATCCACACAAGGTTTCTGTCGGTCGGATTAAGTTCGAGCCTGCCGATGACGTCGTCGATTACGTCGTTCGCTTTGCCGTTCGTCGTGCGGTGTTTTTTGATTTTTCCGATGATTTTGTCGGCTTCGTCGCGGGTGATGAGTACGTCGGTTGCCGGCGACAGCGTGACGTGTCCGATTTCTTTCACGCTTTCCATCGTCTCCGGGCGGAAAAATTTTATGCTTTCGACAAGGTCGTCAAAATAACTTATCCTTATCGGGTATTCGCTTGCAAGGGGATATACGTCCAGAACGTCGCCGCGCAATGAAAACTCGCCGCGGTCGGACATGCTTTCGACGCGGGTATAACCCATCGACACAAGTTTGCTCGCGACTTTTTCGGGCGCGTACTCTTCTTCTTTCATAAGGGTAACGTGCGCCGCCCTGAACGCATCGACGTTGGGATAATACTGCAAAAGCGCCTCGGCGGGGATAACCGCGATTTCCGCTTTGTTTTGTATGAGGCGCGTCAACGCCTCGATTCTTCTTCCCGTGAGTCCGACCGAGCCCGCCTTTCTGTTCAAGAGTACGTCGTCCTTGTCGGGGATAAACACGACGCGGTCGTTCACGTACGCTTTCAGACGAGTGTATGCGGTTTCGGCGGCAAGTCTATCCGGCACAATCAGCAGTTTAACACCCGGAATTGCGCTTGTAACGTGGTTTTTTGCTCCTTGGACAAGCGAAAACGCCGTGGTGGCTTTGCCACCCCGTACTGCGTCGAGAAGGTTTTTGAAGTCGCCTTTTAAGTTTTCGAGTCTCAAAAAGTCGTACATTTCGTTTTTATATTTTTCGTCATTCGGGCTTAAATCCGTTGACGTTTCTCATAAGTTTGTCAAAGTCGCCGTCTTTCAAAAACGACAAAAGTTCGTTTGCGACAAAGTCGGTCGAGGCGTCGACAAGCGTTTTGTTTTCGCCCTTGACTTTCGACAACACGACGTTGTAAAGGGGCACGTTGCCGTGGTCGAATCCCGTGCCGATGCGGATACGCTTGAAAGCCGTGTTGCCGTTCAAGCATTCCACGATGTTCCGCATTCCGTTGTGAGTGCCCGCGCTTCCCGCGTTCCTTGCGCGGATCGTGCCGATTGCGATGTCGATATCGTCGTAAATCACGATTATGCCGTCCGCCGTTTCCTTATATTTCCCCATAAGTTCCCTGACCGACTCGCCGGAAAGGTTCATATACGTTTCGGGTTTTGCAAGGACGACGCGTTTCCCGTTCACGTTCGTAACAGCGGTTTTTGCCTTGCACTCGGTATGCGAAAACCTGACGCCCAACTCTTTCGCGAGTTTGCTCACGACGTCGAAACCCATGTTGTGATATGTGTTTTTATAGGAAAGTCCTTTGTTGCCAAGACCGATAATAATCATTTTTCACCTTGTATGTCGCTGTCTTTTTTGCGTTTTTTTCTGAAATATTCCGAAAGGAGCGCGGCGCATTCATCTTTTAAGATGCCGCCTTCGACGTGGAGTCTGTGGTTGAACCGCTTGTCCGTCGGAAGGTCGTAAAGAGTGCCACAGCAGCCGGCTTTTTGGTCGTACGCGCCGAAGTAAACCGCTTTCAGCCTGCTGTTTATAAGCGCGCCCGCGCACATCGCGCACGGTTCGAGCGTCACATACATTTCGCAGTCCGAAAGATACCAGCCGAGTTTTTCGTTGGCGTTTTTAAGCGCGACGATTTCCGCGTGCGAAATTGCCGAATTGTCCCTTTCTTTTCTGTTGTTGCCTTCCGCGACGATCTCTCCGTTCAGGACGATGACCGCGCCGATGGGGACTTCGTCGAAAGTTTCCGCCTGTTTTGCGAGCTCGATTGCGCGGCGCATAAACTTTTCATCCATATTTCTTCACCGATTTTTGCAAGTATTTTCGGCGTGTTTTCAAGGATTTTCGCAAATTCCGCCGTGTAATCGCGTGAAATCGGGTGAAAAAGACAATCGTCGCCGAGTTCCGCCGTTATCGAAAATCCAAAGCCGTTTTTCAAAAACCAGTCCTTGTAACCGCCCGCGCTGCCGTCGCTAGTCACGACGGGAAGTCCGGTTGCGGCTGCAATCATTTTAACATAATTTTTATAACATTTCAATTTTTTATAGCCATAATAGATAAGATTTCCCTTCGTATGCAGACACATCGCCGCTTTGAAGCCGAAATTTAAGGTCAATTTTTTCATTGCAAGCGTTTCGGGCTCGGAAAACGGACGCTCACCGACGTAGTTTTCGGGCGCGGGATAAAACACGTTGCTTTCGCCTTTTCCGAAGTCTGCGTCGAAGTTGACGTTAAGGTCTACCGCCCGCCCGTTTGCTTTCCATTTTGAAAAATCCGTTGAATTATTATTCACCCGCTTCAAAAATTCGCGCGACGAAAACTCCGCCCCGTCAAGCGAATATTTCACAAGCATCGCGCCGTCCGGGTTTACAAGCGGCACGAAACATATCGCCGGCAAACTTTCGTCGTAATTATCGTAAAGCCGCATCACGACGTCGGCGGTAACGCACTCTCTTGCGTGAATCCCGCCGAATATGAGCGAGTGCGGATTCCCCCGTCCTTTTATAAGTGCGAAAATTTCGCGCGAAAACACGCTTTGTCCGATTGAAAAATAATTTTTTCTTGTTTTAAGGTCGTTCAATAAATCGTCGTACGCGTAAATCATACGACATAATATGAAAAAACTTTTTCGTTTGACCTGATTTGAAGTAATAATAAAAGTTATTTATGGTACGGCAGATTGTTCATTATCGAAAACGCGCGATAAATCTGCTCCGACAAAATCACGCGCATAAGCTGATGGGGATAAGTCGCTTTCCCGAAAGAAATTTTGAAATCGGCGCGGTTTTTCACTTTGTCGCTCACGCCGTTGCTGCCGCCGATGACGAAAGTTATCTCGGAAACGCCCTCTGTCATTTTGACACTCATTAACCGCGAAATCTCCACGGAATCCAGCATTTTCCCGTCAATCGCTGTCAATATGACATATCCTTTGACACATTCGAGTATTTTCTCGCCTTCCTTTTCGACAGACTGCAATACTTCCGCCGCGCTTTGGTTTTTCACGGGGAATTCCGCGCACTCGATAACCTTGAACTCCGCAAACCTTGAAATTCTTTTTGCATATTCGTTTATCGCGTCAGTAAAATACTTTTCTTTTATCTTGCCCACGCACACGACGTTGATTTTCATCTTATAACCCCCCATACAAAGGTAAATATCGTAATAAGCGTATTCAGCGTTATCGCAAAATACAGCGGCGCGTTGTCAAGCCGCGCGGTCTCTTCCTTGCAAAACGCGACTTCCTTGCCTTTTTCGATCCTTTTGTCGCTCTCAATAACCGACGTCTTCAAAAACAGTACGAACATCAAAAACGCAACGAGTATAAACATTATCGTGGCGATTATTCCGCCTTTGGTCGTGCCAAGCAGAAAACCGTACGCCTTGTTCAGAAAATCGAAGCCTTTTCCCGTTTGCCGTCCGTAATCGCGCATCACCGCAACGAAGTTGTTGACGAAATGGCAAAACATCGCGGGATATATACTTTTCGTGACGTAAACGAGCGCGCCCGTGATAAGCCCGAAGAAGAACGTGTAAAACACCTGCGTGACGTTCGTATGCATCAGCGCGAACATCAATGCCGAAAGAATTATCGCAAAAGTCGGAAACCGCGCGTTTTCGTTTGCGCCGTAACAAAGTCCGCGGTTCGTGAACTCTTCAAACGTCGCGGGAAGAATCGCCGTGAGCGCGATATCTGCAATGAGTACGCCTGCGTTTTCGTAAACAAGCGGTTTTGAAACCGAGGGAGTGTAGCCGATAACCGAAATAAGATTGTACCAGACGTTTGACAAACACGTCACCATAAAGGTTGCGAAAATCGAAATCAGGAAAATATAAACCCAACTTTTCCCGGCGGGCAACGAATCGTACTTGAACTCCGCCGCGATTGTTTTTAAGGCGTGCTTGTCCCGGGAAATTTTAAGATATATTACGTATAGTAAAAGCGGCACGACGCCCATAAATCCGACTTGCACGACGACGCTCCACACGGCGTCGGAACCGAGCACGGAAAACCCCGACAAAACCCCATCAGACACCATAATACGAAAGATTGCGATAAGGAGCATCGAGAACGCGTATATGCCGTTTTTTGCGAAACGTTTTGTCATCAATTCAAAAATCCGCTGACCAGCGAGATAATCCAGATTACTGCGAGAATGACGTAAACAAGCTTGATATTCGACGGGAAAAAGTCCTCGCGCGACATCTCGGTCATTTCGTCGTCTTCGGGCGTAATATCGCGGATTATGGTGTTTATCTTATTATAAGCAGCCTTTAATCCGCCTTTTTTGAAAATTCCGCACAAATCCCTAAATGCCGCCGCAAAGTCGTTTTTGCTTTCTTTTGCTTTAACGGACAAGGTCTTTTCGGTGGAATAAACGCCGTCCTTATTTTCGTAAACGTCAATGACTTCGGCGTTATCCGGCAAAATTTCAACGCGTTTCGGCGCGCTTACTTTCGTGAACTTTTTCAGAAGATATACGACGAGCGTGCCGCCCAAGAGTATCGCCACAATCCAGATGAGATACCGATATCCGACGTGCATCGAGCCCAAGCTCGTATTTTTCATAATCGCTTCGTACGGGTATTCCAGCGTCAGGCTTAAAAAGTTGTTGAAGAAATGCAGGAAAATCCCGGCCCACAGCGACTTCGACACAAGCACGACGTAGGCAAGCACCGCGCCCAGCAAAAACTGATGCACCGTCTGTATCGGGTTGCCGTGCATGAGCGAGAACATACCCGCGGTGATAAGTATCGCATAGGAGTAATCGCGCTTTCTCGACGCCGCGTTCAGGACGACGCCGCGCATCAGAAACTCTTCGGCAAACGCAGGAAGAACCGCAAGCAGTAACAGTCCCAAAAAGTATGCGCCGACCGATGCCGTCGTATCGACGATATTAAGGCTCATATCGAACCCGAGCCTTGAAAGTATGTCCAAAAAGATGTTCGACACGGGCAAAAACGCCATAATGCAGCATACCGACAACAGCGAAAGTATGCCGATTTGTTTCAGCCCGATTTTTTTGTTGAGTTTCGTCGCGGACACGACGTCGACGTTTTTACGCTTTGCGTAAACGAGCATCGAGCCTATGAACGCAACGGGGTTGATAAGATACTGACACCACGCCGCCGCCCCGCTCATTCCGCTTGTAAAACGGAAAGAGAATTCGTAAATAAGGCTCAGGACGTAAAAGGTCGCAAACGCAACGAGAAACGCGTTGCCCGTATTTGAAAATTTGAAATTCTTATTTTTCATCGGCTTCGATAAGTTCTCCGCATTTATTCTGATATGCAAGTTCGACGCGGACTTTGTCCGAAAACCCGTTTGCGTCAAGGGCGGACAATACCGTCGAAAAAGCAAGTTCCGGGCAGTTGTTTTCCTCGGACATATGCCCGAGAATCAGCGTTTTCAGCCCGCTGTGTGCAAGGACGGTCGCGACGTTTGCGGCGCAATCGTTGGAAATATGCCCGTTTGCGCCCGAAATACGCGTTTTGAGCCGTTGCGTGTACGAGCCTTTCATCAGCATTTCCACGTCGTGATTCGCTTCCAGCAATACTACCTGACTACCCTTCAAATTACTTAAAATTCCTTCGGTTATATGACCGATGTCGGTTGCGACGGAAACCCTTGCGCCGCCGGACACGAACGTATAAGCAAGCGGATATACCGTGTCGTGCGGTATTCTGAACGGATAAACCGCAATATCGCCGATTTCAAATCCAGCGTCAAAAAAATCTACGTTTTCAAACGGAATCGGCCCTATTCGGCGTGCGATATGCGGTATAACCCGCTCGTGCGCGTACACCTTGACGCCGGCGTTTGAAAGTGCGGAAAGTCCCGAAATATGGTCGTCGTGCTCGTGCGTGACGACAACTCCCGACAAATCCGTAATCCCCACGCCGATTGTCTTCAACGCGTCTGAAATTCTTTTTAAGTTTACCCCTGCGTCCACAAGGATATGCGTCGTTTCCGACGAGATATAAGTGCAGTTCCCGTGACTGCCGCTGGCGATCGACATTATTCTCAGTGACATATTAACCTCGTTTAATATTGTATCACGGTTTTTTTTGCTTTACAAGCGATATTATGTTATACTATATCGGTAAAAAGGTGAAGTATGATAATCGACACGATAAAAATCGAAAACGCGGTCAGGGAAATTTTTGAAAACATCGGAACGCACCTTGACGAAAAGGTATATTGCCGTCTGAAAGCGGCAAAAGGCGCAAACGAACGCGAAAGTTTCGCGCTGAAAGTCCTGACCGAAAACGCCGAAATCGCGCGGGATACAAACTCGCCGGTATGTCAGGATACGGGGCTTGCTGTCGTATTCCTGGAAATCGGGCAGGACGTCGCGCTTTCCGGGAAATACGTCGAAGACGCCGTAAACGACGGCGTAAGACAAGCGTATGAAAACTTCCGCAAATCGTCCGTGCATCCGCTTTCCCGCAAAAACTCGGGCGACAACACCCCCGCGATTATCCACACGCGCGTCGTGAAAGGCGACAAAGTGAAAGTTTCCTGCATGATGAAAGGATTCGGTAGCGAGAATATGTCGCGGCTTTTTATGTTAACTCCTGCGGACGGCGTCGAAGGCGTGGTCGAAAAGGTTGTGGAGACGGTGAAAGACGCAGGCAGTTGCCCGTGTCCGCCCGTAATTTTGGGCGTCGGCGTCGGCGGCACGATGGAAAAGGCGGCGATTATGAGCAAGCACGCCCTTTTGAACGACTTGGACAAGGAAAACCCCGACGAATATCTTTCTGCCCTTGAAAAGGAAATGCTTGAAAAAATCAACGCTCTGGGCATCGGCGCGGAAGGCTTCCGCGGCGACGTTACCGCCCTTCGCGTGTTTATCGAAACGGAAAACACCCACATTGCGGGACTGCCCGTCGCGGTCACCGTACAATGCCATTGCTCGCGCCACGGCGAAAGAATAATCGAGGGATAAATGATTAAGGTCGAAACAAGCGATATTGAAATACTGAAAACGCTGAATGCGGGCGATATCGTGTCGATAAGCGGCACGATTTACACGGCGCGCGACGCCGCTCACAAAAAGATTTTCGCCCTTATGAAAGACAATGAGCCTTTGCCTTTCCCCCTTCGGAATTCGTTTGTCTATTACACGGGCGCGACGCCCGCAAAAGACGGCGAACCATACGGCAGTTGCGGCCCCACGACGTCGAAACGCATGGACGTTTATACGCCCGATATGCTGGATGCGGGACTTAAAGGAATAATAGGTAAAGGCGCGCGCACGCGCGCGGTAATCGACGCGATAAAACGAAACGGCGCGGTTTACTTCGTCTCAATCGGCGGGGCGGGCGCGTTTTATAAATCGGCGATTAAGTCGGCGGAAGTCATCGCTTTTCCGGAACTTTTGTCGGAAGCGGTAACGAAACTCGAAGTCGAAGGGTTCGAGTGCGTCGTCGGCGTGGACTCAAAAGGAAACGATATTTTTTAATAAATAATTGTTCCGACAGATAATACAAAATGAAAAAGCGCAAACAAAAATCCCGCGGGCTCCGCGGGATTTTTCATTGTCTTTTGTTAAATCAAATCGCTTAAATCGTCGTCGTTATCGAACTTGAGCTTCCTTGGAATGAAGCAAAGCGCGAAAATCAAAAATACCACCGACACCATCGCAAGACGCCATACGAAGCTGCCCTTCGCAATCGGGTTCAAAGGAACGTTAAGCTCTTTGAATGCGGGAACGGTTGCACAGATAACTGCACCCGCCACCGTCAATACGAACAGAATAAGCGCGGAAATCCAGATGTGGTATCCATGGCCGTTGCAAAGCCCCACGAATTCCACGATAAGCGTCGCAAGAGCAATCGCGCATACCACGGTGTAAAGGAACAGCGGAATTTGTGCGACAAGATTGTCTGCTTTGAAACTCATCCAGCCGGCAATGATATCGGGCTCGCCGGGGGCAAGCGCAAGGCTTGTGATTTTAAGTTGTGCCGCGAAGTGGTTGAGAATGACAAACGCAAAGAATCCAAGGGTAATAACGAAAAGGATTGCCGCAAACGCGCGGTTTTTGGCTTTCGTTTTCTTGATTGCATTTTCTGCGGAAAGGTCATCCCCGACAAACTCGGGCTTTTTATCGCGGCGTTTTGCCGCGCGCGCCGCTTTTTTATCAAGGGGTTGATCCTTGACTTCTGGCAGCGGTTGTTGCTGTTTGGGTTTATTGTCGATTTGCAAAACGGGTTGGTTTTGCGTTGCGTACGGCACGAACGCCACAGGCACTACGACGGGGTTAAGCTGAACCTGACCGCGGGGTGCGATTATGGGTTGAAGACCTCCTGCCACGGGACGCATCACCGCATATTCGACGGGATTTGCAACCTCGGGCGGGACTTTTTGCGCGTTTTGCGGAGCGGGAGCAGCCGCCGCGGGTTTTCCTTGCGGAATGGGCGTTGCTTCGGACTTTTGAATTCTGAGTTCCGAAAAATCTTCGTCCTTCATTTCAGCGCGGGCGTTTTTAATGGTTTCTTCCGCGTTCACGGGCAAAGATTCGGCAACTACTTTTTTGTTTTTTCTTTTCATTATATAACCTCCGCTTAAAACTCGACAGTTTCCTGAATTCTGTGTTTAGGACAAATTATGTTGCAGACGAATGCGAACACAAGGTTTGCGCCGCCGATAATAATCAGCATTATCGAAGGCCAACCGCAATCGCGCGAAAGCAGATTGCCCAGATTTTTGATCTGAGAGAAGAATTTCATCTCATAAAACGCCGCGACGACAAAGCACAGGAACGCTATGACCGCGCAAAGGGTAAATCCTATTCTCTTTCCCGTGGAAATCGCGATTATCGACAAAATGAAGTTGACGGCTATCGCAACGTAGGCGACGGCGATAAGATACGGCGCGAAAACAACGTCGAACTTTGCAAATTCGTGCGTTTTGAGCATCACATCGAACATATCGGCAAAGTATTTAAGGCTGATGTATTTTTCCGCCCCCGCAATGGGATACTTCGCCGCGAACGACAACCCGAACAGGATTATCGACAGCGTGGCGATGATGAGCATAAGAACGCCCGACACACGTGCCGACGCGCGTTTTTCCGTCTTTCTTGCGGCAACGGTCTGTTGTTCCGCCGCGGACTGCGCGACGGTTTCTTCTTCCTCGCCCGCGGACAGGTAAGGAACGATCGCAACGGGATTTACCGTGGGTTGAAGTTGGATTTTTTCGCTGGGCCTTATGATAGGATACGGTTTATTGACCGGCAACGGAGCGTAAAATACGACTTTTTCGTTTTTAACGTTTTCTGTTTTTTTATCCATAATTCCCCCGTTATTTTTTTGCGTTATTACGACGCATTCTTTCATAATCCGCCTTGGACGCATACTGCCACAAGGGCTGTTCCTGCGTGACATACGGAACGATTGCAAGGGGCTGTACTATGGGCGAATTTTGCATAAATCCGTCGCCCGAATAAGCATAGCCGCCTGCGTAACCGGCTTGTCCGCCGCCCCTTACGGGTTTGCTGTCGGCAGACTTTTTACCGTTTATAAACTCAGGCTTTTTGTCCGCTTTCACCGGGAATACGGGCTCGACCACGGGAGTGTGCGGTACGTCGGGCACCTCGACGGCGTCTTCGAACGAAGGAATACGTTGCTTGCTTGCAAGGTACAGACTTCTGTTCTTATCTCTGCCGCAACGACGGCACTTTTCGTCGGAAATGCTGTTGCGCTTGCCGCATACCGGGCAAACGTACGTGGAATTTTTCAATTCTTCTTCGGAAAGTTTGTCAAATTCGCCATTGAACTTTTCGGCATAAGAGTGGATGAGTGGCAAAACCGCTTGCAGTCTTTCGATGCTTTCCACCTCGAACTCTTTTTCGAAATCGCCGGGCATTTCGCTGCCGCAAGCCGTGCAATATAAGGCGTCTTCGGCGTTTTCGCTGCCGCATACGGGACATTGAACCGTCTTGGGCTTTCTCAGAAGCACCGCGCCGCAATGTTTGCAAAAGCGCGTCCCGGGCGCATTCGGCGTTTCGCAAGCCGAACAGATAAGCGCGTCTTCGGGGTTGAACAGGCCTTGTCCGCAAACGGGGCAGAACGAGTCGCCCTGATGGACTACTGAACCGCAAGTTTTACATACTGCCATAATTTATCTCCTTAAACAATGGTCGAAATCACGAAAAAACCGTACGTGGTTTCAAGATACTTCTTAACTATTATAAACTAAAATAGTTTACATATCAACGCTTTTCGTAAAAAAGTTGACGGCGTTTTTCTTTTTTTGTCTTATTTGTTGAAGCTGTCTTTCAGCCCCACGACTTCGTTAAACACGGGCGCGGATTTGTCAAAAGTGCTTACCGCCATATAATAGCCCTGCCTCATAAACTGGAAGCGGTCGTACGCCTTTGCGTTTTCGACGATGAATTTTTCGGCTTTCGCGCGGACAACCGTCTTCGAGTTTTTGTTGACGCGATCCATAAGGTCGCCTTCGACGTCGTTGATAAGATAATCGAAACGATTTACCGTTACGTCGACGCAGTCGTTTGCGTTCACCCAATGTATTACACCCTTGACCTTGATGCCCGCGTTCGCGCCGCCCGATTTGCTGTCTTCGATATACTTGCAGCGCACTTCTTTGACGTTGCCGTTTTCGTCGACGTCGCAACCGGTGTATTCGACGATGTACGAGCCTTTGAGCCTTACCATTCCGCCGGGTTTTAAGCGGAAATATTTTGCGGGGGGATTCAGCGAAAAGTCGCTTTCTTCGATGAAAAGTTCGCGACTAAAAGTCGCGGTGTGAGTACCCGCGCCTTCTTTGTTGGGATTGTTTTCGATTTCGACGGTTTCCGTCGCCCCTTCGGGATAGTTTTCGATAATAAGTTTCAACGGTTTCAGAACCGCCATTGCGCGCGTTGCGTTTTCGTTAAGATTTTCGCGGACGCAGTGTTCCAAAAGCGCGATATCGACGACGCTGTTTGCCTTTGCCACGCCGATGCGGGAGCAGAAATCGCGGATGGCTTCCGCGGGATATCCCCTTTCACGCATACCGCTTAATGTCGGCATACGGGGATCGTTCCACCCTTCGACCACGCCGTCTTCGACAAGCTGACGAAGATAACGCTTGCTCATAATCGTGTGGGTAAGGTTGAGCCTTGCAAACTCGATTTGCCTCGGGCGGGGATTAAATCCGCACTTTTCGACAACCCAGTCGTACAAGGGACGGTGATCCTCAAATTCAAGACTGCAACAGCTGTGCGTGATACCCTCGATCGCGTCTTCCAAAGGATGCGCGAAGTCGTACATGGGATAAATCACCCACTTTGTGCCTTGTCTGTGGTGCGGCGCTTTCACGATACGGTAAATGACGGGATCGCGCATATTGATATTGTTCGCCGCCATGTCGATTTTCGCGCGGAGAACCTTTTCGCCGTCGTCGTATTTTCCCGCGCGCATTTCCCTGAAAAGTCGCAGGTTTTCTTCCACGCTTCTGTCGCGGTACGGGCTGTTTACGCCGGGCTCGGTAAGCGTGCCGCGGGTTTTGCTGATTTCTTCCGCGGACAAATCGCAGACGTACGCAAGCCCTTTTTCGATAAGCCCTTCCGCAAGCGAATACATTTTTTCAAAGTAATCGGACGCATAATAAAGCGCGTCCCATTCAAAACCCAGCCACTTTATGTCTTCCTGAATGCTGTTAACGTATTCGACGTCTTCTTTCGACGGGTTGGTGTCGTCGAAACGCAGATTGCACGTGCCGTGATATTTTTCCTTAATGCCGAAATTTATGCAGACGGCTTTTGCGTGGCCGATATGCAGATACCCGTTCGGTTCGGGCGGGAAACGCGTCGCTATGAACGTATGCTTGCCGCTTTTAAGGTCGGCGTCAATGATGTCTTCAATAAAGTTGGTTGGTTTTGCAAATTCTTCCATATATGCTCCTTAATGGAAAAATCGACGCTTTATACGCCGATTTTATTCGGTTAATTATCGATTTGGTGATTTCCGCCGCAAGACGACGGGAAAACTACGTCCCGCGCGGCAACAACCATCAGATCTCCTTGTTTTTTGAATCCGAATTTTTCAAGCCTGTCGTCGGGTGCAATAAGAATATTGACTTCGCTCATCGACAGTTTGAAAAGAATCGTCCTGAAAAAGAAGTCGGAAACCGACGGATCTTCCGCCTTGTCCTTTGCGACGTCGAAAGATACGATAAGGATCCCTTCGTCGCGAAGCACCATTTTGCATACGCCCACGCCCTCGTCGTCGTCGAAGAGCACCGCGTTGATACCGCTCGTGTTTGCGCCCGTCACCCCCGCGCGGTCGTAAATTCTCATCAATTCATCGTCGTCGTCAACGTAATTTACGGTCAGCATATCGTCTTTTCTTCTCCCTTTTTCGATTTTTATTTATTATATAAATATTTTATATTAAAGTCAAACAATCTTGCGGGAAATTAACGCCCCGCGGCAATTTCGTTTTTCAAAACGCTTTTCATTTTTTCGGCGTTGTGCTATTATGTTGTTATTAAAATAATACGGAGCAAATTTATGATTACCGGTAAAAAAATCGTTCTGACCGGCGCAAACAGCGGTATCGGTCTCGAAACATTGAAACTTCTTGTGCAAGGCAACAACAAAATCCTTGCCGTCGACCTTAAAACGGACGTCATTTCCACGTTCGACCAAAGCAAGGTCTTCCCCATGCAATGCGACGTCGGCAACAAGGAAGGCGTCGACAAAATCTTTGAGGTCGCAAAAGAAAAACTCGGCACAATCGACATTTTTTATGCAAACGCCGGCTTCCCTTATTACGAACAGTACAACTACGCCGACTGGGATCGCGTCAACAGAATGTTTCAGGTCAATACGATTTCGCCGATGTATACCTATGGCAAATACCTTGATTTCTTAAAAGGCCGCGACGGACACTTCTGCATCACCGTTTCCGCAATCGGTCAGATGGCTATGCCCGGCTACTGCGTGTATTCGGCGTCGAAGTTCGGCACGCAAGGCTTCCAGCAAGGTCTTCGTCTGGAACTTCCCGAAAACGTGACGATGACCTGTCTGTATCCCGTCGCAACGAATACGAACTTCTTCAAAACCGCAAATCCCAAGGAGTTCAAGAAACCCTTCCCCGTACAAAGCCCCGCTCACGTGGCAAAGAAAATGGTAAAGGGTATCGAACGCAAGAAGAAATCCGTTTACCCCTGCGGACTGTTCACCTTCGCAAGATTCCTGTTTGCGATCTGCCCGCCGATTAAGACGATTTACTGGAAGATGGAAACCAAAAAACTTAAAGATTTCATCAAAAACAACAAGTAATAAAAGTAATAATCCGTTAAAAACGCCCCGCTTTTGCGGGGCTTTTTTTGTGTCTTACGGCGCGATGTGCCTATCGGCGTGATGTGTATACGGCATTACGGGTTTTTATAAACCCTTTTCACCCTTTCCGAAACGCCCGTCAGAATCTCGTACGGCAGAGTATCCGCGCGGTTTGCGACGTCCGTGACCGTTATCTCGTCGCCGAAAACGACAACTTCGTCCATAATGTTCACGTCTGCGTCGCCCGCGTCAACGGCAACGCTGTCCATCGAAACTTTTCCGACGATTTTCAGAAATTGCCCGTTGCAGAAAATCATTCCCTTGTTCGACAACGCCCGAGGGAGTCCGTCGGCGTAACCTGTCGATATTATCGCGACGCGCATATCTTTTTTCGCCCGATACCCGCGCGAGTACCCGATAAAGTCGCCCTTTTTCACCGTGTTTATCGCAATTACCGCCGCGCGAAAAGTCATCACGGGCAAAAGCGGCGTTTTGTCGCCCGGTACGGAGTTTACGCCGTACAGCGCGATTCCGATTCTCGCGCCGTCGAAAAATCTGCCGTACTTTATGAGCGCCGCGCTGTTTTCGGCATAAAATGGGACGTCCTTTTCGTTTTTGACGACAAGTTCCGCTTCCATAAAGTTTTTTATCTGCGCTTCGGTGATGCGGCGGTCGGTTGCGTCGTCGCCGTCTGCCGACGAAAGATGGGTGAACACCCCGAGAACCCGCAAGTTTTTCACGGCGGACGCCGTTTCGCCGATTGTCGAAAACCCGAGCCTGTTCATTCCCGTATTGATTTTTACGAAAACTTCCGCGTCGTACTTTTTCGCAAGGCAAAGGGTGTGTTCGTCGTACACGAGCGGACGGGCGGCAATTTCGCGGGCAAGCCCGAAGTCCTCGCAAAAGCCGAGTATCGCGATTTCGCCGTTTATCCCGTTTTTCCTTAAACTTTCCGCCTCGTACACCGACGCCACGGCAAATTTTTTGCAACCGCTTTCTTCAAGGGTTTTCGCGACTTCCGTCGCGCCGTGTCCGTATGCGTTCGCTTTCACGACGGCAAACACGTCGTCGCATTTTTCTTTTATCGTTTCAAAGTTTTTTTTCAGCCGAGATAAATCGACTTCCGCGCGGCATCTGTCCACCCTTTTCCCCCGACGATTTTTTTCAATATATGACGAGACTCGTTCAAACGTGATTTCGCGCCTTGACTACCGCCCCCAAAAAGGGTAAAATATCGGTATGATTAAAATCGTTGACAGCGGATACGGCGTCAGGCTTTCTTTTGACGAAACGGAAGTTTTCAATCATACGTCGCTCGTTCCGTTTATAAAATCGGTAAAGGCCGAAAAAAAGTTCGGCGTGAAAAACGGGAAACTGTCCGCGCGGTTCGACGTCGACGGGGAGTACGCGCTTTCGGACGTGAAAACCAAGTCGTGTTCGGTAAAGTCCGCGCATATCGACTTTTCGGGATACGACGGGGATTTTGTGAAAATATCCGTCGTCGAAGAAGAAAACCGTCTTGCGCTGCATTTTTCAAACGCGACGTTTTCCGCCGCAAAACTCACCTTTCTCGTGCCGCCGACTTTCCCGGTGAAATTTTTAGGTAAAGAGATTTCAAAAGGTACGACAGACAACCTTGTCGAAAAAAAGACGGGCGTTTTTTCGGCAATTTTTAAGAAACCGAAAGACGCCTTAGAATACGAAAAATCGTGCGAACTTTCCCTTTCGGACGGCAGAAGATACGAGTTTGAAACAACCTCTCTCGTGACGCTCGACTTCAACAAAAAAGCCGCCGTGTCGCTGTATTTCGAGCAACTGCCCGAAACGATATATTTTTACAAATTATGACAAAAAACGGGGTTTATTATGGAAATTAAAAACGTAAAGTTCATTTATGGCGGGAAAA
>ENA-OUQC01000286-OUQC01000286.1-human-gut-metagenome-genome-assembly--contig:-NODE-286-length-42301-cov-11.187024_pt1 | contig 42301 bp, 40 predicted proteins | sample MGYA00237942_ERZ548815 | MGnify/ENA primary metagenome ERZ548815 (study PRJEB26490, sample SAMN05194722) | human gut metagenome | biome: terrestrial biome; feature: human-associated habitat; material...
GAAAGCGCATGCAGGCGTCAAAGGTGGCGCCGCCCCAGCACTCCAGCGAGTAGTAGCCGATGGAATCCAGCTGCTCCAGCGCCGGCAGCATGTCCTCGATGGTCATGCGGGTGGCCGCCTGAGACTGGTGGGCGTCACGCAGGATGGTATCGGTGATCAGCAGGGGTTTATTCGATAAAAATTCCATAGTTTACCTCCTATTAGCCGAAGAGCGAAATTAAGACGCCTGCGGCGATGGCGGAGCCGATGACGCCCGCCACATTGGGGCCCATGGCATGCATCAGCAGGAAGTTGCCGGGGTTGGCCTCCTGACCCACCTTCTGGCTGACACGGGCCGCCATGGGAACGGCAGACACGCCGGCAGAGCCGATGAGGGGATTGATCTTCTCTTTCAGGAACAGGTTCATGAACTTGGCCAGTAGCACGCCGCCTGCGGTACCGAAGCCGAAGGCCACGATGCCCATACCCAGGATCATCAGGGTCTTGGGGCTGAGGAACGTCGCGCCGGTGGCGGTAGCGCCCACGCTGACGCCCAGGAAGATGGTGACGATGTTCATCAGCTCGTTCTGCATGGTCTTGCTGAGACGGTCGGTGACGCCGCACTCCTTGGCCAGATTGCCGAACATCAGGCAGGCGATCAGCGGCGCGGCGGAGGGAACCAGCAGCGCCACAAAGATGGTGACCACGATGGGGAAGATGATCTTCTCCTTCTTGCTGACCTCACGCAGAGGCTTCATGACGATCTGGCGTTCCTTTTCGGTGGTCAGCGCCTTCATGATAGGCGGCTGGATCACGGGAACCAGCGCCATGTAGGAGTAGGCCGACACGGCAATGGGGCCCAGCAGCGCCGGAGCCAGCATGGCGGTGACGAAGATGGCGGTGGGGCCGTCCGCACCGCCGATGATACCCACGGAGGAGGCCTCAGCGCCGGTAAAGCCCATCAGGCGGCAGCCCACGTAGGTCAGGAAGATGCCCAGCTGCGCGGCAGCGCCCAGCAGCAGGCTCTTGGGGTTGGCGATCAGCGGGCCAAAGTCGGTCATGGCGCCCACGCCCATGAAGATCAGGCAGGGGTAGATGCCCAGCTTGATGCCCAGATACAGCACGTCGATGAGGCCCACGGAGACGGTCTGTCCCACGGCGACGCCGTTGAGCACCGCTTCGGAAACGCCGGAAGCCTGCATCTCGGCGATAAACTCCGCCGTGATGGGATTGCCGCCGAACAGATCCCAGTGGATGTGTCCGCCGGCGAACAGGATCTCGTGATACATCTCCGCGCCGGGCAGGTTGGTCACCAGCATGCCGACGGCGATAGGCACCAGCAGCAGCGGCTCAAACTTCTTGACGATGCCCAGAAACAGCAGCACGATGGCCACCACGATCATGATGGCGCATTTCCAGTTATCGCCCTGGAAAAACTGGTAAAAACCGGTTTGCTCGCAAAAATTGATAATGGCTTGCATTACGTGCCCTCCATTACTGGATGGTGCACAGCAGCGCGCCGGACTCCACGGCGGCGCCCTTGGCCACGGCCACGGAAGTCACCTTGCCGTCCTGAGGAGCCATGATCTCGTTCTCCATCTTCATGGCTTCCAGCACCATCAGCACCTGACCCTTTTTCACCATGTCGCCGGCGGCCACGTTGACGGCCAGAATGTTGCCGGGCATGGGGGAGGTGATGCTCTCGCCCGCGCCGGAAGCGGCGGGAGCGGCAGCAGATGCAGCCACAGGAGCAGCAGCGACGGTAGGAGCGCCGGTCATTTCTTCGATCTCCACCTCATAGGCGGTGCCGTTTACATTGACTCTGTACTTCTTCATGCCAGTGGACTTGTAGTTATTCATGATGTTTCTCCTCCTCAAATCTTTTTCATGGAAACGATGCGGATGGCGCTGATATCAGTGCCCAGCTCCTCCGCGATGGCGGCGGATACGGCGGCCACCATCTCCGGCGTCACGGCAGACGCGGCAGGCGCTGCCGCCGGCGCGGGAATTGCGGGAGCTGCCGTCTTCGCGTCTGTTCTGCGCACCACGTTGCTCATGACCGAGACCAGTACGATGATGCAGATCAGACCCACAAACACCGTGCACAGTCCCATCAGGCACACAAACAAGTTGGAGTAATCTGTCATTTTTCGCTCTTCTCCTTTGCAATCGAATATAAGATCCCTTCCAAAAGCCGGGACAGACGCAGGATGCTCTGGCAGTTGGCCCGCTCTGTGACAGAGTGGGCGTTTTCAATGTCCGCGCCAAGGCAGATCATCTCCAACTGCGGCGCTTTCTCCTGAAAATAGGCCGGTTCTACGCCGACCTGCGCGGTTTTCAGGTGGAGGGGCGCGTCATTTTGCTCCTGATATACATGGGCCGCCGTTTCGGCCAACAGGTTTCGTCCGGATGGATGCCAGCTGTGGTATCCGCCCACATGACGGTGCAGCCCGCCGGCAGAGGCCACGGCGGCATGCTGCGCCAGAATGGCCTGCTCCTGCTGGGCGGTGTCACAGCGCAGCATATCTTCAAGATAGAATTTCTCGCCCTCTTCATATACCCGGCCCAGATTGCAGGAGGCGCTGACGGCATCACCATCCCGCTCCACTACGCCGTCCGACAGGCCGATCAGCGCCATCAAAATGTTGCGCTGCGTGGCATGGGCCCAGCAGTCGGCAGGGCAGGGGATATAGGTAACGTCCAGCTGACCTTCGCCGTCGGTATCGCGGTAAGCGCCGCAGCGCAGGCGGAAAGCCTCCTTCAAGGCTACCACGAACGCGGCGGCCCTTTCCTTTTTTACTACCACGTCGGCTGTGCAGCAGGCGGGGATCACGTTGAAGCCGGTTCCGCCATGGAAGCAGCTGACCGCGATACCGGCGCAGCGCTCCTGCAGGTCGAACAGCAGCGCCGCCAGCATGCAGATAGCGTTGCAGTGGCCGGAGCCGATGTCCTCGCCGGAATGGCCGCCCATGAAGCCCTTGACCTCCAGACGGTAGGCGACCATATCCGGAGACACCGGCTGGCGGCTGACGCGCCGCCACAGCGTTTCCCGCAAGCCGCTCTTGCAGCCTGTCAACGCTGTGTCGGCGTGGAAGCCATCCAGATTGATAAGATACCGGGCCTTTTTGAAGAACTCTACCGGGAGGCTGCGGGCGCCTTTCAGCCCCTGCTCCTCGCGCACGGTAAAGAGAATCTGCAGCGGCCCGTGTACCAGATCCTCCTGCTCCAGCAGGTGCAGGATCACCGCGACGCCGATGCCGTTATCCGCACCAAGCGAGGTGTGGCCGTCACTGCACAGCCAGTTGTTTTCCAGATGCGGAACGACTCTTGCGCGAGAGGGATCCACATCACCGGCCACGACCATGTCCATATGCGCCTGCAGCATTACTGTGGGCGCGTCCGGGTCGGCATTTTTTGCCGGAAGAGTGGCCAGCAGGCTGCCGGATCGGTCCCGGCGCACATGGCGCGTTTTTTCAAGGAGCCGATCCCGCAGATAACTGCTGAGCGCTTGTTCTCCCGCACTGGGGTGAGGAATTTCGCAGATCTGGTAGAATTCCTGCAGGATCTGTTCCAGCCGATCCGGTGTGATTCTGTCTGCCGCCGTCATTCCTGCAGCAGCTTTTCCAGCGCGGCCAGCCGCAGGCACACACAATAGACGTCCATAGCCTGACGCAGTACCTCGGGCAGAGGCAGGCTGGGCGCGATACGCATGTTGCTGTCATAGGGATCCATGCCATAGGGATAGGTGGCGCCTGCGCCGGTCATGACCACGCCGGCCTCACGGCACAGCTCCAGCGTCCGCTTGGCAGTGCCGGACATGGCGTTGACGCTGACGAAATAGCCGCCCTTGGGCGTCTGCCATTTGGCGATGTTCAGGGGCGCGATCTCACGATCCAGCGCTTCCAGCACCGCGTCGAACTTCGGCTTCAGGATCGCCGCGTGACGCTTCATCAGTGCCAGCGTGTGCTCCTTGTCCTTCAGGTACAGCAGGTGGCGCAGCTGGTTCACCTTGTCATAACCGATGGTCTGCACCGTCAGCAGCTTGCTCATGTAATTCAGGTTGTCCGTGCTGGAAGCCATCACCGCCACACCTGCGCCCGGCAGGGTGATTTTGGAGGTGGAGGCGAACTCAAACACGCGGTCGGGATGGCCGGCAGCGGCGCATACGGACAGCATGTCGGGGAACGGCACGAAGTCGCCGTCGAACTCGTGGACGCAATAGGCGTTGTCCCACATCAGCAGGAAATCGGGAGCGGCAGTCTCCATGGCGGCGATGCGCTGGATCGTCTCGTCGCTGTAGACGATGCCGTCTGGGTTGGAATACTTGGGAACGCACCACATACCCTTGACCGCGGGATCCTTCACCAGCTCTTCCACAACGTCCATATCGGGGCCGGTGGGCAGCATGGGAACGGTGAGCATGGTCATGCCGAAGGATTCGGAGACCTTGAAATGGCGGTCATAGCCGGGGGCGGGGCACAGCCACTTGACTTCATTCAGCTTGCCCCAGGGCTTTTCGCTGTGCAGCAGGCCGTGGGTATATGCCTTGGCAATGGTGTCATACATCAGCTGCAGGCTGGCGTTGCCGCCCACAAAGACGTTTTCGGGCTTGGTGCCCAGCAGGTCGGCAAACAGCTTCTTCACGGAGGGCAGACCATCCAGCGTGCCGTAGTTGCGCACATCGATGCCGTCGCACTCGAAGCTGCCGTTGGCGGGCAGCACGTCAAAAATGTCGGACACCATGTCCAGCTGCTCCTTGCCGGGCTTGCCGCGGGCGATGTTCAGCTGGAGACCCTGTGCTTTCAGGCCTTCGTAGATCTTCTTTACCGCTTCCTGCTCCTGCAGAAGCTCCTGATGGGTCATATCGGTATAGGCTTTCATTACTTTCTTTTCCTTTCTGCTATTTATAAGGCCGGGATGGCCCATTGTTCAGTTCAGCGGCTTGATGAAGTGGCCGCCGGGCTCGCCCACGATCTCACCGTTTTCGGCGATGGTGCGGCCGCGCAGGATGGTCTTGACCACCTTGCCCTGGAAGGTGCGGCCATCATAGGGAGACAGCTTGGTACGGGAGTGCATGCTCTCCTGATGGAACACGTAGGTGGGTTCCAGATCCACCACGGCCACGTCGGCATCGGTGCCCACCTGCAGGGAACCCTTCATGGGATAGGTGTTGTACTCCTTGGCGGGGTTCTCGGACAGGAGACGGGCCACGTCGTTGATGGTGATCTTGCCCTTGTTGACGGCATCCAGCAGGATCATGGACATGGTTTCGCAGGTAGCCATACCGGCAGGCGCGTCCCACAGGCCCTGCTGCTTTTCCTCCACGGAGTGGGGGGCATGGTCGGAGCAGACGAAGGACAGCGTGCTGTCACGCAGGCCTTCCCACAGCTTGTCCTGATCGTACTGGGTACGGACAGGAGGATAGCCCTTTATCATGGAGCCGAGCTGGCCCGCGTCCTGATCGGTCAGCGCCAGATAATGGGGGCAGGTCTCGCCGGTAACGTGGATGCCCTTCTTCTGGGCCTCACGGATCAGATCCACGCCTGCGCCGCAGGCCAGGTGCAGGATATGCAGATGGACGCCCAGCGCCTCCGCCAGCTGAATGGCGGTCTGAATGACCAGCGTCTCGCTGAGCACGGGGCGGCTGCGCAGCATGGCGGCGTAGTCCGTTTCGCCGCTGGCCTTGACTTCTGCCGTCAGCGTCTTGATAAGATCGAAATCCTCGGCGTGGATGGCGACCATCTTGCCGGTTTTTGCCACTTCGCGGAAGATATTGTAAACCTGACCCACATCCAGCGGCGGGATCACGTTTTCCATGCCTTCCTTATAATTATAGATCAGCTGATAGGTCTTGGAGTCGATGGCGTAGCCCCAGAAGAACTTGAAGCCCACCACGCCGGCCTTATCCAGCGCCGCCAGCTCGTGGTTGTTCAGAGGCCCCAGGCACAGACCCCAGACGCCGAAGTCCACAAATGCCTTGGGGGTGATGACGTCGATCAGGTCCTGCATCTTCTCTACGTTATAGACTGCCGGATTGCAGTTGGGCATTTCGTAAATGGTGGTGATACCGCCGCAGGCTCCCGCCATGGAGGAGTGATAGAAGTCCTCTTTGTAGTGAGCGCCGTTACGGCCATCTCTGGAGTGAACATGGGTGTCGATAAAGCCGGGCAGTACATAGTGGCCGGAAGCGTCGGTGACTTCCTTTGCCTCGCCCGGCAGCTCCTCTGCCGTGATGGCGGCGATTTTGCCGTCCTTGATGTAGATGTTTGCCTTTTGCGTGTCGGTGCCGGAGACAACGGCGCCATTTTTAATAATATGATCCCACATGAACAGATGACCCCTTTCCAATTTTTTTCACCGTGGTGGTTATATTTTTGCGTAATTAGTAGTATAACACCTTTCTTTGCGCGTATCTATTATGGATAATTTATCGCAACTATCGAAAATCGATAATTGCGGATAGGCATTTTGCGTGTGATAATAGTAGCGTAAACAAAGCGGTTTTGAGGAGACAATATAATAGTACATTTAATAAAGCGAAATGAAGGAGAATGACGATTATGGAAAAGCTTGTTATCGCACTGGGCGGCAACGCGCTGGGCAATACCGCGGCTGAACAGCTCCAGCTGGTCACGGAGACCGCCAAGTCCATCGTGGATCTGATCGCCGCAGGCAACGAGGTGGTCGTGGCGCACGGCAACGGCCCCCAGGTTGGTATGATTAATCTGGGCCTGAGCACCGCCGCTGAGGCCAAGGCCATCAAGGCCGACATGCCCTTCCCCGAGTGCGGCGCCATGTCCGAGGGTTATATCGGCTATCACCTGCAGCAGGCCATCGGCAATGAGCTGGCCAGCCGCGGTATGGACAAGCCCGTGGCCACCATCGTGACCCAGACGGTCGTTTCCGCTGACGATCCCGCTTTCCAGAACCCCACCAAGCCCGTGGGCGCGTTCTATGATAAGGAGACTGCTGAGCATATCGCCGCTGAAAAGGGCTACACCATGGTAGAGGACGCCGGCCGCGGCTATCGTCAGGTCGTTCCCTCCCCCAAGCCCTTTGACATCGTGGAGAAGGCTTCCATCAAGGCTCTGGTGGACGCCGGCCATGTGGTCATCGCCGTGGGCGGCGGCGGCGTTCCCGTCATCCGCGATAACGGCAAGCTGTCCGGCACTCCCGCCGTGATCGATAAGGACTTCGGCAGCGAGCTGCTGGCTGAGCTGCTGGATGCCGACATGCTGGTGATCCTGACCGCCGTGGATCAGGTAGCCATCAACTTCAACAAGCCCGATCAGAAGGGGCTGGACAAGCTGTCCGTGGCGGAAGCCAAGGAATACATTGCCCAGGGCCAGTTTGCCAAGGGCTCCATGCTGCCCAAGGTCGAGGCTGCTGTGAAGTTCGTGGAGAGCAAGCCGGGCCGCAAGTCCCTCATCACCTCTCTGGCAAAGGCCAAGGAGGCGCTGGCAGGCAAGGCCGGTACTGTTCTGGCGTAACACACGAGCGTATTCTATTGTTTATCCAAGATCAACAAATTTTTATCAGGAGGAAAAAACTATGGAACCCAATGTCCACTTTGCAGGCCGCGACATTATCAATGCCTACGACTTTACCAATCAGGAGCTGTGCCACATCATGGACACCGCGATGATCTATGAAAAGCGCGTTAAGAGCGGTGAGGTCATCAAGGATCTGGCCGGTATGACCGTTGCCACCCTGTTCTTTGAGCCCAGCACCCGTACCCGTCTGAGCTTCCAGGCCGCCATCAACCGCGTGGGCGCCAGCTGCATCGATCTGGGTAGCGCCAGCGCTTCTTCTCAGGCCAAGGGCGAGACCTGGCAGGACACCATCAAGACCGTCGATGGCTACATTGACGCGATCGTGATGCGTACCCCCATTGCCGGCGCCGCGCAGGAAGCTGCTGATATCGCTGTGCATCCCCTCATCAACGGCGGTGACGGCTCCCGTCAGCACCCCACTCAGGCTCTGCTGGACATCTACACCATGCGCAAGGAAGCCGGCCATCTGGGCGGCCAGACCATCACTTTCCTGGGCGACCTGAAGTACGGCCGTACCGTTCACAGCTTGGGTTACTTCATGCAGCAGTTTGGCAACAAGATGATCTTTGCCACTCCCGATGAGCTGAAGATGCCCGCTGAGATCACTGCTGATCTGCGTGCCAAGGGTGCCGATATCGTTGAGACCAACGACGTCAAGGCCGCTCTGGCTCAGTCTGATTTCGTGTACGTCACCCGCGTGCAGCGCGAGCGTTTCCCCGATCAGGAGTCCTATGAGCGTGTCAAGGGCAGCTACATTCTGGACAATGAGTTGCTGAAGTGCGCCAAGAAGGATATCGTTATCATGCATCCGCTGCCCCGTGTTGACGAGATCGCTGTTGAGGTCGACTCCTATCCCGGCGCTGCCTACTTCCGCCAGGCACACAACGGCATGTATCTGCGTATGGCCCTGCTGGGTCTGATTACGGGCCGCATCTAAAAAACCAAAAAAAGTTCATCGTACCCAGAACTTTCACCTCTTTCTTCCTCTTCTTAATGGAGCAGGCCGCATGTTTTGCATGTGGCCTGCTTCACTTTCGGCAAAAGGGACACTGTTTTGTTATATTGCTTTTTATATGGCAATGAAGTATCCAACAGCGCAAAATCGATAAGAAATAATCGATGAAGAAGGGCGGAGAAAATGAAGATTATTCCATTTGACAACTTGCAAAAAGTATGCGAACGTGTTATGATAACTTAGAATTGCGCATTTTGAGAGAGAGTTGTCGTTGGCATACATGCCCGCTTTTTTGGGCTTCGGCTGGTATCCATGTGAAATTTCCAAAGAGCGACCGGCATCTCTATTATGATAAGGAGTGGTTTTTATGGGCAGTTTGAAAGCCAAAGCGTATGACATTATTAAGGAGAATATCATTTCCTGCCGTTATGCGCCGGGTGATTTCCTCAATGAGATGCAGCTGATGGATGAGATCGGCGCCAGCCGTACCCCCATCCGCGAAGCGCTCAGTAAGCTGGAGCAGGAGCGGTTCGTTCGTATAGTGCCCAAAAAGGGCATCATGGTCAGTGAACTGACGCTGCGGGAGATCAACGAGCTGTATCAAGTGCGCCTGATGCTGGAGCCGCAGGTGCTGCGCCAGTGGGGCGAGTGGATCCCCGTGGAGGAGCTGGAGCGCTGCCACACCCGTCTGGTGAATTACAGCCCGGAAATGAACATGCTGGAGCGCAATGAGCTGGACAACAGCCTGCACCGGCTGATCGTCGATTACTGCCCCAACTGCTACATTCGTGAATGGTTCGGCCATGTGTTTTCTCAGAACCAGCGCGTTCGTATCTTCACCGGCCAGATCGGACAGCGGATGGAACTGAACAATGAAAGCCACCTTAGAATTCTGGACAAGCTTCTGCTGGGAGATTACAACGTTGCCGCCGAGCTGATGACAGAGCATCTGGAAGAGGGCAAGCGCGCCACATTTGACATCCTCCTGCGGATGGGGCTGTGAGTCCTGAACGGTAAAAAAAGAAAATGAACAGCGTGCGATCCGCACGCTGTTCATTTTCTTAATGTCTTGGATACATCAGGGAAATATTTCCGCTGTATTCCTGAAAAGAAACCATGGGGGTCTGCGGAGAAAGGATGAAATCTTTGTCACAATGCACAACAAAATGATGAACATTATGCCAGATTACCAAAAAAGAACGAAAACTATTGACTTTTTCCGAAAAATGTATATCATATAGGCATAAGGTATACAACATGTATGCAACACGAACGAGAAACACAGCTGCACCTGTTTGATCCGAGAAAAAACATCCCTGCAGCGAAACAAAAAGTACGTGGAAACGAGAAAAGGAGAACGCACATGTACAACTTCTATCACACCAACGCATTTCCTGCCAACTTCGACAAGAGCGACTGGCAATACTCCCGTTCTTATCAGCGCAGCGTTGACCTGCTGAAGAACGCCATCGACCTGCACGTACACGCAGGCCCCCACCTGGTGTCCAGCCCCCGCAGCGTCAACCCCGTTCAGGCCGCTATCGAGGCCCGCGACGCCGGCATGCGCGCCATTGTTTATATGTGCGTGTTTAACTGGAGCGTCGGTACTGCATGGATCGTGAACGAGGTCGTTCCCGGCTTCACCGCTTACGGCGGCATCATCCTGAACACCGTTCTGGGCGGCATGAACCCCCGCGCGGTCAAGACCGCTGTGTACTACGGCGACGGCGCCCGTTACGTGTCCTTCGGCGCACACTCCACCAAGTATCAGGCCGGCGTGGAAGGCCGCTACGTGGATGGCAAGTGGGTCCGTTTGGTCGACCTGTATCCCGAGTTCAAGACCGAGGAGTACGACCGCTGCATCGAGATCCCCGCTTACGGCAAGCCCACCAAGGAGTTCTCCGACATCATGAAGATCGTTGCCGATAACCCCCAGATCTATCTGGTCAGCGGCCACATCTCCAACCAGGAAGCTCTGGATCTGTGCAAGTACGCGCAGGATTACGGCATCAAGAAGGTGCTGCTGTCCAACGCCGTTACCGAGCATCTCAGCGAGTCCGAGATCGAGCAGGCCATCAAGATGGGCGCCAAGCTGGAGAAGTGCTTGGCCGAGCATACCCACACCGGCTCCATCCCCAAGACACACTACTACATCGAGCCTGAGTACCGCGCTTATGACGAAGGTCAGTCCGGCGCTCCCAAGGGTGGCGTTTACGCTTCCGCTGAGCAGATGAAGAAGTTCGGCGTTGAGAACTTCATCTGCGGCACCGACTTCGGCGTGTACACTCTGCCCCATCCCGTGGAAGGCTTCCGTGAGTGGATCGCCTGCCTGATGGACTGCGGCTGGAACGACGACGATATCCGCATGGTCACTTCCATCAACGCTGCCAAGATGCTGGACATCGACCTGAGCAAGGATCCCGAGCCCGTGCCCGCTGAGGAAAACTAACATGAAGAAGATCAAGCTGACTTTCGTTGAGGAGAACGTCTCCTGCATCGCCGAGCTCCGCGAGGACAAGGCCCCCCAGACCGCGCAGCTGATCTGGGACATTTTGGAGACTCCCATGGAGAACAAGGCCATTCACGCCATGTATACTGGCCGTGAGCTGTCTTTCGGTGTTCCCACGGATCGTGCCGACGAGGAGCGGGTGTTTGCGCTGCCCCCTGAGAATGTCACCATGTTCCCGCTGCCCGGCGCGCTGATCTGGAATGCTTACCAGCCCTATCAGTGGATGGGCACCCCCCGCGCCGTGTATGATTTTGGTATCTTCTACGGCCCCGAGGCCCGCATCCTGCTGCCTACCGGCTGGCGTCCCAGCAACCACTTTGGCGACATCGTGGAAAATCTGGACGAATTCGCGGCTGTTTGCGCCCGCTGCCAGAGCGAGGGTGTAAAGCTGATCCGCATTGAACGTGCGTAACTTGCTTCGGCAGGCGAAACAATATAAAATAATGGATAATGGAGGTAGAGATCATGAAAAAGTTTCTTGCATTGATCCTGGCACTGGTTATGGCTCTGAGCCTCGTCGCTTGCGGCGGCGCTTCCAACGATGCCAACAACAGCAACAACGGTGATGCGAACGGCGCTACTGGCGGCACCATCAGCCTGGTGGTTCCCTACGATGCCGGCGGCGGCGTGTACAACGCAGCCATCATCGTGGCCAACGCCGCTGCTGAGAAGCTGGGCCAGACCATCAACGTGGTCTGCATGTCCGGTAACGGCGGCCAGGAAGGCGTGGAGTATGTTTACAATCAGCCCTCTGATGGTCTGACCCTGCTGGCCACCGACTACGGCCCGCTGATCACCACCAGCATTGAAGAGGATGTCATCTATGACCTGTCCGACTTCACCGCTCTGGCTGAGATGACCACCACCATCCCCACTTTCTTCGTTAAGGCTGACAGCCCCTATCAGACCATGGAAGATCTGATCGCCGCTGCCAAGGCCGCTCCCGGCACCATCTCTGTTGGTCACGGCAAGTTCCACTCCGTGCCCCACCTGCCCCTGATGCTGCTGGAGCAGGATGCCGGTATCTCCTTCAATGAAGTCCCCACCTCCGGCGGCAGCGAGGCCAAGGCCTTCGTGCTGGGCGGCAGCGTTGACGTGGGCGCCTCCGTGCCCTCCACCATCGCCGGTGAGGTTCAGGAAGGTCTGCTGCGTGTGCTGGCCGTCGCTTCCGACGAGCGCGCTCCTGAGTTCCCCGATGCTCCTACCCTGAAGGAGCTGGGCTATGACGTGTCCATGCCCGCATGGTACACCATCTTCTGCAAGAGCGATGTGCCCGAGGATGTCCGTACTGCTCTGGAAGAGGCTCTGGTCGAGGCGATGCAGTCCGACGCTGCTCAGACGGCTGCCAAGGAAGCCAATATTACTCTGACCGCTAAGAACAGTGCTGATAGCCAGGCTGCTTACGAAGAGACCATCAAGAACCTGACTGCCCTGCTGGGTTAACAGAGATATTGCAATCCTTAACGTAAACTTGATACACAAAGAGGGGTGACGGCGGTTTCCTGCGTCCTGTCGTCACCCCCTCACCCTATCCCTTTTGAGAGATTGGAGAAAAATTATGGAATTAGGTACGATTATTGCCCAGGCCTTCAGCAGTGCATTCGCCCCCATGACGATGCTCTACGCGCTGCTGGGCGTGGTTCTGGGCGTGACCGTGGGCGCGATCCCCGGTCTGACCGGCGATATGGCTATCGCCATTCTGCTGCCGTTCGTGTACAAGGTGGATCCCAGCATGTCTCTGGGTCTGCTGATCGGTATTTATAAGGGCAGTATGTTCGGCGGCTCCATTTCCGCTATTTCTTTCGGTGTGCCCGGCACTCCCGCTGCCGCCGCTACCGTTGAGGACGGTTATCCTCTGGCAAAGAAGGGCAGGCCCATGCAGGCAATGCTGCAAGCGCTGTATTCCTCCTGCACAGGCGACCTGCTGTCCTCTCTGCTGCTGGTATTCCTGACGGTCCCCATGGGCCAGATCGCCATCCAGTTCGGCCCCACCGAGTTCTTCGCTCTGTACGTGTTCTCTCTGGTGGTCATCGCTATCCTGAACCGTGACAGCCGCATCAAGGGCATTCTGGCCGCTGTGCTGGGTATCTTCATCGGCTGCATCGGCTCCGACCCCGTGGCCGGCGCTTCCCGTATGGTGTTCGGCATCCGCATGTTCCGCGGCGGCTTCTCCACCGTGCCCGTTCTGGTGGGTACTTTCGCCATCAGCGAGCTGATCGTGCAGTACTCCACCGCACATGCTGACAAGGTGCTGTACAAGCTGGGCCAGACCAAGCAGCGTATCGAGGTCAACCTGAAGAATAAGGAAGACAAGTATACCCTGAAGGATTACTGGGATACCTTCCGCTGTACTGCTATCGGCGGTATCATCGGTACCATCATCGGTATCCTGCCCGGTGCCGGCTCCTCCATCGCCTGCTACCTCAGCTACGGTGTGGGCCGCAGCTTCGCCAAGGATGGCGACAAGTTCGGCACCGGCGTGCTGAACGGCGTTGCCGCTCCTGAGGCCGGTAACTCCGCTACCTGCGGCGCTTCCGTCATTCCTCTGCTGGCGTTCGGTATCCCCGGCAGCGCCACCGCCGCCCTGATCGGCGCCGCGCTGACCATGCAGGGCATCAACCCCGGCCCCACCATGTTCTCCGCCAACCAGGTGGTCATCTACGCGTTCTTTATCATCGTGCTGTACGCCAGCATCTTCAATCTGGGCGTCAGCCGTGCGTTGATCCCCATCTATGCGAAGATCAGCAAGATGAAGCCCAAGTACCTGATCCCCATCATCTTCGCGCTGGCCATTCTGGGCTGCTACACCACCGATAACTCCGTCTCCAACGTGTTCATCATGCTGCTGTTCGGTGCGCTGGGTGTTGTGCTGCGTAAGTTCCGCATCCCCCTGGGGCCATTCATCCTGGGCTTCCTGATCGGGCCTTCCGCCGAGCGTGCCCTGCGTCAGTCCCTGAGCATGAGCAATGGCGACTTTATGGTGCTGTTCCAGCGTCCCATCGCCATCGGCTTCTACATTGCCACCATCGCGTTTATCTTCATCATCGCCTATACGTTTAGAAAGAACAAGGAAACTTTGGATAAGGGGGCGCATTCTGATGACGAATAAGGATAAGAAAACCAAGATCACCAACATGCGCAATATCTACCTGAGCCTGGGCGTTATCGTTATCTCCGTGGCCGGTATGCTGCATACCTTCTTCGGCAGCGGCTGGAGTAAGTCCACTGGCGAGGCAGCGAAGATGTATCCCCGTGTGGTATATGTCATTTTGTTTGTGGTGGCGCTGTTCCTGCTGATCCGTGAGCTGTGCGGCAAGGTTCCCTTTGAGCCTGCGTCTCTGACCATCGTGAAGTGGTGGCAGGTGCCGCTGGTACTGGTCATCGCCTACGCGTTCTTCCTGTTCACGATCTATGTGGGAACCGCCGCTGGCATTCTGATCTTCCTGGCCGGCATGATCTGCATGTTTGACGAGGATGTGAAGAAGAACTGGAAAATGGATCTCATCGTGGCTGTCTGTGCCACTGTGGTGCTGTATCTCATCTTCCACTTCGTACTGCCCATCGTGACGAAGTCGCAGTTCCTGATTTGAGTGTACTGTTTTCCCTCCTACTTTTAGCCTTTTACCTCAGAAATAGGCGGTGTGGAATTCCACACCGCCATTTCTGATTTTCGGCAAGAAAGCCGTCGGCGTGAAGCTTCACGCCGACGGCTTTGTTATTAATAAGAGAGGGGAAAAAGACCTTACTGCTGCGACTCTCCGCTGCCCACATAGCTGGAGTTCATGCTGATATGATCCTTCAGGAGCGCGGCGGCACGTTGGCCGTCCCGCTCCTTTACGGCCTGCAGGATGTCGTAATGCTCACGGAATTCGTCCTGAATGGTACGGATCTGGTCATAGGAGTTGTCCATGTAATGCAGGCGCTTGGCTTCAACGATCATGTCGAATCGCCGGGTGAAGTACCGCATGGTGTAGGTGCGGATGTGATCCAGCGTGGAGGTCAGCAGCTTGGAGTCGGTATACTGATACAGCATCTGGTGGAAGATATTGTCGCTGGCATAGAAGTCAGGCACGTTCACCACCTGCTGGCAGTCCCTGTCCAGCATCAGCTCCATGGCGCGGATCTCGCTGGCAGGGATCTTGTCGATGGATTGCAGCAGCGCATACGGCTCCAGCATCAGACGCAGATCAAAGGCGGTCTTATAATCGGCATCTGTACCGGCAGCCACGCTGGCCTTTTTGTAGGGCATCAAATCCACCAGACCGTCCTTGCTGAGCATGTTCAATGCCTCGCGGACAGGGGCGCAGCTTACGCCCATCTGCTTGGAGATACCCAGAATATTCAGCGCCTCGCCGGGGGCAAAGCCGCCCGACAGAATCTCGCGGCGCAATGCGTCATATACACGGTCACGGATCAGCATAGTATCCTTCAAATTTTCTAATTGAGTCACTGGGGCGATTCCTCCTGACACGATTATTTAAAAAATTATATATTTTTTCCCGAAAAAAGTCAAGTCAATAGGGAAAATACATAACAAATAAGAAGCGGGAACCGCCGGTTTCCGGCATAAGTGGGTATAATTCAGGTTCTCTCCGGGAGAAAACTCCCGGAGAGAACCTGACTGTGAGATATGGTGCAGATGCGATCACGCATCAGAGGTGTGTGTGCTTCGGTCAGCGCAGCATGGAGGGCGGATAGGAGTAATAGCCGCGCTTGGACTGCTTGAGACCTGCGGACACCAGAGCTTCCGTTACCTTCAGCGCCAGAGAGGAGGGGTCAATGACCTCCATGCCCAGGTCGCTGCGCACGATGTCGGCGTAACCGGCCATACCGGCGCAGCCCAGCACAATCACTTCGGCGCCGTCCTGCTCCGCCGCTTCTTTCGCGACCTTCAGGATCTGCGCGCAGGCGCGCTTTTCATCGGCCTCGATCTCCGCCACGGACATACCCAGTGGCCGGACGGACGCCAGAGAGCCTTCCAGCTTGAAGCGGCGCACATGGGCAACCTTGCTGGGAACGCGCTTGTCCGTCATGGTCAGCACGGTGAACTTAGCGCCCAGCATCGCGGCCACATGCAGGCTGATCTCCTCGATACCCGTTACCAGAATGTCGGAGATCTCACGCGCCTGCTCCAGCGCGGGATCGCTGAAGCACGCCAGAATCACGGCGTCATACTTTTCCTCGTTGGCTTTTTTGACCAACTCCAGCACGCCGGGAGCGCACATGGCTTCGTCATAGGAGCTCTCGATGGCCAGCGGGCCATTGGGAGGGCAGGTGACGGTCAGCTCAGTGTTTTCACCCTTGATCTGGCTCAGCACCCGATCCAGGTGCGCCGTCATTTCGCGGGAGGAGTTGGGGTTGATGACCATTATTTTCATGGCAGTCAGATGTTCCGTCCGGCGTCGAAGGCCTTGATGTTGACTTCCTGCTGCTTGGCGGGAACATACTTCTTGATCGCCTGGATCCACAGGTCATAGTCCACGTCCAGCATCTTGCTGAGGGTGCCCAGCAGGATGATGTTCATGACCTTCACGTTGCCCAGCTCCACGGCCATGGTGGTGGCGTCATAGGACACGACCTCGCTGGCGGCGTCATGCAGGCACTTGTCGATCTCGTCCTGAGTGGGATACTTGGCAAGACCGGTGCTGACGGACATGGGCTGCATCACATAGGTGTTGGTGATGATCTGAGCGCCCTTGCGCAGGAACTGTACGGAACGCATGGTCTCCATGGGCTCGGAGCCGATGAGGATATCAACGGTACCGGTCATGCTCATGGGGGAACCGACGCCGTTCTTGTCCCAGCGGACATGGCTGGACACGGCGCCGCCGCGGACGGACAGGCCCATGTTATCGGACTTCTTGGCGTCATAGCCGGCCAGCATGCCGACTTCGGAGAGGATGTCGCTGACCAGAATGGTGCCCTGGCCGCCAACACCGACCATCAGGAAATTGATGCTGTTTACCATTGTTTTAGTCCTCCTTCTTCACAATAGCCTTCACCGGGCAGACCTGAGAGCAGATACCGCAGCCGTTGCACAGCGTCGGGTCAATGCGGCACTTCTTCTTGTAGGTCTTGGGGTTCTCCTCGTCAGAAACCATGATGGCGGGGCAGCCGCACTTGAAGCAGGTCTGGCAGGCGATGCACTTGTCGGCTTCCACGGTGTAGGGGGTGCTGCTGAACTTGTTGAACTGGACGCACTCGCCCTTGGTAATCAGGACGGAGACCTTATCATAGGCCATGCACTCCTTCAGACCGGCCTCGACCTCGTTGACGTCGAAAGCGTTGACGGTCTTGACCAGCTCCACGCCCATGGCGCGGCAGACGGCGGGAATATCGATCTTGGTGGCTTCCACATTACGCAGTACGCGGTAGTCGGTAGCGGGGTTGTCCTGGTGACCGGTCATGGCGGTGTTGTCGTTGTCCATCAGGATCACGACGCCGCGGCCATTGTTGTGAACCATGTTGGCCAGCGCGGGCAGACCGGAGTGCCAGAACGTACCGTCGCCGATGGTGCAGACGCGGTTCTCAGGCAGGTTGGCCAGGCTCATGCCGTGCAGCTGGCCGATGGAAGCGCCCATGCAGCCCATGGTATGCTGTGCCTCGAAGGGAGGCTGAGCACCCAGGTTGTAGCAGCCGATATCACCGGCGCAGGCGATGTCGTGCTTCTTGAGGACATAGTAGGTGGAACGGTGGGGGCAGCCGGCGCACAGAACGGGGTTACGGCCGGGCAGATTCTCCACTTCCTTGACGTCGTGAGTACGGGGATCATCCTTCAGGATGCCGTTCTCCAGGCAGATCTCCAGCAGACGGTCAGGCAGCAGCTCGTAGCAGGCAGGGAACAGTTCCTTGCCCACGCAGTCCACGCCCATGGACTTGACCTGCTCTTCGATGACGGGATCCAGCTCTTCAATGACGTAAACCTTATCCACCTTGGAGGCGAAGTCCTTAATCATGTTCTGGGGCAGAGGATAGCTCATGCCCAGCTTCAGGACGGAAGCGTCGGGGAACACGTCCTTGATGTAGGCATACATAACGCCAGTGCAGATGATGCCCATCTTGGTGTCGCGCATCTCGACGCGGTTGATGCCGCAGGTTTCGACGTACTCGGCGATCTTCTTGATGTTCTCCTCGATGCGGGCGTGCATGACGCGGGCATACATGGCGGTGCAGTTATACTTGGGCAGGTTGCGGGGGAACTTCTCCAGAACCTTGGTGTTCTCGGTGCGCTCACCCAGCTCCACCACGCTCTTGCAGTGAGAAACACGCATGACGCTGTGGATCAGGCAGGGGGTATCAAACTTTTCGGACATCTCGAAGGCCAGCTTCACATAGTCCTTGGCTTCCTGGCTGTCACAGGGCTCGAAAGTGGGAATCTTCGCCAGACGGGAATACCAGCGGTTATCCTGCTCGTTCTGGGAGCTGAACAGGCCGGGGTCGTCTGCCGTCACCAGTACCAGACCAGCCTCGGCGCCGGTGTACACGGCGTACAGCAGAGAGTCCATCAGCACGTTCATACCCACCTGCTTGGTGGTGACGAGAGCGCGCTTGCCGCAGTAGGCGGCGCCGGCGGCGGCGTCCATGGCCACCTTTTCGTTGGTGGACCACTCCACGTACACCTCGTTGCCGTACTGGGACGCCATGTTCTTGACGATCTCAGAGCTGGGCGTTCCGGGATAACCCGTCACGATCTGGACACCCGCCTCATATGCGCCGCGGGCAATGGCTTCGTTGCCGGAAAGTAATGCTTTCAATGTATCCATCCTCCATTCTCTATTTTATGGGTTGTTACTGCAATTCGATCAATGCGTCCACTGCCAGCACGCCCTGCCCCTCAGGGTATACCAGAAGAGGATTGATATCCAGTCCGGCCACCTTATCGGCGCCTTCTGCGGCCAGCTTACTGACCTTTACCAACGTGTTGGCCAACGCGTCCACATCTGCCTTGGGCGCGCCTCGGAAACCGGTCAACAGTCGATAGCCCTTTGTGCCCTGAATCATCTTCAGAGCCTCTTCCCTTGTCAGCTCGGGCAGGCCGATGGTGCTGTCCTTCAGGATCTCCACCAGAATACCGCCGGTGCCGTAGACCACGGCGGGGCCGAACTGAGGATCGCGGGTAATGCCCAGAATGACCTCGGCCACAGGCTTACCAGCCATTTCCTGAATCAGCATGCCGTCGATCTGCGCGTCCGGCGCGAAAGCCTTTGCGTTGGCCATCAGGCGGTCATAATTGCTGCGGATCGCGTCGCTGTCCTTCATGCCGACAGCAATGACCTTAGCCTCGGTCTTGTGCATGATCTGGGGGGACATGACCTTCATGACGACGGGATAGCCGATCTCGTCAGCGGCGCGGACACAGGCGTCCACGTCGGCGCACAGCACCTCGCGGGTGCAGGGCACGCCATATTTCTTCAGCAGTTGCTTGCTCTGATACTCGGTCATGGCCTTGCCGGTGTGGGCGGGCAGCTCAGGGAATGCGTTCTTGTCGATCGCGGGCTCATCCGGCATCTTGTAGCTGCCGAACTTCACGGCGTTGGCAATGGCCTTCAGGCCCTCGCGGGTGCCCTGCAGGATAGCCACGCCGCCCTCGTCCAGGATCTTCTTGATCTCGGGGTGGAAGCCGGTGGAGGCGTTGTTCAGCATGACAACAGGCTTGTCCACCTTCTTCGCGGCCTCGACCGCGGCGTGGGCGACGATGGAATACTGCGCCACCTGACGCTCCGCCATGCCGGAGGGCACGTCCTGCACCACCAGCACCACGTCGGCCTCAGGCTCGGCGGCTGCGGTCAGCAGGCAGGTCTCGTAAAATTCTTCGATACGGCCGGAACCCCAGGCATCCAGCGGATTGTTCACGTTGGAATAAGAGGACAGCAGGCCCTGAACGACCTTCTTGCCCTCGGGACTCCAGGCGGGGAAGCGCAGATCGATGCCTTCGCCCACGTCGGCCAGCAGGCTGATAACGCCGCCGGACAGCGTTACGGCGAACACGCCGTTGCCCTTGGGCAGCTTGTCCTTCAGCGTGCACAGCAGCTCGGCAGTCTCGAACATCTCGTCCAGATCGTCCACACGGATCAGACCCAGCTTCTTGAACAGGGCGTCCTGAATGGCGTCGGAGCCGGCCAGCGCGCCGGTATGGGCGCTGGTAGCGCGCTGCGCGATGGCGCTGCGGCCAACCTTGATGAAGATAATGGGCTTATGGACTTCCTGCGCGTGCTTTGCGACCTGATACAGCTTTTCGGGGTCACGGAACTGCTCGATGAAAGCCATGATGACATGGGTCTCAGGATCCTCCAGCATGTATTCCATCACGTCGGTGCTGTTGATGACGGATTCGTTGCCGGTGCTGACCATCAGGCTGTAGCCCAGGTCACGCTCGTTGTTGGCCACGGCAATGGTTAGATAGCCGCTCTGTGCCACCATGCCCACGTGACCCTTGCGGATGTTGGCGGGGGCGGGAGCGCTGTAGGTGCCCACGTTGTAGGCGGGGTTCATGTAGCCCACGCAGTTGGGGCCGACGAACTTGATATCATGCTGATGGCACAGATCCACCAGTTCCTTTTCCAGACGCTTGCCGTTGGCATCCAGCTCACCGAAACCGGCGGCAAAGGCCCATGCGGCGCGGACGCCGATAGAGGCCGCCTCGGCGATGACGCTGGGGATACTGTCGCGGCCCAGCAGGATCGCCACCATGTCCACGTGCTTGCCAGCCTGTCCCAGAGCCGTCAGGGAGGGGTAGCAGGGAAGTCCGGCGATCTCTTCGTACTTGGGGTTGATGGGGAAGATCTCACCCTCATAGCCCAGCTGCCGCAGGTTGGCGATCACCTGCTGGCCGGGGCCCCATTTTGCAGAAGCGCCTATGACCGCGATCCCTTCCGGACGGAAGAGAGGCTGGAACTCCTGCCATGCGTTTCTCTTTTCAGCCATAATTTTGATCCTCTTTTGTTTTATTTCACGTAGTTTTCTTCAATGTATTCACGCAGACGGCGCATACCCTCGTGGATGTTCTCGTCCGAAGTGGCGTAGGAGATGCGGACGTAGCCTGCGCCTGCGGAGCCGAAGCCGCTGCCGGGAACCAGCACAACGCCCTTCTTATGCAGCAGATCCATGCAGAACGTCTCGTCGTCCACGCCCAGCGCCTTGATGTTGACAAAGGCATAGAACGCGCCCTTGGGCATCCGGCAGGAGATCAGGGGGATCTCGTTCAGCAGACCGCAGATCAGCTTGCGGCGGCGGTCATAGCTGGCCTTCATGACGGGGATCTCACCCAAGCAGCAGTCCAGCGCCTTGGCGGCGGCCAGCTGAGTGGGCTCGGGGAAGCAGGAAGGGCCGCACTCGGTGATGTTGCTCATGGCGGCAACGATCTTTTCGTTGGCGACCACGTAGGCGATACGCCAGCCGGTCATGGCGAACATCTTGGAGAAGCTGTTGAGGTAGATGGCCTTATCCTTGTCCTTCATATACTCGATCACGCTGACGTGACGAGCGCCGTCGTACACGAAGTTGCTGTAAACCTCGTCGGACAGCAGATAGATGTCCCGCTCATCCAGCAGCTGCGCCAGACCCTTGGCGGTCTCCTCGTCCATAATGGCGCCGGTGGGGTTGCAGGGATAGTTGATAATCATGCACTTGGTCTTGTCGGTGATAGCGGCGGCCACGTCTGCCACGCAGGGACGGAATTCGTTCTCCTCGCGGGTGGGAACCTCGACCACCTTGGCGCCGTACATCGTCACCTGGCTGAAATAGTTGGACCAGCAGGGGGTCACGACGATCACCTCGTCGCCGGGGTTCAGAATGGCGCACAGGGCAATACGGATGGCGTCAGAGCCGCCGTTGCTGATGCAGACATTCTTCTCAGGATCCGGCTTCAGGTCGTTGGCGTGATAGCGCGCCACAGCCTGACGCAGCGCCAGAATACCCTTGTTGGGGGTATAGTGGGTTTTGTGGTCACGCCACTGCTTGCAGGCCTCCTCCACCACAGGGGCCGGGGTGTCAAAATCCGGTTCGCCCATGGAGAAGCTGATGACATCCGTCATCTTCAGGGACTCGTTGAACATCCGGCGGATGGCGGAAAACTTCGCGCCCTTGGCAAAATTAGAAAGCTCCATCATAATCATTACTCCCTTCAAAGGATAGCTTACTTGAGACTCTAAAAACAAGTTACCACAACCGGCACGGAAAATCAATCGTTTTTAATAGATGATCGATACTTTGAAGCGAGTTTCTATGTTTTTGCCGATAAAAGCCCCTCGTGATTGTTGACAATGCACAAAAACGAAATGGCGGATTCTACTTTTTGTAACAAAAGAATGAGCCGCCTCGGAAAGAAGCCGCAAAGATATTGCCAAAAGCGCTGTCCCATTTGAAAAAGAAACTGAACGGGATGGCAACCCATATGGCCTGCCATCCCGTTTAATATATAGCGGCTGTGCTGACTTCACAATGCGGGAGCCGCGTCAATGTGTTCTCTTTGACTTTCCCGTACACTGTGTTATACTACCATCGACCAACAGGAGCGAATATGGGCGGAAGGAAGCGTCAAAGGGAAGCGGCCGCGCTGATCCGGAAGAAGTCACGGATCTTATCAACGCCTGCGGCGTCCATGGGATAGCCCGCCCTGATGCTGCCCGCCTCCAGATGGATGACATCCGTACAGCATGCGCAGATCAGCTCCGGATCGTGGGTAATGACGTAGACGGTTCTGCCGCTTTGGCGCAGCTCCCGCAGCAGCTGGGCGGTTTGCAGCATGTGGCGGTAGTCCAGACCGCTGGTAGGCTCGTCCAGAAACACCACCGAGCGCTCCGCCGCCATGGCGGAGGCGATGGCCAGTCGCTGCTTCTGCCCGCCGGAGAGGGACGCCGGGTGACGTTCGGCATACGGCGTCAGGTCGAGACGGGCCAGAATGGCGCTGGCGGCGGCTTCGTCCTCGTCCGGGGTGCTGATGACCACCTCGTCAAGCGCGCTTTCGGTAAACAGCTGGTGTCCCGCGTCCTGCATCACCATGTAGCAGCGGTTCAGCCGATCCTTGGGGCGGAAGGCGGTGCCATCCACTGTGACAGTGCCGCAGCGCTTCTCCAGACCGCAGAAGCAGCGGGAGAAGGTGTACTTTCCCGCGCCGTTGTGGCCGATGATGGCCACGACGCCGCCGTAGGGGATGTGGGCGTCGCCGATCCGCAGTGTCTCCGGCGCGTTCTTGTAGGCGAAGCGGAAGCCCCGCAGTGCCGCCGTCTGGCCGCTGCCGCCGTCGCCGCTGGCGGTGAGGGCGGCGAGACTGCTTGCCCGCAGGCCCATGGCCTTGCGCTTGTCGTCGGGGATCGCCTCGAATTGCTCATGGGTGTAGTCGCCCTGAACGCGGCCGTCCCGCATATAGATGTACCGGTCGGCCACGCCCTGCAAATAGTACAGCCGGTGCTCCGACAGCACCACCGTCTTGCCCAGAGACTTCAGATAGGCAATGACCTGCCGCAGGTCAAGAATAGCGTCCGCGTCCAGATTGGAGGACGGCTCATCCAGCACGAATACCCGTGGCTCCATCATAAAAGCCCCGGCGCAGACGATTTTTTGCTTTTCGCCGCCGGATAGCTGGAAGATGCTGCGGTGCAGCAGGTTTTCCAGCTTCAGCGATGGCACGGTATGCTCCAGCCGACGAAGAATTTTCTCACGGGGCATGCCGAGGTTTTCGCAGCCGAAGGTGATCTCGCTGGTGGTGTCCACGTTGAAAAACTGAGAGCGGGGATTCTGGAACACGCTGCCCACCAGCCGTGCCGTGTCGTACAAAGGCTGCTGGGAGACGTTGCTTCCATCGATGGTCACGCCGCCGGACAGCTCGCCCTCGAAGTAGTGGGGGATCAGGCCGTTGATGAGCCTGGCCAGCGTGGTTTTGCCGCAGCCGCTCTCGCCGCACAGCACCACCACCTGACCGTCCGGGATGGTCAGGTCAATATCACGGACGCCGCCGGCGGCGTCCGGCTGATAGGTAAATGTCACATGGTCGATGCGGATCATCCCAGCCACCTGCTTCCCAGCGTCAGGGCAAAGCCCGCGACACAAATCAATATCATAAGGATATCCTGTACATGGAGCCCGATATTGCAGATATCCGTGCGCTTTACCGGCGCGCCCAGTCCACGGGTCAGGGCGGCGGCGGACAGCTCGTCCCCGATCTTTACCACCGAGATCATCAGCGGCACCAGCCGGTATTCCAGCATTTTGCCGGGGTGCTTTCCGCCAAAGCGGATGCCCCGCATCCGCATGGCGTCGGAAATGGCGGCGTTCTCCTCGCCGATGGTGGGGAAGAAGCGGAAGATCACCGACAGGGGAATGACGATCTTCTCAGAGAGATGCATCCGTTTCATGGCGGCGATGAAATCGCTGACGGAGGTGGACGCGATCAGGAACGCGCCCATCATGACGCCCGGCGCGAACCGGGTCATGATGGCGCACACCGCCAGCAGCAGAAACGCGGGCAGCCCCGACAGACAGTACAGCGCCACACGCTCCAGCGCGAAGCATATCGCGTACAGTCCCAGATATTTCACCGCCGTTTTCCACCGTCCCTCCGTCAGCAGCAGCACGAAAGGCAGCACGCTCAACACCAGCTTGACGATATTCATAACACCGCTGTTGCCGGTGGACAGCATCAGCGACGTTACGGTAATCAGCATCAGCAGCTTGGTGCGGGGATCCAGAAGAAGGCCCCGGCGTTTCGCGGTGCAGGTCAGGGCCTCCATCAGGCGATACCGGCCTTGACAAAGTGCTTCTTCAGCAGCGCCTTGCCGATCAGGCCGCCCAGCAGCGCGAACAGGAAGATACCGGCGATGACCAGCACGATGCTCCACGTGGGCATGACGGACATAACCTTGTCGGCGTACTCCTCGCCGAAACCGGCGGCAAAGTCGGCGCGGGACTGCTCCACCATGAAATACATGGGGATGTAGGTGCCCACCATCCACAGGCTGAACACGCCGTAGCCCAGCAGCGTCTTTTTGGCGCTGGCGTAATTACCGGACTTCATGATAAGGTCGCCCAGCAGGCCGAACACCACGCCCATAGGCACGCCCCAGAAGCCCATACCCGTCAGGCCCATGAGAATGCCGGACAGTACGGCCATGATCGTCACCATGCCGAACTTCTTTACCCGCACGGCAAACAGCATAAAGGGGATCCCGGTGATAAGCGTCCACAGAGCGCCCAGGATCGGCAGAAAGATGGGCACAAAGCCGATGGGAATGGCCACGCAGCAGCCCAGCACAAAGTAGAGAACGGTAAACAGACCGATGTTGATAAGGTCTTTTGCCTGCAATTTGTTATTCATATATGTACCTCCAAAAATTATAAGTTAGCGTCGACTAACCAGTAAGCATTATAGCAACCGTCAGGGCTGCTATCTATGTCCCATTTGCCAATTTTGCTCCAAAACGGCAACGGGTTTGGAGGAGAGAAGGAGACAGCACCATGAGCAATACCGCGGAGATCGTCAAGCAATGCCGCACGCTTCCCGGCGTGACGGTGGTGGAGAAAGAAGCGTATACAGAGCTGCGGCTCTCCCACAGTGAGGGGGATGGCTGCATGCGGTTTATTCCGCTGTTTCCCGGCGTCACGCTGGCTTTGATCTCGGTCAGCGCGCCAGCATGGCCGGCCCCGGTACTGGGAGACTGTACGCCGGAGGCGAAGGGGCCGCTTATCATCAACTACTGCACGCGAGGTCGGTGCGAGCTGGTGCTGAACGACAACCGCAGCGTATTTCTGATGTCCGGACACGTATCCTTGACGGAAAAATTTGCCTGCGGAGAATACACCTATCCTGGCAGAGTTTACGAGGGGATCGAGCTTTTTATCGACCCTGACAGCGAACCAGCGCTGCTGCGGGAGCACTTTGGCGTGGATATTTCCGCGCTGCGGGACTGCTATTGCGCGGAGGGGAGAACATTCATTGCGAAGCTGCCGCTGCCGGAGGAATTGCTGGCCAGACTGCGCGGGCGATCCGGCGGGGAGAACGGGACGGGAACCGTTGGGATGAAAACCGGAGCCATCGATCTGCTGGCGCTGCTGCAATATGGGGACGCCGCCACCGAAGCGGAGCGGCTGACCTATTACACAAGATCACAGGTGGAAATGGCCAAGCGGATCGAGGCGGTTATTTCGGAGGATTTGTCACGGCAGCATACGGCGCGGAAGTTTGCCCAGCGCTTTTTCGTCAGCGAAAGTAGCGTAAAGAACTATTTTCGCGGTGTGTATGGGCAAAGTATCCTGCAATATGCCACCCACCGGAGAATGCTGTATGCGGCGGAGCTTCTTTCGGCCACAACGCTGCCGGTCATTGAGGTGGCCAGCCGTGTAGGCTACGGAAACCAGAGCAAATTTTCCGCCGCCTTCCGCAAAAAATTCGGCGTCTCTCCGCGGGAATACCGCCGGGCCAACAAACTGCTGCAGGAAACGTGACACCATGAAAAAACAGGAAAGAGCGGCACACCTGGTGTGCCGCTCTTTCCTGTATGATAGGAATTCGGGAGAAAAACAGAAATGATTGATTGGTATGTGGCCGGGTCAGATGCTCAGCGCCGCTTCCAGCGCGTCGCCGGTGGAGAGAACCGCATTGCCGGGAGCCTTGGCAGCCTCGCCAATCACCAGTACCTGACCGGACACCTTCTCGGCGGTGTCCTTCAGGGCGGTGTTGGAGCGGGAGCCCATGGCAAGCACGATGTTGTCATAGCCCTGCAGAGAGCCGGTGGTGCCGTCCGCCAGCGCGTAGTCTACGCCGTCAGCATAGAATTGCGTCACCTTGGCGCCGGGGCGCAGCAGCACGTGGTTTTCCTCGAAGTTCTCGAACATGTAGCGGCGGCTCTCCGGGGTCACGTCGGCGGCGATGACGTCTTTCATTTCAATGATCGCCACCTGATGGCCGCGCTCTGCCAGATACTCGGCGGCCTCGCAGCCCACCATGCCTCCGCCGACTACCAGAACGCTCTTGCCCATGGGAGCCTTGCCGTCCAGCATGTCCTGCGCGGTCACATAGCCGCAGTCGGAAAGGCCGGGGATGGGCAGGATCAGGGGCGTGGAGCCAGTAGCCAGAATGATGGCGTCGGGAGCGAGGGAGCGCAGCAGCATCTCGTCGGCCTCTACGCCGCAGCGCAGATCCACGCCCGCCTGTCGGCACTTGACGATCATAGAGCGGATGGCCTCGGTCAGCTGGCCCTTGCCGGTGGGATAGGCGGCGATGCGGAAGTTGCCGCCCAGCTCGTTGGATTTCTCTACCAGCGTCACCTGATGACCGCGGATGGCGCAGGCCCACGCGGCGTACAGTCCGCCGGGGCCGCCGCCTACCACGGTAACACGCTTTTTCTCGGCGGCGGGGGACAGCTCGCACTCACGGCCCACGCAGGGGTTCACCGCGCAGGTGATGGGCTTACCGGCGAACATGTTGGGCACGCAGCCCAGCAGACAGCCGATGCAGGGCGCCAGCGTCTCCAGCTGGCCGTTCCGTGCCTTGGCGGGCAGCTCGGGGTCGGCGATGCTCTGGCGGCCGAATGCGATGAGGTCGGCCCGGCCCCTGCTTCACCAGCAGCTCGGCATACTGGGGCTCGGTGAACCGGCCCACGGCGATAACGGGCACGGACACCGCCCGCTTGATCTCCGTCACCAGATCGGCGTTGAAGCCGCCGTGGGTGACGCCGGGCGCCCACATGAACTCGTCATGCAGGTGGACGGCACGGGTCACGTGCAGGGCGTCCACGCCGCACTCCTGCTCCAGATAGGACGCCACTGCCGCCGCGTCCTGTACGCTCTGGCCGCCCTCCACCTCGTCGCAGGCGTTGATGCGGCACAGGATGGGCAGGTTGCCGCCGGTCTTGCGGCGGATATTCTCAATAATGAGCCGGGGCAGGCGCATGCGGTTCTCGAAGCAGCCGCCGAACTCGTCGGTGCGGTTGTTGGTGCGCTGGGAGATGAAGGTGCTGACCAGATACCCGTGGGCGCAGTGCACCTCCACCATGTCGATACCGGCCTGCTGGGCGCGGCGCGCCGCGTCGCCATAGCACTCGATGATGCGGTAGATCTCCTCGTTGGACACGGCCTCGGGGATCTCCCGGCCTGCCGAGGCGGGCATGGCGCTGGCGGCCTTCAGAGGATAGCCGGTCAGAGTGGAGTTGCCCTCAGGGCCTGCATGCTGTAGCTGGATGGACACCTTGGCGCCGTAGGCGTGGCAGGCTTCCGCCACACGGCGGAAGCTGTCCACCGTGTCGTCGGAGAACAGGCAGGGTTTCCGGGGGCCGCCCTTGGCCTCCTGATACACCACCGTGGACTCAATGGTAATCAGGCCGAAGCCGCCCTTGGCCCGGGCCTGATAGTAGGACAGGGAACGGTCGCTGAGGGTGCCGTCGGTGTTGGCAAGGTTATTGCCCATAGGGGGCACCACAAAACGGTTGGGGACTGTCACCGTGCCGATCTGCACGGGAGAAAACATGGTCGGGAATTTCATCGTCGCACCTCACTCTATCAAATCGCGTCAGGAGAAGAACTTCTCCAGCACTTCCTGGGCGGGCATATCCTTGCCGGTGAACAGCTTGAAGGCCGCCACGCCCTGCCACAGCAGCATGCCGATGCCGCCCGCGGCGGCCTTGCAGCCCGCCGCCTTGGCTTCCTGAATCATGCGGGTCTCGCGGGGATTGTACACCGTGTCCGCCACCACCAGATCGGCGCGGAACAGGGAGGGGTCGATCAGCGTTTCGCCGTCCAGCGGCTTCATGCCTACCTTGGTGGCGTTTACCAGAATGTCGCAGCGCTTTACTGCCTCGGCCAGCGCGGCGCTGTCCTCCAGAGCTGTGATGGACGCCTTGCAGCCGGGAACGGCCTGCGCCAGCTTTTTCACGGTGTGCTGGCCGTTGGGATAGAACTCGTCGTCACGGTTGAAGATGGCGATCTCCGCCGCGCCGTCCAGCGCCGCCTGCACGCAGATAGCGGTGGCTGCGCCGCCGGCGCCCAGCACCACCAGACGCTTGCCCTTTACCTCGACGCCGTGCTCGTGGAGATTGCGGACAAAGCCCACGCCGTCGGTGTTGTGGCCGGTCAGCTTGCCGTCCTCGCTGACGGTGACGGTGTTGCATGCGCCGATCAGCCGTGCGGCGGGGGACAGCTCGTCCAGATAGGCCGCCACGGCGGTCTTGCAGGGCATGGTGATGTTGAAGCCGCCCACGCCCAGCGTTTTCAGAGCCTGCACACCCGCCTCGATCTGCTCCAGAGGGATGTTGAAGGCCAGATACGCGGCGTCGATGCCGGTGCGCTGGAAGCTGTAGTTATACATAGCGGGGGAGCCGGAGTGTCCCACGGGAGAGCCGATCAGGCAAAAGAGCGTGGTGTGTCCGGAAATTCTGCTTTCCATACTGATATCCTCCTATATTTCGTCGATGTTGTGTTACTTTTCCAGAACCTCGGGCCATGCCTGCGCCAGCACAGCGCGGGTGGCGTCGAAGTTGGCCTTGGCCGCGGCGGCCACGCCGGTGGCGAGAATTTCATCGCTGATGACCTCCACACCCATCACGGCGGGCTGGATGCCCTTATCCCGCAGCATCTTCACGAAGCCTGCGGTGTCGCCGTAGCCGGTGCCGGGCAGCATGCGGTCATGCATGGACTCGTCGCGGAGAATGCTCTTGGCGTAGGGATGAGCCTGCACGTCGTTGATCTGCACGGCCACCACCTTCTCGGCGGGGATGTCCGCCAGCAGCGCGGGATCGTAGCTCTGACCGGCACGTACCCAGTGCCAGGAGTCCAGAATCAGCTTGGCGTTGTCACAGCCGGAGTCCTTCACCACCGCCCACGCCTTCTTGATATCGGGCAGGCCGCTGTAGGGCATGGGCTCCACGCCGATGGTGTATTTTCCGGCACGGTGGCACAGCTCCCGCAGCTTCTGGGCGGTGTGCTCCACGGAATAGTTCTCCATCAACCCGCAGTTGATGTGGTTCACGCCGAACAGCTGGCACATATGGAAGCACATCTGCTCCTTGTACTTCTGCTCGTAGGAACGGTGCTCCTCCGCCCACTGGACGATGTACTCCACTTCCGTGACTTTCATGCCGTACTTGTCCAGAATAGCCAGAATGTCGGCGTCGAACAGCCCTTCATTCAGGGCGTCCACGTAGGTCTCCGCCCGAAGGCCGATGCCCTCGAAGCCTGCTTCTTTGGCGGCGGATACGCGCTCCTCAAAGGTGCACTGGTCGCCCAGCGTCCAGGAGCTGATGGTGATGGGATACTTGTGAGACATGGTAGCTTCCTCCTCAAATTACATTTTAATATGAGTTATTTCGTGTTGACCTGCCGCAGCACCGCGCGGCAGACTTCCTCAATGGTCAGGTCTGAGGTATCGACGGTCACATCGGCAGCGGCCTCGTAGGCGCTGCGGCGCTGAGCCATCAGGGCGGCGATGTCCGCCACGTTTTTTCGGCCCTGCAGCAGGGGACGTTCGTCGCTGTCCTTGACCCGCTCCAGAATCACCTCCGGACGGGCGGTCAGCAGCACCACTGTGCCGCAGCGGCGCATGGCGGCTACGTTTTCCTGCCGCATCGCCACCCCGCCGCCGCAGGAGACGAGACAGGCGCTTTCAGCTGCCAGCCCCTCCAGCAGCGCCGTTTCGCACTGGCGGAAGTGGCTCTCGCCCTTTTGGGCGAAGATCTCCGGGATGGTCATGCCCTCCTGACGGGCGATCTGCTCGTCCATTTCGATGACCGGCAATTTCAGCATTCGGCCAAGCGCGGCGGAAACGGAGGTCTTGCCCGCGCCCATGAAGCCGATAAAGAATAGAGTTTTCATGTTACTGCACCTGCGCTGCCCGCTCCCGCTTCTGGCAGATGTTCAGGTATACCGCCAGCAGAATGCCCAGCAGCGTCACCGCCATGTTGAACAGCACCACCAGACGGGGCCCATTGGCGCCGCCCACACGGGTCAGCACACCCGCCACGCTGATGACGATGTAGTTGGCCACGCTGGAGGAGATCATCACGATAGAGGTGATGACGCCCCGGTTCTTGGGGAACATCTCATTGGCGACTGCCGTTACCAGCTGCAACACGCCGCCTGCGGCGAAGAAACCCAGCAGGAAGCCGCCTGCCAGACACATGACCGGCTTCTGGATGAAGTAGATAGCGGCCAGCGTTGCCAGTGCTACGCAGGGATAGATCACCAGAATCCTGGCGGGCTCCACGTTCCGCTTCAGCAGCGCCGCGCTAACGAACAGCGCCACCACGATACCCACGGAGTAGAAGGACTGGATCTTGCTGGGATCGGCCAGACCGTACAGGGTGCCCAGCTCCTGATTGCAGTTCATCCACAGCATGAAGGTGGTGGAGGTGGTGAAGCCCAGACATACCAGCACGATAGCGGCGGGGGTGAAATGCATCTTCTCGCTTTTTTGACCCTTGACCTTTACCACCTTTTCAAAGGGCGGGAAGGGCAGAAAGGCCAGGAACACGCCGTCGGCAATAATAATGATGGCCGTTGCGATAAAGATGGTGCGGAAGGGCAGGGCGTGAGCCGCTACAAAGCCGATGGCAAAGGGCAACAGGAACTGCGCGATGGAGATGGAAAGCTTGGTGAAGATGTTGGCGATGGTGCCCTTTTCCTTGAAAATCTCCATGCAGGAGGGGGTGATGCTGGTGTCCAAAAAGGAGTTGGCCATACCGCTGACCACCGCCAGCGCGTAGCCCACATACAGGTTGGGGGCAAAGGTGATGCCCAGCAGGAAGATGGCGTACAGTCCGCAGCCGATCAGGGCGGAGAGCCGCCGTCCCAGCCGGTCGCTGAGAGGCCCGGCCACCGGGAAAGCGATGAGCCGTCCCAGTCCGATGGCGGCGATGACCGCCACCACGCCGGAAACGTCATAGCTGCCGTCGGCCAGCGTCGCCGCACCCCACAGGGCGGCGAAGTTCTGCTTGTACTGTCCCATAATGGTGGCCGCCACGCCCAGAACGAAATAGGTGATGTACAGGGCCAGCGCCGTGGGGTAATACTTGCGGGAGTCCACAGTCTGGTTCATGATGATGTTCCTTCCTCTCTATTGTTGTTATGTGTACAGAAGCGCCTTGATCTCCTCAATGGGCATCTCCAACCCGCTATACAGCCGGAAGGCTTCCGCGCCCTGACACAGCAGCATGCCCAGTCCGTCGCAGGTTTTGCACCCGGCGGCCTTGGCGTCCCGGAGAAGCTTCGTCTCCGGCGGGGCGTATACCACATCTGTCACCACCAGCTCCGGCCGGAAGCAGCTCTGGTCGGTGATGACGCTGCGCTCTACCTCCGGGGCCATGCCTACCCGCGTGGCGTTGGAGAGAATGTCGCAGCGGCGGATGGTCTTATAAAGGTCGCGCCCGTCGTCCAGATCGTGGAGGGAGAGGGAGCTCTCCGGCGCGGCCTTGGCGATGTTTTGCAGCGTCTGCTCCACACGGGGCCAGAACTCGTCACGGCGGTTGAATACCGTGATCTCCGCCGCGCCCTCCAGCGCCGCCTGTCCCGCGATGGCCGAGGCGGCTCCGCCGCCGCCCAGCAGCACGATCCTCTTTCCCGTTACCTCCACGCCGCCGCGGCGGAGGTTCTGGGTGTACCCCATGTCGTCGGTGTTGTAGCCGGTCAGTACGCCGCCGTCGTTGAGGATGACGTTTACCGCGCCGATGGCCTGTGCCTCCGGCGACAGACTGTCGAGGTACGGGATCACCGCGCTCTTGCAGGGCATGGTCACGTTGGCGCCCCGCATGTTCAGTGTGCGGATGGCCTGCACCGCCGCGCCTGCGTGCTCCTGCGGTACGTTGAAGGCCAGATACGCCCAGTCAAGTTCATACTTGGCGAAGCAGTGGTTGTACATGGCCGGGGATTTGGAATGCTCCACCGGGGTTCCGATCAGTCCCAGCATGGTGGTGGTTCCTGAGAGATGCATGCTTGATGCCTCCTTTTGCCGCCGTTTGTGGGGCGGCTTTTGTTGTCTGTCATCACTGTACCCCAATGCCAAAGAATTAAAAAATCAATTTTTTCTGCAAAACCTATAGATTTTTTTATGATTTGTTGTATACTTGATGCAGTAAAGGGGGGGAGAAACGGTATGAATTTGTTGCATTTGCGCTACTTTGTGGAGCTGGCGCATACCCAGCACTATACCCGGGCGGCGGAGCGGCTGTGCATCACCCAGCCCAGTCTCAGCCACGCCATCGCCCAGATGGAGGGGGAGTTGGGGGTGCCCCTGTTTGAAAAGCGGGGCCGGAACGTGGCGCTGACCCCTTTTGGAGAGCAGTTTCTGACCTGCGCTCAGCAGACGCTGGCCACGCTGGACGACGGGGTGGACGCCCTGCGCCGGGTGGGCAGCGGCGAGGGTGTGATCCGGCTGGGTCTGCTGCGGACGCTGGGCGTGGACTTTGTGCCGGGGCTGGCTTCGCGGTTTCTGGCGGCCAATCCGGAGAAGAATATCCGGTTTACGTTCCACACCGGCGTGACCAGCCAGCTTCTGGAGGGGCTGCTGGCCCACCGGTACGATCTGGTGTTTTCCTCCAAGCCTGCGCCGGAGATGGGACTGACCTCCATCCCCGTGGAGCAGCAGGATCTGGTGCTGATCGTGCCCCGGAACCATCCGCTGGCCCGGCTGCACACGGTGGATCTGGCGGACACGCTGCCCTATCCGCAGGTGTATTTCAGCAAGGGCAGTGGCCTGCGGGACGTGATCGACGGACTGTTTGACCAGATCAGCGGAATGCCCCACATTGCCTACGAAACAGAGGAGGATCAGGTGATCGCCGGGCTGGTGGCACACGGCTTCGGCATTGCGGTGGTGCCCTATATGGAGATGCTGCTGCGGCTGGAGGTGAAGATCCTGCAAATCGTCCGCCCGGTGTGGGAGCGGAACTTCTACATGGTCACAGATGACCGGGCGTTTCAGTCTCCGGTGGTGCGGCAGTTCCGGCAGTTTATTCTGGACGGTACGTCGTTGTAAATGTGCCCAATTATTCGGCGTGTGATTTGAAATTATAGAGGGTTTCTATTGGTTTCATTGGAAAAATGTATGAAAAAACCGGCATTTTCCAGTGGAAAAGCCCGGTTTTGCGCCTGAAAATGTACCAGAATGGAGGGGAACAGCGTGAAGATAGCGGAGATCATGGCAAGGATGATCGATTTTTCAGAGGGGAACATTCACGATATTGACCATCTGATCCGCGTGTGGACTTACGCAAAGACCATCGGCGAGCTGGAGGGCTTGGACGCGGACACGCAGTATATTCTGGAGGTGGCGGCCATCACCCATGATATCGCCTGCCCGCTGTGCCGCGAAAAGTACGGCAATACCAACGGCAAGCATCAGGAGACGGAGGGTGCGGTCATGGTGCGGGATTTCCTGCGGGATACCGGCCTGACGGAGCGGCAGGTGGAGCGCGTGGCCTTTCTGGTGGGGCATCACCATACCCTGACCGGCATTGACGGCGCGGATTATCAGATACTGGTGGAGGCGGATTACATCGCCAACGCCTCCGAAAACGGCTACAGCCGCCAGAACGTGGAAAATTTCATGGCAAAGATCATGGGGACGGACAGCGGCAAGCGGCTGGCAAAGGCGGTATTCGGCGTCTGAAGCCGGAATAATTAAAAAGAGGTCGTTCGGAATACTCCGAATGACCTCTTTTAATGTAGGTTTGCCTATTTTCTGAGCTTGACGGGATGCTTTGCCGTTTGACCGCTGCATACCGCGCCGGTCAGTACCAGTGCCGCGCCCATCAGCTGCAAGGGCGTCAGGGATTCCCTCAGCAGCAGCGCCGCCAGCACCACCGCCGCCATAGGCTGCAAATAGCCGCACACCGCCACCGTCTGCGCCCTCATGTGGGGCACGGAGGAGAAGAACAGCCAGCAGCCCACGCCGGTATTCACCAGCCCCAGCCACAGAATATACGGCCAGCTGCCGCCTTCGATGGCAAAGGGAACGCCCGTCCGCCACAGGGTGAAGCCGAAGGAGATAGCGCAGGCGATGAAAAGCTGCCACATGGTGATCTCCATGCCGTTGACGGTTTCGGCCTTCTTGGTCAGCAGCACCTCCAGCGCGTAGAACAGCGCGCCCAGAATGGCACAGGCGGCGCCAAGAGGGCTTGCGCCGTTCAGCTGCGTGTGGGAGCTGAGCAGCAGCACGCCCGCCACCGCCGCACCGCAGCCGATGGCCACCGGCCACGTCAGCTTTTCCCGGTAGAACACAATGGACAGCAGCAGAACGAAGATCGGCGCGCAGTAGTCCAGCAGCGCCGCGACGGCCACGCCTACCAGCTCATAGGCGGTGAACATCAAATTCCAGCTGACGCCCATGGAGATGCCGGACAGCACCACGAACCGCATTTCCTTTGCCGGGTGCGGGCCGTGCAGCTTTTTCCCAAAGACCAGCAGCGCCAGCATCATCAGGCCGCCGATCAGGGTGCGCAGCAGTACGATCTGATAGCTGTTCAGGGCGATGTGCCTGGCCACGATGCCGTTGGACGCGAAGATCAGCAGCGAGGCGATGTATTTGATAAGATGCTTATTCACAGAATATCCCTGCCTTATCTGTATGTCTTTTCTATCGGTCAGAACATCCGTCTGCCATTCTTTGCAGGCTCTATGGGTGGAACGGCAGGCCGGATGCTTTTCTATTCTATCATGGCGGGATGTTCGTTTCAATAGCAGAAACTCTTCTGAAAAAGCAGAATTTCAGGCTTGACAAAACGGGATAGACGGTGCTAATATAACACCGTCATATAACAACGTTATAAATGGAGAAGAACATGACAGAGTTGAATGGTTCCACGCTGGAGCGGATCCACGCCGCCGCGCAGGCGGAGTTTTTGGAAAAGGGCTATCAGGGCGCGTCGCTGCGGAACATCGTCAAGACCGCCGGCGTCACCACCGGCGCGCTGTACGGCTACTACGACAGCAAGGAAGCGCTGTTCGCCGCACTGGTGGACGAGTCCTACCGCCACGTGCTGGACACCTACCGGGCCGCCGTGTTCGGCTTCGAGGCGCTGCGCCCCGAGGAGCAGGTGGCCCAGATGGGCGACGTGGGCAAGAACTGCATGCGGGAGCTGCTGACCTACATGGACGCCCGGCGTCCCATCTTTCACCTGATTCTGGAGCGGGCCGAGGGCACCCCCTACGCCACCCTGATCGACCAGATGGTGACGCTGGAGGTGGAGGCCACGGAGCGCTACACACAGGTGCTGCGGGGCATGGGCAAGACCGTGCCGGATATCGACCAGCGGCTGGAGCACATGCTGGTGACGGGCATGATGAACGCCTATTGCGAGATCATCATCCACGACATGCCCATCGAGGACGCCCAGCGGTACATGGAGGAGCTGGGCGACTTCTACACGGCGGGCTGGCTGAAAATTATGGGGCAGTGATGCTCTATAATTTTTCACCAACAGTTAGCGGTTACTAACTTAATGAAAATAAAGAAAAGAGGTCATTGTATGGAAGCGAAAAAGAAAAGCTGGACAAGCGCCCTTTTCGCCTATGCGGAGGGGGAGAAAAGCAGGCTGATCCTGTCGGTCGTCCTGTCGGTGCTCAGCGTCATGCTGGGGCTGGTGCCCTTCTACTGCATGTACCGGCTCATCTGCCTGATGGCGGCGGGAACGGCCACGGCGGCGCTGGCGGTGAAGTGGTGTCTGCTGGCGCTGGCGGCCTACGCCGCCAAGGTGGTGCTGTTCGGCCTGTCCACCGGCACGTCCCACGCCATGGCGTATACCATTCTGGAGGGACTGCGGCTGCGGCTGGCAGACCGGTTTCTCCACGCGCCGCTGGGCAACGTGGAAAACCACACCATCGGCGAGATCAAGACCATGATGGTGGACAAGATCGAAACGCTGGAGCCGCCGCTGGCCCACATGATCCCGGAGGGAGCGGGCCACGTGGTGCTGCCCGTCGTCAGCATCATCGCCCTGCTGTGCGTAGACTGGCGGCTGGCGCTGGCCTCGCTGGTGACGTTCCCCCTGTCGTTCCTCTGCATGGGGCTGACCTTCAAGATCAGCGGTAAGAACTTCGACAAATACGACCAGTCCGCCAGCTACATGAACAGCACCATCGTGGAGTACATCGAGGGCATCGAGGTCATCAAGGCCTTTGGCCGGGCGGGCGTCAGCTACGAGAAGTACGCCAGCGCCATCACCGATTTCCGCACCTTTGTGGTGAAATGGCTGGCCTCCACCTTCGCCACCATGAAGCTGAGCTTCGCCCTGTTCCCCTCCACCCTCATCGGCACGCTGCCGGTGGCGCTGGCGCTGGCCAACAAGGGCGTCATCACCGCACCGGAGGCAGCGCTGGCCGTGATGCTGTCCATCTCCATGGTGGGGTCTCTGGCCAAGCTGGAGGTATTCTCCGAAAACATGCGGCAGGTGAAGTTCACCGTAGAGGGGCTGGAGGAATTTCTGGAGATGCCGGAGCTGTCCGAGCCTGCGGAGCGGGCGGAGATCACTCACACCGACGTGGCGCTGAAGGACGTCCGCTTCTCCTACACCGGCAAGGAGAAGGACGAGGTGCTCCACGGCATCGACCTGACCTTGCCTGAGGGCAGCTTCACCGCGCTGGTAGGCCCCTCCGGCGGCGGAAAGTCCACCGTGGCCAAGCTGATCGCCCGGTTCTGGGACGTGACCTCCGGCGCCATCACCATCGGCGGCGTCAACGTAAGGGACATGCCCCTGAGCCAGCTGTCGGAGTACGTCAGCTTCGTGACGCAGGATAACTTTCTGTTCCGCTGCTCACTGCTGGAGAATATCCGTCTGGGCAACCCCAGCGCCACCGACGAGGAGGTCAAAGCCGCCGCACGGGCCGCTCAGTGCGAGGAATTCATCAGCAAGTTGCCTCAGGGCTACGACACCCCGGCAGGCGAGGCAGGCAAGCGCCTGTCCGGCGGCGAAAAGCAGCGCATCGCCATCGCCCGCATGATGCTGAAAAACGCGCCCATCGTCATTCTGGACGAGGCCACCGCCTTCACCGATCCGGAGAACGAGGACAAGCTCCAGCGCAGCATCGCCGCCCTGACAAAGGGCAAGACGCTGCTGGTCATCGCCCACCGTCTGTCCACCATCAAGAACGCCGACAACATTGTGGTGCTGAAGGAGGGCCGGATCGTGGCCCAAGGCAAGCAGGAGCAGCTGCTGGAGAGCTGCCCGCTGTACAGCGACATGTGGCGCTCTCACATCGGCGCGAAGAACTGGGCGGTATCCACCGCGGAAAAGGAGGCGTAACCATGTTCAAAACGGTAAAACGGATCATCGACTGGTGCGGCGAATTCAAGGGCAAGCTGTATCTGGGCTTTGTGATGACCTTCTTCTCGCACATTTTCGCGGCGCTGCCGTTGGCGCTGGCCGCCTATACGGTGGGTCTGCTGATTGAGGCTCAGCGCGGCGGCACCGCCTTTGATACCTCGTGGATCTGGAAATGCATCGTCATTCAGGTGATCCTTGTGTTCTTCCGGTTCCTCTTTGACTACCTCCGCACCCGGTTACAGGAGCCCATCAGCTACCAGCTGACCGCCCGCGACCGTCTGGCGGTGGGCGACGCGCTGAAGCGCGTGTCGCTGGGCTACTTCCAGCAGATCAGCACCGGCAACATTTTAAGCTCCATCACCACCGGCCTGTCCACGCTGGAAAACATGGGCATCCGCATGATCGACAACTTCGTGGGCGGCTACCTGAACTTTCTGGTGATCTTCGTGTGTCTGGCGGTGTGCAGCCCCGTCACGGCGCAGATCGCGCTGGCCGCCGCGGCACTGTCCTTGTGCTTCCTGCTGGTGATCTCCCACTACAGCCGGATCAACGCGCCCGTGGAGGCTCAGGCCAACCGTGACATGACCGGCGCTGTCATTGAATATGCCCGTGGTCTGGCCGTGGTGAAGTCCTTCGGCAAGAGCGGCGCGTCCATGGATTCCGTCAGACAAGCCATCGGCGACAGCAAGCGCATCCACCTGAAGATCGAGTGGGGCTATATCCCCGGCAACGTGCTGCACCTGCTGGCCCTGAAATGCGGCAGCGTGGGGCTGGCGCTGGCGGCGGCGCTGCAATGCCTGCGGGGCGAGATGGATTTCTCCCTGATGCTGATGTTCGTGTTCTTCTCCTTCAGCATCTTCACCAGCCTTGAGCCCATCAGCGACAGCGCCCACACGCTGGGCGTCATCGACAACGCCATGGATCAGCTGGACGCCCTGCGGGGCGAGAGTCTGATCGACGCTGACGGCAAGGATATCCCGCTGGAGCACTACGATATCACCTTTGACCACGTGGACTTCGGCTACGACTCCCGGCAGGTGCTGAAGGACGTGTCCTTCACCATACCCGAAAAGACCTCCACCGCCATCGTCGGCCCCTCCGGCAGCGGCAAGACCACCATTTGCAGCCTGCTGGCCCGGTTCTACGACCCCCAGCACGGCAGCATCTCTGTGGGCGGCCACGATCTGCGGGAGTTCACCTGTGACAGTCTGCTCCGCAATATCTCCATGGTGTTCCAGAACGTGTACCTGTTCCACGATACCATCCGGGCCAACATTCTTTTCGGCAAGCCCGACGCCACCGAGGAGGAGATGATCGACGCCGCCAAAAAGGCTCGCTGCCACGATTTCATCATGGCGCTGCCCAACGGCTACGACACCGTGGTGGGCGAGGGCGGCGGTACCCTGTCCGGCGGCGAGAAGCAGCGGATCTCCATTGCCCGGGCCATTCTGAAAAACGCGCCCATCATCATTCTGGACGAGGCCACCGCCAGCATCGACCCGGAGAACGAGCATCTGATCCAGCAGGCCATCTCCGCCCTGACGCGGGGCAAGACCATCATCACCATCGCCCACCGTCTGGCCACCATCCAGAACGCCGACCAGATCCTTGTGGTGGACGATGGCCGCATCGCCCAGCACGGCACCCACGATGAGCTGGTCAAGCAGGAGGGCCTGTACCAGCGCTTCACCGCCATCCGCCAGCAGGCGGAGGGTTGGCGCATCGCCGCGCAGTGAAAAACAGCGGTACACAGAAAATAAAAAAAGGCCGTGCGGCTCTTGAGAAAGAGCCGCACGGCCTTTTTATCATTATTATTCCGTAAATGTGTAGCGGTCAATGTAGCCGCTTTCGTTGCCGGTGGTGATGACGACGCTGCCGTCGGGCGCTTTGCTGGTGTCGCGGATGGGGAAGCGTTTGTGCTGCTCCACGTAAGCCTCAGGACTCTCGGCTTCCGCCTCGACGATCTTTCTGATTGCGTACTTTGAACCGCCGCAGGGCGTGATGGATTCAATAATGATCTCGTATTCTTTCATTGTGTCGGTCTCCTTTTGAAATGCCTGTGATATAGGAAATGATGATGTGATATTTGCTCGTGCTTACGCCGCTATCCCTGCAAAAGCATGTCACAGCGCTCCGCCACGCGGAACGCGGAAAAGTAGCACTCCTCAAAGGGGATCCAGCGGTCACGGAAGAGCAGGGCTTTTTCCGGCCCATTGCGTTTCCGGATGCGCCGCATCTGTTCCTCCGGGTCTACGGATAAAAATACCCGCAGGTCATAGTATTCCCACAGGGTGGGGTGGCAGGCGTAGGAGCCTTCCACAATGGTCAGCGGGGTGAACGGAACGGTCACAGGTGTGCCCAATTCCTGCCGGGCACATAGATAGGGGCGGAACGTGACAGGCCGCGCGCTGTGCAGCGGCAGCAGCACTTCCGCCAGAAACCGCTCGTGATCCACGTTTTCACCGGGCTGTGACAGGCGCGTTTCCGTCTGCTGATAGGGCTGGGGAAAGAAGTCGTCCATATGGAATACACTGCATGGCAGCTCCTCCTGCAGCCGTGCCGCCAGCGTGGTCTTGCCGGAGCCGCACCGTCCGTCGATGGCGACGATGAGCCGCCCCTTGCGGCGCAGCTGTTCCTCAATGGCCCGCGTCAGCCGGGTATAGTCGAGAGCTGTCATAGGGCCTGTCTGAAAACCGGTTTTGTCAAAGGGGCGTATTTCATGATAAATCGTTTTCTCCTGTTTGAAGATGTGCGGCGGGCAGCCTGCGCTTTTCGTGAGAGCGGCTGCTTTCAGCGCACCTATTGTACCGCATTATTGTCCAGAATTCAACGTAAAAATGCGGGAAAGGGAGAGTGCGCCGCCCATGATCCTGGCCATACAGGAAGAATCACCATTGAAATTGCGGGAAAGTTCCTGTAAAATCTTGTAGAATGGGTCTGTGCCCGAGAGTCGATCGCCATAGGGAGGTATTCTCATGAAAATATTGTATCTGGATTGCGGCATGGGCGCGGCAGGCGATATGCTGACGGCGGCCCTGCTGGAGCTGATGCCGGATAAGGACGCGGCCCTGGCGGAGCTGAACGCCATCGGCATCCCCGACGTGGTCTACGGCTGCGAGAGCGTCCTGCGCTGCGGCATCCGCGGCACCCACATGTCCGTGAAGATCCACGGCGTGGAGGAATCCGAGGTCATGCACGACGACCACCATCATCACGACCACGACCACGATCACGCGCATCACCATGACCATGCTCACGGCCACCATCACCACACCGGCCTTCACGGCATCGCGCACATCGTGGAGGATCACCTGAACCTGCCGGAGGCGGTGAAAAAGGACGTGCTGGCGGTGTACAGCATGATCGCGGAGGCAGAGAGCCACGCCCACGGCGTGCCGGTGACGGAGATCCACTTCCACGAGGTGGGCACCATGGACGCCCTGGCGGACATCTCGGCGGTGAGCCTGCTGCTCCATAAGCTGGCCCCGCAGCAGATCCTGGCCTCGCCGGTCTGCATGGGCAGCGGCCAGGTACGGTGCGCCCACGGCATCCTGCCGGTGCCCACCCCCGCCATGGCCTACCTGCTGCAGGGCATCCCCGCCTACAGCGGCTCCATCCAAACGGAGCTGTGTACCCCCACCGGCGCGGCGCTGCTGAAGCACTTCGTGTCCCGCTTCGGCGACATGCCCGTCATGACCACCCAAGCCATCGGCTACGGCATGGGCACCAAGGCGTTCGCCGCCGCCAACTGCCTCCGCGCCTTCTGGGGCGACACCCAGTGATCGGTGCTTGTATATATTGCAAAAGAGACGCCCCCGGCGTCTCTTTTCTGCCGTACAGCGCACCAGACCGCCGATACCCGCCGCACCATCGGTGCTCGTTTCGTAGGGCGGGGTCGGAACGTTAAAAAAACATGCCTGTGTCGACACGTTAAAAAAATATGCCGGTGGCATATTTTTAGTGTCGATCTCAGCGGCTATGCCGCTGTAGCATCCATCCCGGTTTACACCGCACCATCTTTTAGTTCCGATCGCGGCGGCTATGCCGCCGCAGCATCCATCTTGTC